>JAAIGF010172302.1_pt1 | contig 361485 bp, 302 predicted proteins | sample 6487441 | NCBI WGS metagenome assembly JAAIGF01 (sample SAMN13974129, study PRJNA590717) | phyllosphere metagenome | biome: pepper field; feature: multiple bacterial spot infested pepper fields; material: pepper leaves; isolation source: leaves from pepper fields | host: Capsicum annuum ...
CGCTCAAGCGGGCGGCGACCATCCGGCGGTACAGCCGATGTGGGCTAGCTTCCTCGAACACTTCGCGATTCCGAATGTCGGACTGTTCAACGTACTGGTTCCGATCGGCGAATTCGCCGTCGGCCTGGGGCTGATCCTCGGTACCTTCACCACCTTCGCCGCTCTGATGGGCATGGTCATGAACTTCGCCTTCCTCTTCTCGGGCACCGTCAGCACCAACCCGTACCTGATCATCGCTGAAATCCTGATCGTCGTCGCTGCGCTCAACGCCGGTAAAATCGGTCTGGACCGTTGGGTCATCCCTTACCTTAGAGCCAATGTCTGGGGACGCAAAAATAAAACAGCCGACGTAATCGGCAATCCAGCTCACAAAAACCAAGCTGGTGCCGCGTAACATCAAAACGAACCTTCAAACCCAAACGCCGCCTCCAGCATTCACATCGAATGCCGAGAGGACGGCGTTTTTTATTCCCAACAAAAAACCAGGTCATACGATTCATTTCGAGGTAAAAACAGGTATGGAAAAATCAAAATTAGGAATTTCGGTAGGTTTGCTGGCTGCGGGGATGTATTTTCTCGGAATGGTCAGTGTCCTTGCGGTAGTCGTTGTCGCAGGTTATGTATTATTGAAAGAAGATGATGCTTGGCTGAAAAGAAGCGCCGTTAAAGCCGCGGTTCTCGCGATCGCTTTTGCTTTGTTGGGATTGATTGCGCCGCTTCTTAGCGGGGTAATCAGCTCTTTCGTCACGCTTAGCTCTTCGTACACCACTTGGCCGCTAGGCCTGTCCACGCTGTTCAACACCGTAATCAACTTGACGCAGTTCTTGATCATGGGTCTTCTGGGCCTGCGCTCGCTTCGCCAAACCGAAGTCAAAATCAACAAGATCGATGATCTGATCGACCGTCACGTCGCTTAAGCCAAAATTCAAGGCTTTCAATCGTTCGAACGTATACATACAGCAGCAGGTCTCTTCGTTCCCGCATCATGCGGAGAGAGCCTGTTTTTTATTTTTCACTTTTCAGGCATGTCCACCCCGTGGCTCCGCGCCAGATCGATCAAGGCAGATGCTCCGAAACGAACGGCCATCAGTACCTCGTCGCGTTCCTCAGCAGAGCGATAGGCAGGCAAGTCATCTTTCTCTTCGTCCATAAAACTCGGAGCGCCGCTGCTGTAATACGGATGCCAGTCCGAATGAGGAAGTGCATCGGCAAAAGCGTTCAGGTTGGTAGGCCGGACTTCGAATGTCTCTGCCGGAATCGCGCCTAGAACCGAGACTGCCGGCGCAAGCGCCGACGAAGCATCCGCTCCTTCTTCCGCGCATAGCATCAATAGCTCCAGCAATTCCGCCGCCCGTTCCGGGTCTCGCAGCGCAACCGGAGCACCGTTCCCGGATACCTCATCCCCGACCAGCTCGCTGAGCATCAGCCCCGCCCATTCCGCAACCTCCGTCGCTTCTTCCGGCAGCACCCGAATGCGGATCATACCTTCGCTATTTGCCTTTTGCATGTTAACTCCTCCTTTTGGACCGACTCTGCCGATCACTCTTCTTGATTTCATTTTAAAAGATAAAATAAGAAGATAAAGAGAAGATAAACGAGCGATTTTTTCGTATTTTAAGACATGCTATTTCAAACCTGCCTGCAACGCCGTCCAGAACGCCTGATCCTCCATCCCGAGCGCGTAGATCGAAATTCCGGCCAAGCCGTATTTGCCGACTAACCGCGCCTTGAGTTTGATGCTGTATTCGTCTTCATACCACAGCACATGCTTATCGCCGTCTTCAGCTGCGTAACGAAGCATCATGGACTTGGATGTAGCGTCGCGCGTTCCGGTCATGCCCTGCCCTCGGGTTAACGTCCGTACATTTTTCCAGGCCAGCATCCCCCCGCTTGCGTCGGATGGATCGGACAGGTTCCAATCATTCCCGTATGCCGGAATGCCTGCCAGCAGTTTGGACGGATGAACTTCGGAGACCGCAAATTTCAACGAAGCGTCGATCCAGTCCAACCCTGCCGCAGAACCGGGTTCGCCCCAAATGCCATGCTCGTCATAGGTCATCACCTGCACCAGATCCGCGTGATTGCCGATGGCCTCGTAATCAAATGCGCCTGACCAACCGTTCTCGGGATCATCCTCGGTTTTTGCGGGAACGGATACCATTGTCTTTTTCCCGAGCTTGCGCATCTCTCTCGCCGTATCCCGCACAAATCGACTCAAAGCTTCACGATCTTCCGGTCGCACTTCCTCGAAGTCGATATTGATGCCGATATAATCATTCGCACGCACGGTATCCAGCATATTGCGGATTAAGCGGATTTTCGCGGCAGGCTCGTTCAACACGCGGTGCGCGATGTCTCCGTCCCAACCCTTTTCCCCATAATTCGAAACAAGAGCGTAGGCATCCATACCGTAACGATCTGCGGCACCCAGTGCTTTTTCCGGGATAAAGCCGATCAGTTTCCCTTGCGCATTCGTGTTTAACGTATCGGTTGCCAGCAGATTGAAGCGATTATGATACAGCTTGAGCGAAGCATCGGACTGATCGGTGTAATAGCCGAGCACGATCGGACTGGTTTCGGCGTTTTCTGAATTTGCGAGACCGGGTGTTTTCCCGGAGGTAATAATTAGAGCGGCAGCAAGCAGTCCAGCGGCTATTTTTCGAATGATCATGATGAGGCCTCCGTTTCCACGCTATCTTGAAATAACAAAAAAGCGGCCACCGTCCGAGGACGATCCCGCTTTATGCGTCTGACCTTAATTTATAAGTTTTAATCTGAATTCGCAACTGTAAAAACGCATATTCAATCTTAACGAACGTCCGGAGATCCCAAACGGTTGACCGGCTGATAGCCTTGTCCGTCGCTCCGTCGTCTGGCCCGTTTCGGACCGCTACGCAGTTCGTTCGTCAGCTCGATAAACCAAGCCTCGTCCCGAATTTGCAAAGCCAAGTCGATCAGGCTGCGAATCTCCTGCTCGCTTTTACGCGGATTTTCCGACAACTTCTTCATCCCGCGATCCGACACGGCAATCTCTTTTCCCATCAAATCCCGGTTGTCGCTATGGGTGACTTGCAGCAGAGCCGTCTGGATCGGCGCGCTCGCGGCAATCAGATACCCGTGTACCAGAGCGCCGTCGTCGGTGTATGCCTGAACCCAATCTCCCGTCGTCCATTTACTCATTTTGATACACCTCTCTCTTCCCCGTTTAGAAGTTTGTTGTTTGCCTGAGCCGTCTAAAAGAATTATACTTGGATTATAACTGTAATTATAAATCATACAGTTCGAAAGGTCAACAAAGGTGAGATCCATGCTTCTTGTTTGTCTGCGGCGCTGTAAGGTCACTCGCCGCGTAAGGCCTTTTAGAACTTATCCTTATATTAAGTCAAGTTTCGGAGGGATAAACAATGAATAGCGAATTTCCTACAGCCGTACATCTCCTTGTCTATCTGGCCAATTCCCTCTCCAAGACAGCCAATAGCGAAGAACTTGCCGAGAATGTAGGTACCAATCCCGCACGCGTCCGCAAAGCAATGGGATGCCTGCGCGAAAAAGGGTGGGTCGGCACACGCGAAGGCGTAGGCGGCGGGTACTTTCTTAAAGTTGAACCTGCTGCCATCCGTCTGGCCGATGTTTACCGGGCCGCATGCTGCGGTGGGCTTCGTCCCAAAAAAGGCACGGGCAGCCCCGGCAGCGATTGCAAAATCTCTTCCGGCATCTCCGGTGCAATGGACCACTACTTCGACGAAGCGGAGCGCCGCTACCTCGATTACTTCGACGGCGTGACCGTGCAGGATGTGTTAGATCGGATCGACAGCGACAAGGAACATGGTAACAATCAACCTGAAATCCAGGCCTGATCGGCTTTTTTTCGATTCCTCGTTAACGTTTGCCAAAACGCCAAAAGGCCGTGTCTCAGGACGCGGCCTTTTGGCTGTCGGACGAACGATCAATCGGTCCCGGCATAGAGTTCTGGCGTTATGAGCGAATCCTCTTGGGGCGACTCGCGTTTTGGATTGTGATACGAAATGAGGATTGGCTGCGCCGACTTTCTTGCTTATTGAGCGCCTACCACGCTGTTCAATACGTCGTCGATCATTTCTCCGTTGGCTACGGCGCCTGTGTACAGCCAGCTTTTTTCGCCCGTAAACTCATACACTTGGCCTTCTTTGACTGCCGGAATGTTTTGCCAGACCGGATCGGCCAGGATCTGGTCCTTCGTCTTGCCGCTGCCGTTCACGAGGAAGATGTAATCCGCGTCCATATCGGCCAGCAGTTCCAACGACAGGCTGCTCCAGTTCGCTTCGCTTGTCTCGGAAGCTTGCTTCACTACGTCCGGCACCGTCATGCCCAGATCGTTATAGATCACGTCGCCGCTCGACAGGTTTTGGTTAACTACGTACACATCGCTGTCGAGTACCCATAATGCAGCCGCTTTTTTTGCGCCGCCCGTTGCTTCGTCCAGCTTGGTTTTCGCGTCTGCTGCTTTGGCTTCGTAGTCGTCCAGCACTTTTTGCGCTTCGTCTTTTTTGCCCAATACTTCGCCAACGGTTAGCAGTTCGTCTCTCCAAGAGTTGTTCTGCGCGTTACCTACGACATACGTCGGCGCGATTGCCGAATACTGCTTGTATTTGTCGCCTGCCACCATCTCCGCGCTGTCCATCAGAATCAGGTCCGGCGAATAACTTGCAACCACTTCCAGCGGCAGATCGGACGGGATGCCCGGCACGCCAGACAGCGAATCTTGCAGATAATCCTGGTAAGAATCCCCTTTGATCATCCATTGCGCTACAGGCTTCACGCCGAGCGCCACCAGATTGTCTTCCAGGTAGGAAGCGATGATCGCTTTGGGCTCGGCCGGAATCGTCACTTCGTTACCCATGGAATCGGTCAGCACGCGGTCTTCGGCCGGAGCTGTCGTTTCTTCGGTTGTTGTTTCCGCAGCAGGTTCGGTTGTCGTTGTTTCGGTTGCCGCCTGTTCGGTCGTTGTCTCCGCAGGTGCCGCCGTCTCCGTTGTTGCACCGTTCGAACATGCGCTAACCACCAGTGCAAGTCCGCCGATTAGGGTAAAAGCCATACGTTTAAACGTTTTCTGTTTCATGAATATGTAGCCCCCGTTTATGATCTTTTTTCATTGATAATGATTCTCACATCCACAAATATAACCGTAATCGCTACGTTTCGCAACCTTTATACAGAAATCGCAGATTAAAAAAAAGAAACGCGGCGCTGCCAGGACTCCTTGATTCCGGAGTACCCTGGCAGCGAAACGTTTCTTTTCAAAATCACTCCTTCAGAGCTGCAACTATCGTTAAGCCCGGTTCCGACTACGCTCCACGCGCACCCGAATCACCTTGATAATCTCCATCAGAATGACTGCACCCAGTGCCAAAGCCGAAGCGATCAGCCAATCGTTCACGCCGAATTCGGCCGGAATCGAGAAGATGTCGCGCACGCCCGGAAGCAGCGTTACCGCATAGAGCACGAAGCAGAACAGTACCGCGCCCAACACGTATTTATTGGAAAAGAATCCGGCGCCGAATGCGGTCTGCGTCTGCGAACGGGCGGCGAAGGTCTGAAGCGTGCGAGCCAGAATCAGCGTGGTGAAGGCCATCGCTACGCTCAGCTCCGGCGACTGCTGGAGTCCGATATACTGCGACACGATAACCGCGATACCGATCAGTACCCCGCGGATAATGACCGTTTGCAGCGTTCCGCCCGCAAAGATGCCTTCCTTGATATCCCGCGGCTTGCGCTGCATAACGTCCGGTTCCGCTTTTTCCATACCCAAAGCGATCGCTGGCAGCGAATCGTTGAGCAGGTTGATAAACAGCAGTTGCAGCGCCGTGAACGGATTGATCCAGTCGAAGACGAGGGCGAACAAAATCGCGATGATTGCGCCCAGGTTGCCCGAGAACAAATAAGCGATCGACTTTTTGATGTTATCGAACACGGTACGGCCGACTTCGACCGCGCTGACGATCGAGACGAAGTTGTCGTCGGTCAGTACCATCGCCGCGGAATTCTTGGCAACGTCCGTGCCGCTGCCCATCGCCACGCCGATATCCGCCTGCTTAAGCGCCGGAGCGTCGTTGACGCCGTCGCCGGTCATTGCGGTAATACGGCCTTTTTTCTGCCAGGCGCGGACGATCCGGATTTTGTTCTCCGGCGACACCCGCGCGTAGACGGCGATATGCTCCAGACGGTTGTCCAGCTCGCTGTCGGACAACGCATCCAGCTCGCGGCCCGTCAGTGCTTCGTCGCCTTCCGCCATTAAGCCGATATCGCGGCCGATCGCTTGCGCGGTCGTCTTGTGGTCGCCCGTGATCATGACCGGACGGATGCCTGCGCTGATCGCTTCCTTGATCGCGCCGTAGACCGCGTCTCGCGGCGGGTCGATCATCGCGGTCAAGCCGACGAAGACCAGTTCGTTCTCGTCGCTTTCGTCCACGGATACGCCGTCCGCGATTTCTTTGTAACCAAATGCCAATACACGGAGGGCACGGTCGGAGAAATCTTCGTTCTTGGCTTGAATCTTGCGCAGCCATTCATCCGTGAACTTCTCTTCCCGCTCGCCGATCCGAATCTGCGCGCAGCGGTCGAGCAAGACATCCGGGCCGCCTTTGACCAGAAGCAGTCGGCGTCCGTCGATCGTATGTATCGTCGACATCAGCTTACGGTCGGAGTCGAATGGAATCTCGTCTTCGCGACCGAATTGACTGCGTACTTCTTCATGGTTACGGTTCTTTTTCGAACTGTATGCCAGCAATGCCGTTTCTGTAGGATCACCGATCTCCTGGCCGTCTTCGTTGATCCGGGAATCGTTACAGAGCACCGCAATGCGCATGAGCCACTGTTCGGAATCCGTCCATTGACCGGGATCGTCAGGAATTTGTTCGTCCCGGCCTTCCGGCACGTAATCGTCGACGACCGTCATCTTGTTCTGCGTCAGCGTACCCGTCTTATCGGTACAGATGACGCTGGTCGAACCCAAGGTCTCAACCGCAGGCAGCCTCCGTATGATCGCATGCCGCTTCGCCATTTTGTTCGTTCCGACCGCCAGCACGATAGTCACGATCGAGGATAGGGCTTCAGGAATGGCAGCGACCGCAACGGCAACCGCGAACATGAACGAATTCAGAATCGCGCCCGTCATATCGCCTGCGCTACCATCGGAACCGCCCGAGAACCATTCCCTGCCCGCTTCGACGCCGAAGATGACGATACACAAAATCAGAATGAACACGCCCAGCTTTTTGCTAAAGCTCTCCAACTTGCGTTGAAGCGGGGTTTGCTTGGCTTCCGCGCTTTCGAGCAATCCCGCGATCTTCCCGATCTCCGAGTTGGCTCCGGTTCCGGTAATGACCATGGTGGCGCGTCCGTAAACGACCAGTGCGCCGCTGAACGCCATATTGCGCCGGTCGCCGACCCCGGATTCTTCGTCGATCGTATCGGTATGCTTCTCGGCCGGTTCCGACTCGCCTGTCAGCATGCCTTCATCCGTCTTGAGCGAGCTGCTTTCCAACAGACGCCCGTCGGCAGGCACATAGTCGCCGGCTTCAAGCAGCACGATATCGCCGGGAACGACTTCTCTGGCCTCGACGGTCTGCACATGCCCTCCGCGCTTGACCTTTGCCGAAGGCGCGGACATCTGCTTCAATGCGTCCAGCGAATTCTCGGCTTTCTTGGTCTGCACGACGCCGATGATCGAGTTCATGACCAGTACAGCGAAGATGATAATCGATTCAATAATCTCGCCCAGCGCCAGCTGCACGATCGCCGCTGCCAGCAGCACGATGACCATCGGATCTTTGAAAGACTCCAGGATCAGCTTCCAGACCGGGTCTTTGTCCCGTTCCTTCAGCTCGTTATAACCGTGCTCTTCCAGCCGCCTGCTCGCTTCTCCCGAATCCAATCCTTCCGGGCGGGACTTCAGTTCCTTCAGCGCCTCTTCGCCGCTCTTACGGTAAAACTCCACGGAATCCCTCCTAAAATTATTCATACGGTCCGACATCTGGGATGATGCGAAGCAAGGTACATGTTTATAGCCTCAATTGTGCTTAAGACCATTGAACAGGCCGGCCGCTCTCTCTCCTTTTTACCCAGAAGAGGTTATCGCGGTTCCACATTTTCAGCTGTTTTTTCAGCAAATTTCAAAAATATAGGGCAGAAGTTCGAAAAAACTTCGAACTTCTGCCCTTTTTCGCAATTTCACTATGTTTTACTCGACATATCGCTTTAATAAGCCGCGTGCTCGCCAGTCCGACATATTCCACGACTGCCAATCAGGATGCTCCGTCAATTCCTCCTTGGCCTTTGCGCGAAGCATCGAATCGAACGCAGTTCCATCCTCCCGCGAACCGTAATCGACCAGCACAGGCACAGCATCGGAGGACAAACCCATCAGATAATCGAGATCAAGGTCTGCCGACGCTTGCTCCCTCTGCAGATTCAATAAAGCGATCGTTCGGTCCATCAAGGAGTAATTGACAGCCAGATAAGCACAGACCGCCAACGCCACCATCCACCGTCCCAACGGCAAGCGTCTGAACCGAATGCACAACGCGAACAGCACCAGCAGCAGGAACAGGAAGATCATGAACGCATGCACCAGAAAGCGCAGACGCGTATATCCGTAGGCTTCTTCATACATCAATAGACGGGAAAACGCCGAGCCCAGCATCGCAGCCGAACAAAATACGAGCAGCGCCAACAATCCGTTCAGCACTTTGCGTATGCTTCCTTGACCGGGGTCCGTGGCATACATGCCGATCAGCAGCAAAGCAAAGTTGATAAACGTAACCCCAATCAGCTCCCCGAAGCCGCTCCGCGCATATTCCGCATAGGAAGCCGATTCCGGCAGCACGCCCTGCCATGCTCCGAACAGATACGAGAACTGAAAAGCGACGAACAGCACATAGACCATATTCAAGGCAATCATCAACGTGACCGTAACCAGCGTCTGGAACTTGCCCGGAGGATCGTTAACGCTTGCCATCGCAGGTCCTTGTACAGGCGGCGGGCGACGAGGAGAACGAAAGCCTGCCAGATAGGTGAAAAAGAACACGCCGAGCAGCACCGCCCAGATCAGCCTTGCCGCCCCGTCACCGAGGGTAAGCCGCGTGAACCATGCCGGAATCTCTCCCGCCACCGTACGCAGCACTCCGTCCGCCGAAAGCAGCAGGATCGAAACGATGATCAACACGGGGGCCGCGATCAGCAATCCGTACATCACCTGTCTGAAAGCCGAATCTCCCTCTTGCTTCGGCTCATCCCCCTGCTTGGGCTTGCGCCGGAAAACGGCAAGCAGGTCCGGAATATGCAGCAGCGTCTGCTTGATTCCGTGTCCGATCGCATCGGCAATCAGCATCGGATCATGCCAGCTTCTTCGCCGGTCACTCCACATATAGGTCAGCTGCCAAGCGATAAGCGCCGGCAGCGCCACAAGATTAAGCACAACAAACACCGGATTATCGAACAGTCCGTAAGTAAGTGCCAATAACAGCGCCGCGGCCGTTAGCAGAAGCCCTGCCCGTTCGGGCGGACGCATCGCCTCTCGCCCAAACGTCCAGAAGTAGGCATAGAACAGCATTAGAAATAACGGCACGGATACCCCAGGCACTCTTCCGAAAAACAATAGCTGATGCAGACCTCCGAGCGCCAACGCCGCCGCGATCGGCAGCAGCAGACTCCTTTTGCCTTCTATCATCGTCCCATTCATTTTCCCAAACCCCTCCGTATTGTATTCTTTTTCCATTGTAGATGTTAAAATAAGAAGATAAAGAGAAAGGTTTGGCAGTGTTTTTTCTTATTTTATAAGGGGGAGAAATAATGAAACTGCACAGGCAATTTCTACTGCTGCATGAACGGTATGGAACAGAAGAAGCTGGGGCTGCCGGGGTTCAGGTCACGTTGGCGGAAGTGGCGGAGACGCTGGACTGCACGCACCGCAGCGCCTTGACCGTAGTGGGGAAAATGGCGGACGCAGGCTGGATACACTGGTCGTCGCAGCGGGGGCGCGGCAAGCGATCGGAGCTGTCTTTTCGAGTGACGCCGGAGGATATCGCTGCGCAATCGGTAGCGGACGCGATCCGACGAGGGGATTTTCGGGGCATCGCAGGCGAGTTAGGGGACAACGCGCCTTCACCCGCCATGCAAGAACGACTACAAGAATCGCTGCGCACGTACTTCGGTCACCATTCCGAGATGCGGACGGGCCGTCAGGTCGATACGTTGAGACTGCCGATTCGCCAGCAGCTGCATGCGCTTGATCCGATTCGTACCAATCTGCTCGCTGAATCGTTCGTTGTGAGCCATGTCTTCGACGGACTTTTGCGGCAGCAGTCCGGGTCGGACGAGATTCTGCCCGCGCTCGCCCACCATTGGGAATCGTCGAAGGACGGGACCTGTTGGACCTTTTATTTGCGAAAAGATGTCCCTTTTCACGACGGGCGAATCCTGAGTTCGGAAGACGTCGTGTATACGTTCGAGCGCATGCTCAAGCTGCCTGAACGCGTACTGTACGGCTTTATGTTCCGAAATATCGAAGAGGTGGCCGGCATCGGACCGTTGACGGTGCGGATTAAGCTTAAACGTGCCCATTCCTTGTTTTTGCCTTTTCTATGCACCAGTCGGACCGCAATCATTCCCAAAAATGCACTGGCTCGCGGCGAAGAAACATTCAGTCAACAGCCTGTAGGGACAGGGCCGTTTCGTGTCGCCGAATTCGATCGCGATCTATGCGTATTGGAAGCTTTCACTGCGCATTACGCGGGGAGAGCGCATCTGGACCGGGTAGAAATCGTCAACATTCCCTGGCAGATGCAAGGGGAGGAGGAACTTGGCGGAGAATCGGACTTGCCGTTCCATGTGGTACCGCCCGGTGCGGCGACGAACGATTCTGTTCAAGCCGACGAAACGCGCCCGCTCCATCGAAAAATCCAGCCGACCCACGGCAACGAGCTGCTTTCCCGTTCCGATGCGTACAAACCCGCTGCATGGACCCAAGCGCATGCCGAAGTGTTTTCGCGTAAATTCGTGACCTGCAATACCAAAAGCGGCCCGCTGCGCGATCCGGCAAGGCGTGCTGCGGTCATGGCGGCCGTCGCCGAACGAACTGCTCCGAACGGCAATGCGCACGCAGCGTCAGAAGAGAATGTTGAGCTGGCAGATCGTGCGCCGCTGCGTCTGCTGACCATCCCGCAGTATCGCAAAGACGCCACTTTGATCCGCGATCGACTGGAACAACGGGGATATGCCTGCCGAATCATCATTGTAACGGTAGACGACTTCAAGGGGCGAACCCGCCTGGCTGCGGACTTGATCTTATTCTCGCTGATCCGTGACCGTGATGAACAGCTCCGTCTATTCGATCTGTATATCACGTTATCCGAACATACCGACTCGAAGACCCGCCTGTTGATCCGCAGTGCGCTGCGCCAAGCTGCCTTCGATCCCACTCCGCGCGGCCGGGGGAGAGAACTGGACGATATCGAAACGCTTCTCATCGCAGGGCATCAATTGCATGTCTTGTATGAGACGCCGCTGCAAACCGCATATCTGCCCAGCATACGCGGGGTCAGCTTCGGCTCCCAAGGTTGGATCGACCTGCGCACGATCTGGTTCCCGCCGGAGAGTCGAAGCGAATCCGATCGGTGTCTTTGAATTTGATTCCTCAGCAAACCTAAGGTACACTATCTTCAAGCGTCGCTCATCATTCTGTCGATTGGAGGCTCGAACCGTGAAAAAAAAGAATTTGGATTCTCTCGCAGCCGGTTACGGGTACTCCACTGCCGTTTTCTTTTAAAAAATCGTTAATTGGCGAAGTCTGTCCAAACGCGGTTTTATGATTGAAGCAGCAGAACAAAATCGGGGCAAATAAGTACTTTGTCCAAGAATGAGAGGGATCAAGATGAACGAATCCATTATCCGCAGCAACCCTTCGACGATGCCTAAACCCGTCGGCAATTACACGCATATCACCAAAATCCCAAGAGGCGCCGAACTATTCGTCACCTCGGGACAAATCGGAACCGACCTTGAAGGCAATCTTCCACCCGAATTCAACCAACAGGTCAAAAACACCTTTGCCAACATTCGCAGCGTGCTCCGATCGGAAGACCTGGACAGCAGTCATATCATCAAGGTCAACGTCTGGGCGACGGAAAAGATCGACTGGGACTTTCTGTACGCCGAATGGGACAAGCTGTTCGGAACCGATTATCCGGCCATGACCATCGGCTATCTATCGGAGCTGGGGCTGCCGGAGATCAAACTCGAAATCGAATTATGGGCGGCAAGGCCTTAAATGAATCATAAAGCGAATCCGTGGTTAACGTTGATCAAGTGACGTTACTCACGGGTTCTTTTTGATCTGTACGCACATTAATGTGCCTATGCTACATTTGTGTGTCTAGCCCACATTAATGTGCGTACTTACAAAAACGAATCCCGTCTTCTACAATCAGGATATCACTTGAATCTGGAGGAATACCCAATGACTGATGCCATAAAAATAAAAGCCGTTGCTCTAAAAGAATATTTGCCGATCGATCGCGAGAACAGCCTATTCGATACGGAACTGGATATGCCGTCGCCAAAAGGGCGCGATCTGCTTATCCGCATCAAGGCGGTTTCCGTTAATCCCGTCGATGTGAAGGTACGCGCTCCGAAAGCACGCATCGAAGAACAGCCGCGCGTGCTCGGTTGGGATGCTGCGGGAATCGTCGAGGCGGTCGGCGAAGACGTGACGCTGTTCCAGCCGGGCGACGAAGTGTATTACGCAGGCAGCATCGTTCGCTCCGGCAGCAACGCCGAATTTCATTTGGTTGACGAACGAATCGTAGGCCGCAAGCCGAGCACGCTCGATTGGGCCGAAGCCGCTGCATTGCCTCTTACGACACTGACTGCCTGGGAAGCCTTGCATGATCGTCTCCGCGTATCGAAGAACCCGACCGACAACGAGGGCAAAAGCATTCTGATCATCGGCGCGGCCGGCGGCGTCGGGTCGATCGCGACCCAGCTTGCGAGCTTGGCGGGACTGACGGTGATCGGTACGGCTTCGCGCCAAGAATCGGCGGATTGGGCCAAAGAGCACGGAGCGCATCATGTTATCACTCACTATGAAGACTTCGCGGAGCAGATCCAGCAGCTCGGACTGGACGCGCCGGAATATATCCTATGCCTGAACAGCACCGATAAGCATTGGGAAGGCATGGCGAAAGCTTTGGCTCCTCAGGGCATCATCTGCTCCATCGTTGAAACCAAAGAAGCCTTCGACCTGAATAAACTCAAAGACAAAAGCGGAACCTTCGTGTGGGAGCTGATGTTCACCCGTGCCATGTTCGAAACGAAAGACATGATCGCCCAGCATGAGCTGTTGAACGACGCGGCGAAGCTGGTGGACGAAGGTAAGCTGGTCACCACTCTGACAGAGCGCCTGTCGCCGTTCAATGCAGCCAATATGCGCGAAGCGCATCGGCGGCTGGAAAGCGGCAGCATGATCGGGAAGCTGGTTGTGGAAGGGTTCGGGGAATAAGCAACGAATGCGCACAGATTGCCGAAATCGAATAGTATGAAAAAATCCCTGCTGCTCGCATGATGCGAATAGCAGGGATTTGCGATTTTTTTGAGCCGATCGAGCAAAACCGCCCAATCACCAGCTTATCCGTTACCCGTTCCTCCGGCGAAAGGTAACGCACGCAAAGGTCTTCAAAGTGCTTTTTTCCCATCATAAAAAGACAACAAAACAAGGCAAAACGGTTCGCCCTGATTCGCTGCCTTCTTCGCATGAATCCCAAATCGAAGCAAGAAAACGCTATTCGTCGGAATAGAAAAAGGCGCCGAATGCGACTATGCCCGGACTTACGCCAAAAAGACAGACTTCTCCCGTCTCAAGCGAATCGTCGTGTGCGAACAGTCGTCATTTTCAGCATGCCTTTTCCCCTTTCCCTGTCAAATCACTCTCAGTATAGACTTGATTGCGGTACGGCTTCAAGCGCGGACGCTATTTTTGCGCTGCGATTGGTTTGTCGCTAGTTACGATTTGCTTTCCCCGCACCGGAAATGTGCCGATGCGTTTCTTCGTCCGCGACGACATACAGCTTGGCATTCGCCGGAATCGGCATGTCCAATTTGCGGTTGATGCCGAGGTCTTCGCGATCGGCGATCAACGTTGCGCCTTGCGCCAACAGCGCCTGGAACGCATCGCCGTACGTGTTCCACGAACGGTCGACCGCCACTTCGTACACATCGCTTCCGTTCGTGCGGTTCAGCAGCTGCGTGATGACGTCGGAGCTGCCTTCATGCAGCGCGGCGCGCACCGCCAACCGCGAGATCGCATCGTGCGACAAAATAAATTCGTTCACCTGCGCATGGCGGAAGTTCTGCACATGGTTCTCCATCGTGATCTCGACCGTCGTATGCACATGCGGCGCGATTCGCTCGATGCTGGACACGACGAGCAGCGATTTGCCGTCGATCAGCGACGCTTCTTCGATCCGTTCATCGGCGAAAATGATCGCGGCACGGCAGGTGGAGATGCTGGCTTTCGCCAAAACGGAGTCCGCTGCCGGATCGCCGCTGACGAAATGCACCTGTTCCAGATGCTCCAGCGGATGCCGGTTGGATTCGTCAATGAGCACGATTTGCGATTTCGGCGCATTCTCCAAAATCTCTTCGATCGCCGAACGGGCCTTTTTGCCCCAGTTCACGATCACGATATGCTGCTGTCCTTCAAACGTCAACGTTCCCGCACCCCTTTGCCGCTGCACGTCCGCGATCGAGTCGATGACTTTCCCGATCACCAGACTGAGCAGCCCAATTCCGAATATGTAGAGAAAAATCGTAAACACTTTGCCTGCCGGAGATGTTGCGAAGTAATCGCCGTAACCAACCGTAGCCATCGTGGTCAACACCCAGTAAAAAGCATTGAACCAATTCGCAAACGTCTCGGGCTCCAGCGCGTAAGCAATCGTGGCACTGAAAAGGACGAAAGCCAAAATGATGCCGCCGATCGTCGTCTTGCGCAAATGCATCAACCTTGTCGACAGCCGGATAAAAAAATGCACGCCCCGCTCCTCCTATAACGTCGTTTCGTTCGAATGCGGCGCTGCGGAAAGCGCCCGGCCGCACGAACCGAACCACGCATCATGATGTAATTCTTTGCGAACCGAGCCCTTGCTTGGATTCCGCCTGCGGATCATCTACGATAAAACCATGGCATTTTCCGAAACGCGTCCGCACTACGTACCGTAAAGCATCCTATGCGAAATCAGTCGAAGGATCGGCTGTAACCCAGGCTGGAGGTCAAAATCATGTCCATGTTCAAACGTATCCGCAACATCTTCGCCAAACCCGAGGCTCCGATCAAAGAGCGAGGCATCCTCGACATCGGTCCCGGCGACATCTGCGAAGTCTCCATGGTAACGTACGAAGTCACCGGCCGCACCCAAAACGTCCGCCGCAAAGCGGTCGTACTGACACTACGCGACGGCTCAGACGTCTCGTATCTGGTCATCGAAGAGCGCGAAGAAAACAAATACGCGCTGTACCACCCGATCGACGGCCGCCTCGACTCCATTCAGGAAGTCCCGGCCACCATGGACCTCGACGGCACCGTCTACCATCTTGAAGAACAATACAACGGCCACGTCTCCACCACCGGCCGCACCCCGTTCATGCAAGGCGGCGACCAATCCGTCTGGCAATACCAATCCGACAACATGAAGCTCCTCCGCATCGAATGGATGGACGGCCGCTTCATGCTCTACGAAGGCGAAGACATCCCCCCCGCCGACGTCCGCGTCATCCGCGGCGGCGGAGTTTAATTTTTTTGATTTTAATCCGCTTTTCCCAGACAAGGCCGCGCCCTCAATTCCAGCGGGCGCGGCCTTTACATGTCCAATCCCTTCCTCCCCGCCCCTATAGGCGAAAGAGAAATCTTTGCACCGGCGAAGCTGGGGCGGAGGGAGAAATTCAGTGAAGGAGCGATAGCGTTCGCCTTTGAAATCGGGAAGCTTCCTTAATAAAATTCAATCAGCTTCCCGATTTCAACACGCGACCGTAACGAATTTCTCCCGCAGCCCCGGCCTTCCGCAAGCGCACAGGATTTATCTTGAGCCGAATTCAAATAATCAAACTGCTGATCGAAATCGCCGTCCCGATAAACACCGCGCACAGCAGCAATCCCACAGCCACATTCCCTTTTTCCAACTCTTCGGCCACCTTGAACTTGGGCGTCACGAGTCCGAATACCCAATACACGATCACCAGACACACCTGCCCGATCAGGAACCAGATCGCCATGAACCAGATCGACGTGTTCGTGTAGGCGGAAATGCCGAGGATAATGCCGGTCGCGATAAACTTGCCGCCGAGCGCGAGACCTACGGCGACGTTGCCTTTTTTCAATTCGTCCATGTCGTTGAACGGAGTCTTGAGGAAGAAGATCAGCATGCCTATGATTTGAAGCACGATGATCGCCACCAAGCTGACCCCGATATTGTAAAACGTCATCCAGTCAAATCCCAATTCCGCCATCAATTGGCCCACCCCCGAAATTTCGCATATGCCAGATCGTAATCGGCAAAGTCATGTACTTCTTCCAGCACGACGGCAACCTCTTTGACGTCTTTCAGTTTGCCGTAACGGGCATCGTCCACCGGCTGCTTCATGCGGTTGCCCGAAGGCAGTTCCAACACGGCAAAGTTGCGCGTTTCGCCGTTCAAAGCCGTTTTGTAGACGCCGACCACGTCGACGTCCGTCGTGACGGACACTTTGAGATTCTCCAAATCGGTCTTCGCCGAAGCTTCGTCCGGATACGACTTGAGCGTCGTCCAACCGGATAGCTGCACGTCGTTGCGTCCCTGATCGTCGGTCGTCAGCGTGGCGCTCATCGATTGCAGCGTCCAAATCTGCTGGCCCGTCGCGTAATTGTTGTCGTTCGCCAGCAGCTCGTTGTCCGGCAGCACGGTCATGTCGCTTCCGATCAGGTCGCCGACCGAACCCTCCTGAATCCGGTAATCCCACGGTACCGTGTTCACGCCCGGCCCGTCATCCGCGTTCGTACTCGTCACGGAGCTGTTCGAACAAGCGCCGAGCACGAGCAGCAGCACAAGCGCGGGCAGCCAAATCAGCGGCCGCAACCGATGCGTTCGTCCTTGTCCGGAGACGGATCGGAAAGCCGCTTCGCGGCCTGCCGGATCCGCGGCCTTTTCGTTATTTCGCAGCATCTATTCCACTCCCAACGCGATAAAATGGCTGGCATTGCCGGTAATGAGTCCTCCGGCACGGCCCAGCATGCCGCACGGAACGCCGTCGATCACGAACATCCCGGCCAGCAGATGCAGCTCGCCTTCGGCCGTGTTCACGCGCGGCAAATCCGCTCTTTTTTGATACACGACCGGAAACAGACCGCTCGTGTCGTAGCCTTCTTCGTCTTGCAGTTCCAATTCTCCGGCCTGCCCGTACATGCGCACGGAACCGCCTTCGCGGCCGAACATGGACTTGGAGACGTAATCGCCGGAAAACAACGGCTTGTTGTATGTAGGCAGCATGTAACAGGAGATGGCGTCGCGCTCCTCGTCGTTATACAGCATGCCCAGCTCGTGAAGTCCCCAAACGACGGCCATCATGCCTTTGGATTGCAGCAAAATGGCGTGCGGATGATTGAAAAGTCGGAGCTGGCCGCTTTCGACCGCGTAAGCCAACGCTTCGCCGCCGTCGTCGACCGACATCCATTCTTTCGGATACAAGGCGAACATGCGGCGAATCGGCTGTCCCTCGCCGTCTTTGACCAGGCCGTCGTCGATGGTCAGCTCCAGGCAGTCCACAAGGCGCATGTCGCGGCCGCTGTGCTTGACCAAGGCCTCGATCGTGCCGGAATCCTCGGCGTGTTCGCCGTAAGCGATGCAGGCCGCCGTTTCCGGCTGCTCGTACGCCCAGGCCGCCCGAACCTGCTCGGCCATGCCGCCGTTCATGCTGCGGACGCCGAGACGCTTGCACATCCACGGCGTCGCGATCGAGGATTCGACGTAACCGGTCGGCGTGTCGGCATTCAGCTCCAGCAGTTTGATACTGACCTCTTCCGGCGCTTCGGGGTTTTGCGAAACGGCAAAATCGAAGCGCGCGTATCGGCTGATTTTCGGTTCTTCCGCGACCGGAGCCTGATCCAGCATGTTCCACAGAATCGGCGGAATGCCAATCAGCTCGTACAGATCGCGGCGGCGATGCACGTAGCGGACCGCTTTGTCGAACACTCTCCACAGCCTCCGCGAAGCTTGTTCCAGCTCGGCATGCACCGATTCGTCCATGACGGCAACCTGATCGATCCAGTAGCGTTCGTCTTCGTAATCCGCCCATGTAAAACCCAGCTCGCGAAGCTCTTCCACCAGCGCTCCGCGTTCTTCCGACGGCGTGCCCACGATGCGAAAAATCCCGCTCATCCGCCGAAGAAGCCTCCCGACTTCGAGCCCGAAGACTTGGAACCCGACGAACTGAGCCCGCTGGATTTGCCGCCTACTCCGCCGGAACTTGAAGAAGTCGAACGCCGGGTGATTTTTCCGGTGGAATTCGAAGTCTTCGGACGTACCGTGGAGCCGCTCACTTCCCGGTTCTGGAAGCTGCCCGTATTGTACGTGCGCGGCGTGTACGGACGGGTCGAACCCGCGTAGTAGCCGCGGCGGTTATCGTACCAGCCGCGCGACGAATAAACGCCCGCGTTATTGAACAGGAAATGGTACAGCATCAGGTCGCCCCAGCCGAAGCCCGAACCGTATCCGCCGTAATAGTTATTGACGACCGTGCCGCCCGAACCGTCTTCCGGCGCGGTCGTTTGTTCTTCTTCTTGAAGATCTTCTTCCGTAATCGGCAGGCTCCAATCGACCTGGGGATCGTAATACTGCTTAACCTCTTCCGTCGAGGCTTCGACCAGCGTCGGCTCGGAAGCGCTGCCGGAATTGTTCGAAGCCAGCGCGCCGCCCGGAATGAAAGCCGTATTGGCGATCAAGGCAAGACCCAACGATGTCGACAGCACTTTGATCGGGCGACTAAAGCCCGGTTCGCGATTGTCACGGCTTGCTTCGACGTTTTGTTTGGGGTTGACGGGTCCGCTCGGCGAAACAGATGCGCTTGCCGAGTCCTCTTTTAACGTATATCGTTCTTTTCCCGCGTGATCCAACGTTTTGTCCCTCCTTCAAAACTACTCGCACCTTATCTGACTGTAGCGTTACCTTTACCCGTGCATCGGGACGAGCAGCAGCTCCAGCTTGCCCGTATCGACGTTCAGGCGGCCTTCGACCGCTTCATATTCTTTACCCTGAACGACGAGGTAATTGGCATGTTCGAGTGCGGCTACCATATTCATGCTCCACGGACGCTCTTCGATCTGACGAAGCTCGCCTCCGACCATTTTCTCGAACAGCACGACTCCGATATCTTTGTCCATTCGGTTATCCCTCTTTCTTGAATGAGTTTCGGTTTACGTTGTCTGTATACGTGCTTCGCGGCGAATCGTTGCGGAAAGGTTACAAACCGCTTGTTCTGCCCGATATTCCCATTCAGCATACGATTTCTGGGGGGACAGCACAATATGGGGAGGGGAAAAAATACGGGCGAGGAGGCGCGGAGAGAGGAATTCGTTCAAGACGCTGTTTCACCCGGAAAAGTCGATTGAATTTTTAGTGGAATTTTTCCGGGTTCAAAGGCGTCTTTCACTGAATTCCTCCCTCCGCTGGGCTCGCTCGTCTTTTTTAGAGAGAAGGGAAGGGGCAAGGAAAGAACGAAAAACGACCTCTTATTTGAACAAATAAGAGGTCGTTTCGAAAAAATTAAATGCTGAGTAAGTTAAGGAGCGGAGTCGCCAAGGCTTGGCTTGGATCGGTCTTTGCTTGTCAGCAGGCTGACGGCGAAGACGGCGATCAGGTTGGCGGCGAAGCCGGGGACGATTTCGTACAAGGTATCTTTGAGAACGGGAACGTTGGCCCAGACGATGACGGTGATCGCGCCGGCAGCCATGCCGGCGAGAGCGCCCCAGCGGTTCATTTTTTTCCAGTACAGGCTCAGCAGGATAACCGGGCCGAAGGAAGCGCCGAAGCCGGCCCAGGCGTAAGCGACCAAGGTCAGAATCGTGTCGTTTTTGGTGTACGACAAGGCGAGAGCCGCGATCGAGACGACCAGTACGGCAAGGCGGCTAACGACGCTCAGTTCGCGGTCGGATGCGCCGCGGCGAAGCAGGATGCGGTACAGGTCTTCGGTCAACGAGCTGGACGTCACCAATAACTGCGAAGAAATGGTGCTCATGACGGCGGCCAGCAATGCGGCGAGCAGGAATCCGGTGATGAACGGGTGGAACAGCAGGCGCGACAGCTCAATGAAGACCGTCTCCGGATCGGCCAGGTTCAAGCCTTCGCGCGAGAAGTACGCGGCGCCGATCAAGCCCGTAAGCATGGCGCCGCCTACGGAGAAAATCATCCAGCCCATGCCGATACGGCGGGCTTTTTTGATTTCTTTGACGGACGAAATCGCCATGAAACGGACGATGATATGCGGCTGGCCGAAGTAACCCAGACCCCAGGCGAGCAAGGAAACGATGCCCAGGAAGCTGGCCCCCTTGAGCGGGTCCAGCAGCGTCGGATCAATATGTCGAATCTCGCTTAGCGAACCGCCGATGCCGCCGCTATGAATCAAGGTTACGACAGGCACCAGAATCAGTGCCAGAAACATGATCAGGCCTTGCACGAAGTCCGTCCAGCTTACCGCAAGGAAACCGCCGAACAAGGTGTAAGCGATCGTCACGATCGATACGATCCAAAGCCCCGTACGATAATCCAACCCGAAGCTCGATTGGAACAATACCCCGCCCGATACCATGCCGGACGAGATATAAAAGGTGAAGAAAACAATAATGACGAGGGCGGATACGAGACGAACGATCCGCGTGCCGTCGCCGAAGCGGTTTTCCAGATAAGACGGGATCGTCATGGAGTCTCCGGCTTCCTCGGTATAGGTGCGCAAACGAGGTGCCACGTAAAGCCAGTTCGCGTAAGCGCCGATGGTCAACCCGACCGCGATCCACCCTGCGCTGAGACCCTGCGCGTACATCGCGCCCGGCAGGCCCATCAGCAGCCAGCCGCTCATATCCGCCGCTCCGGCGCTCAAAGCGGTAACCGCCGGCCCGAGACTGCGGCCGCCCAATACGTAATCCGACAGGCCCGATGTGCGTTTGTACGCAAACCATCCGATGACCAACATGCCGGCCAAGTAAATGCCAAGCGAAATCCAAATTTGTGTATTGTTCATGCTGCGTTTCCCCCGGTTCTTTCTTCGAATGATCGATAATAAGCCGTCCGAATCGGACAGACATTTAAGATCGTAAACGATTTACCGCGGCAGAGCAACGAATTTATTGGCGGAACAAGCAATTGTCGAAATCGAAAACGAATTCGGCAGTCCGGATTCGATCGATCTCGGATTTTCGCAAGATTTGGTTGGAATTGCCGGAACGGGTTATGTAACGAGTAACGGACGGCAAGCTTGAATAGGCGGAGGGATGCGTATGGATCGCAAAATGGAAAAACAGGCCGAAATCACCAGACAAAACATTGTGGACAGCGTGCCGCAAACCGGATTTTTCGGCCATCCGAAAGGATTATCGACGCTTTTTTTCACGGAGTTTTGGGAGCGCTTTTCGTATTACGGGATGCGGGCGCTGCTCCTGTTCTATATTTACGACGCGACGACGAACGGCGGCCTCGGCTTTTCCCAATCGACGGCGATCGCGATCATGTCGATCTACGGATCGCTCGTCTACATGTCCACGATCATCGGAGGCTGGCTGGCGGACCGGGTATTGGGCAAGTCGAAATCGTTATTCTACGGCGGCGTCCTGATCATGGTCGGCCATATCGTGCTGGCTCTGCCGTACGGAGCGCCCTCTTTGTTCGCTTCCATGGCGCTGATCATCGTAGGTACGGGGCTGCTCAAGCCGAACGTATCGAGCGTGGTCGGCGAGTTGTATGCGGAAAACGATAACCGGCGAGACGCCGGATTCAGCCTTTTTTACATGGGCATCAATATGGGAGCGCTGATCGCGCCCCTGATCGTGGGTACGGTGGGGCAAAAAGTCGACTACCATCTGGGCTTCTCCTTGGCGGCAATCGGCATGTTGGCCGGACTGCTGGTCTTTCTGTTTACCCGAAAAAAGCAGTTGGGATTGGCCGGAACCGCGGTACCGAATCCGCTCAGCCGCGAAGAAGGCAGACGAGTATGGACCCGGCTCGGCGTCGGGGCGCTGCTTCTGGCGGCGATCGTCGCGCTCGCGCTGCGGCAGGGTTGGCTTACCATCGAGACGTTCACCATCACGATCGGCGTCTTGGGCGTGATCATTCCGATCGCGTATTTCACGGTCATGTACCGGAGCGGCAAAACGACGGAGGTCGAACGCTCCCGGCTGTTGGCCTATATTCCGCTGTTTGTCGCCGCGGTCATGTTCTGGTCGATTCAGGAACAAGGCGCGACCATTCTCGGCGTGTATGCCGACCAGCGCACGCAGCTTGATTTCGCGGGAATCCGAATCGAGCCGTCTTGGTTCCAATCGGCCAATCCGCTGTTCATTATCGTGCTGGCTCCGATCTTTGCGTGGATTTGGACCTCGCTCGGCGACCGGCAGCCCAGCGTCCCCGTCAAATTTTCGCTCGGCTTAATGTTCGCGGGGCTGTCGTTCCTGGTCATCCTGGTTCCCGGGCAATTCGGCGGCGGCGGACTCGTCAGCCCGCTATGGCTGATGCTCAGCTACTTCATCGTCGTGCTCGGCGAGCTGTGCCTGTCTCCGGTCGGATTATCCACTACGACCAAGCTCGCGCCCGCGGCCTTTTCGGCGCAGGCCATGAGTTTGTGGTTCCTGGCTCCCGCCGCGGCCCAAGCGATCAACGCGTTGATCGGGCAGCTGTACTCCGAGCAGAACGAGACGCTGTATTTCGGCATCATCGGCGGCGCTTCGCTTGCGCTTGCGGCGGTCCTGTTCGCGATCGCGCCGATCATTCGCAGAGCGATGAAAGGCATTCATTGATCCGAAGGATGTCCGTCGGCCCTAGATCGAAAAAGAGAAAAAGAAGCTGTTCTAAGCCGCGAACGCGGCTTAGAACAGCTTCTTTTGAATTTCGAATCCGTGCGCAGACGCGGAAGCGCCGTTTTTCGACCTGCGAAGCTCCGCCTTTTCAATCCGCCAAACGGAACACTTCCGGCAGTTCTCTCGATATCGGACTGTCATCCGGATTGGTCTCCATGATGTCCTTCATATAAGCCCACCATTTCCGGCAAATATCCGTATCGGCAGAGCGCGACCACAGTTCTTCGTCCTTGACCGTAAGGTAAGCGAACAGACTGTCCGTCTCCGCGTCTAGGAAAATGGAATACTCCAATACGCCGTGCTCTTTAAGCATTTGCTTCATTTCAGGCCACAGCTCGTCATGCCGTTTGCGGTATTCCTCGTGATGCTGCTTGTACACCTTCATTACCGAAGCTTTGCGAATCATAGTTGCCGCTCCTTCCGTTTTTTGAGCAGAAGTCGTTCTCGACAAAATTATAACGCTTTCATTCCGAACCGAACAAGCTTTTTCTTCGAATCAAAGAATAGAAACTGTGGATTTCGCAGAAAAAAAAAAATCCGGCTCCGCCCGAAGGCAGAACCGGATATCGAATAGAACAGCATAGTCGTCGACGAGCGAAGTCTTCGCCTTCATGTTTAAACGTGACGGACTATCAGTTCAAAAAAAGCGAATCAAACCGCCGTTTTGTCTTTCTTCATTTGCTTGCTTCGCAGCTGTCCGCAGGCCGCGTCGATATCCGTTCCGTGTTCCATACGAACGGTTGCGTTGATGCCGCGCTTTTTCAATACGTCGTAGAAACCGTTGATGGCTTCCGGCGTGCTGCGCTGATACTGGCTATGTTCGTCGACCGGATTGTACGGAATCAGGTTGATGCTGGCCAGCTCCTTGAACTCGTCGAGCAAGTCTGCGAGCTGCGCCGCCGTCTCCAGGCCGTCGTTGACTTCGCTGAGCAGGATATACTCGAACATGATCCGGCGTCCCGTCGTATCGAGATAATAACGGACGGCGTCCATCAGCTTTTCCAGCGGGAAAGCACGGTTAATCATCATGATCTGCGTACGCAATTCATTGTTGGGCGCATGCAGCGAAATCGCCAGATGCGTTTGCGTGCCAAGATCCGCGAACGCGCGAATCTTGGCCGGAATGCCGCTGGTCGACACGGTGATGCGTTTGGCCGCGATCGCGAGACCTTTACGGTCTTTGACCACGTCGAGGAAGTTAATCAGATGTTCGAAGTTGTCGAACGGCTCGCCGATTCCCATGACGACGATATTGGTCACTTTCTCGCCGTTCCCCGCCGCGTCGAGATAATGCTGCACGGTCATGATCTGCTCGACGATCTCGCCTGCGGTCAGGTCGCGGCTCTTCTTGATCAACCCGCTCGCGCAGAAGCTGCATCCGATATTGCAGCCGACCTGCGTGGTTACGCAGACGGACAAGCCGTACTTTTTGCGCATCAGTACGGTTTCGATCAGGCTTCCGTCATGCAGTTGCAGCAGAAATTTGACCGTTCCGTCGGACGCTTCCTGCTTGACGAATTCTTTCATCGTGTTGAGCGAAAAGCGCTCTTGCAGCAGTTCCAGGCAGGCTGCGTTCACTTCGGTCATTTGCGAAAAGTCGCTGACGCGCTGCGTATACAGAGCTTTCCAGATGTGCGCGGCACGGGATTTCTTCTCCCCGTTCTCCGTCAGCCAGCCGGACATTGCTTCCAAAGTTAATCCATAAATGGATGGTTTGCTAGTCATGTTGCGTTACCCTCTTTTCAACCCGGAACACTGACGTTACGTTCGTCTTTTCCGGTACGTAAAATTCGGCTCTGCGGGACAATGCCGCACAGCCGAGTATTCGTTCTTCATTGTCCCAAATTTTAGGGATGAACACAAGAGGCGCGGACAGATCCGTTTATGTTCGACTTATCGAACAATTGTGAACCCGCTGCGCCGTACCGGTACGTTACAACCTGTCTTTTACCCGGATTAGAATACTTTCTCGTCCGCGTATTGAGCCCGAATCTCCAGAAACTCTTCCAGATGCTCCAGGAACAGATCGGTCAGGTTCGGATCAAAATGCTTGCCTCGCTCCTGGTGGAACAAATCCACGATTTCGTTGAGCGGCCACGCCTTTTTGTAGACCCGATCGCTGGCTAGCGCATCGAATACATCGGCGATTGCGGTAATTCGGCCGTAGAGATGAATTTCTTCGCCGCTTAATCCTTGCGGATATCCACCGCCGCCATATTTTTCGTGGTGCTGAAGAGCAATGATGGCCGCAGTTTTAAGAATCGGACGACTTGAATGCTTCAGCATCTCGTAGCCGGATATCGCATGGCTTTGCATGGTTTCGTACTCTTCGAGCGTGAGCTTGCCCGGCTTGTTCAAGATCGAATCGCTGATGCCAACCTTGCCGATATCGTGCATAGGACTGGCTAGCGCAAGCAGATTCGCCTCTTCCTCGGGAAGTCCGTATTTGAGCGCCAACAGCTTCGTGTATTCCGCAACTCGCTTGACGTGGAAGCCCGTCTCCTGCGAACGCGTCTCCGCGATTTCGCCGAGCGTATAAATGATTTCCTTCTGCGTGCTCTCGATCTCGTGACGCAGTTCCAGATTCTCGAACACCGCATCCGTATTGGCACAATAGGATTCTGCCAGATAATACTCCCAATCGCTTGGCGTCCGGCAAGGATCAATAAAGATCAGCCGTTCCGTACCCGCGACGCTCGGCGAATGGAAGTCAAACCCTTCCAGGATCGGCGGGTTTCCGCCGAATTCCCGCAGCCGCGGCAGAACGCTCTCGAGCTCCCACGGAAGGGCGCTGACGTCAAGTTCTGTATATTTACCGGTTGCGGCCAGCCTCCGCCAACGCCGATGGCTTCTTTGCAGGATCAACCCGCCGTAGGAGCTTTGGGTATTCAAGATGGAGGCCAGATGACGCAATACGTCCTGTGCCAACATTTCCAGCGAGCCGGCGTTCAGCACAAGTGAAGAGGATAACGCCACATATTCGAGACTCTTCTTTTCATCTTCCGTCTTTTTGAAATCCCGGTAAGCCCGCAGCGAACCAACCAAGGCGGACTTCAGTCTGCTCACGCTATCCAGCTCGCCTTTAACCCGAAAGTTATTGATATCGTAATTGAACATAATCGCTTCTTCTTCGTCTGCCCACTTTTTATCGGCCACTACAACAATCCGCACGGCCGCATTCATAAGAGCCTGACGAATATAATTGATTAGATCCAGTGACTGGCGCTTTCCTGAAGCATCCAGTTCCATCATCACAACGGCAATATCCTGTTCTTCTTCCAGGACCAGACGAGCTTCGTTAGCTTCTGCAGCATGCAGCACACGAATGCCGCGACCTTCAAAGCGAAAATCGGCCAGTAGGCGGGATAAAAGCATCGCTTCGTCTTGACCGCCTCCGATCAGCAGAATATTCCATTCGGTCTCGGTCGCCGCGCTGCCTTCTCCGTTCCCGGGGTATCTGTTCATTCCGATTCTCCTCCAGCCTGTTCTTGATCCGTATAATAGGTGATATAGATTATAATGGGTTCATTATTATTTATAAATGTTCAATAAAGCCATATTCTCATCCTTTTCGCTTTATCGTCAATTTAGTGAGCAATTTGAAGGGAACATAAACACAAATTTGTAGAATTCTCATAAAAACTTGTTGGCGTGAAAATTGCCGGAACAAGGAACTGAAAACCGTGACAGAGGAGGATAATAATGGGCGAACCAAACCGCTTTTCACCGCCATCCCGCAAGATCGTCCTCGCCGGAGCCACCGGTTTTATCGGCGAAGCTTTGCGCGAACGGTATCAGCAAAACGGGTACGAAATCAGCATGATTTCCCGCCGCCCTGGTCATATCTCCTGGGACGACGCCGCAGCGATCGCCGAAGCTCTGAGCGGAGCCGATTTGCTCGTCAATCTGGCCGGTCGCTCGGTCAACTGCCGTTACAACGAGCGAAATCGGCGTGAAATTATGGAATCGCGGACTACGACCACACAAACATTGGGCGACGCGATAGCCAATTGCCCGCATCCTCCGAAACTATGGATCAATTCCGGCACAGCTACGATCTACCGGGATGCGCGCGATCGACCGATGACTGAGGAGCAAGGCGAGCTTGGCAGCGGCTTTTCCGTAGACGTCGCCAAAGCTTGGGAAAAGACTTTCTTCGCTGCCCGCACGCCTTCGACCCGTAAAACCGTGCTGCGTATTGCTATTGCGCTGGGCCGCGGAGGCGGGGTCATGACGCCTTATGCGAATCTGATCCGCTTTGGAATTGGGGGTAAGCAAGGCCCGGGTAACCAACGCTTCAGTTGGGTACATATCGATGATCTGTGCCGGATGGTCGAGTTTTTGGAAAAAAGAACCGATCTCTCCGGCGTGTTCAACGCCTCCGCTCCCGAGCAGGTCACAAATGCCGAGCAGATGCGCACGATGCGCGAAGCTTATGGTCGACGCTTCGGTCTGCCTGCGCCCGCATGGATGCTGGAAGCGGGAGCCGTCGTCATTCGCACGGAGACGGAATTGATTCTCAAAAGCCGCTGGGTCGCGCCGCAACGGCTGCTTCAGGAAGGGTTCGAGTTCCGTTATTCGACGCTGCAAGAAGCCATGGCGGAGATAGCAAGATGACGGATATTTTTCTGCGGCGGGTAATGGAAAGCACAACACCTTAAGCGAAAGCGAGGAATTCCTTTTGTCGCAAACTCCTTCTTCCGAAAACCTGACCCTTGTCATCGGTGCCGGCCTGGCTGGCCTTGCCTGCGCGTTCGAACTGGCCGAAAAAGGAAATCCCGTGCTTGTGCTCGAAGCGGCGCCTTACGTGGGCGGCCGAACCGCAAACTGGAACGAAAACGGCATGGAGGTCGAGTCCGGCTTTCACAAATTCATCGGCTACTACACGCTGCTGCCCGAACTGCTGGAGCGGGCAGGCATCGACCTGAACGAAATGCTGTTCTGGGAAAAGTCGATGGAAGCCCGACACCCGGATGCCGAAGAATTCGGCGAGTTCGGCCTGGACCCTATCCGTGCGCCGCTCAAAACGGTGCTCGGCGCGCTCGGCAACAACAGCTATCTGACTCCTGCCGACAAAGCGTCGCTGATTCCGTTTTTCACGGCCGGCTTCAAAGATTACCTCTCCGATCCGGAAGGATTGGACGAGATTCCGTTAAAAGAATACGCCGAGCGGCATCATGTGACGCAGCAGGCGCTGGAACGTATTGTGGAACCTTTGTCTTCGGGCATCTTTTTCCTGCCTCCGGAGCAGTATTCGTCGTATGCCTTTTTCGGTTTGTTCGCTCCCGGAATTCCGAGGCTGCATAAAATGCGGATCGGCGCGTTCAGCGGCGGCATGACGGACGTGATGTGCAGGCCGTTGGCGGATGCCGTCGAGCGGCTGGGCGGCACGGTCCGCACCTCTTCTCCGGTCAAAAGCCTGATTGCGGAAAACGGATCGGCGGTCGGCGTCGAGCTGGATAACGGGGAAAGGCTGACCGCGGCGAACGTGGTCGTGGCGACGAATATACGCAGGGCGCAAAAGCTGCTGGCCGAGCACTTCCGCGACGTATCAGAGTTCGGTCCTTTTTTCGAGCTGGAAGCGATGCCTCATGTCACGGCGCAGCTTGAACTGACCGAACCGCTGCTTCCGCAGGACCGGACGACCTTCGGTCCCGGTACCCAGCTGGGCTCGTTCGGCGAGCAATCGCGTACCACGTTCCGGGATAAAGCCGGCCGAACGTCCATCATCCTGGTCGATCCGGACGCATTGATCGATCTGCCGGAAGAAGAAGTATGGCAGCGTACGGTCGAAAGCTTGACGGCGATCGGATTGGACGGAATCGACCAAGCGACCGATCACCGCATCGTTCGGGGAAACGAGAACTTTTACCGTCTGTCGGCAGGCAGCGAGAAAAAGCGTCCTAAGCAAGTCACCCCGATTCCCGGTTTGTTTCTGGCCGGCGACTATACGAAGCAGCCGTTCCTCGCCACGATGGAAGGCGCGGTCATCTCCGGCCAACGGGCGGCCAGAGGCATTTTGAAAAGCTGATTTCATCCGCGAAAATATTTCCGCTCCAAATGAAACCGCCCTCCGGGATGCCGCGTATATCTGGCATCAATCAAACGGAGGGTGAATATTTATGTCTTTTTTCAAAAAAATGTTGGCTAGCGTCGGAATCGGTAACGCCAAGGTGGATACAGTGCTCGATACGGCTCAAGTGCCAGTAGGAGGAGACATTTCCGGCATCGTATACATAGAAGGCGGCCAAGTGGATCAACAGGTCGACCGCATCTATCTGTTCATCAAATCGGAATACATCCGCGAGCATGACGACCGTAAAGTTCGCGAAACCGCGACCATCACCAAGTTCCTGTTGACGGATCGCTTCACCCTTCGTGCCGGAGAGCGCAAAGAAGTCCCGTTCCGGTTCACTTTGCCTGAATATACGCCGATCACGCTTCGCAGCTCAGGCGTATGGGTGGAGACCGGACTGGATATTCCAAGCGCTGCCGATGCGACCGACCGCGACGCGCTCAATGTCACGCCAAGCGACGAAATTCAAATTGCCCTGGATGCGATCGAACTGCTGGGCTTCCGCTTGCGCGAAGTGACAAACGACTACGCTCCTCGTCTGGGCGGACCGCTGTCCTTCGTTCAGGAATTCGAATATGTACCCACCACGAAGTTCCGCGGCCAACTCGACGAGCTTGAGGTTCTGTTCCGCCAGCAAAATGGCGATCTGGAACTGATGCTCGAAGTCGACCGTCGCGCTCGTGGCCTCGGCGGATTCTTCTCCGAAGCGATGGGCACGGATGAAAGCCTCGTACGCCTGCGTCTTTCGCACAGCGATCTGAGCCGTGGCCCGCACTACGTCGCAGAAATTTTGGAAAACACGATTTCCCGCTACGCACACTGATTCCGTCACACATCCGACCCTGGCTCCTTGCGAGTCAGGGATTTTATTTTTCACGCATGCCGTAACCGAAAAGCTTCAGCCAGCATTTCGTACATACGCAGTTTCAGCTCAAAGTCAGGAGATACCGTAGCCAACATGACTTCATCGGCTTCGTACAGATCCGCCAGCGCAATTAATTGTCTGCGAACGCCGGATGGATCGCCCACGACCATGCGTCCTCGCCCTATTCGAATCCGCTCTTGCTGGGCTTCCGTATATTCAATAGATTCAATGTCTGCCAGAGAAGGAACCGTATCCAGAAGCCCACCCTCTCCGATATCCAGCAGATAATGGTCAAATACCCGTGCCAGTCTCTCCGCTTCACGCTCGTCTCGACCGCAAACGGCAAAAAGTGACACCAACACCTTTGGACGGTCGCCTGCGTTAAAAGGAACAAAACGTTCCCGGTAGCTGCGTACCGCCTCTCGCCCCGCCCGACCCCGAATAAAATGGCCGAATGCCAAGCCAAGTCCGTTTGCAGCAGCGATTTCCGCGCCGTTTTCACTGGAGCCCAGCAGCCATAACTCGGGCGGCGAAGCCAAAGCAGGCGTCACCGCAGGAGCGAGCGCTCCGCGAATATGTCCGGACAAACGGCTCACCTGCTCGGGATAACGGCTAAACGAACCGCTTCGCCCATCCAACAATGCAGCCGACGTCTCCGCTCTTCCTCCGGTAGAACGGCCGATCCCCAGATCGATTCGCCCCGGATAAAGAGCGGTCAGTACCGAGAAGCTCTCCGCTACTTTAAACGGACTGTGCATCGGCAGCATGACGCCGCCGGAGCCAATACGCATGTTCCCTTCCGTTGACGCTGCCAACGAGGAGACCAACACTTCCGGAGCCGAGCCTGCCAGCACCCGATTCCCATGATGTTCCGATACCCAATATCGATGATATCCCCATTGTTCGGCTGCGCGGGCAAGCTGGATCGTCTCGCGCAAGGCGATCTCTGACGAAGCCTCCGAGCGAATCTCCGAGTAGTCCAGAATCGACAATTTCATCCTGTTGCCCTCCTTGAGAAGTTTCTGTTCTTCTCATTATAGGCGATTCGACCCCAAGACAAAAAAGCCGTCTTTTCGGATGGGTGCGTGCTTCGCGATCCGATGCCCGGCTTTCTCAGCGTATAAAAGTCCGTTTAAATGATATTGTTAAAGTCGCGCGCGCGTGCATCCAGCTGTTCCGACGCTGCCGAAATATCTTCGAATTCTTCCATAGCGGTACGGATTTGCGAATGGCTGCGCGTGATATTTTCCTGAGCCTGGTTCGTGCCTTGCGTGATGTTCGTGACTTCCTTCGTGATGCCTTCGATATTGCGGCGGACCTCTACAATCGACTCGCTAACTTTCCCGGCCAATTTACGGACTTCTTTTGCCACGATATCGAAGCCTTTTCCGTGTTCACCGGCGTGTGCCGCTTCAATTGCCGCGTTCAAAGCAAGCAGACTGGTTTGCGAAGCGATCTCCTGAATCGTTTGTACGATGCCACGGATCGATTCTGCCTGGCTTTGCAGACTGGACAGCGTAGAGATATTTTTCTCCGACACTTCCGAGATCCGTTCGATGCTTTGGAGCAGTTCCGTACTGCGAACGATACCGGACTCCGCACGGACATTCAGCCCTTCGGACATCTGCTGAAGCTCGGTCACTACTTCTTCGATACTTTTTTGCCGGCGTGTGATATTGGTTGCTACCTTGAAAATCGCGATTACCCGGCCCTGCTCGTCGAGAACCGGCATATACGTCGCTTCCAGCCAAATCCGTTCGCCTCTCGCGTCCTTCCGCTCGATTTTGTCCTGGTAACTTCTTCCCGCCAAAAGATCGCGCCAGAATTTCTCGTAATCCGGCCCGTTCGAGAACTCCGGAAAACAAAACTGCCGATGCTCCATCCCGATCATGTCCCGCTGCGCATACCCCATGGCTTCGGCAAAATTCGAGTTGACGTGAACAACCCGGCGATTCAGGTCAAAACGGATCGTGGCCAAGCTTTTTTCCAACGCCGACATGACGAGATCGTTATTGACCTCCGTTAACGGTTTTGTATTCATGTTTCTCTCTCCTATTCCGCGAATTAATTTTGCACAACGGTTTATAACCTATATATCGTCATCCTTTAACATTTTTTTATATTTTTCGACAATTTTCTCGGTCGCTTGACGAATCGATATTTTCAGCCGGACGCGCTATATCGGATAAGGAAAAAGGTCAGACCTGCAGACCGGCTTTTTTAATATTTTTCCGTGTCACAGCAGTTTGGAGAACTCTTTGGCCTGCGCGTCCAATTCGCCGGAAGCGGCCGAAATCTCGGCAAACTCGTCCAACGCCAGCCGGATTTGTTCCTGGCTTTCCGTGACGGTATTTTGCGCAAGGTTCGTTCCGTTCGCCATATTATCGACTTCTTTCGTGATGCCCTCGATATTGCGCCGCACTTCGACGATCGATTCTCCGGCCCGGTTCGCCAGTTTGCGCACTTCCTTCGCGACGATATCGAAGCCTTTGCCGTGCTCGCCGGCATGCGCCGCTTCGATCGCCGCGTTCAGCGCGAGCAGGCTCGTTTGCGACGCGATATCCTGAATCGTCTGCACGATGCCGCGAATAGAATCGGCTTGACGCTGAAGGCTGGCCAGCGTATTCATGTTGTCCTGCGATACTTTCGCGATATGTTCGACGCTTTGCAGCAGCGCGTGGCTGCGTTCGATTCCGCCCTCGGCGCGAACATTAAGCCCGTCGGACATCTGCTGAAGCTCGCTCATGACGGTCGATATCGTTTCGATCCGCTCGGTGATGTTCGAGGCGACTTTCGAGACGCCCAGCACTTTGCCGTTCTCGCTCAAGACCGGCATGTACGTCGCCTGAAGCCAGATCCGGCGGCCGGATGCGGTGACGCGCTGAATTTTGTCTTCGTAACTGCGGCCGCCGAACAAATCGCGCCAGAACTTTTCGTAAGCGGCGCTGTTCGCGAACTCGGGCAGGCAGAATTGCCGGTGATCCATGCCCAGCATCTGTTGTTTGGAGTAACCGAGCACTCCGGCGAAATTATCGTTCACGTAAACGACCCGGCGATTCAGATCGAACCGCACGATAGCCAAATTTTGTTCAAGCGCCTTTACGACCAGACTGTCGCTTACCTGTTCATCGGCTTGCTGCGTACTCAACTGTGTCATGATATCACCGAGCCTCCGTTTTGGATGGATTAATAAAAGTTTCGCGCAACTAGATTTCCCAAAATAATTATTGAAAACTATATCGGCACAATTTGCCGGATTGCTTAGAGCAATTTTATTTGAATACATAAAAAAATACCTTTGAGAGGTTTGCCGACGTACCAAAGGTTCGTCTTGTCCATCTCAAAGGTATACGCATTTATTTCACGTTTAGATCAATTCCGAAAATCTTTTGGCCTGCGCATCCAATTCGCCGGAAGCGGCCGAAATTTCCGTAAGCTCTTCGATCGCGAGCCGGATTTCTTTTTGGCTTTTGTTCACGGTCCCTTGCGCGCGATTCGTGCCGCGGCTGATGTTGCCGACTTCGCGCGCGATGCCCTCGATCGTATGCCGCACCTCCACGATCGATTCGCCGACCCTTCCGGACAGCTTGCCCACTTCTTTCGCGACGATATTGAAGCCTTTTCCGTGTTCGCCGGCATGGGCCGCCTCGATCGCCGCGTTCAAGGCGAGCAGGCCTGTCTGCGAAGCGATTTGCTGGATCGTATGCACGATGCCCCGGATCGATTCCGCCTGCTCCTGCAGGCTTTCCAGCGTCGTTATGTTCTCGCCTGATACTTCCGCGATCTGCTCAATGCTTTCGAGCAGCGAACGGCTGCGCTGTATGCCCGCGTTCGCTTTGGCGTGCAGCGCGTCGGACATCCGTTCCAACTCGCCCGTTACCGCGGTAATGGTGTCGATCCGTTCGGTAATGTTCGACGCGACTTTGCATACGCCGAGCACCTGCCGGTTGCTGCCGAACACGGGCATGTACGTGACCTGAAGCCACAGTCTTCTTCCGTCCGCCGCGACCCGCTCCACCTTGTCCTCGAACGTGCTGCCGCTGAGCAGGTCTTTCCAAAAACGGTCGTACTCGGGGCTATTGGCGAATTCGGGCAGGCAAAAACGACGATGGTCCATGCCGATCATGTTTTCTTTGCGATAACCGAGGACGGACGCAAAATTGTCGTTGGCGTACACGACCCGGCGGCTCCTGTCGAAACGAATGATCGCCAGATTCTCTTCCAGCGCCCGCACGACGAAACTATCGCTCACCTGTTCATGTTGTGATTGGTCCATAATTCGAAGGAACCTCCTGTTCGCGAAGTGGCAAGATTGATGGAAAAGGAAAGGCTTGAATTTTTCTCCAAGTATTGAATGATTCGGCGGAGACCTCCTGCATTCCTTCCTGTTTCCCTACAAACTATTCGTCGAAACGGGCAACCGGTTTGAACAGATCAAACGCGTGCGGCGGTCAACGTATCCGGGCCGATCTTTTTCAGCCCGGCAGACGGAACGGACTCTCGCCGAATACCGTCACGCGGTTTTTGCCCGTGCGCTTGGACGCGTACAACGCGGCGTCGGCCTGTTGGTATAACTCTTCGAACGTCAGAACGTTTTGTGGCGCATAGGCGACCCCGATGCTCGCCGTCACGCCGATCGAGCGGCTTCCCGGCACATCGAATACGGCGGATTGGATAGCCGCCCGCAGCCGTTCCGCCCCCGAGCGCATCTCTTCTTCGGACAGCAGCGTCGAAAAGACCGCGAATTCTTCCCCGCCGAAACGCCCGACGACCGCGTGTCCGCCGAAGCTCTCTTTCAACACGGAAGCGAAACCTTCGAGAATCACGTCGCCCCCCGCATGGCCGTAAGTATCGTTGATTCGCTTGAAATCGTCGATATCGAGCAGCATGAGCATCAGTCCGGACTCGCCGAGCCTTCCCCCGATCAGTTCGAGGAAATGGCGGCGGTTGTTCAGTTCCGTCAATCCGTCGATCGTGGCTTGATGCGTAAGAATTTTTTTCTGCGCTTCCAGCTCTTCGTTCTTTTGTTTCAGCTGTTCCATATGCATCTTGGTATTATCGATGATGCGTCCCGTTTCGACGGCAATGTCTTCGATCTCCGAGTAGGAGCGGTCCATCTGGATGCCTTTTTCGAACAGCTCGTCCACGTCGCCGTCCGCAAGGCGGCGAAAAACGTTGCGCAGTTGACCGAGGGACCGAAGCAGCGGGCCGATCAACCATTTGCCGAGCAGATAATTGACGTAGAAACAAAGCAGGCCGAGCAGCAGCATCAACACCGCGGTCACGCCTACGATCTCTACCAGCAAAGGCGGATAAATTCTGGCTATGATCAAACCGACTTCCTCGCCGTCGTCGCTTACGATCGGCGCCAAATACGGCTTATTGAAATAATCGTACAGCCAATTCCGTTCGCGCAGCGCTTCTTCGGCCGTTCCGGAGGGCGACAGATAGGCGCTGCGGTACAGTTCTTGATCTCCCAATCGAACGACGATATCGACGGTGTGCAGCGCACGCGGCATCTCGCGCCCTTCGTCGTACGCCAGAGGCTCGTCGCCGTCGATCCACGGAATGCGATAATTGACCACTTCCTGCCGTTCGACCGTCTTCCACCAGCGTTCGAAGCCGGTCGCTTCCGGCGAGAGGTCCTCAAGCCGGGCAATGCCGTGATTTTCTGGGAAAGCAGGCGACGTCATCTCCCGCATCGTGGAGTGCGCGACCAGTTGGGCGCCGAGCTGGGCAAGCGGCCGGATCACGACCGAAAGCAGGATCGTGACGATGACCGCGAAGACTAGAATGGTAAACAACGTGGACGAATTCATGGAGCGACGGATCAGCCGGCTCAAGCTTGGGCTGCCGGTTTTATGCTTCAAGGGAACTGCCTCCCGTTCTTATGCTGTGTATCGCCTTCCGTGAAAACATGATCGAAGAATTCCGAAGCGAAATCGGTTCGAAAACATGCGTCCGCAGTATCCGCGTTTCTCAATTGTAGCGGCGGGTTCGGTCGCGTGCAATCCATTCTTGCAAGAGTTCGGAAAAGGCTGTGTAAATTTTTCGAAAAACGCCTGCCAAAGCTTGATAAATACAATAAAATCGGGTGAAAAAAAGGGCATACTGTGCTACAATACTGAAATTGCAAACAATTGCAATCGGCCATCAACCTAGGGAGGTTTATCGATCGCCATGCTCATTATTGGTATCGCCGGCGGCACCGGTTCCGGCAAAACGACGGTCGCACGATCCGTCATCGACCGGCTCGGCGCCGGAAAAGTTACATTCATATCTCAGGACAACTATTATAAAGACCATCCGGAGCTCAGCTTCGAAGAGCGCGGTGCGATCAATTACGACCATCCGTTCGCTTTTGATAACGATCTGATGGTTCAGCACCTGAACGATTTGAAAGCAGGCAAGGTGGCGTACGCGCCAGTCTATGACTTCACTATGCACGCCCGTTCCGCCGATAAGACAGTCGAACTGAAGCCCAACAACATCGTCATCATCGAAGGCCTGCACGTCCTATCGGACGAGAACCTTCGCGCGCTGCTCGACATCAAAGTATTCGTCGATACCGATCCCGATGTACGCATCCTGCGCCGCGTCCTGCGTGATATCGAAGAGCGCGGAAGAAGCATTCGCTCGGTGCACGATCAATATCTGCGCACGGTTAAGCCGATGCACGAAGCGTTCATCGAACCTTCGAAGAAATACGCCGACCTTATCATTCCGGAAGGCGGCCACAATGAAGTAGGCATCCAACTGCTGTCGATCCTGACCGAGAAATACTTGTCGGGCGACCATCAGTGGAATCATCATTAAAAATGATGCACAAAAAAGCCTGTCCCCGGAGCGCATGCCGCGTTTTCGAAGGACAGGCTTTTTGCATGTGGCAATTCGAGCTTTATTTATAAAACACTTTGTCGACGTTATACTTGGCACGGCCGTTATTGATCAAAAACGTCTCGTAAATCTCGCGATGCGTCGGATCAGCCACTAGGCAGACGTCGATCCGGCGAACTTCTTCGCGATGATTTTTCATCGGCGATACGCTGTCTTCGAAGTGCTTTTTGATCCGGGGTCTGAGCTTGCGCGCTTTGCCGACGAACAGCAATTCATCGTTCTCGCCGTAAAACATAAAAATACCGGCTTCTTCGCGCGTGATCAGGTGGAAGTCGGTAAATCCGTAAATATGGCTAAGCTGCGGATTCTCCTGCTTTTCGATCGAGACATCCGGCTTCGGTACAGTAACTAGAATCATTAGGTTCACGTCCTCTATAGAAAATGGCCTCCCGGCCCTGCCGTCGCGTCAAAGGCTTCCGGCGCTGCCCATCCTACCACAGAATCGGCCTTCGCGCCATGAAAATAAACGATTGCTGCAACCTTGGACAAGCCCGATGCGTATGCTTTTCCATGCAGAAAATCCGACTTCCGTAGCCTGACCGCAATCGTGCCTCAGACGCCGCATCGAACAGGACCGGATTCAAATTTGAAGGAGTGAAGGTTCATGTCTACCGTCAATGCAAGTATTACCGAAGGCGTTCTGCGCACGCGCAAAAAATTACGTCAAGACACGTTGATTTCGATCTTCGACGAATTCGACGGAGAACGTATGGCTCTTGACGACGCCAAGCGCACGGAGAAGTATCGCAAAATGGCACTGAGCCCCTTTTCCTTCTACCGCGGCAGCGCCTACCTTTTCTACTTCGACGCCACGCGCCAATATTTCCCTTACCATACACCCAAGGATCGCCCGACGTGGGTGCAAGGCGATCTGCATTTCGAAAACTTCGGCGCATTCCAGAGCGGGGACGGTCGTATCGTCTATGACGTGAACGACTTCGATGAAGGTTATGTCGGCTCCTACTTGTACGACGTTGTGCGCATGACCGTGAGCATCGTGCTGGTCGGACGCCAACTGGGTTACACACCGGAACAGCAAGTCGATGCGGCGGCGCATTACATACGGTCTTATTACAAGCAGATCGGCAAGTTCGCTTCCGGCAAAGACGATCCGGCCGATTTCGTCGTCGATTCGGACTGCGCGAAGGGAGCGGTGCGCAAGCTGCTGCGTAAGCTGGAGAAGCGGCAGCAAGGACACTTTTTGGAAAAGGTCACGGCCCGGATGCAAAGCGGCGACGGACGCGCGTTCCTTGAAAACAACGAGCTGGTCGAGCCGACCGAAGCCGAGCGCGGCGGACTTGAGCAGGCATGGAGCTTCTACATGGATACGCTGCTATGCCGCCGCCCGGGCGAAGAACATTATCGGATCAAAGACATCGCAGTCAAACACGGCTCCGGTACCGCTTCGATCGGATTGGACCGCTTCTACGTACTCATCGAAGGCGGTACGGCGGAAGCAACGGGCGACCGCGATTCGGATGATACGGTGCTTGAGGTCAAAGAGGTTCGCGTGCCGGTTCCCGCTTACTTCATGCCGTATTCCGAATCGTTCTGGGAGACGTTCGCGCATCAAGGCAAGCGCGTAACGGCCACCCAACAAGCGATGCACCATGAAGCCGACCCTTATCTGGGATTCTTGACGATGGACGGACGCCACTTCTATGCCCGCGAACGCTCGCCTTACAAAAAGCGTTTGAAGCTTGAAGCGCTGCAAACGACCGGGGATATGGAGCGCGTGCTGACGATCATGGGACAACTGACCGCCAAGATGCACGCACGGGCCGACTTCGATGTGAGCTTGGGCATTTTACCCTACCACAGCGAAAAAGAAATCGAAAACGCCATGGGAGACGACCCCCACGCATTCGCCAAGCATATCTCCCAGTTCGCTTATGCATATGCCGATGTCGTAGAACGGGATTACGCACTGTTCACCGAATGGATCGCGAAGCGTTTTCCGGAAACGCAGACGGCGGATGCGGAGAATGAAGCGGCCTCGTTTGCGGCAGACGATTCGGCAGCGGCGAGTCGGAAAGCGACAGGCGCAGCCGAGAGCGGCACGGCAGCTGCTTCGGCAGGTACGCCCGCAGCGGAACCGGCGATGGAAGACGGAGTGACGGTAGAGCCTACTGAGGAAAAAAATGCGGCAGCGGACGGGGGAACAGGCTCTTGCCCGCAAAACGCGGCGGAGTAGGTTAAAGCTTGTACGCAAAAACGGCTTCCGGCGGAGTTTGCGTGCATACCCTAATAGCTTGACCAAAGATCGTCGCCTTGCAGGTTGTGGCGGCTTCGGTATCCGCTTCGTGCCGCATCCCGACATGCCTTGTAAATAGAGTCGAAAAAGAACCTTCGAGCCCGCTGTGAAGCGGAAACGAAGGTTCTTTGGCTGTTCGTACGCATGGTTTAATCGTTCATTCGCACGACTCAAAAGCAAATATTGACGTTTCGTCAGCATTTGAGCAATAAAATCGATCTTTTAGCTTAAAATGTTGACTTCTTGCGCGCATTTTTCGCTCCAAGGAGTGTTTTTAGCACTTTTGGGAGCAAAATGCGTGCATGACGTCAACATTTTTCATATTCGGCTTTATTTCGTGCAAAAATGCTGATATTTCGTCAACATTCGTATCGGTCGAACCGCCGCTTGCTACAGGCTGCCGCCGAACGTGTCGCCGCCTTCGATCGTTCCGCTTTGGAAGCCTTTATAGAACCAGCTTTTGCGCTGTTCGGACGTGCCGTGGGTGAAGCTGTCCGGCACGACGTAACCCTGCGATTGAAGCTGGATGCTGTCGTCTCCCACGGCGCTTGCGGCCGTCAGCGCCTCGTCGAGGTCTCCCTGCTCCAGCAGACTCTGTCCCTGTTCGTAATGCGCCCATACCCCTGCGTAATAGTCCGCCTGAAGCTCCAACTTGACGGAGTACTTGTTATACTCCGTTTTGCTGAGCGTTTGGCGCAGGCGATCGACTTTGCCGCTCGTACCGAGCAGATTTTGCACATGGTGCCCGACTTCGTGCGCCACGACGTAAGCCATCGCGAAATCGCCCGGCGCGTTGAACTGCTGCTTCAACTCGTCGTAAAAGCTCAGGTCGATATACAGCTTTTCGTCGCCGGGGCAGTAGAACGGCCCGACTGCCGAGCTGGCCGTTCCGCATGCGGATTGCACGCTGCCGGTAAACAGCACGAGCTTCGGATTGCGGTAGGTCATTCCGTTTTCTTGGAAAATCCGGCCCCATACGTCCTCGGTATCGGCCAGCACGACCGAGACGAAGTCGGCCAATTCTTCTTCCTCCGCCGTTCCTTGATAATTAGCGGCCGATTGCGTCTGCGTTTGCTGCGTCGAAGCGCCGCCGTTCAGCAGGTCGGACGGATTGCCGCCGAGCAGCATGACGATAATGACGATCACGATCCCGCCGACGCCCAAGCCGCCTCCCACCATTAAACCTCCTCCGCCGCTTCGACCTCGCTGGTCTTCGACGTTGCGGCTCGCTCTTCTCCCTTTCCACTGCATGGCTGTTCCTCCTTGATGTCGGCGAGAATGCGGATGATCCCGTGCGTCTTCCCGTCGTACTCGCTGTCTTACACAGAATTAACCGACTAATAGCTTATCTCAATCAAGGCGAAAAAGAAGCGGCAAACCCGCGCCTTCGCGCGTCTGCCGCTCCCGTGCTACGAATCCGATTTCTCCAAAGCGTCCAACCGTTCCAAAACCCGTCTTTTGCGGTACAGCATATGGGCGGCTTCCGAGACGTCGCCGAGCGTCTGGCGGTTCGCCACGGCGCCGAACACGATGCCGGCGACCGGAACGGCTTGCAGCAGCTTTTTCCATCCCCAACTGTCGCGGTACGTGGTGACCACCTCGCGCCAGCCTTGAATCTTCGACATAGCGGTGACCGAAGGCGGAAGCTTGCCGTCCTCGCCTGCTTTGAGGTTCAATTCTTCCAGCACGGCCTGCTTGCCCACGATATCGGAGGAGGTAAACTGGAGAACTTTGACGGCGAAGACCCGCTCGGCTTTGTCGTTAGCGTCGTAGCCGTAGCAGAGCCCGATCTCCTGGATCACTTTCAGCGACAAGCCGAGCACGGCCGGAATATCCGCGGCCAGCGTGAAAATCCCGCCTACGCCCGTCGTCGCTCCTTGGGCGGTCGCCAGATTGCGGCTTTCCCCGGACAGCCGCTTTGCCGCTTCGTCCATGACGGCAAGCGGGTAAGGTCCGGCCTCCGGCAAATGCCTCTTGCGCGCGGCCCCTTCCAATACGCCGGTTACATGACGACGGGCAATCAGATATTTGCCGCCGTTTTGCACGTAGTTGCCCAGTTCGTCCAACAAACCGCCGATCTTTTCGTGAATGAATTTGGGCGTGACTTTGTCCAACAGCTTGAACGGAATGCTCGCGATCCGATCCCAGATCGGCAGCTTGCGCTGGCTTTTCGTCCACTTCTCGATTTCTTTCAAAGCGGCCTGCAGTTCCTGCTCGCTATCGGGCACGGCTTGCTTCGGCTCCGATTCTTCGCGTCCGGTCTCTTCTTGTTCGTTCGTCATGGGTTTCCTCCTGATCCGCGCCAAGCGATCCGCTTGGCACGTCATGTATTCTTTCCGTTTATACGCATCGAACCGACTTCGGTTACGAATTCATGGCTGACAACGTACTACCCGGAAAAAGAACCCCTGACACGCGCGAAACCTTCGGAACCTTTCAGGATTCACGCTGTTCGGGCTTCAATCGCCGTCCGCCCGGACGATCCGCTTGGCCCGCGCGTCCCAACGCGGGGCGTCCGGTCCGGCGAGACGCAGGCCGCCCGCCCATTCCGGATAGGCGCCCGCGTCTTTCGGCGCGGGAACTTCTCCGGCCAGGATCTGCCGTCCGAGCGCAGACGGCTCGAACTTGCGCTTTCCGAAGTCCGGCGGGAATTGGCCGTACTTCGGAAAGCTGCCGTCTCCGCTCAGGCGAAGCAGCGGAGACGGCCCGGCGGACATCAGCTCCAGATGCCGCCAGAATTCCAGGTCGCCCAGGCCGAGGGCGACCAGCTTGTCCGCGGCGAGCCGAAACAGCTCGCCGGGCGCGGCGGCGCCGGAGGCGGCGGCTTCCAGTGCCGCGCGCTGGATGCTGCCGAGTCCGCCTTCGGCGGACGGCAGCCGCGTCAGATGCGCTTCGAAAGCAGCGCGGGCGAACGGCAGGGCTTCGGTGTCCGCCGCCCAGAAGCGGACATGCTCTTGCGGGTCCGGCGAACTGTAGGCCGCCCAGAAGCGCGACGCGAGCGCGAACTGCGCTTCGCCGACCGGCTGCCAGGTACCCGACAAGGTCCGAAGCTGTTCGGGCTTCAGTTGGCCAAGCCCATGGAAAACTTCGATTCCCGGAAACTCGCCGATGCAGAGCAGGCTGATGCGGGTCCGCCCCCGTCGCATCCGTCCGATTCGGTTCAGCAGCAGCGCCAGCATGGTCTGATCGAACAGATCATGTTCGAACCATAGCACGACTTCTTCGAATCGCTCCAACTCCCGCAAGCGACGCTCTTGTTCCGAACATCCGTCCAAGTAGAGCGTACGCGGAATGCCCAGCTCCTGCTCCAACACTTCGGCACGCGCGAAACGGGCCGACGCTTCTTCCATATCCGCGAAAGCCGGTCCGAACGGATATAGCTCCCGCCACACCAGTACCTCGCCTTCGATTCCCGCTTGACGCAGCCGCTCTGCGGTATGATCTCCGTTTACGATATGCAGCATATGTTTGCCTCCTTCATGCAAGTCGCGGAACGCGGCGGAAAAGTCCGAAACGTGCAGCGCCGATCTCAGCTTGGCCCGGGCATCGAACAATCTTTTTTTGAGCGCCGATTCCGATATATCCAGAAAAGCCGCGATGTCCTTCGTCCGGCAACCTTCGAAATAGAACAGCCGCACCGCCAGACGTTGGGTTTCCGGCAGTGCTTCGACCGAATCGTACAGCATGCGTCTCGTCTCGCGCCGCTCCGCGATTTCTTCCGCGCTGCCTTCTTTATCGGCGAAATCCGAAAAGCTTTCCCCGATCGGCAGCGCAGGGATTTTTTTGCGCCGGATCAGCCGGATCGCCCTCCTTTGGACGATCGTCCGGAGCCAACCCGGAAAAGCTTTCGGCTGCTGCAACGTCTCCAGTCCTTCGAACGCTTCCGCGAAGGCTTCCTGCACGGCGTCTTCCGACGACTGAGCATCGCCCAGCTTGTCGTAAGCGGCGGCGTAGGCCATTTTGCGGTACTGCCGAAACAGTTTTTCGTAGGCTTCCGGCTCGCCGCGTTTTGCTTTTTCCACCCATTCTTCCACGCGTGTTCGTCCTCCTTCAGTATGTTTCTGTTTTCTAGTGCCCCGCTGCTCCGATTCGGTTACCTATTCTTGCTTGCTATGAGTTTATTTTTCTAATATTTCTTTTTTTCGTACCGATTAATTAAAAGATAGACTATGATAAGCATAGAGCTAAAGAACTATATAAAAAAGAGGGAACCATTCATGCGCACTTCCGTCAAACACATCGCCGCTCTTCTTTTTGTGCTTCTTTTTACGGGCTTTTATTATACATGGATCCTGATTTGGAACGGCGACGACAATATGGCGACCTGGGGAGGAGACATCCTTTCCGTGGCCGGAAGCCTGATCGCCGCACTATGGCTGCTTGGAGCTGCCAAACGCACATGCGGAGAAAAAAAGACCTTCTGGATGCTGCTTTCCTTGGGGTGCTTTAATTATTTCATCGCTGAATCCGTTTGGTTGTATGAAGAAAAAGTGCTGCGAATCGATCCTCCTTCCCCCGGCTGGACCGATTTTTTCTATATTTTGCAGGTTATTTGTTATTTGGCGGCTTTCGTTTATCCGTTTATCCGGCTGAAAAAAAGCTACGGAGCGTTCAAGCTGGTGTTCGACATCATGATCGTCATGACGGTCGCCGCAACCTTCAGCTGGCATTACCTGATCGCTCCGGTTTTGCATGACAGCGAACTTTCGAGTTTGACGATGATCGTCAATTTGTCTTATCCGATCACCGACCTCGCGCTGCTGTTCGGCGCGATGAGCCTGTACTGGGGCGCCCGCAAAATATTTTCCCGCCGGATCATTCTGTTCATTTTTCTGGGTCTCGTGACTCAGGCGAGCGTCGACTCGGTTTATTTGTATTTGCTGTCCGCGGAATCGTACGATTCCGGCAGCTTCGTTGATCCGTTTTTCATGCTCAGCCTGCTGTTGGTCGGCTATGCCGGCTTTATCCAGCGACCCGAACTTTCAAAGCAGCCGATTGCCGAAACCTCGGAAACCGGCGTCGAACGCCTGGATATACCTCGGATCATTTTGCCTTATTTGAACGTATTGATTCTGTTCTCGTTCATGATTTCCGGTTCGGCCGGCATCGATGCTTTCACGATCGGCACCGGCATTTCGATCCTGCTCGTCATCGTCCGCCAACTGCTGATCATTTTCGAAAATCACGATCTTCTGCTCAGCGTCTACCGCAAAACGGAAGAACTCGAATTAAGCGAAGAACGGTACAAATCGCTGTTCGAGTATCATCCGGACGCCGTCTATTCGCTCGATCGAAACGGGAATTTTGACAGCGCGAACGCGGCCGCGTCGGAACTGCTGGACTGCGGCCGTGAGCAGCTGATCGGCATGTCCCATACCGAATTCGTGCTGAGCGACCGTCCGACGCAAACAGCAGATTACATGTCGGCCGTCAGATCAGGTGAAGCGGAACGTTACGAAGGCGAAATCCGCAGCTTGAGCGGACGGGTCAGCACCGTCAGCGTGACGCATATCCCGATTCGCGTGCGAGACCGAATCGTGGGCGTTTTCGGGATCGGACGCGACATCACGGAGAACAAGCGGAACGAAGAGCGGATCCGCTACCTGGCTTATCACGATCCGTTGACGGGGCTGCCCAACCGAGCTTCGTTCGACGCCGAGTTGAAAGAAACGATCGAGCGGTCTCGCGAGGCGGGAGAAACGTTCGCCGTCGTGTTTATCGATCTGGACCGCTTCAAAAACGTCAACGATACGCTCGGGCACGATGTCGGCGACCGCCTGCTGATTTCTGTGGGCGAACGTCTCAGGCTCTGCATCGGCGCGAATGATACGGTCGCCCGGCAGGGCGGCGACGAATTTACGCTGATCCTGCGCGGCATCGACGGCAAAGAAGGCGCCCGGGCGGCCGCGCAGGTTATTCTCGAGGCTTTGAGCCCGCCCCACCCTCTCGCGGAACAAGAGATCGTCGCGCTGCCGAGCATCGGCTTGTCGGTGTACCCGATCGACGACGAAACTCCGATAGGCTTGATGAAAAAAGCCGATATCGCGCTCTATCAGGTTAAGTACGGCGGTAAAGGCCATCATCGGATGTACTGCGAAACCGATCCCACTTTTTCCCGAAAATTCATTTTGGAAAAAGATTTGGGACAAGCGCTCGAAGAAGATCGCCTGCTGCTCCATTATCAACCTCAGATCGATTCCGCTTCAGGACGGCTGAAAGGCGTCGAAGCACTGATTCGTTGGAACCATCCGACATTCGGTCCGATCTCGCCGGTCGAATTTATTCCGATCGCCGAAGAAAGCGGTCAGATTTTGACGATCGGAGCCTGGGTGCTGAAGCAGGCCTGCCGCCAAGCCAAGCAATGGAGCGACGCGGGAACGTCGATCAAAGTAGGCGTCAATTTGTCGCCGAGACAGCTGCATCAACCGGACATCGTCGGACAGATCGCCGGGATCCTGCGCGAAACGGGCCTCGCCCCGGAGCTACTCGACCTCGAAATCACGGAGTCGGCGGCGCTCGAGCAGCCGGAGCTCGTGCTGTCGCGCCTGAGCGAGCTTAAGCAGCTCGGATTAACGATCTCGATCGACGACTTCGGAACGGGCTATTCTTCGTTGTCTTACCTGGAGAGCTTCCCGATCGATAAGCTCAAGATCGCCAGACAATTCACCAGCAAGCTCGAAAATCGTCAGGTCAACCGCAAAATCGTATCACATATCATCGATCTGGCCCGCACTCTGGAAATGAGCGTCATCGCCGAAGGCGTGGAAAGCGAAAACCAGGCCGAGATCCTGCGTTCGATCGAATGCCTGGAGATGCAGGGCTTTCTGTTCGGCCGTCCCGTTCCCGCTTCGGGCATCGACCGGCTTCTTTCTCTGACTCCGTCGGAGTAAGGATGCTTGGAGTAAGGATGGCTTCGTGATCCTTGACTTCGTTATCGAAAGTCCTGTTCGGGGCGAAGCTGGGCGTTGCAGGGGAAGTTTGTTTCGGTCGCGTGTTGAAATCGAGAAAAGGGATTGAACCTGTTTATGGGTTTTTCTCGATTTCAAAGGCGAACGCTAACGCTCCTACACTAAACTTCCCCTTCCACTTTTGCTTCGCTCAGCGAAAGGCTTTCGCTACAGATCAAGGATAGCTTCGCGATCCTTGAAATCTCCTTTTTTATTTTGTATATAAAAAACAAGCCCTGCCGACTATGGCAGGGCTTTCTGTTTCCAAAAAAACTTGAAGCGTGCAGCGGAGGGAGAAATTCAGGTCAAGACGCCTTTGAACTCGGAAAACTTCCGCTAAAATTCCAATCAACTTTTCCGGGTGAGACAGCGTCTTTACCGAATTTCTCAAGCAGCGCCCCCCGCTTCACACAACCGCGATATAGATCAGTACTTCGGCCGCTTCCGGGTCGAAGCCGCGGGTGTCGTACAGTTCGAAATCGCCGGTGTAGGCTCTGCGTTCGGAGGACGTTTCGTAATAAGACCAGATCTCGCCCCATGTCTCGGCTACCACTTCGGCGATAGGTCCGCGCCGCGTGCGAAAAATGCGGTATCGGCTTTCCGGTACCAGGGCGCGCAGACGCTCGGATTCGTCTTCCGCGAAGCGTCTTCGTTCGATCGGCGTCGGGCCGTCGGCGACTGCCGATTCGTGGCCGATGACCAGCGTGTAGGCGCCGGAAGCGTCGCTTTCGTAATCGGTATACAGCGCGTAGATCAGATGCGGTCTGCGCACCGAGGAATCCAGCGGCAGGCCGCTTTGATAGTACGAGCGCCACAGCTCGGGAATCTTGCCGTTCGGCCCGAACTCGGCGGCATTGGTCGTTCTCGCCGCAAATCCGGTCAAAGCGAAAGCGGATCGGGAAGCAAAAGTCTCGGAGTCGTGGTCAGGCAGGTATTTGGCGATGCTCACGGAAAACCTTCCTCTCTATCGGTCATTTTCCGCTATCATACGCTTATAACGCGGACATCCCCATGTCCACGTTGTTTGAAGTTTGCAGGCCGTCTTTTTTTTCCGAATCCGCACGTTGATCCGCATGCGCGATTCCCGCATAAGATTCCACGATCCGCTTTGCCCGCCGCACCAGTTCCTCGGCCACAACCACCGGAGACTCCACCGTAACGCGATCCCCGTAACTGAGCAGCATGCCGTAAAACCATTCGTCCATCGTGAAATCCCCTGCGATTCGCACGCTGCCGTCTTCAAGTTCGGTTATCAGTGAGGCTTCGAACCCGTCCGTGACCCGCAGCCGAACTTCCGCGCAAAATCGCAGCGATACCGCAATCCTCGGCATACTGTCCCAATCGTCGTTCCACTCGTACGTATCGATTGCAGGCGCCGCTTTCGGTATAAAAGGCTCCCCGGTCTCCCGCAGCTCCAGCATGCGCGACAGACGGAAGATACGAAACTCCTGACGCAGCAAACAATAAGCCTGCAAATACCAGATGCCCCCTTTCATAAGCAGCATGGCGGGCTCCAGCAGACGCCGACTTTCTTTGCCGTTCATATTCAGATAGCGAACTTCCACTCTCAGAGCTTCGCGGGCCGCCTGTCTCAAGCATTCGACGCGGTCGCGAGTCGACGCATGGCCGCTCCACGCATTCAGATCGAAGATCACGCCCGGCCCCCGTGCTTCCGTTCCTCCGCCGAGCAGCGCCTGCACCTTGTCCGCCAGATCGGCAAAGGTCTGATCGTCCAGCACGCTCGCCGCTCCTTTGACCGCGGCTCTCAAAGCCTCGATCTCGCCCGGACTGAGCATCTGCCGACCGATCGTATACCGCTCCATCAATTCGAATCCGCCGCTCATCCCCTGATGCGAAACAATCGGAATTCCGGCGCGGCATAAGGTCTCGATATCCCGATAAATGGTCTTGGTCGACACTTCGAAGCGTTCCGCCAAAGCTCCCGCGCTGATTCGTTCCCGGTTCAATAACAGAATGGTCATCGCGAGCAATCGATCGATTTTCATTACGCGCGTCCTCCTTTCACAACATCGCAAGTCCTGTCTGTTGCTTCTATTGTACGGCAAACAAGCGTTCGCTAAAAGCGGCATTTCCGGTCTTTTCGCGACTTTTCGGGTGATGGAATATTTTTATGGGTAAAACGGTGGTGAAGCCTTTCAAGTTAGGCGAGCAATGTCGGTAAGCCGCCAAACTTGCAACCGTCTTCGCGCATCCTTTAAGATCAAGGGGAGGACATCGCGGCGGGTACCGGGCCCCCTGCCCTCAAGCGCTTTCTCGTACGCAGAATTGAAAATCTCGTTCTTTTTCTGAAAATATATCGATATTTACATATTCATACGAGATGCCGAAACCGACACCAAAGCCTGCACGACCGCCCAACGCATAAGACGCATGTTTCGACTCGAAGCCGTTCGAATTGCATTCGATGCTCGACCCTATGCCCGATCGCGTGACGGCATGCAAGTCCGGGAGCCGGAATCCCGTCAAATCCGAAAGTCGAGGTGAGCAGAACGTGGAAAATTGGATTACCGACTTTATGAACGACTGGGGTTATTTCGGCATCTTTTTGCTGATTGCTCTGGAAAATATTTTCCCGCCGATTCCGTCCGAAGTGATTCTGACGTTCGGCGGCTTTATGACCACGCAGACCGATATGAGCATCTGGGGCGTCATCATCGCGTCCACGTTGGGATCGGTGTTCGGGGCCGCGGTGTTGTACGCGATCGGCGCGATCATGAAGCAGGAACGCATGGAGCGCTTGATCGAAAAGTACGGCAAATGGCTCCGCTTGAAAAAAGAAGACGTGGGCAAAGCCTACGGCTGGTTCGACCGCTTCGGCAAATGGGCCGTGTTCTTGTGCCGCCTCGTGCCGCTCGTCCGCAGCCTGATCTCGATTCCGGCAGGCAGCGTGCGCATGAATCTGTTCTCCTTCCTGCTGCTGACTACGGTCGGATCGCTGCTCTGGAACACGATCCTGACCTACATCGGCAGCGCCGTAGGCGAGTCGTGGGAAAGCGTCGTCGGACAAATGGACGTCTTCTCCAACGTGGTTTACGTTATCCTCGGCGTGCTGGTGGTCGGAGGCGCAGCGTTCTTTTTCTGGAAAAGAAGCAAAAGCGTCAAAAGCGGCTCGTGAGTCAATACTGCCCAATCGAGTTAATGGCTTAGAAGAAAGCGTAACCGACCATTTCTTCATAAAACGGAGGAGAATTTTATGGAAGCCATCACCGTAACCGCCATTATCAAAGCCAAGCCCGGCCGGGCCCATGACCTGCGAGGCGAGCTGATCAAAGTCGTCGGCCTCAGCCGTACCGAGCAAGGCTGCCTGGAATACGTGCTGAACGAGTCGCTCGAAGATTCGCATACGTTCGTTTTTTACGAGCGTTGGGAAAATGCCGAGGCCGCGCAAGCGCATCTGGACAGCGACCATTACAAAGAATATCGGAGCGCCACGGAAAAGATGGTCGCAAGCCGGGAGGTTTACCGGATGCAGCCGATCACCGCGCCGTAAGGATCCGACCGACCCGGAAAGCCCTGCCGCCCTGAATGGGAAGGCAGGGCTTTTTATTTTGCGTATGCAAGGAATAGACCTCCGTCGGCTCAAGCCCTTCCGCGCGGCAGCTTGTCCGCATAGCGATCGCGCAATTCAGCCAATGTATCCAGCTTTCCGAGCATGCGCTCCTGATCACGCAGGCCGATACCCAGAATCAACTGCTCCACCAGCAAAAGCGGCGCCATCATGGAATGAAATTCGCCTACCTCGCCCCGACTTACGCAGAAAGCTTCGCGCGCGGATAGGCCATATGTTAATTCCTCTCGATCCGTCACCAGCACGGCAGCCGCACCGATCCGGCGCGAGCAGTCCAATATGACTTCCGTTTCGGGCAGCATTCGGGTAAAAGAAAAAGCAACGATGACGTCTTCCGCCTGAAGATGCGCCAGCGATTCCAGCAATTCATGCCCGCTGCCCGCCGTTAAGCGCACCGATAGTCCAAAGCGATTGAGCCGGTAAGCCATTAGCTCGCCCAGCGCCAACGACGGTCCAGGAGCATGAATATATAACCGGCGTGCCGAAGCAATCAATTCCGCCGTGCGCTCCAGCGCTTCCGGTCGAATATGCGCGGCAGTCTGCTCCAGATGATGAATCGACTGCTCCAGCATTTTGGCAGGCAGGCTGGCGGCATCCAGTCCGGACATCGTCTTCTCCAGCTTCAATGCAGGAGTCGCATCGGCATGTTCCCTCAGCTTGAGCTTGAACGACTTCGCGTTATCGCTGCCGATCGCGCGCCAAAACCGCGATACGGTGGCTACGCTCGTACCGATCCGGTCCGCAATCTCGCGTTCCGTCATGAACAGCATGTCTTCGGGATGGCGTTCGATGAAATCGGCTATTTTAAGTTGTCCGGGGGATAGATGATTTTTGTCGGGAAAAAGAGTCATGCGGAAAACCTCCTGATTGATAAGCTGCGCTTGATCCGCTGCCGGGATAATCCAAGTATACCCGCGAAGCGTAAATGTAATTTTTGTTTCATGTAAAATATTTATGAAAATAAAATTACATTGCGTTGATACTCCGCTGATCATTCTCTCCTAGACTGAAGGCAAATCCTATTCAAGGAGGCCTTCCCTCATGAAAAGCACGGCCCGGACGTACACGCTGACGTCCTCGCAGAAGATGATGATTTTCGTCTTGTCCATGTCTTTGTACGGCTTGTCCAACATGTTTACCGAACTGATCCCCAAACTTCAACTGGGACCGCTGGAGTTGTCGGTGGAATACTTTGCCTTCATTCCGTTGACGTTGTGCATTCTGTTCCATCCGTTTTATGCCGCTGTCGGCGCAGCGCTGGGCGAAGTCATTTTCGGCGAATTGATGCTTGGACAGTTCGGCGGGCTTGGCGAGCTGGAGAAGTTCCTGACCTTCTCCTTAGCCATGTACATAGCAGGCCGCATGGTCAGCGACCCTCGCAACCGCATGCAGGTCGGGGCTGCCGCAATCGTCGGCGTAGGCATTCATCAGCTCTGCAGCGCACTTGTCGATATCGGCAAAGTATGGATCGGCGTAGAAGAATTCGAAGCCGTGCCTGGACTGGCCGAAAGCGTCGTGCTGATCGAAGGCGTGAGCTTCCTGAATACGATGATCGTATCCGGCACCCTGTTCGCTCTGCTGCCGACCTTGTATTTGGTGCCGCGCCTGTACGGGAAAATCGAACCTCTGCTCGGGATTCGACCGCGCGAAGCGACAACGCGTTACGAATCGGTGAAGGTCTGGACGCCTAAACTGATGATCGGCGGCGTTATGCTGGCTCTGCTCGCCTTCGGCGCGGAGTCTCTGTCCGAGACCGATTGGAATTTCGGCGAATGGGATAGCGGCTTGGCCGATCGTCTCGGCAGCGGCGCGATCTGGCTGAGCATTGCCGCAGCCACGGTGATCGCCGTCATCATCATTTTCATCATGCGGGCCAGAAAAAAACGTTCAGGCAACGACGGCTCCGCAGAAACGGTGCCGTATGCCTAATTCGGACAAGCAAACGATTCCTGCCATTGAAATTCGCGGAGTTTCCTTCGCTTACCCGGGCTCGGAGATTTCGGTTCTGCAAGAAGCTTCCCTGACGCTGAAAAGAGGAACGTTCGCCGCGATCGCCGGCGGAAACGGCAGCGGAAAATCAACCCTGTGCAAGCTCTTCAACGGACTGATTCCCAACTATTATTCCGGCGATTTCGAAGGAACTGTTCACGTCTGCGGCGTTCCTGCCGAAGGGCATACGGTAGCCCAATTATCGCGCATGGTCGGCTACGTGTATCAGGATTTCGAAAATCAACTGGTGCGGCCGACCGTCTTCGACGAAGCCTGCTTCGCCCCGCTGAATTACGGCTTGCCGGACTACCGGCTGATGGCCAGCAAAGCGCTCGATCTGTGCGGGTTGAGCGATTTGCGGGATCGATACGTATGGGAGCTGAGCGGAGGACAAAAGCATCTGCTGGCATTGGCAGGCGCTTTGTCGCTCGAACCGGAAGTGCTGATCGTGGACGAGCCGGTCGCGCAGCTTGACCCCCAGCATGCCCGGCAGGTGTACGAAGTGCTGAGACGCCTGAACCGGGATCACGGCAAGACGGTGATCGTGATCGAGCATCACGCGGATTTCATAGCGGAATATTGTCATGAAGTCTGCCTGATGGAGTCGGGCCGAGTGCTTTGGCAGCGCCCGACGGCCGAGGCATTGAACAGTCTGGACGACTTGGACCGGCTCGGGATTCAACCGCCGGAAGTCACTCGTGCCGCAGCCGTGCTGCGTAAGATCGAGAGCGCAAGAACGCAAAGCGATCCATGTTCTTCGTCACCGGACCCGTGCTCTGCCGGCAGGCATGCAGCGGAACGGTTACCGATCACGGTGGATGAAGCCGTTGCGCATTTTACAGCTTTCATGAACTCCGGCAGCGGCAATCGCCATCCTTCGCCTGCACAGATCCCTGCATCTGATCAAGACCATGCCGGCTTAAGCGGGTCAAGTTCGAACGGGGTCATTCGCCTTCAGGATGCCTCGCTTCATTATCGGGCTCTGCGACGCGCCCGGCACCAGGTGCTGCATGCGTTGAACCTCACTCTTTTCGAAGAGGAACGGATTGCGCTTGTCGGCAATAACGGCGCCGGCAAATCGTCGCTGCTCAAGCTGGTTGCCGGGGTCGCACGTCCGCAAGCAGGCTCCGTAACGGTATTGGGACAAGATACCCGCTCGGTGTCTTTGGAGCAATTATCGAGTCAGGTTACGCTTGTTTTTCAAAACCCGGAGGATATGTTTATCGAAGACAGCGTGGAAGCCGAGGTCTCGCACTGTCTGAGACGCCGGGCCTATCCGAATATCGAAGCCTCCGTGGCCGACATGCTGCGCGCCTTCCGGTTGGAAGAATTGCGGCATCGCGATGCCCGCCTGTTGAGCGGAGGCCAGCAGCGCCGCGTCTCGCTAGCAATCGGCGCGGCAATTCGCCCGGAGATCATGCTGCTTGACGAACCGACGGCTAACCTCGATCTGTCCACGCGTGAAGAGCTGCTCGGTGCGCTCGAAGAATTAAGCGAACATGTCCGAACCGTCGTGATTGCCACGCATGATATGCAGTTGGTCAGCCGCTGGGCTACCCGCGTCGTCGTGATGCATCAAGGAGAAGTCGTGGGCGACGGAACCCCGGACGAAATCTTCGCCGACCGCGAACTGACCCGCCGGGCAGGCATCGCTCCCACGCAGACGGCGCAGCTGTCCGCCGATCTCGGGATTCGTCCGCTCTGTCGAACGCCCGAGGAACTAGCGACGCGCATTGCGGAGCGAATGTGGGGCAGCACGAATGGATACGCGGATCGCCCATCCGGAAACCTGAAGCATAAGGAGGCACAAACTCATGCAGCTCGTTCGCAACTGGTTTAACAAAATCTCCATCGAACGCATCCAGCTCGAATTGATGAATACGGCTTACGGAAGCGGTCACGTCTTTCTGTCGGCACTCGATCCGCGCTGCATGATCCTATGGTATCTGTTTTTTGCGATTGCACCTTGGTTTCTTTCCAATATGATCGTGTTGGCCGGATTGTTTCTGCTTATGATCGCCACAACCGTGCTGTCCCGGGTATCGCCCTTCATCATCTTCGTATTGTGTCTGGGCCTGATCGGTCAGGTCGGCTGGCTGTTTATCCTTTCGCTCTTTTTCGGCGGGGACATCGCTTCGGCGCTGCCGCTGCTCAAACTGACGCTGAAGCTGTCGATCGTCTCGCTGGCCAGCATTACCGTATTCTCCGGCATGGACCCGGAACGCATCAGCGACGGGCTGCTTGCACTCGGTATGCCTGTCGCTTTCTCGTTCAGCCTGTCGTACGGCTACCGCATTTTGCCCGTATTGTTCGAAGAATTCCGCAGCGTGCTGCTGTCTTATCGGCTTCGGGGCCGAGCGCCTGCGTCTCCCGGATTTTTGTATGCGAGGCTCGGCGCTTATTATCTCAAAATGCTCGTAGTCGCGTTTTTCCCGCTCATGCTGGCAACGGCCAAACGCTCGCGTACTACCGTGGAAGCGTTAGAGACGCGCGGTTTCTCGTTTGGCATGAAAAATCCAAAATCCCGCCAGCTCAAGCTGTCCCATCTCAACGTCACTCGCCGCGATATCGCTTTCCTGTCCGGCACTGCCGCTTATGCGGCCTTGTTGTTTTGGATCGGGGCCGTCTATCCGCTCGCGATCTGAATTTCGTTCGACTATTCCCTATAAAAGGAGTCCTGCTCAATGCGTATCGACCTGCATACCCACGCCAAATTATCCAAAGCCTCCGACTTCTCGGAAAGCTATTACCGCGAGATGATCGCCGAGGCGAAAGAGAGCGGGTTGAACGCCCTTGCGCTCACGGAACATTTCAACACCCGGAACTTTCACGAGGTTTACGATTTGCTCGACCGGATGTATCCGTACAACGGCGAGACTTACGATGCTGAAGGACTGTTGATTTTCCCGGGCATGGAAGTAGATATTCGCGAGAACGGCCATATTCTGTTGATCGGGCAAAAAGAACATATTCTCGCGGTGCGCCGCGAACTTGAACCTTTTACGGCAAAAGGAGCCTTTATTCTTTTCGCCGATCTTATGACCCTGGCCGAGCGTTATCCGCTGTTGAAGATCGGCGCGCATCCTTTCCGCGAATCGACGCCGCTGCATCATCTGCCGAAGGAGCAGCTGCTGCGCCTGGACGCCTTCGACCTGAATGCCAAAGATATGTATCAGTACGGATCGCCTGCCAATCAAGCACGCGTAACCGAATTCGCGGAAGCTTTGGAGAAGCCCGTTACCGCAGGCAGCGATACCCATCAATGCCTTCAGTACGGCAGCGTGTACAATGTGTTGGATCGGCCTTGCCGCACTGCCGCGGAGTTAAAAGAAGCGATCCGATCGTATGCCTTCCAGGTTGTCGTCTCCGAGGACCTTCCTTTGCGCGTCAAAGCCTCGGTCCTGCTCAAGAAACTGATGAAGCGTGTGCAAGCTCTCGAATCGGGCTCGCTGAGCGCATCTGTCGGCGACTGAACCGCGCCCTGTCGGACGATTTCTCCTAAAGTCGATGTCCTTTCGGTCGATTCTCGCTCAGGATCGCCGGCTTCAATCCCGCAAACTTAAACCGCCTTTTGCCGATTTCGGCGAAGGGCGGTTTAAGTTTGCCGAGTTACCGGGTATAGAGAGAATATCTCTGTGCGTACAGAGCGGCAATTTCCGTCATCAAGTACCTTATCGACTCTTAATCGGATGTTTGCGTTCGCCCGAGACTTCCTGCACGGATTAGGTACGAAATCTCAGGCGGGCGCAACTTTACCTGTATCGTTGATGGGTTACAGTCACAGCACGCGAAAGGAGAACGACCGCCATGTTCAGCGATCCCGAAAATCATCGCTCCGATCCCTTATCCGGCAGCACGGCCGAATCTGCCGATAAACATGACCAACTGTACGTTACCGAAGCCGAAGAAGCGGTCGACGAGCTGGAACGCGTATCCGGCGTCCATCCCGGCTATCGCCGGGCCCATGCCCGCGGCTTTTGCTGCCGGGCTTCGTTTCTGCCGAGCGGAAAAGCCGCGCCGTTCACGATCGCGCCACATCTTCAAGAACGCGAAATCAAAGCGATCGTCCGATTCTCCGGCAGCTCGACCGACCCGGCGCTCGCCGACCTGCTTTCGCCCGCCAAAGGCATGGCCGTTCAGTTCGCGCTCCCGGACGGCGGAATCACCAACATGGTCGGCGTCACGGTCCCGGTCTTTTTCGCACGGACGCCGTCCTCGTTCATGGATATGCTGACGACGCTCAACCGTACCAAAGCCGGCAAAATGCCCAAAACCGAAGCGCTGCGCCATTTCGCCCGCCATTTCGGCGAAAGCCGGCAAAGCCTGCTTGCGCTGAAGCGCCTGAAGCCACCCGCAAGCTATGCCACCAACCTTTATTACTGCATCCATGTCTATATGCTCGTCGACAAGGAAGGCCGTCGCCGCCCGGTCAAATTCGAATGGATTCCCGATCTGGGCGTCCATACGCTCTCTATCCATGACGCGGCCGCCATGCCCGACGATTATTTGGAAAAAGAGCTTGAACTGCGCATGCTGTCCCAGCCGCCTTCGTTCAAGCTGAATATCGTGTTCGGCGAAGAAGGCGACCCCACGGACGACCCGACCAAGCGTTGGCCGAGCGACCGTGCGCGGATCAACGCGGGACGGCTGGTATTGCTCGAACCGGTCGCGGAACCGCGCGGGCTCGTCATGGACCCGACCGCCGTGCCCGAAGGCATCGCTTTATCCGACGATCCGATCCTGAATTTCCGTCGCGACACGTACGCCGAATCGATGAAAAGACGCGGCGGCGGGCATTAAGCGCGGTCGGGCGAGGCAATCCTTCCGAAACGAAAAAAGTCATGACCATGTGCAAAAAAAGACGCCCCCGGTTTCCGTTTATCGGAAAAACGAGGTCGTCTTTTGGATTCTTTTGCGAAAAAAGCGCTGATCCGTGTTTATTCCTTCCCGCTCGAGCCGTCTTGAACGTGATCTATAAAACAGACGACGATCTCGATCTCCGTATCGGCGAATTCTTTTTTGACGATCTCCCTGACCTTTTCCCAACGCAGTCGGTCCAATCCGCTCCCGATCCGGGGCATAGCCAGCTTTGCGGCCGCTTCAGACTCGCAAGCCTCTCGCAACGAACGAACCGCCTGCGTCAGCGAGCCATAGGTAGGCTTGTTGAAATACTTGGCCTTGGTCACCAGATTCATCACGCGCCCTTCCTGGTAACAAGCGCCGATCTTCAAAGGTTCGCCGGCTGCCCGTTTTTTCAGCGGCTCCAGATCGAATCTACGTACGAATTCGGCAGCGATTCCTTTGCCCATTTTGGCGTCGGCCGAAATGCAATGCGCCAACACATAGTCGTCCGGCAGCGCAAACAAGTCGCCTTCGATCTCTTCGAAACGCATCCGGAAACGCCTCCTTTCTTTTTGGTCATGAGCGCGCAGTCTCTCCGTCTGATTTACAACGCACGCCCCCAGATTCGTTCGAACGGACGAATCGTCCGACTGTCCTTCGAGCGATCCAGCACCGCAAAAATAATATGATCGAAGTGTACTGCCCAACCTTCGCCATCCAGCAAACGGCGCCACCAGGAAGCCACTTCAGCCGGATCGTTGCGGAACACGCCGCAGCCGTAAGCCCCGAGCACCAACGTGCGGTTGCCTTGCTCCGCAAAGATCGCAAGCGCCAACCTCATTCTCTCCAGCATGACGATCTTGGCCTGCTCCGCGTCTTCGCCTTTGAGCAGCACCTGTCCATAGTTCACCGCAGGCAGCGTCAGCACGGAAGCATACGCCGGAGGCGCCGCCAATTCAAAGCGTTCGTCGCGGAAAAAGACGACATCCGGCGAATAAATGGCATGATGCGTGTACATCATCGTGCCGCTGGCCCGATTGGCATCGTAATAGCCGGAGTGGCGCAGTTGGGACGGATACAATCCGCTCGTCGCGGCCAAGTTCTCTTCCTGCGCATTCGCGCCGTTCAGGAAGCCGCCGCCCGCATTTTTCGCGCTGGCAAAGTTCAATAATCCGATCGATTCCGTTCCGTTTGCCGCCAGGTCATGAACCGTCTTTACGGCCGATTCGTTGACGACGCGGTAATCGGTACGCGAACTTTCCGTTACGGGGCGTTCGCTCTTCAGGCTCTGTACGATTTCGGCTCCGCGCTTCGGCGTGATCAGCAGACTGTCTTCTTCGGAATGCCGCTGTGCCTCGCCGATCTCGATCGTCTCCCCCCGGTACGCGTAAGATCCCCGCTTGGCGATTTCGACGGTCTCGGCAGCGATTCGGCGCATCCGGTCACGCGCCGCTTCGCGGTAGCCTGTCGCCAGTCCGTTCATTTGCTTATTCATCTTGGATCCCCTCCTGTTGCAGCTTGTCCCGTGCTTCGCTCAAAGCAAAGCCCAGTAGATTCGTTCCTCGCCATTTAAACGGATTTTCCGCATTCGGATCATGCTTATCCAGACCGATGCCCCAAATCCGGTCGACCGGGCTGGCTTCTACGAGAATGCGATTTTTCGTATGCGACAGAAAAGCCCATAACTCTCGATTTTGCCGGAATTTTTCTTCGCTCGCCCGTCGCACGATGCCGTAGGCTTCCTTTTTCCATACTTGATCGTCAAACCCGCGCACTTCGCGTCCGAAAGCTTTCATCTGTTTGGGATGCTTGGCCTGCAAAATCTTGCGGCGTACTTCTTCATCGCGGAACAACCGTGCTTTCTCGGCCATCATATACTGCTCGGCGCAGCTGTATTCGACGCCTTCGACCGTGAAAACGCTCGGCCACCATTGACTCAAACAGCTTGCATCGACCGTATTGGCGACTTTCGCTGTATGTCCCCAGAAAAATAGGTATTTGATCCGCTGCCCGGCGCTATGCGCTTTCCGCAGTTCTTCCACATTGTAAATCACCGATAATCTCCCCATTCCTCACGGCTTCGCCGATACAATCTCGATGGGCGATGTCCCGCGTTCTCCGTATATTGATCGGTCTTCTCCACAAGCGGTTCCGCTTTGCGGCGGAAAGCCGCCTTGAGCAGTTCCCGATCCAAGATGGCCTCGTAGGCCTGTTGCAATTCGGTCAGCGTAAAAAGTTCCGGCATCAGATGCAGCGCCAGATCGTGCTCTTCCACACGTCCGCGCAGCCGCTCGATCGCCATGCCGATGATCTTCGCATGGTCGAACGCCAAGTCCCCGCGGTTCGCGATCCGGTATTCCTCGGTCGAAGCCCGGCTCGTTCGGGTGATCCGATGCTCGACGGTTGCCGTCAATTCCAGCTTGCCTGCCGCGTTTTTCGCAGAATCGGCATAGAGATCATGCGAATCGGCTTCCGGCGACTCCGCCGTAAGCTTCAATTCGTAACGCCGAACATGCAGCATGCCCCCTTCGTCCAGCCGTTCCCGGCTTTCGCTGTTCATTCGGTAAGACAGCTCGAACCACGCGGCCCGATCCGCGTCGTCGCCCGCCTGCACCTGCAACCCGCGACTGTCGATCAACGCCATGTAGGAGCAGCTCACGACCCAGGTACGCGGATCTCGCCCGACATCGCTGAACGTATGCAGCTGTTCCAGATAGACGCGGTCAACGCCGGTTTCCTCCAGCAATTCTCTCGCCGCCGCCTGATCCGCAGTCTCGTTGGGACGCACGAATCCGCCGGGCAGCGCCCAGTATCCCAGATACGGATGCCCGGCGCGCCGGATCAGCAGCACGCGCAGCGTCTGCTTCGGCAGCTTGCGGTAATTCTCTTCCTTTTCGCCGGCTACCGTAAAAATGACCATGTCCGTCGCGATGGAAGGCCGTTCGTAATCCCCCGCGTCGTATCCGGCCAGAAACTCTTCTTCCGTCAAGCCGTTCGCGTCGCGAAGCGGCTCCCGTCGACGCTCTTGATCCGTCTCTTCTTGCATGTTCAGCCCCTCTCTCCGCCAAACCCATGAAGCGTCGGCAGTCCGTCAACATCGAAGACGGTATCCCTCCGATAAAAATGACGGGCAGCACGTTCAGGTAGTCGGTATCGTTATTACTTTTTTGTTATTATCTAAATGTTAATATCAAAGATAAAGCCTTTCTCCCTGACTGTCAAGCCATGTACGCTTTCGGCTATTCGATTAACGAAAGCCGAAAGCGTATAATGGAAACCGAATCCAACTTCGAGGAAGTGAACCCCATGCCGAACACGCCCGAGGCGAAGAACCGCAGCCTGACGGACGGCAACGAGCCCTGCTTCTGCGGCAGCGGGCGCAAAATGAGACTTTGCCACAAAACCGCCTCGCCCGACAGCCGCGCCGCGCATGTGGTGCGGCTGTATCGGGACGTCGAGCAGACGATTGGCGATTATCGGGCCAACAGCCCCAAGCAGCCGCCTTGTCGGGAAGGGTGCAGCAACTGCTGCTCCGATTACTTCCCGGTGTCCCAAGTGGAGTTCGAGCTGCTGCTTGTCTATATGGAGCGTCATTGGAGCAAGGCCGAGATTACCGAAGCGTTCGACCGCGCCGAAGAAAACCTGCTGCTTCTGGAAAAAGAAAACCCGGATATGCATGCTTCGCTCACTCACAATATCGACCGCAAAGGCGAGTTGGACGCGGTACGCCGCCACGCGGGCCGCAACAGCTTTCCTTGCCCTCTGCTGGACCGGGAAAACGGACGCTGCCGGGTGTATTCGGCTCGCCCTTTCCTGTGCCGGACGCACGGCAGCTCGCACACGTTCTACGGCGGCTGGCGCGAACGCTTGCAGCCCGGGCAAGTATGCGAATTTATCGACGGCGGGCGCTCGCATCGCAAGATCACGCCGAATATCGCCGATTACTGGCCGCTGTACGAAGAACTGGCGGATGTGCGCGTAGGCAAAGAACGCCGCCTGCTGCGTCAGTATCCGATCTTTTACTGGCTGGTGCTATACGGGCGCCACGGCGGCGGAAAAACGACCGAGCTGGGCAGCCGCGACAACTTCGACCTGCCGCTGGCCGAGCACAATGCGAGAATGGCGGCGCACGGGGTATCGGCAAACTGAACGATTAAGCACAGCCTGGCTGCGTACGAATTAAGCGCCGCTTCGAGTATGTTCAACCTACCAACGCCTATCTTTCCGCAGCTTTTCCGCATCAAAAAAAGACCGTTTCTGCTCCATCTGCAAGATGGCGGTAGAATACGGTCTTTTTGGGTGTCTTGCCGGGTGATAGGGATTACTGATAATGCCGACTCTATATCCATCGGCCACGTACGGAAAACGGCTTTACTGCTTGTCCGCTCCGCCGTCTCCGGATTTGCTTTCGGTTTCTTTACCTTTGCTTTTATAAGGCTTGGGTGCGTTTTTCTTGCGGTTCTCCGCTTTCTGCCAACGGTTCCAACCTTTTTTTCCGGTTCCGCGGCCTGTGCCGCCTTTTTTGCTTGCCATGCTTGGTTCGCCTCGCTTTCGCGTCCCTCGCCTCCCGCACGTGCCTGAATCGGCCGTTTCGATGCGCATGGACGTCTGTCGTTCTATCCTACGCGATGAAGCGGCCTCGGCACAAGGAAAATCGCCGGATTACCCTTCTCAACAAGGAACTTTTCCATAGGCGTGCCAAGACATGTCAAGGGAATATGACGCGGCAACGCTGGAATCAGGTAGGCTTTAGGTGTGATTCCGGGTGAGGACGAAAAGGAGGTGAAATATGTACATTGCCGAGTGTACAAACATGCCTTAGACTCATTCCAAAAGTTGAAGCATTTCCTGGACAGAATCCGGTGCCACTGTGTAAGTAATCCCCGTATCGGTTACGTTCGCTAACATACCTTGCATACCGTCCGCATCGATCCAGTAGTGAAATGAAAAAGATGTATTATTGTTTAGAGAAATAACAAAATCATAATCGGGAGTTCTGGTGCTTGCCCTACCTAGCTGCTGGCTTGCCGTTGACAAAGATTGCACGATAACAGACAATTCTTCTTCGTTGGATAGTTTTTTAAGTAACATACTGCCTACAAAACCATGCTTCTCCGACTTAAAAATATTGATTTCTGTTATTTGTTGCTTTTGTATTTCTTCAACAATTTGTTTAAGAGTCATCTTAGAATCAGCTCTTACTGGAGGTGCTCCTTCAGTATTTCGGTCGGAACATGCGGTGAAAACAAAAATAGACCCGATGATCACAATTATTCGAAACATTATTTTCAATAGTAAGACCTCTCTTTATCAAGATCGCATCCTAATTTTTGAATAAGTCTTATTCGATTTGTGAATTCTGATCGATATAATGAGTAATCGAAAGAAGCTCGGAGTTTATTATACTGTCTTGTGAAATCAGTATATCGTTTGATCTTTTTCAAAAGTATTGTAATCTTCCTTATGAATATATTCATTATTCGAAGTTATGGTAGCACGCTCAAAAAAAGACGTAAAGCGCGACTCCTCGCGCCTTACGTCTTTTTTCACCGCGGAAACAACGCATCATACGCCGGACAAGGCAGCTTTTCCAAAAACTCCTCCAGCCCTTTCGGCCGGTTCGCGTAGATCGTCTTCAGGTCCGTTCCTTCGTACACGTTCCCGATGACCTCCGGACGGCACAGCTCGCAGATCAGAATATCGCCGTTTCCGTGCAGATGAAGCTGCTTTTTACCGTCCACGCAGTTCGAGAAGTAGACGCCCGGTTCCTCCTGGAAGCCCAGCTTATCCAAGAACCGGTCCATGCAGGTCAGATACAGATCGGTATCCGGGCGGCGGTTCGCGATCAGCTCTTGCACCGAACGCACCAACGATTCGCGCGACGCGACGGCGTTCCAGCCTGGACGCTCCGCATGATCCATCACGATGCTGTTCTGGATCTCGTGAATCCGCACGCCCAGATCATGCACCATCGTACTGATCGCGGGCATATTCTCCTGAGTCGGGCCGAACAGCAGCGTCTCCAGTACCGTCTCCAGACCCAATTCCACGCACAGACGAATATTTTCAATCACCTTCGTATACACGCGCGGGTCCATCCCGTAATAAGCCGCAAACGACTCCGCATCGGTAAAGTTAAACGACAGATGGATGTTCGATAACCCCGCTTCTTTTAAACGGCGAATACGCTCCGGACTGAGCAGGCTCCCATTGGTGTTGAGTTGAGTCGCGATTCCGTTCTCCGTGCAATAAGCGACGATCTTCACGCAGTCTTCGAAACGCATGGTCACTTCCCCGCCGGACAAGCGCACCCGCTTCAATGTCGGAATGTCGCGAATCAGCCGGATCGCTTCCTCCGCGCTGACTTTCGATCCGTCATCCCGGCGGTAGGCACAGCAATAATCGCATTTAAAGTTGCAATTCGACGTCACGCCGATCTCAAGTCCCTCAAGTTCGTACAACCCCGGCGTCTCCAGTTCAAGCGCCTTGTATTTGTTCTCCGTCAGCAATCCCTTCAACCTCTTCCGTACGAATTTTCCGCGGCCGCACAGGCACGGAATCCTTCGCCATTATAACGAACGGAAGATAGATTTCGGTGTGACAAAGCTAACGTACAGATACGATAAAAAAATGACACGCGGCTGCGTGTCATTTCGCTTCAAGCGTCTCGGTATCCTCATCCTTGCACAGCCCCACACGATTACGGCCCAGCTTTTTGGCACTGTACAACGCATGGTCGGCACGCCGCATCAGCAATTGCATCTCCGGCGCGCCGTATCTCTCGCCTAATGGCGGCAGCAGATGCGAGACGCCAAAACTCGATGTGGCCCGAACCGTAAGACCTTCCACGACAATTTCCAAGCGCTCGACCGCGGCCCGGATTTTTTCCGCCGCGATCCGGCCTTGCTCGGTATTCGTTTCCGGCAGACACAGTACGAATTCATCCCCGCCGTATCGCCCCGCGATGCCGCTTCCGTCCAGTACGCTGCGAATAATTTCAGCCACGCCGGCCAGTACGAAATCACCCGCTTCATGTCCGAACGTATCGTTGACCTTTTTGAAATGATCCACGTCGAACATGATTACCGATACTCCGGGCCCTCGCGGCGACAGCTCCCGCAGCGCCGTTTCGGATCGCTCAATCAGTGCATTTTTATTAAAAAGCCCTGTCAAACCGTCGGTGCTGGCGAGCTTCTTGAGCTTCTGTTCCAACACGACGCGCTCCGTAATGTCGATGAAAGTCACGATTCGTCCCGAACGGCGGGAGTCCCGGTCGCGGATCGGCGAGAAGCGCACATGCGCATATAGCGGACGCTCCGCATCCAACTTAAGATCGTGCTCGCCTCCAAGCTCCACGCACTTGGCAATCGCCGGATGACCCGCAAGCACTTCCGCCGCATTGCATCCGATGCTTTTTTTGCATAATTCGGGAACTAACCGCAGCATGGCCCGGTTGTAATCGACCACGACATCCTGTTCGTTGAGCACGAGCACGCCGTCTCCCATATTCTCGAATACGATCTCCCGCGCGATAGGGGCCACGTTAAACATCCGGAAACGGAAAACGGCCATGCTGTGGAAAATGAACGACACGCTGATAAACACCGGGCCCAGATCGATGCCGTACGGGCTTTTGCCCGCGAGATAATACAGATTCCCGGCTACCGGAACGAGCAACCCCGCCGTCATCGCCAGCATCTGCAATCGGAAGCGATAGCGAGCCTTAAGCATCCGAATCAGAAGCACGCCGATCGACACCGCCAAGCAGCTATACATGTAAATCGTGTGTACCAGATACCAAGGCCCTTTTCCCAATTCCACGATCGGAAAAGGCGCGTCTGCGCGAAGCGTGACCGATGTGTAATAGAGTTGATGAAAGTCATTCGTATGCTGAAAAATAAAAGTCAGCAAAGGAATGAGGAATAACGCCCGTCTTTTCCACGGTCCGAGCTGCATATCCGCATATTCCAGACACATGAGCAGCGTGAATACCGGCAGGAACGGCAGCGAGAAATATTCAATGCCGATCCAGAACTTGATCTGACTCAAGTCGCCGCTGGTTAACTCGAACGCGTAACCAAAGGCCAAAATCGAAGCCATCAGCGCCGCAAGGATATAATATCGCCCGCCGGGAGCGTTACGGAAGCGAAGCATGGCATACACCGCAAGAAAAAGGCTCAGCGCTCCCCCCATCAGAATGACCGACACGTATACGAGTAATTGCTGAGCCATTTTCACCTACTCCATCCGATAATGATCCGAATTTTTGCTTGCTATCTCTAATACGTATTATAAAGCAATTTAGCTTACATTAACCAAAAATAAATAGGCGATCCATGCCCACTATCTGTTTTCACATAGAAAAAACCGCTTGGCAGCAGGTCCGAAGCGGTTTTGTTTCCTTGTTCATTATTTCTTTTAACGTATCGATCAGCCTTTTACTTCCGCAATCGCCCGCTCCAAAGCCGCTGCGATCCGATCGCTCCAAGCATCGAATTCGGCGTCTTCTTTTTGTACTTCCGGATGAGCCAGCGCATATTCGACGGCTTCGCGCAAACCTTGATCCGCCCGCGTCGTTGCGACGAAGTCCGGCACGAGACGCTTCAGCTTCGAGTTGTCGAACACGACAGTATTGGCTTTGTCGCCGAGCAGGCTGCCTCGATAATCCTCGTCGCTTGCCGCATCCAGGAACGCCGAGGGCACATGGAGCGGATTCAACTTCACGCCGAGCACGGATGCGATGATCTCGTGAATCTGATTCCAAGTGAGCGATTCGTCCGACGTGATCTGAACGGATTCCCCGATCGCATGGATATTGCCCATCAGTCCGACGAAGCCTTTGGCGAAGTCGCGGCTGTGCGTCAACGTCCAGAGCGAAGTGCCGTCGCCGTGGATGATGACCGGTTTGCCTTCTTGAATACGCTTGAGCACGGACCAAGGTCCGCCGCTGCCGTGCACGCCGACAGGAACAGAACGTTCGCTGTAGGTATGGCTCGGACGCACGATGGTCACCGGGAAGCCTTGTTCGCGGTATTGCTTCATTAGGTAGTCTTCGCAAGCGATCTTGTTACGGGAATATTCCCAATACGGATTCGCCAGCGGCGTGCCTTCATTGATCCGGTAATCCGCCGGCGGCGACTGGTAAGCCGAAGCGGAGCTGATAAAGATATATTGTTTCGTTTTATCCTTGAACAGACGGTAGTCACGCTCCGCCTGCTCCGGCGTAAATGCGATAAAGTCCGCGACCACGTCGAAGTTGAGATCCGCGATCAGTTCCGCCACTTTGGCTTCGTCGTTGATGTCGCCTGTCAAAATCTTCGCGCCTTCCGGTAATCCCTCGTTGCGGTTGCCTCGGTTCAGCAGATACAATTCATGCCCCTGCGTCAGCAGCAGCTTGGTGATCTCCGTACTGATGGTGCCCGTTCCCCCGATAAACAGTGCTTTCATAGAATGATTCGCCTCCGTCTAAGTAAGTTGGACATTCGAGCCTTGCGGCCTTCCGTTTTACCTTAGCACGAGGCTTTCTTGAATACAAACCGGAGGAGTAGGATTTAGTTCGTGACCGCCCGGAAATACCGATACACCTTTTCCAACTTTTGCGTATGCTTGCCTTTCGGGCTCTCCATATTGCCGAATTCGAAAAACTTCACCTTTTTGATCCCGACGTAGTTGAACAGCGCTTTGCGCATCAGAATACGGTGAGCATTGCCCAGCCACAATTGCAGGTAGCCGGTCGGCCCTTTCATGACGGAAACGCAGACAACGGATTTGCCTTGAAGCAGACCTTCAGGCAGTAGGCCGCCTTTGTCGCGGTACGCGAAGTTGGACGCAAACATCTTGTCGATAAAGCCCATCAGCATCGCAGGCGGGCGTCCCCACCAGATCGGATAGATGTATACGATCTTATCCGCCCATAACATCAGTTCGCGATGGCGCGCAAGCTCCGGGTCGATGTGCATATCGCGCCTTCTTTTTTCCTCGTTAAACATCAGCACCGGGTCGAACCCTTCTTCGTACAAATCGAGCACCCGGGTTTCCGTGACTTCTTTATTCTCGTCCGCGCCGCGCAGTACCTGCTGCATGAACGAGTAACTCAAACTCTTGTGATTGGGATGCGCATAGATCAACAATAGGTTCATGAGGCATATCTCCTTTTTACTTATCTTTTGATAACAAAAAGGTAGCACGGATGCCTTATAGTTGTCAAATGATAATTGTATATAGATAAGTTTTTTGCTATGTTGGACGCAAGAGGTGAGAACATGGACCATAGTGCTTTATTTCAAAAATTCGTGGCGTTCACGGCAGACGTGCATGAAGTCAGTCATGAGTTGACGAGAGGCGTGAAGAGCGAAGACGTAACGCCCGTTCAATATAAAATCCTGGAGTATATGATGGTTAGTCAGCCGGTGACGCCGAGCGAGATCGCGGATTGCGTGGATCTGTCTTTGCCGAATACAAGCCGCGAACTGCGTAAGTTGACGGAAAAAGGACTCTGCGAAAAAGCGACGGATGACGCGGATCGACGACGCCAACTTTTCCGGTTGTCTACAGACGGACAAGCGATGATGGGACGCGTGTTCGCGCAAGCGCAGCAAGGGTTCGAGCAGCGGATCGCCGGGTTGACGGCGGAGGAGTTGAAGGCGCTGGAAGCGGCTTTGGAGTTGCTTCAGAGGAAGGTATTTCGTTAAAAAAGCGCAGGTTCGTCCCGAAACTTTTCGCTCCGAAACGAATTTGCATGCTAAAAGCCGCTGGCGGTTATGCCAGCGGCTTCGTTTATTTGCGTTTATTGCTATGCTCGGCGAGCGGATCATAGGATGCTTAGCTTAACCCAAATACTCGTCCAGACGATCCCAAGTCTCGCGAATGCCCTGCTCCATGCCCATTTCCATCACCGTCTTGAGCGACTCTTCCGAATCGTATAGGGTACGGGAGATGACTTTGGTTCCGCCTTCGAATTCCTCAAAAACAAGCGTGGTATCGGACGGCGGCATATCTTCGTTGAGGTTGCCTTCGGCATCGGAGAAATAATCCGTATAGACGATGGAGTTCGGTGCATCAATGGCCCGATAGACAGCTTTGCCCCACGATTCCATGCCGAAGAATTCGCCCTGCGACTCGTCTTTGCATGTCATACAGTAGTGCCAAGCACCTTCCGGACGGAAGTCGAGGTTGCACGCGGTAAGCTCCCAGCCGCGCGGTCCCCACCAATGCTTCAGATGCTCGCACTCCGTGAATGCGGCAAATACCTTGTTCCTTGGTGCGTTGAATACGCGTTCCATTGCGAATTCCAGTCCTTCGGCCTTGATCGTCATTTCTCCCATGTCGAAATCCTCCCCGAAATCATGAATGTACAGCGGTAAACGTTACGCAGCCGTCGTTGTCATTCTGCATTCAATCCGGCATGTTTTTCAAATAATCGTCCAATCGGTCGAAACGTTCGTTCCACAGCTCCCGATATCCGGTCAGCCAAAGTTCCAGCTCTTGAAAAGGTTCCGCGCGAAGTCGATAATGCCTGCGATTTGCATCAGCTTCAACTTCCACGATGCCCGCCTGTTGAAGCACCTTGAGATGCTTCGAAGCCTGCGGCTGGCGGATCTGCAGCCGTTCCGCGATCTCTCCCACGCTCAGCGGCCCGCTGCGCAGCAGCGAGACCATCCGCATTCGGCTCGGTTCGGCCAAAGCGGCGAATATAGCGATATTTTCCTCGTTCATATCGTTTCTGCGCAGCCTTGCAACCCGGCGGCATTTCCTTTGTCGCACCCGCTGAGCCTGCGCAAGATCACCTCTTTTCGCGTTCTGCCTTGAGATACGTCTACTATAACCGAATCGAATATTCCTGTAAAGGAATATTCGAAGAATAAAAGAAATTGGGTAGTAAAAAAGCCTGCGATGTAATATCGCAGGCTCACTTTTCCAAAGCTGAGTATGAGGGCGTCGTATATAAGCGGATCGAATAACTACGTAAATACAGTTATTCTAAGAGCAGGTACGTTTGGGCATCAAATAACTGCAAACATACAGTTATTTGGAGAAAACCATCCCAATCGAGCACGAATAGCCTTATTTAAATGGAGATTTGCAGTTATTTTCCGAGAACGAAAGAATAGGACAGATTTAAATGGATATATGCAGTTATCGAGATAACCTTACTTTTAGCGTTGACAAGGTACTTAGTCCGCAGGCTGTCCGGCCGCTTCCCATGCCGCGATCTCTTCGCGCACGATCGGAGCCACTTTCGTACCGAGAAGCTCGACCGAACGCAGCACGTCGTCATGATTCTTCATCGTGCCGACCGGCGTATGCAGCATGAAGCGGGTGATGCCCACCTTTTTGCGCAGGTCGATGATTTTCTTGGCTACCGTCTCCGGGCTGCCCACATAGAGTGAGCCTTCCGGACCGCGCAAAGCATCATAACCTTGGCGGGTATAAGGCCCCCAACCACGCTCTTTACCCAGAACGGTCATCGCATACTGCATTGAAGGGAAGAATTTGTCCGCAGCGATGTCGTCGCTTTCGCCGACGAAGCCGTGCGAGTGAGAAGCGACCGGAAGCAGGGAAGCATCATGTCCGCCGTGCTCGGCTGCACGCTTGTACAGATCCACCAGCGGAGCAAATTGTACAGGACGTCCGCCGATAATGGCCAAGACGAGCGGAAGATTCAGCAGGCCCGCGCGCACGACGGATTCTTGATTGCCGCCGCTGCCGATCCAGATCGGAAGCTTTTCCTGTACCGGACGCGGATACACGCCGCGGCTTTTGATCGCAGGGCGATGGCCGCCTTTCCAATCTACGATCTCCGACTGCTGGATTTTGAGCAGCAGCTCCAGCTTCTCGTCGAACAGCTCGTCGTAATCGTTCAGATCATAGCCGAACAAGGGGAACGATTCGATAAACGATCCGCGTCCCGCCATGATTTCTGCACGGCCGTTCGAGATTGCGTCCACGGTCGAAAAGTCTTGGAACACGCGCACCGGATCAGCCGAAGACAGTACCGTTACCGCGCTGGTCAGTCGAATTTTTTCCGTACGCGCCGCGGCCGCAGCCAAAATGACTGCCGGAGCCGATGCCGCATAGTCCACGCGGTGATGCTCGCCTACGCCGAATACGTCGAGACCGACTTTGTCCGCAAGCACGATCTCTTCGACGACTTGGCGGATGCGCTCCGCGTGGCTGATTGTGGGTCCGTTCCCGTCTGCCGGGGTTGTTTCTACAAAGGTACTGATGCCGATTTCCATGATTGAATCTCCTTTTCGATAAGCCGACTTTTGAGGATCGGACGTTTATATTAAATAAAGTAAGTAACTATAATTATTTTATATACTCATTATCGGCTTTTTCGGCGGAGATTTCAAGTGTTGTTTTTGGATAGGCTTATTCGAATAGCGGAAACAAAGACGGAACCGCTGCGAAAAAGATGATTAGGATGATTCCGGCGATCACCAGAGCGCTTCCCGCTGCCAATTTGGCTGTACGCTCACGCGAAACGGTACCGCCATATCCCCAGTCCTCGCTTTTTCGATAGGGCTCCGGCCTCGGAAGGAACCCTCGACGCAAGTACAACACACCCAAGAGAATCAGGGCGATGCCCGGAAACAACAACCCATAAGCTCCAATTGGCATACCATCCACTCCTTTCTGGTAGTAACAAATACATTAACCAAAAAAGGGGAAAGTGCGCCCGGTTGCTGAAAGGATAAGTGCGAACACCTTTTGTATATCAAAAAGATATACAATTTTCTTTTTTAAGCTATACTCGGATCATAAAAATAAAAAAGAGATCACGCTTATGCCGATGGTTACACTGAGTCGTTGGGGAAACAGTAGCGGAATTCGCATTCCGAATCAATTTTTAAAACAGATGAATCTGGCTGAAGGCATGCAAATGGAAGCCATACTAACACCCGAAAACCATATCCTTGTGCGTCCGGTTCAACAAGCAGAAACGAATGAGCAACTTCGCTCGCATTTGCAAACCTTACTTTCGCAAATCAAAAAAGATTCCCCGCGCCATGAAGAAATCGATCTAGGCATTGAAGGAGACAAGCTGATTTGATTATTCCGTCACGAGGCGACCTGATCTGGCTTGATTTCGATCCTCAGGCCGGACGCGAACAAGCCGGTCGTCGCCCCGCTCTGGTCCTATCCGAACAGGCGTTCAACGAATTGACCGGCTTTGCCGTCATTTGTCCGATCAATTTAAAAGTTTGGATTTTCGCAAGCAAAAAATCAAAATTGTCGAGCGCATTGCGGAAGGTTCGGAGTGTCTCGGCAGCGTGCTAAGGAATGTACGCGCTATTCTTGCTTAGTCACCTTGAAACCGCTTTTCTTTTATGTAAAAATTATAGTGTCTTGCTATTCGCGGGCATTTTTCTTTCGAACATAGCCTATGGGTATACAATAAGGAGGAAATCGAATCATGAGAACGATCAAGCTCGGAACAAGCAACCTCGACGTGCCGGTGGTCGCTGTCGGCTGCATGCGCATCAACTCGCTGGAGAAACAGGAAGCGGAATCGTTCGTGCAAGCTGCGCTGGATGAAGGAGCGAACTTCTTCGACCACGCGGACATCTACGGCGGCGGCCAATGCGAGGAGATTTTTGCCGAAGCGGTACATATGAGTCCGACCGTGCGCGAGAAGCTGATTCTCCAGTCCAAGTGCGGCATTCGCCAAGGACAATTCGACTTTTCCAAAGAACATATCCTGTCCTCCGTCGACGGCATTCTGAAGCGCTTGAACACGGAATACCTGGACGTCCTGCTGCTGCACCGCCCGGACGCGCTCGTTGAGCCGGAAGAAGTCGCGGAAGCTTTCGACCAACTGGAATCGTCCGGTAAAGTCCGTCATTTCGGCGTATCCAACCAGAAGCCGATGCAGATCGAGCTGTTGAAAAAGTACGTGAAGCAGCCGCTCGTCGCCAACCAGCTTCAACTCAGCATCACCAACGCCAACATGATCTCCAACGGCGTCAACGTGAACATGCTGATCGATGAATCGGTGGATCGCGACGGAAGCATTCTCGACTACTGCCGTCTGCACGACATTACCATCCAACCGTGGTCGCCGTTCCAGTACGGATTCTTCGAAGGCGTATTCCTGGATAACGACAAATTCCCTGAGCTGAACGCCGAGATCAATAAAGTTGCCGAAGCGCATGGCGTAAGCAACACGACGATCGCGATCGCGTGGCTGCTGCGTCACCCGGCGAACATGCAGCCCGTGACCGGCACAACGAACATTCAGCGGATCAAAGACTGCATCAAAGCAAGCGAAGTGAAGCTGTCGCGCGAAGAATGGTACGGTATCTACCGCGCGGCGGGAAATCAATTGCCTTAACCTTGGTTTTTAAAAAAATCGGCAGCGATCCATCGAGAGTGGTATTGCAGCGATCGGTTTTTCTCTAAAAAAGAACCCTGTTCGCCCCGAGATCCGCTTATCCGAAGATAAGTAGGCCGCGATGGCGAACAGGGTTCTTTTTTCATCTCTATAGGCACAATGGATTCAAGCTTCCGGCCGCAGCACCTGCGCCTTCGATTGCTCCGTTCCGCTATGTAACGTATTTGCGTACAATTCGATCAATCGCCGTCCTACCGCATCCAGATCCAGACCGAACGCAAGCTTCCGGCCGTTCTCGGTCAGGTCAGGCAGCGCGCGTTCCGTAATTCCCCGAATTCCGCGTTCGAATGTCTCCAGATCGCGAGCCTTGTACACCGTGCCGCCATCTTCCAGCCACTCCGCATAGATCGGCAGGTCGCGCACCAGTACCGGAATTCCCGCTGCCAGCGCCTCCAGAAGCACAATCCCTTCCGTCTCCTCATGCGTGGCGAACAGAAACAGATCGCTGCCGCAATACGCGTCCCGCAGCTCGTCCCGATTCACGTAACCCGGAAAGTGCAGGTTCGGCAGCTTCGTCTCGACCGCTTCGCGAATCTTGGCAGGCACCATGTAGAGCGGCGTAAAGCCGAACCAATAAAATTCGTGATCCGGCATCCGGCGCGCCAGCTCGACGAAATCCAACACTCCTTTGCGCTCGATATAGTGGCCGACGGATATCACGACTTTCGTCTCGTCCGAAATCCCGTGCTTGCGTCGGAAACGCTGCCCCGCCTCCGTATCCGGTGCGAAAAAATCGCTATCCACGCCGTTTGACAGACTCACGATCGGCGGGATCGTTCCATAAGCTTGAATTAAACCTTTTGAATACTCGGTCGGGGTAATCAGCAAGTCGGCACTCCGATAGCAGCGCAAAATCCACTGTTTGAACAGCGGGGCAGCCAGATTGGAACCGATGAACGAATTGCGAAAGTCCTCCATGGTAGAGTGGGCGTGGTAGACGACTTTTTTGCCTTTGCGTTTGGCTCTGCGCGCCATCCGCAGCGAATCCGGGAAGATGGTATTCAGATGAACGAGGTCGTAATTGTCCCGCTCGTCCATCGTATAATCGACGCCCAGCCGCTCCATCGCCTCGCGCTGATGACGGATCGCTTCGCCTACGCCGCTGCGGCTCACCGTCTTCAGCGAGCCGGCATACAGCAATATTTTCATGAGAGATTCCTTCCCTTCTGGAGCGGAATACATCGGATCGAACGCAACTTGATTTTTCCCTTCCGCTCTTCCCTACACGATGCCGAATAGTCTTGCAAAATAGGTGATCGCCGTGCTTAGACCGAAGCTGTAGGCTGCAATCGCCAGAGGCTTGCCCAGCAGGATAATCGCAGTAAACCGGCGGAATGTCATCTTGGTCGTCCCGGCCAGATAGCACAGGAAATCATCCGGCGCGACCGGCATGAAAATCGCCACGGCGAACAGGTTATTGAAGCGGCGCCCTTCCGTCCAATGATTATATTTAGCCCGAAGCTTCGGACTGAACATGCTCTCGATAATCGGCTGCCCGTACTTACGCGCCAACAAGAAAGCAGCGAGGGAGCCTAGGCAGATGCCCACATAGTTGTAGATAAAACCGGCCAGCGGTCCGAAAACCAATATGCCCGCCACGCAGCCGATGCCGCCCGGCAAAATCGGAATGACGACCTGGACAGCCTGAAATACAACGAAGATCAGCGGCGCCCAGACGCCGAAGCCTTCCAGAAACGCGCCCAGCGCCTCCTGTGAACGGAAGATTCCCGTATAGAAGCCGTAGAACGCGAGAGCCGCGCAGGCCGCAAGACCGGCAGCGGTCGAGGCATTCATCATGATTCGAAGCGAAAAGGGCTTCATCGTCGGTTCCTCCGATTCGTGAAATGAGGCAGCGCATCCGAAACCCTTCGAAGCCGTTTCGGATCAGACTGCCGATTGTTCGTCACATCATCGTTATTTGATTGCCGCTTTGGTGGCGGCAGGCAGCAGCAAACGACTTGGAATCGGCCGATACGCCGCAATGGCTCTGACATAAATTTGCTCGGCACTTTCGGCAAATGCCGAGGACGAATATTTGCCCAACGCCTTACGGCGAGCCTGCTCGCCCAGCTCGATGAGCCGTTCGCGACTGTTCAAGACCGAAGACAAAGCTTCCTTGAATTGTTCAAACGATTCGTATTGCCAGCCGTTCACGCCCGTATCGACAACGCCTTTCAAGCAATCGTCGCGGCGGCACAATACGGGCAGCCCCGAAGCCATCGCTTCAATATAGGTAAGCCCCTGCGTCTCGCTGTTGGAGGCGCTGACGAACAGATCGCCCAGCCGATAATAATCGGCAACTTCATGCGGTTGAACCATCCCCGCAAATACGATTCGATCTCCCAAGCCCAATTCCGCCGCATAGCGTTCCAGCGAAGAACGATGCGGGCCGTCGCCGACGACCAGCAGTTTGACGCCCAGTGACGGATACTCCGACGTGAATCGAAGAATCTCTTCCAGATTCTTTTCCTTGGCTAACCGTCCGACGGAGACGAGTACAACCTCTTTTTCGGTCAGTCCGAGTTTCTTCCTTAGAAGCGAGCGACGTTCATCGGACAATTCCGTTTGGAATTGATCCAGATCGACACCGGTAGGCACAATCTGAATATCGCCCGGTACGCCGTAGCCGGTGAGCAGGCCGTGCACTTTTTCTGTCGGCGCCACGACGCACTGCACATGCCGCAGCGTATTGCGCGAGAACCAGGCAACCGCTGCTTTTCCCCAAGTTTGACTCGGCGAGAAGTAATGGGTGTAATCCTCGTACACCGTATGATAAGTATGAACGATCGGGACATGAAGCTTCCCGGCTATGTATCGGGCCATGCGGAACGTGCTGAATTCGCATTGCGAATGAACCACGTCCGGCTTCCAGTCGAGCAGCGACCGAAGTTCTCTGCGGTGCACGCGCAGCGCCGTACGCACCCCGGGGTACAGGGCCGCTACCGAACCTATATAGGTAACGCCGTCTTGCTCGAACGAACGCGCATCCGGAGACAGCGTTAAAATACGGACTTCATGCCCGTTCTTCTCCAGTTCGCTTTGCAGATTGACCACCGAGGTGACGACTCCGTTGATGATTGGCCGGTAGCATTCGGTTGTAATCAAAATTTTCATACCTGTCCCTCGATTTCAATAGAATTTGGGCGGTCGGGAATACTTTCTATTATATCTTCTATGTTTAAAATACATTCGAATTGCGGATTAAACAATCCTAAACAATTGTTAACATTTGTTTGAAGCAGCCTGCTGCGTTACCTCTAGTTTAGACCATGTCATTGCAGAACCGTCCATAAAAATGATGAAGAATCCTTAATTGCTGCAAATCGCGGCAATGATCGGCATTTGCTGATACGTTTTAAGACGATTTGCAAAGGATTCGCCCCTGCATCTCATGCACGGGAAACCCGAATCGCCTGCTGTTGTTACGTTTCCATCCCGATCACGTTCCAAGATTATACAACCCATTTATCAAAAAGTCATGGGAAATCCGAATGAAAACGGTTATAATCGTTGTTCGAACGCACAATTCGAAAAGGAAGCGTGAGCGACATGTTTCAACTCTCGGAAAAACAAGCGCAAGAGATCGTCGATAAGATGATGCAGGACATTCCCTACAATATAAACATCATGAACGACCGTGGCGTTATCGTCGGCAGCGGAAATTGTGAGCGAATCGGTACCGTCCATGAAGCAGCCGTACGTGCGCTTGCCACGGGAAAAAGGGTTGAAGTGCTGGAAGACGGCAAATTCGAGAAAAAAGGTACCAATGAGCCGATCGTGATCGGCGATAAACGGGTCGGCGTGATCGGAATCAGCGGCGAGCCGGATGAAGTGCGCCCCTTTTGCAATATCGTGCGCACGACCGTCTCTTTACTCGTTGAACAGAAGACGGCCCTCGAAACGTTAGCCCATGAAGAAAATCGCCGCTCTGCGTTTATTCGTATGCTGCTGGAATATCGCGGAGCCTACACGCAAAAGCTCAAAAAAGAAGCCGCAGGTTACGGACTCGACCTCGCACTTCCGACACAGGTGCTCTACCTGACAGGCTTTGAAGCGGAAAACGGCACCTCGGCGTCGTTGCTGCGGTTTCCTATATTCCGGCTGGAAGAGGACGTTTATCTAGTGCTCATTCAGGGAGAACCCCATGCGGAAAAGCTCGCTGAATCGCTGCTGCACGGACAGCCGCAGGCACGAATAGCGATCGGCCGGTTGGAAGAATGGATCGCGGACAGCTTTCTTCAAGCGCGCGCTGCCCTGCATGTTCAAGCCGCGCTCAAGCCCTCCGCAAATTTGATCCGTTTCCATGAAGTATCTTTTCTCGCCGGGCTTGCTCAAATTGATATGGGTCCTCGCCTGCGTGCAACCGCCAAACTTGCCGATCATCCCGACCTGCTGGATACTCTTCGGATTTTCGTCGAGCAGGACGGCAATATGTCGGGAACTGCCGACCGTCTTAACATTCACCGTAACACGCTGCAATACCGACTCAAGCGGATCGCCGAACTCACCGGGCTCGATCCTCGAAAAGTGTTGGAGTTATTCCAGCTCGTGCACGATCTGTTAGCCGAGTATCGGTAAGTCAAGAATAGCCGGGCCAAGGCAGCAAAAAAAAGGCCGGCTTCTCCATCGGGAGAAACCGGCTGCCCTCATAAACGCGACCTTTATGCTCAATCCGCAAATTTCAGCACGCGTGCAATATTTTCGCAAGTCCGCGCTACGTTCTCGGGACCTGCCGCCAGCAATTCCGGCAGTTCGCCCGCTCCCGGCACGATGCCGAAGATCGCGTCGATCCCTTCGTCGTACAACGTCTCGATCCCGTCTCCGACATAGCCCGCGACCGCGATGACCTTTTTCCCGGCACGTTTGGCTGCGGCCGCGACGCCGTAAGGCGTTTTGCCGAATTTCGTCTGGAAGTCGATGCCGCCTTCGCCCGTGAACACGATATCCGCTTCGCCAGCCTTGCGTTCAAGCTCCGTATAGTCCAGCACGATCTCTACGCCCTTACGAAGTTCCGAAGTCGTAAACACCAACAACCCCGCCCCCAATCCGCCGGCCGCGCCCGCTCCCGGCATATCGCGAACGTCGCGGCCAAGCTGCTCGGCGATCACGTTAGCATAATGCGCCAGATTGGCATCGAGCGTCCGCACCATCTCCGGAGTTGCGCCTTTTTGCGGCCCGAATACGGCCGATGCGCCGTGCTCGCCGCACAGCGGATTCGTCACGTCGCAGGCGACCACGATCTCCACGCCTTGCAAGCGAGTATCCAACCCCGATGTATCGATCTTCGACAGGCGAGCCAACCCACCGCCGCCGCGCGGAATCTCTTGACTTTTGTCGTCCAAAAATCTTGCCCCGAGCGCTTCGGCCATCCCGGCCCCTCCGTCGTTGGTGGCACTCCCGCCTATGCCGATCAGAATCTTTTTCACGCCGCGATCCAGACATTCCCGAATCAACTCGCCGGTTCCGTATGTGGTCGTCATCAGCGGATTTTTCGTTTCCTTCGTCACGAAATGAATCCCGCTCGCCGAAGCCATCTCGATTGCCGCCGTCTCTCCATCGCCCAGTAAGCCGAAGCTTGCCATGACCGGAAGGCCGAGCGGACCCGTCACTTCCTTCGTATGCAGACTGCCGCCCGAAGCGTCGACGAGCGACTGTACCGTGCCTTCACCGCCGTCCGCCATCGGCACATGGATGAACCGGGCATCGGGATAGACGCGGCTTAGTCCTTTTTCCATCGCGATACAGACTTCTTTGGCCGTCATGCTTTCCTTGAACGAATCGGGTGCCAACAGAAAGGTTTTCCTGCTCATAAAATCACTCCTTTTTCCTCATCGGTATCAATTACAAAATGAATCCGTACAACAGCGTCGCGACAATCATCATCGTACCACCTACGATTGCCTCGTACGGGATCAGTCCCATCCGCTGACGGATCGTCATCTTCATCGCGTCGGCGGTAACGTGGAAGTAATTGCCCTGCGGCAGAGAGTCGATCACGGTTGCGCCGGTGTGGACCATAACGGCCGCCGCGAGCGGAGCCGTGCCCATATTCAGAATCGCTTCGCCGAACGAACCTGTCGCCAAAATAACGCCGGTCGAGGTCGAAGCGGTCGCCGCCGCCATCAGGATACCGGAGATCGGCGCCAAAAACGTGCCCGAGATGCCGGACGCGTCGATCAAAGTCACCACCTGCGTCGACAGATCGGAAGCGGAGATCAGTCCCGCGATACCGCCAGCGCCGATCAGGATCAGCACGGTTGCGGTCATTTTATTCAAGCCGGAAGCGGTGTACTGCAAAATCTTGCTGCCCTGCTTCATGGCGAGCATTCCGATAACGCCGGCCAGCGGCAGAATGTACATCGCATCCACTTTAAAATTCGCCAGCGCTTCGATTCCCGAGATCGAACCGATCGGGTTGATCATCAGCAGCACGACCGCCACAAGCGGCGCGACGACGGCTCGGCCGAGCGGCGGATATTTGGACATATCGACTTCGCCGCCCGGAACCTCGTCGTCCGTCACTTTGATGCCTTTATTTTTGAGCAGCGAAGCCACCCATACCGTCATCAGCAGGCCGCAAACGGCAGGAACGAACCCGCCCAGCATGACCTGGCTCAGATCCAGATCGAACCCGCGCGCCGCCGCGATCGTATTGGGGTTCGGTGAAATAATGTTACCTGCTTTGCCGCCGCCCGAGAGAGCCAGCAGAAGCGCGACTTTGGAAATGCCCATCTTGTTGCCGACCGACAGCGCGATAGGTGCGACGATCAGCACGGCGACCGGAATAAACACGCCGACGGCGGTAATGATCATCGTAGCGAGCGCCAGCGCCAGAATGGCCCGGCTGCCGCCGAATTTGCGCACGATGGCCTGAGCGATCGTCTCTGCCGCGCCCGACTCCATCATCACGCCGGCCAGAACGCCGGCCGCCAGAACTCGCAGCACCGTCCCCATGACGCTCTGCGTGCCGTTAACCAACACGTTAACCGTTTCTTCCAGATTCGCGCCTCCGATTAAAGCGCCTACAATTGCACCCAAAAACAAAGCATATACCGGATTAAGCTTACGCAAGATCAGAATAATCGCCAGCGCCAACCCTACCAACGCCCCGATCCAGCTGATTGTCAGTCCATCCATCTTACATCCTCCCAAACGCTACAGCTATTGTTGAACACGCTTTCAGTATAGGCTTTCACGAATAGGAAAAGATATTGATGAAAAGACGAAATTGATTGTGCATATGCACAATCAAAACTGGGAGTAAGCTGGCCTTCAGGTCCGGAATATCGGGTACGCGCAGCAAAAAACCGATCCGTTGAGGATCGGCTTGCCGGGATTTTATGAACAACGGTGGATGCCTAGTATCAAAGTGCGACGACATGCGCGTCCAGACACGAAGACCGTTCTAGTCCAGGACGTGTTTTCGAACCTGCCGATGCTTATCTTCGTCTGCCTTCTCGCGCTAGCTTAAGCGATATACGGCAAAAGGCTCTCCGGAGCAAAAAGGCCTGCTGATCTCATCCAGCTGCGTCAGCAGTTCGATACTCGGTTCGAAGCTTACGCTCTCCAAGTTCGCTTGTACCTGCTCGGGACGCGTCGCGCCGACGATAACAGTCGACACCGACGGACGGGCCATCAGCCAAGCCAGTGATAGAACGCTCGGCGTTGTATGATGGGCGGTTGCCAGCTCCGCGACCTGACGGCCCAGCTCCAGATAAGGCTCGTTCAAAAACCGTTTGAAATTCGGATCGGTTTCCGCTCTCGAACCGGACGGAGACACGTTGCCTTCGCCGTATTTCCCGCTCAGAATTCCTCCCGCAAGCGGGAAATACGGAATGATGCCGACGCCTTGATCCAGGCACATCGGAATCAGCTCTTGCTCCGGCGTACGGTCTGCCAGCGAATAACTCGTTTGGCTGGAGATATAGCGGACGTATCCGTTACGCTCGCTGATTCCTAACGCCTTCATGAATTCCCAAGCCGCATAGTTGGACGCGCCGATATATCGCACCTTGCCCGAAGCCACGAAGTCATCCAGCGTGCGAAGCGTCTCCTCCAGCGGCGTGTACGGATCGAAGGTGTGAATCTGATACAGATCGACATAATCCGTTTTTAAGCGCGTGAGGCTCTCTTCAAGCTCACGTTGCAGATGACGGCGTGAAGAACCTTGTTCGTCCGGCCCCGTTCCTCGCGGAAGGCCTGCTTTCGTGGTCAGAACGACCTTGTCGCGCCGACCCTCAAGCGCTTTTCCGATAATACGCTCCGACTCCGTGCCCGCATAGATATTGGCCGTATCGATAAAGTTGATTCCGCCGTCCAATGCGGCATCGATGACGCGGATCGACGTGCGTTCGTCGGCGCGCTTGCCGAACGCATTCGTTCCGAGACCCAACTCGGACACCCATAACCCGCTATTGCCCAGACGATTATGCTTCATGTTCAGTGACTCCTCCTTGCGGAACTATTAAGGTGCAGGACGCAAAATCATAAAAACATCAATCTCGTCTTCGGTCTCCGTTTCGAATCCGAAGCGCTCGTATAAACGACGTGCCGCGCTTCCTTGCAGCACGTTCAGGCGAATGCAGGCTTTCGGATCAGCCGAAGCGACTTCCTCCAACACGCGGCTAAGCACCTTGGCTCCGACTCCGCCGCCCCGCGTTTCCTGCCGCAGATAAAAATGCTCCAGCAGATATCCGTCCTCCGCAGGCTTGAGCGCAATGCAGCCTGCAAACTCGCCTTCCTTCTCGATGATCCGCGTAAAAGCAGGATCAAAAGAACGATGAAATCGCTCGCGCACCCCCTGCTCGCTATAGCGTCCCAATTGGTTCAATGACTCAAACAAAGCCTCTGCTCGAAGCTCGGCGAGTCGGTGGGCATCCGAAGGCTCGGCAGCCAACAAACGAATAGATTCTGGTAGTCTCATCTTCGCGTCCTCTTTTCGATTACTTTTGGATTAACCAGCCGTACTCCAATGTCCCGGGCGTTCCAGCCCCGGCGGAAGGATGGTTCGGGCATCCCCTTTGGCTGCATTCAGTTGAACTTGAGTCAGGAACAGCACGCCTGCCAAATTCGCTCCGCGCAGATCGGCATCCCTGAAGTCCGCACCGATCAAATCGGCTTCGCGCAGGTCGACGCCGCTCAAGTTAGCGGCAATGAGATACGCCCCGCGCAGGTTGGCTGCGCGTAAATCTTCATGGCGCAGATCGGCGCCTACAAGGTCGGCTCCTCGACCAATAACCGGCTTGCGGCCTCGTTTACCGCCTTTGTTACCGCGCGAATTCTGCTTCTCGCGCGGTGCTGCCTCGCTGCGCGAAGCATGGCGGCGCTTCGCTTCGGCGCGAACAAGCTCGCTGCCTTCCAGCAGCAGCCCGTTCACTTTCGCTCGCAGCACGGAGATGCTCAGCTCCCGCAGTGCGTCGGGTTCAAGCTTTGTGAGACGCTCGATCTCGATCAGTTCCTCACGAAGTTCTGCATGGAGCGCCGAGGCCGCCGGGCGGCCGAGCAGCTCCTCGATATATAACATCAGCTCGTGAAGCTGCCAGACGATCGGCAGTACCTCGAACATGGCGCGCGCCGTCTCCGGCCGCTCGCGCCAACTCACGCCTTTGAAGGTCTCTTGCGAAACTTTTTGTCCCGCTCCGTAGCAATCATATACCGTACATCCTCGGAAGCCGCTGTCACGCAGCTTCGTATGAATGCCGCAGCGGAAATCTTCGCGCAAGTTCCGGCACGGCTCGCCCGCCGCTTTATCGATGGCAAAATCGACGGATACCGAGAACGGCAATGCGGCGCAGCAGAGACCGAAGCAGTTTTCGCAATCGCCTCGGTATCGATGTCGGTAGGAAGCAATCTCGCCGGGCATGATATCTTTTGAATCTTCAAACATGGATCTAACCCTCCAAATCAATTGTCCGTTTTCCAGATTTCTTTGTTCTCTATTCTATCGCCAATCATGCTTCATCCACAAACCTTTTCCTCCTAGGGCGTGTCTTCAAACCTCGACGGAAGCAGATTTTGCCGAATTTTCGTGCTGAACAGTTCGTTCTTTATTTACAGAAACCAAAAGGTCTATAAAGCAAAAAGCCCGATTCTCCAAAAGAGAACCGGGCTTCCTATGTCTTCATCACCGGATGTTTCCGGCATTTCCGAACCAAAACACCTTACTTGCCTACGAACTCCGTGAAGAAGTCGCTGCCGTTGGCACCTGCCACAGTCAAAGCGCTATACGTCTTCGGCAATTGAAGCTCGAAAGCTTGCCCGGAACGAACCGCTTTGGCTCCCGTCAATCCCGCAGAGGTCAGACGACCGTTGATATAGGTAATCATAGCGTCTAATTGATCTTGCGGACCCGTTGAATCCGGATCGGTGAACAACCGGCTGAGATTGATGTTCGCGGTCTTGACTCCGTCGCTGACCGTGAAGCTGCGGCTGCGGGTCTCGCCGTCAACTCCCGAAGCTTCGTTTTGCTCGAACCAAGTGCTCCAACCGCCGCTCAATGTGATTTTCGAAGCAGAACCGCTCACCGTAGAGTATAAATTGAAGGTATCTCCACTGCCTACGGCAACGAGCTTTCGGCTTAAGAGATCAAGCCCGTTCGCGTTGTAGTAATCCTGAATGTAGCTGTCTACAATAGAGCCTGCCATTTGCCCGGCGGTAAACTCATTATCGACGTTCCAATTCGCGTTAACGTAAATATTCAAGTCTCCGTAATGAATCGTAAAACTCGCCGGATTCGAAGCGAATTGCTTGGACGGAATGACTTTGCTGGTTAATTGCGGCGCCGTCGCCGCCACATTCACATAGTTAAAGTTCGTAATATCCTTGCTTTTCAACACATAAGGCGCTTTAAGATCAGCGATTTTTGCCACAACATTCGTCAGTTTCGTGTAGTTTGTTGTCGAAATCAGACTCTGTTGCGCCAAGCTCAGCGCGCTGTAGGCCGTTTGAGCTTCCTGTACCGCCGCCTCGTTCGCCAAAGTGATGGATGCCGCCTCCGGCAAAGCCTCAATCTTAGATGCAACACTATCAGCGGCGACCTTATCGGCAATCAAATCGCTGATACGATTCACGGATTGTGTCAGCCTCGTTTGATTTTCCTGGGATACCCATACTTTTTGATCGCTCGTCAGTTGATCAAACTCGGTTTTGGCTGCCTGAACCACAGTCTGATCATTCAAGGTCAGCGCAGACACGATCGGAAGGGCCATGATTTTGGACGTGACTTGGTTTGCGGCTTCCTTATCCAGGACAAGCTGCGCATTCAAGTCGGAAATCTTCGCTACCGCCGCTTCCAACTTCGTCAGGTTTTGTGCTTGGACCAAAGTTTTACGAGTTGGCGCCAACGCATTGTATGCGGCTTGAGCCGTTCCCACTGCTGCTTCATTCTGAAGCGTAAGAGCAGCCGTCGCAGGCAGTGCCTGAATCAACGCATCCACGTTGGCTGCGGCCTGGACGTCGGCCTGAAGCTCTCCGATCTTGCTTACAGCCGCATTCAATGTGCTCAAGCTCTGCTCGCTGACATGTTGTTTCTGTTCAAGCGTCAGCGCTTCATAGGCGGCTTTTGCCATATCGACGGCGGATTGATCGTTTAACGTCAATGCCGCGGCGGCTGGCAGAGCCGCAATGCTGCTCATCACTTCACCGGCGGCTGCGATGTCAGCAGCCAACTTCGCCTTCAATTCTGCGATTTTGTCCACCGCATTATTCAAAGTGGCAAGGTCTGAGGCTTGGACATGGCTTTTCTGATCGGCTGTTAAAGCGTCGTAAGCCTCTTTGGCACCGGCCACATCCGTCTCGTCATCCAACGTCAACAGCAAGGTCGCGGGCAGTACCGCGATTTTCGATGCAACGACTCCGGCGGCCGCAATATCGGCTGCAAGCTTCGCTTTCAATTCTGCGATTTTGGCTGCGGCTGCTTCCAATGCCGATTTGTCTTCCGCTTTTACATGGGTCTGTTGATCCGCGGTAAGCGCTTGGTAGGCCGTTTGGGCTTCTTCTACTGCCGATTCGTCGCTCAAGGTCAGCAGTAATGCCGATGGTAACGCGGTAATCTTCGCCGCTACTTTGTTCGCTTCCGCGATATCGGCCGCAAGCTTCGCTTTCAGATCGGCGATTTTCGCTAACGCATCGTCCAACGTCGATACATCTTCGGCTTTGACATGTTTTTTTTGCTCAGCGGTCAAAGCCTCATAGGCAGTCTTTGCAGCTTCTGCATCCGCTTCATCGGCCAAGGTCAGCAGCAATGTTGCGGGCAGCGCGGCAATCGTTGCCGCAACGGCATTTGCTGCTGCAATATCGGCAGCAAGCTGCGCATTCAGATCGGCGATCTTCGCCACCGCAGCATCTAACGTCTCCAGATCTTCCGTTTTCACATGGGCTTGTTCGGCCGGGGTTAGTGCATCGTAGGCGGCTTTTACTGCATCGACATCCGCTTCATCCGCAAGTGTCAGAACTGCCGCTTGAGACAAGGCCAGGATCTTGGTCGTTACAACTCCCGCTGCCGCAATGTCTGCTGCCAATTGAACGTTCAAAGCATCGATTTTAGCAACAGCATCATTCAAGGTTGATACATCCTGCGTGCCGACATGTGTCTGCTGTTCAAGCGTTAACGCTTCGTATTCCGCCTTCACTGCATTCACTTGCGCTTCATTGCTCAAGGTCAGCAGTAACGTAGCTGGAAGGGCTGCGATCTTTGCTGCGACTGCGTTCGCTGCTGCGATATCCGCCGCAAGCTTTGCGTTCAGATCTGCAATTTTCGCTACAGCATCGGTCAACGCCGCCAAGTCTGCCGCCGTGACATGCTCGCGTTGCGCGGGATTCAGAGCCTCATAGGCCGCCTTCGCTTCGGCTACCGCTGTCTCATTCGTCAAATCCAGCGCATCTATGCTCGGCAATGCCACAATTAGCGTCGCAACCTCGCCAGCCGCCAAAATATCTGCCGCCAATTGAGCTTTTAACTCATCGATCTTCACTTTGGCATCAGCCAGCAAGGCAAGAGTTTCAGCGTTTACAAGCTGCTTGCGAGTTGGAGTCAAGGCATCAAATGCTGCCAAAGCCGCTTCTACTGCCGCTTCGTCATTCAATGTCAGCGTCGCAACACTCGGCAATGCGGCAATCTCCGCTCGTACGGCTTCCGCTGCCGCCACATCTGCTGCATATTCTGCTTTAAGTTCGCTGATCCGATCGACAACTTGCTGCAATTTGGTACGATCGGCATCGCTGAGCAATGCCTGTTGCTCGGGAGTCAGATTCTCGTAAGAGGCGAGGACTTGCTGCACCGCCGCTTCATCCGATAGCTTCAATGCAGTAAGATCCGGTAAAGTCCCGATCCGTATCGAAACTGCATTCGCCCGTTCTGCGTTTGTCGGAGGCAGTAAAACCGGAGTGTTCGAGCTTGGATTGGCCGGATTAGATGGTGTGGTGGTTGTCGTCGGCGACGTTACTCCAGACAACGGGGCTCTAGCAAACGTACTTCCGGCACGTGCCGAATCGCTCATCCGTACCGAGGATATGACGCCTTGTCCGGTTACGGTGACAGGCGCATTCAGCTCCAGCGATTGAACGGTAACCCCTTCGGCTAAGTCCAATCTCAGCCCTGCAGCCGATTCGCTAACCACAATGCTGCCGACGCTTCCGTTCGGAATACTCAAGCTCGTGCCCGAGCTGTTCACTTCCAACTCGTCAAATACCCCGCTTAGCGAGACATTCGAGCCTGTCGGAATGTTCTCCGACAGCTCCACATCGTGGAATCCGGCCGCTCCGTTCCCTTCTTCCTCCAGAATGGCAGGCCCTTGTACAACGGTCGAACCGATATCCGCTTCACCTTCGGCTACGGTACGGACAGCGCCGGATTGCTTGTTGACGATCAGATCCGAGACACTGGAATCGACGATATGGATACTGTTGGCTCCGCCGCCGCGAACCTCCGTTTTTCCCAGTACCGTAACGTTTTTCAACTCCGCATCGCCTTCGCCAATGCCCTTGTCCAACAGCAGGCTTCCTTGTACAACCGTATTTTGCAGCACGACGTTCGGTACAGTAATCGCTACTCCGCCAGCCGCGACAGCAAGGCCTTTTTCCGGCCCATACGTCCCTGCCCGATCGTAAGTGGTACGTCCTTTATCTATTGCATTTTGCAGCATCGAGATCGCTTCCGAACGCGTCGCCGTCTTGAGCGGACGATACGTACGATCCGAATAGCCGCTAATGATGCCGCTCTCCGCAGCAGCACCGATCGCGCCTTTGCTCCAACTCGGAATAGATTGGGCATCGGCAAAAGCATTCGCTGCATCAGCGTCAGGTGTGAGCTTCAGCAGACGGACGATCATCAGAGCTGCTTCCTGCCGCGTAATCGGTTCGTCCGGACGAAACGTACCGTCCGATGCGCCGCTTACATAACCTGCGACTACGGCTGCCGACACTTCTTTGGACGCCCAACTCGATGTCTTCACATCGCTAAATGCCGTTTGGGCAGAACCTTTCAATCCAAAAGCACGGTTTGCCAAGGCCGCGAATTCCGCACGAGTAATCGAAGCGTCCGGACGGAACGTTCCGTCCGCGTAACCGCGAACCCAACCCAACTCCGTCCACTGCGCGATTCGGCTTTCCGCCCAATGCCCTTTCACATCCGAAGGCGCTGCCGAAGCTGCCTCCGCACTCCCCAGACCTGTTAGCGTGCCTGAAGACAACAACGCTGCCGCCAGTCCCGTGCTGGCGATTCGCAGGCCGATTTTCTTGTTCGTCATGATTCTCCCCATTCCCTTTAATATGCTTACCGAGATGATAATCAAGAGAATCATACAATTTAAACTATCAAAAATATATATAAAATTTTAGCAGTTTAACGTTTCACCGCACTGTAATTAATGACAAAGAAGCTTGAAAGAAGACAGCGCTTCCTTCAAGCTTCTCTATTCCCTGCATCAACCTGTTATCCAAACCCATTAAAGGACTAAAAATCCTTGGTCCGACTATTCAAAATTACCTTTTTCACACATCGGCCGGACAAGTTACTTCTTTCGCTTTATGCTTTCCGAACGAACTCCGATTTCAATTTCATCGCTCCGAATCCGTCAATCTTGCAGTCGATATCATGGTCTCCGTCAACCAAGCGAATATTTTTGACTTTGGTGCCGATCTTCAAAACGGAAGAGCTTCCTTTGACCTTCAGATCTTTGACCACCGTTACGGAGTCCCCGTCGCGAAGCTCGTTTCCGTTCGCATCGCGGACGACTTTCGTTTCTTCTCCGTGATCTTGACCTTCCGCTCCCGGCGTCCACTCGTGCGCGCACTCCGGGCATACGAGCAGATTGCCGTCCTCATAGGTGTAAGCGGAGTTGCAGGCCGGACAGTTTGGTAATTCATTCATTGTGTTCATTCCTCGTTTCTTCAATATACATAACGCATTCTCTTCATCGTGCCATAAGCAAGCCCGTAGGTTCAAGCGCAACTCCGACAATCCTTTGACAAATGAGCGTATAGCAAAGATGACGTTTCGCTTACGCTTCCGTTAACTTTTTGGCTGCCTCGTAAAAAATCTTGACCGCACGCTCAATGTCTGCCGCATCCGACCATTCTTCCGGGCAGTGGCTGAGTCCGCCGCGGCTCGGGATGAACAGCATCCCCACTTCCGTGAAGTCCGAAAAGATCATCGCATCGTGTCCGGCCCCGCTGTTCAACGGACGCCGCGGAATACCGAGCGCATCGCTGCCGGCTTCAAGCAAGCTTTTGACCGCATCGCTCATCTGTTTGGGTTGGATGTACAGTTGGCGCTCAATCTCCACTTGGATACCGGCCTTCTCGACCGAACGTGCCAACGCTTCTGCTTTGTCCAGTATCCCTCGTACGTCTTCTTCGCGGCCTGCACGCAGATCGGCAGTGAAGACGACTTTATCGGGAATGACATTCGCTCCGTTCGGATAAACGCTCAGACGCCCCACTGTCGCAACAGTGCCGTTCCCCTGCTCAAGCGCAAGCTCCGGCAACGCAGCCACGATCTTCGACGCCGCAACCAAGGCATCGCTTCGGCGATCCATCGGCGTTGTGCCCGCATGTCCGGCATGCCCCCGCACCGTAACCTGAATCTGCGTCAGCCCGACAATCGCTTCCACGATCCCGATCGGGATACCCTCTTCTTCCAAAATAGGTCCCTGCTCGATATGTAATTCTAAAAAGGCCTTTATATCCGATTTGTCCCGTTTGCCTGGTAGCGACGGATCGAGTCCGATTGCGCGCATGGCTTCAATCGTCGTCATGCCGTCTTTGTCCGTTGTAGCGGCAAACTCCTCCGCGCTCAACACGCCGAGCATCGCGCGCGAACCAAGCAGTCCCCCGATAAAACGCCCGCCCTCTTCTTCAATCATCGCCACGGCTTCAAGCGGATACTTGGGTTTCAGGCCGTTATCCCGGAACAATTTCGCCACTTCCAGACCGGCCACGACTCCTGCGGGACCGTCGTACGAACCGCCACTGGGCACGGAATCGAAGTGCGAACCGATCAGCACTGCCGGAGCGTTGGGGATGCTTCCTTCCATTTTGCCGAAAATATTACCGAAGCCGTCCTCCCGAACCTTCAGACCATACTCCATCATAACGCCCTTGATATAGTCCCGCGCCTGTCGATCCTGCGGACTGTAGGTGAGTCTTGTCGTACCTTGTCCGGGTGTAGACGTGAATTGGCCGATCGATTCGATATGGTGCTCGATGCGCTGCTGCAGCTCACTTTTGGGTACACTCTTTTCGCTCATATAGCTCGCCTCCATCCGGGTGATTGGGAATTTTGCCGCTATCCTTTATTGTAACCGATCATCTGAATTCTTTCGCGGCGAACGATCGTTTTATGGGTAAAAAGAAATAGCATGCCAAGCGAAAAAAATCTCTACATGGATTACATATCAGATCCGCAACCCTATATCGAACGGAGGAGTACTGGATGCAAAAGGCCATGATTATCATGAACCCTTCTTCTGGCAAAGAAAAAGCGCTTGAATATGTTCGCAAGGTCGAGGATACGCTGCGCAATGAGGTAGGCTACGACGTCGTTGTCATGGAAACCACGCAAGAGCTGGACGCGACCAAATTCTGCGTTTCCGCTTGCGAGGACGAATTCGATTTAGTCGTCTCCATCGGCGGCGACGGTACGCTGCACGAGACAATCAACGGACTGCTCGATCAAAAGCATCGTCCCCGTCTGGGCGTCATTCCGCTCGGAACCGTGAACGATTTTGCGCGTGCGCTGCATATTCCGCTGAATCCGGATGAAGCGATTCGCACGCTGACGTCTTCGAAGCTGCGCCAGGTCGATATGGCTCGCATCAACGATCAGCTCTTCGCCAATGTGGTCGCAGCCGGATCGTTGGCCGATACGCTATCTTCCGTTACTTCCGAAGAGAAATCCAAGCTGGGTGCGTTCGCCTATTTCAAAGAAGGCGTCAAAGAACTGCTTGGCGGTTCGGCCGCGCACTTGGTTATCGAACATGACAACGGAACATGGGAAGGTCCCGCGCCGATCTTCATCGCGGCTCTGACCAACTCGGTCGGCGGCTTCGAAAACCTGGCGCCGGATGCTTCGGTTGACGACGGTCTGCTGCACGGGTTTATCGTTCACGATCTTAACTTTTTCAATACGCTAACGGCGGGGTTCTCCCTGCTGCTCGGCAATCTCAAGGAGCATAAGGATGTCGAATATTTCACTTCGCGCAGCATCCGCGTCTCTTCGACGGAACCGGTCAAAACGAATGTCGATGGCGAGCCGGGACCGGTGCTTCCGATCGAGATGCATATTTTGCCGGCTCACGTTCAAGTGATTGTGCCGGAGGAGAGCGTGGATACTTTGAGTTGAAAAAGAAAAGCGGCCTGTGAGGGCTGCTCTAAACACCGGGAAATCCTATTCGTTGGAGAAGCTTGTGCGCTGCGGGTAAAATTCGTTCAATACGCTGTCTCACGCAGAAAGCCTTCGGCTTTCCGCGTTCAAAGGCGTCTTTCACTGAATTTTACCCTTCGCTTGTTCGCTTAACTGAATGAGGAGTTTCTCAATGTTTCGGCGGCCGAAAGGCTGCTTTTCTTTTTGGGTTTTGGCTGATTAAAGATGTACGAGTTCGCCGCCCCGCGCTTGCAGCAGGCTCTCCAGCTTCAGCCAGTCTTCCGTTCCGCGCTCGGCTTTGCTGCCGGATAGGCGTACCCATTTTAATGAAGGTAGGTCGAGCAGCAGCCGGGGATCGGAGAAAGACGTTTTGCTGAGATCGAGGCGTTCCAGACTGGTCAAGGTGAGCAGGAAATCCCAGGCTTTGGGCTTGAGTAGGGTGACGTCGAGATTTTTCAGGCGGGTCATGCCTTCGAGCGGGCGTAGATCCTTTACTTTTGTGCCCCAGATCCACAGCAATTCAAGCTTCGGGAACTGCTCGCGAATGCCTTCGACAGATTCAAGCTTCGTTTTTTCTGCATACAGGATTTTAAGCTCCGGGCAGCGTCCCATCTCTCTTAGGCTTCGTATCTGCGAACCTCGCAGGCGAAGATCCTGAATCGAAGCATGGTTACGGAAACCGCTGAGATCGGAAGCTTGGCAGAAGTTTGCATCTAGAATTCGTAGCCGGGTCAGTTCCGCGACATGATCGAGATGGGTCAACCGCTTGGGTGAAAGCAGTTGAATTTCTTCGATATTCGGGAATACGCGAAGCGAACCCAGGTCTTCTAATCCGCAGGTCTGCGCGCCTAAAGATACTTTGCGTACGGACGGGGCGGACCGATAAGGCGGAACACGCTCCAACTCGGAAAAGCTCAATGATAGTTCTTCCAGCGCGGGAGGCAGCTCGTTTAGACTTTCATAATTGAAGCGGGATAAGCCGAGCTGCCGTAATTTTTTTAAAGAAGTCAGTAGGTCTGGCGGAATCGGCTGGGCAAGCTGGCGAATCTGCAACGTTTCCAGCCCGCTTAGACCCGATATCGCCTCGATACCTTGAGTGATCGTAGTCTTCGAGACGAATCCCAGGCTTTTCAGATGCGCAGCAGCATTCAATCCAGCCAGAGTCGGCACAGTCATTTTGGAGTCGGTGGTGCCGAACTCCAAGCGCTTCAATCGGGTAAACTCTTTTAACGGCGCATAAGTAGAGACGGAACGGGGCTGCATGATCTTAAGCACCTCCAACCGTTCCGGCGAATCCGGCACTTGAAAATACGCATACTGCCGCTGTTTGGCGATGTAGGCATCAGCTTCTTTTAACAGCGCTTGCTTCGACTTTTCGTACAGCTTATCCTCACTCATGATCTTTTACCCGACAAAACCAAATCACATGATGCGCGTCCACGTCCCAATAATCCTTAGCAAATACGTAGGGTTCACCGAATTTTCGACGCCAACGCTCCTGCGCCTTTCCATAACCGCTGTCCAGACAGAAGGTCTCAACCCCTCGATTGCGTATCTCATTGACCATAGCCGCGATCAGCTTAGAGCCAATACCCTGATTTTGAGCATTCGGGTGCACATAAAGACTGCCCAGCTCGCCGACTCCGTCCAGTTCCTCTCCGGCCAGTTCCTGAATCTTTTCGCCTCGAGGGCCAAAAGAAACCGTGCCTATAACCTCGCCTTCGCGTTCCGCAATGAGGAAAAACGCTGCCGTCGGAACACCCGGCGAACGCGAAGCGGAGGATGACTGTTCGATAGCAGCACGCAGCAGATCGGATTTATGTGCGATTTCGTAAGCGATATCCTCTGCCGCATCGGCAAGTCCTTCCTGTGCAAAAGCATCCGTAATCGAAGCCGTAAACATTCGGTAGGCCGATGCTTGATCCTCCGTGTTGGGCCGACGAATCATGATGTCCAGGTCTTCTTCCATGAAATGATCATCCTCTACAGTCCTATCCTCGTTCAAGCACCCTATCGGCATCGCTCGCATGAATGCGAAGACTGGGCCGACAGCGTGCTTGAACGCGTTGGATTAACTTTTTTTAGCCGTTAGTTTATCCGCCAGCGCCGTCATGTCCTGCCCTTGCAGCGCTCCCGCTACAAGCTCGGGAAGCATGGCAGGGGTACAGGCAAAGCAAGGTGTGCCGTCTCGCGCAAGCAGTCTTGCCAGACGCTCGTCGTAGAACGGACGTCCGCCGTCGGATAATGCCAAGAGACAAAGCGTGCGCACGCCGGATTCTCGCATTTCGCGCATCCGACGCACAAGCGCAGATTGATTACCGCCTTCGTACAAGTCGGTAATCATGATGAACAGCGTCTTTTTCGGGTCTTCGATATACTGCTCGCAGTAAGCGACAGACTTGTTGATATCCGTACCGCCGCCGAGCTGAATGCCGAACAGCATATCGACGGGATCGTCGGCGCACTGCTCGGTCAGATCGACCACTTCGGTATCAAACACGACGACACGCGTATCCAGTGCCGGCATACTTGCGAAGATCGCACCCGTTACCGAAGCCCAGATGACGGATTCCGCCATCGAACCGCTTTGGTCGATATCGAGGATGACCGTCCATTCTTTACTGCGCCGCGCCCGGTCGAAGTAATAGAAGCGTTCGGGAATCAGCAGCTTGCGTTCGGTATCGTAGTGCTTGAGGTTGCGTTGAATGGTTCGCTTCCAGTCGAGTCCGCTAAGCGAAGGAAGCGGCGTGTGCTGACGTCTGTTCAGCGCGCCCGTAACGGCACGCTGCATGTCTTCCTTCATGCGGGCCATCAGCTCGTCCACGACGGCTTTGACCAGCATGCGGGCGGTATCTTTCGTTTTCTCGGGAATTTTTCCGCGCAGCGACATTAACGTGCCGACCATCTGAATATCCGGCTTGACCGATGCCAGCAGCTCCGGCTCGAACAGCAGCTGCTTCCAGCCGCGCCGTTCGATCGCATCGTTTTGAATGATCGACACGACATCTTCGGAAAACAGATTACGCACGTCACCGAGCCAGCGGGACAAGTTGACAGACCCTCTCCCGTTGCCTGCTCCACGACCGCCTGAGCCGCTGCCCGAACCGGAACCCGAACCGCCTACGGAAGGCGTGCCGCTCTCGGTATCATCGTAAATGGCGGCAAGTGCCGAGTCCATAATCGCTTCTTCTTCCGTCAACCGCAGGCCGCCCGGACCGTTCATGCTTTCGAGCTTGTTTTGCGCCGCTTCGCCCAAAATCAGACGCCAACGAGAAACGGAATTTTCCTGCTTCGTACCGTTGCTGTTATCCGCTGTATTCGTCATATTAAAAGTCCCCAAAGTCGAAATCGTTCAATTCGTCCAGCATTTTGTCCTCTTCCTCCTTCAGTTCCCCGGTCAGAATTTCTGCTGCTTGTTCCGCGTTGACGCCCCATAGCTCGCCCAGCGTCTCGGCGATCATGGTCTTTTCGTGAGCCGAGAATGAGCTGAATGCCCGGCGCAAAAAGACTAAAGCGCGCTTGAACTCTTCGTCGCCCAGCGAATTGATATAGTCGTTCAACTGCACCCACAGGCTCATTCTCGACAACAGCGCGTAACGGTTGCGCATGGACAAGCCTTCAAACCAGCCTGCGCCCAGATCCGACGGAATGCCCGGCGATAAGCGCCGCGAGACTTCCGCGGCGCACTGCTCCGCGTCCATCTCGCCCCGTTCAAGCAGCAGCGCGCAGGCAAAGCCGGATAGCTTCGGATTGCGATCATCCCGCTCGGATAAAGCATTCAGTTCCTGTGTCCATAGCGGCACATCGACGGTATCGTCATGTTCCTGGGCAATCTTGTTCAGTTCGCCCATCGCAGACACCATACCGTAAGCTGCTTCATCATTACAATTGGCCGCATCGGACAGATAGAGACAGCCGCGGAAAAACAACTGTTCCAGCAGCGGTACGAGCGGAGCGGTATCGGCACGCCGGATATCGCCGTAAGCGATAATGCCGGACAAGCGCGATGCCGCGCCCGAAATCTGCGCCACGTCGCGGCTGTCCGCTGCCAACGCTTGGAGCACTCGTCGGCCGTCTTCCATCTGCGCGGTCATCCCGCAGCGAACCGATACGCCGATCAGCGCGGAAGCTTCCGAGATCGACGTGCACGCTTCCAGTTTCTCGCGCAGGCGGTGCGCGCAAGCGATCTCGATCGTCTCGCCGAGCAGCGTCGATTCGACGACGCGAATCTCGGCTTCCGGCGTCCACTGAATAATCCAATCCTCTGCCCATACCGCACGATCCGCATTCGTCGGCCGGGATCGAACAAACGGAATGTCCAATAGCTCCAGCCGATGGAACAGAAACGAACGATTCAAGTCGAGGAAAGCGGCTTCCTGCGACGAGACGCGCCGATTCTCTCTCAGATCAAGCGACAGGTCGGTCGCGACAGCCGTTTTGTACTTGGTCAGCTTGAGCCGCTTCAATTCACGATTCAAGTCATCTTGGAGAGGGGTCTGACTGACACCTTCGGCTAGGCTGCCGATCTCGGTTCCTACGTCGACCCGAGCCAACGCTTCGGCAACAACAGATAACTCACCGCGTCCAAGCAGCGTTTGCGCCGCGTCGCGAAGCTCCAGCAGCGTCGGCGCGCTTCCGCCATGCAGCGAAGCCAGACCTTCGGCCATGCGTACAGCCTCAATGACTTCCGCCGTCGAGCGATGCGTGCCGGATGCCCGCAGCGCACGCGCTGCCGTGGATAAGTAAACACGCGGCAGGTCTTCCGGATGGCCGGACTCCATTGCTTCCCACATCATTTGGAAATAATGAGGCGCGTTGTTGCCTGCACCATAGCCGGACAAGCTGGACAACCGATAATACGAATACGGCATTAGCGTCAGCTTGGAGCTGCGCGACGGCATCGCTGAAAGCTCCGCGTCGCTCATCGCGCCTTTTGCCGGATACTCCAAGGCAGCAGCGTGATAAGCGCCGCAAACCACCACAATCTTCGACGGATCGTGTCCGGCTTCGACGGCCTTCAGAATTTGCCGCTGCATATAAGCCTCGCGGACGTGATTATACGCATGTTCTTCCGGCTGACTGGAACGTTCCCGATCTTCGCCGAGCGCACGCATCTCAGCCGAGAACGCCAGAATCGAATCCCGGTACGTATCCGGATTCGCATTATGCTCGTAATGACGCTCCCAATACGTATCGTAGTTATGCTCGTCCGCAAGTTCGGCAATCCGCTCGTAGATCGAACGTCCGGCGGCTTCGGCTTCCAGCTCTTCGACGCCTTCGGGTTCGAGACGGGCGGCTTCTTCCGAAGGCGGCAATCCGCCCGGCAGCACGTTGGACGGACTGCCGGATGGGTCAGAAGCGATCTCCGCTTGTTCGGCCGCATCGTTTTCCGTGTCGGGATTCGCTTCCTTTTCCGATTTCGCTTCCGGAGACGCTTTTCGGATAAGCTTCTGTTCTTCCGTCCGTCGCCGCAAATCTTGAAGCGCAAGCGCCGAGCCGGAAGGCAGATCGATCATCTCGCATAAGGCTTTGTTTTTCGCCGCCCAACGCATCGCCTGAAGCTCCGGCGAATAGACGGCAAACGGCCAAAGCGCGGTACGAACCGGCATCTCGTCCGTGAACGCCAGCACCGCAACCGGAGGCACGGTGGAAGGATGAACCAGGTCGCGAATCATGCTCGTTGCGTCGGACGGGCCTTCGATCAGCACCGCTGTGGGGCGAACCTGATCCAGATATTGCAGCAAATGGCGGGCACCGCCGGGGGACAAGTGCCGGACGCCGAAGACGGAGACTTTGACGTCCGCCGCCGTCTTCACTCGTTCATCTCCCTGCACGCCTGATACAGTCCGCGCCACTCCGATCCCCGTTTCTTCATGACGTTATCCAGATATTCTTTCCACACGAGCTTGTCCTTGTCGTCGTCCTTCACGATCGCGCCTTGAAGTCCGGCTGCCAGGTCTTCGTCTGTCATCTCCCCGCTGCCGAAGCTTGCGGACAAGGCCATGCTGTTGGTCAGCAAAGAGATGGCTTCGGCCGTCGAGATCACGCCGGCCGGCGATTTCAACTTTTCTTTGCGATCCAACGTCATCCCGCTGCGCAGCTCGCGGAAGATGGTGACCACTTTCAGCAAGGCTTCATCGGCAGGAGGCGAAGCCTTCAGCTCATAAGATGACGCGATTTCGCTCACCCGTTTCTTCACGATCGAAAGCTCGGTTTCCAGATCCGACGGGGCAGGCAGCACAATGATGTTGAAGCGGCGCTTCAACGCGGCGGACATCTCGTTGACGCCCCGGTCGCGGGTATTCGCCGTCGCGATGATCGAGAAGCCTTTGCGAGCGCTGGTCTCGTTACCGAGTTCCGGCACGGAAACGGTCTTCTCGGAGAGAATGGAGATCAGCGCATCCTGAACTTCCGAAGCGCAGCGCGAAATTTCCTCGAACCGGGCTACGCTTCCGCCTTCCATGGCGCGCATGATCGGGCTGCGAACCAACGCTTCGGGGGTAGGGCCATTTGCGAGCAGCATCGCGTAGTTCCATGAATACCGCACCTGTTCTTCGCTCGTTCCGGCGGTGCCTTGGACGACAAGACCCGAATTCCCGCTTACTGCGGCCGTCAGGTTCTCCGACAACCAGGACTTTGCCGTTCCTGGCTCGCCGATCAGCAGCAGCGCGCGGTCGGTGACGAGCGTGGCGATCGCCATCTCGACCAAACGGCGATTGCCGATGTATTTGGGCGTAATATCAAGCTTACCGGCTTTGCCTCCGGTGATGTACGTCAAGACGGCACGAGGCGACATCTGCCAACCGGGCGGAACGGCTCCCTTGTCTTCTTTTTTCAACGCTTCGATCTCCTGTTGATACAGAAGCTCGGCGGGTAGACGCATTGTATCCTGCGTATGGGCTGCGGCCATTGATTATTCTCCTCTCGGTTTACGGACTCGGAATCTGATCAGCACTATTGGTTGGATCAACCTTGATTAAAGGTTGGTCAAACTACTACGCGTTGGAATCAGCCGCGGCGGCGCGACGACGGAGCGCATGAATGATCTCCAGCGCCTCTTCCTTAATGCTTTCAAAGCGCGTTTCTTTGATCAAAGGCTCTAAACGATCGGCCGCTTCACTCGCGAAACGATCCGGTAATTGCAGCAAACGTTGGGTTTCATCATGATAAATGCTGTAGATCTTTTTCCAATCTTTGTTTTCCATCCAGCGCATCAGAAGTTCGTACTTCGTCTCTTCGTCGAAACCGCCTTCATCGAGTGCGAGGAAAATATAATACCCGTAATAATTGTTGCTGGACTTATCGATCTGCTGCTCCAGATACTTCAACAGCTTCGGATTGTTCGGATTCGTTGGTGCAGCCAGAGCCGACACCAGCTGAATGTCATCGCGGTCAATCAGCCAGCTTAACCAACGCGGGTCCCATTCCTTGATGATTCGCTCGGACGGAAGCCTATTGCGAACATAGCCTTCATAGGCATACACTTCGTCTCGCAGCGTCTCGATCAGCTTGCTTTGCCGTGCCTGAGCTTTTTTCGTTACGGCTGCACGCAGCAGCGCGACGCCAGATCCGGCATAGCGCTCATACAACTCGGCTGGCGTGCGTAAGCGCTTCGTGGCATGGAACGCGTAAGGCAGATAAGCGACTTCGCGTTCTTCCAAACCTTGCAGCGCGACCAGTGCTTCCTCGGTATTCGCAGTCTCCAAATATTTGGCCGCTTGGCTCATCACGCGCAGATTTTCCGAAAAGTCCAAGCGCCCGGCAGCCGGATATTTCGATTCGTTCGAGATTAGATCCAAGAACAATCGTTCCAATTCCGGGTGTTGGGCATGCCGGAACGCAATGGTGAACGGTTCGAGCGTTTTCCATAACTTGTCTTTGCTCTTCTGGTCGTTGTCTCCGAGAATTTCCTGGCTCAAACGTTCTGCGTACAAAGGAATCAGGCGCTCCAGCATTTCTTCCTTCGGAGAAGCTTCGATGGCTTGGGCAGCCGGAAGCGCGTCTTTGCCGATAAAAGCTTCGTATAAGCGATCGCGTGCCGTCTCCGAATTGCGAACCGCCAAAGCCGCCAATGCACCTTCGCGAACCGGCTTTTTCTTATCCAGGGACCATTCGATCAGCTTGTCTTCGAAGTCCGGATGCAAGCCGAGACAAGCGATGGCCGCAGCACGCACTTTGTCCGATCCTTCTTCCGCCGCGTGCACCAGCAGATCCAGCGACTTCCGATCGTCCGAATCGACGCCGAGCTGACGTACGACTTCCAAACGGCGTTCTTCTTCGCGGCCGCCCTGAATATTCATGTCCGCCAGCAAATACGGCACGATCACCGGGCCATACGAAGGTAAAATGTGTCGAACCGCATAATCGGCCAACTCCGAATACGGATCGCCCAAAGCCTTCATCGCGAAAGGGAATAGCCGCAAGTCGCGGAATAATCCGTTACGGTGCGCTTCCAGCACGATCTCATACCGACCGCCGCCCGATGTGGACAGCGCGTTTTGCACCTCCGCAAGCTGACGGTAAGAATGAACGGTCGTCAATTCGGTTAAGCCGCTGTCTTCCGGTTTCTCGTTCGAAAGCTCGCTCCCCGCCGCCGTTGCGCCTTGCGTCGACAATACCGAATTCAACAACAACGAAACATCCTGCAAGCGCGCTGCTCGTGCTTCCGCATCGGACGGCCCCGTCAGCGCAGCGACGCCTTCGGCCAGCTTTTTGAATACCGGCGCTCGCTCCCCGAGCTGCGCCAGCTTCGGTTCGATACGGTTCAAACGAAAGTCGTCGGCCGCCAAGTCGCTGCCCGCGATATACAGGCGACGCAGTTCGCCTTGAAGCTCCTGCAACAAAGTCGTACTCATATTCATCTCTCCTCCCGGTATTCGGTGTTTGGATGGACTTGCGATTCGGGACGCAGCGGCTACTTGCTTGATTCTGCTTGTGCCGCCGCTTGTCGGGTTCGAAGCGTGTCCACCGTTTCTTGCAGCCTTCTTTTATAGTCCGTCCGTTCGATTGCTGCCATGATCGCCTCGATGCGCCGCACAGCCTCGTCGATTCGCGGGAAAAGCACTCTGCTCACCTCGACCGCCAGTGCGAACTCGCCGTAAGCCAGCGTAGAAGGACGATTCCAGTTTCGGACTTCGACCAACTGCATCAGCAGCTCAAAACGCGTCTCTTCGTCAAAAGGTACATTCCGCACAGCTTCCAACACGGTATATCTGTCGTGTTCAATGGTTGGCGAAGCATCGTTCCGAATCGCTTTTTCCAAATAAGGAAGAAGCCTGTCGTTACCGAGCCTGGCAAGCCCCGCGACTACGGATAGACGGTCATGGTTGATCGCCCAGTCCAGCCAGCGCGGGTCCCAATCCGCTTCGATCTCCGCTTGGGGGCGTCTTAGATCATTCATGCCAACCCTGTTATACAACGCTTGGCGAAAGAACATAAACAACAAGTCGTCCGACATTCTGATTTTTCCCGATTCGGAACCTGAGTAACGCTCGTAGACTTCGGCCGGGGACAGTATGCGTCTCGCCAGCGGAACAGCGTAGCGAACCAGCATCGTCGGAGACGCTTTCGCCATGCGCTCGATATGCTCAAGGGCTTCGACCGTATTGGATCTGGCGAAATAATCGGCGGCGGCACCGGTAACTTGACCGATTGCCGTTTTGTCCAATCGCTGAAATACCGGATAGACCGACCAATCCTGGGCCATTTCCGTATAGAGCCGTTCCAACGACGGGTGGCGCACCTTCCCAAGTGCATTCAAAAAAGGACGCAGGTCCTTGACCGAATTGACCTTTTTGTCCGCGTGATCTTTTAATTTTTCTTCGTACAGCCGGATTAGTCTTTCCGCTAACGCCTGCGATATCGAAGGTTGGATCGCTTCGGAAGCAAGCAACGCGTCCTTACCGTTCAGCGCTTCGTACAGACGATCGCGCGCGGCTTCCGAATCGAGCACGGACAATGCAAAATAAGCACTTTCGCGCACCGTTTTTTTGGAATCATGGGACCAGTCCAGCAACCTTTGCTCGCATTCCGGGTCGGCGCCCAGACAAGCGATTGCCGCAGGAACGATCTTCGCCCCGCCTTCTTCCGCTGCTAAAACCAGCTTGTCCAGCGAAACTCGATCTCCCGGGCTTACTCCGACTTGTTTAACGACCTGTAATCTGCGTTCATGCTCTTTGCCGCCTTGAATATCCAGGTCTTTCAGCAAATAAGCCGCAACAGCCGCTCCGTATCCCGGCACGATCTTCTCCGTCGCCAGATCGGCAATCTCCGAATACGAATCGCCCAGCGCATGAACCGCCATAGGCAGGAGCCGCAGATCATCGAACAGCCCGCGCTCGTAAGCCGACAGAACAACCTCGTAACGCCCGCTGCCCGATGAAGACAGCGCCTGCCGCACTTCGCCGAGCTCGCGCGAAGAACGATTCGTCGCCAGATTCGGCAGCCGATTGCACAAAGCCGCCGGAAAGAGCTTCACGTCTTCACCCGCATCCTTGACGTCCGTTTTCCCCTGCGTCGCCAACACCGAATTCAGCAGCGTCGACACGTCCTGCAATCGCGCCGCCTGTTCGAAAGGGTCGCCAGGCCCGGTCAATTCGGCTATTCCTTCGGCGATTCGTTTGAACACGGGAGCCCGTTCGCCGAGCGCGGTCAGCTTGGACTCCAGCTTTTTCAAGCGAAAATCATCGACGGCTAAATCACTACCCGCGATATAAAGGCGTCGCAATTCGCCGTGTAATTCCTGTAACAGCATGCTCATGAAACCCACCTCCCGCAAAAGGGATCAATACAGCAACCTGGCGATCCGCCCGCCTTGAATTAACGTTAGCGGCTGCGCGACTAATTTCCCCGTATCCATCTGATGCTCGAACATCGCCAGCACGGCGCAATTGTCCAGCAAAGAAGGATCGACCAGCGACAATAACGGCGTCGTAGGCTGCGGCAACCGATAAACGTCTCCCAACTCCAGCGTATTGCCCGCTTCGTCAACCAGTGCAAACGTACCGTTCTCGGTCTGGGCAACCCGCGCAGCGTTCAGCAACACGACCGGAGCGCGATCAGCCAGCGGATCTTTTAACTGATTCTTCACGGCCTTCACCGCATCGGGGATCGAAGCTGCGGCAGCGGCGCGAATACCGTCATAATCGGCATCGGTCACCTGGCGAGGGATCATGCCTTCAAAGCGCACCCGCGCATTCATGCCGCCCGGATAGCGGTAGAGTTCCGAAATCTGCGCTACGCTGAAGAAGCTGTCTTCTTCCTTCATGTACTTCACGGCTTTGAACGGACGGTACTGTACCGTGCGGTGAATCTTTCCTTCGCCCAGCTGCAGCCAGAAGCCCGTATCCACGAACTCTTTGCGCGCTTCGTCCCGATACGTGTAGAAAGCCAATTGCAGCAACTCGACACTCTCGCTGACTCGTCCGGCTTCTTTCAATTCGGCTAACTGCCACGCGTGGCCCAGCCATTCTTCGATCGTCGATTCGGAATCCGGGGCCAGTTCAGGATCTTCCTGCTTGGTCTGAAGATAGGAGCGTCCTTTTTTGATAAAAGCGTTCAGCAGCGTAAGCTGTTCGGCCGCATATGTATAGCCGCTCTCGCGGTCGTTCTGTTCCAGCAGCAGCGCCAGCCGGCGAAGTTCGTTCTCCGCTCCGGTCAAATAACTGCTGCCCAGCCGCTTGGCATGATCGTTCAGATCCTTCACGGTTCGGGCATTGGCTGTTCCCAGCCCGCCGCGCACCAGCGATACGACGATCTTCTCCAGTTCATCCAAAGCTTCGAGCTGTTGGGCGATTTTTTTCTTGAGCGCGGTTTTGTTGACTTTCTTCGGCTTGGCCGGCGGCAGTTCGCCGCTCTCGCGCTTCGCTTTCGTCTCTTCACGCTTCTCGGCCTTCTCGCGCTTGGACGAGATATCCTCGGGCACAGCCGCCTTTTCAAAAGTCAGGCCGTCCGCATACGCATACATCAGACCTAGTGCATGCTTGCAGGGAAACTGCCGACTTGGGCAGTTGCATCGCGACACCGGGTTTTCAGGGGTAACAAAGTCAACCGAGCAAACGTAGTTCGACTTCCCGCTGCCGGAGCATTCTCCGAAGATCAGGTCGCCTTCCTCGGATACGTTAAGCTTGACGAACTTGTTCTTCAATACCAGTCCGCGACCATTCTTGGCCGCTGCGGCGTTCGGGGCGAGCGAATCAACATGTGATGCAGTCAGTTCCAGCAAATCAAGCGCCTCCTCGCTGTAATTAAAGTTGGATTGATTAGATTATACGGGAATCTTCCGCAAATCTCACTCAGGCATGCGGCCTCGGTCTTTCGACCCGCACCTTGCGTCCTATCGGGATTCCAGGCATGAAAAAGAACAAGTGTTCTTATTTTTTAGAATATAACACGCTTCCAGCGAAAATTCAAATTCGGGACGTTCTCCCAGCAACCATAGTTCTTATACCCGATCAAAAAACCGGATGAACCGCCCTATCGGCATTCATCCGGTTTCTCGTTTTCGTCTATGATTCGCTTCTGCTTTTAACGTCTGCCTCCCATCATACCGCCGGTATTGCCTGTCGTGATTCCGGACTCATTGACCCAAGTCGTTTGGCTGCCCGAAAGCGTAAAGGTGACGACGTCGCTGCCTCCGGCCGATACGGTATAGGCGCTGCCATCTTGCAGGTCTGCCGAGCTGACAACAACCGTACGGAATTGCTTGGACGGCGTAACTGTGGCAACCGTGTTCCCTTCGCTATCTGTTACATTCACTTGAGTTCCCGCTTCCTGAGTGTCGGTAAACGTCATCGCGATCGAGAGCTGTGAAGAATCGTCGCTTGGCGCTTGTGCCATGCCTGCGCTTCCGGCCGTAATAAGCGTGCCGCCGCTAATCTCAAAGGTGCCGTCGTAATCCAGCGATCCGTTGCCGTCGCCTGTCGGCCCGTATACCGTTACCGTGCCGCCCGTCATCGTGATCGATCCGTTCGAGTCCAGACCGTCGCCTTCCGCGTTGACGGTGAGCGTACCGCCATTGATCGTCAACTGCGCATTGTCGGAGCCGCCCATTCCCATACCGCCGCCGAAGCCGCCTCCGGCCTGGTTTCCTGCTGCCGTATCATTGGTGGCATCCGTGGATGTATTTGTCGAAGATGCACTTGCCGTCGTTACGGAAGCGGTCGTACCCGAAGCTGCTGAAGCCGTCACAACTGCCGCCGAAGCTGTCGTTTCTTCGCTTGTGCTTGCTGCTGTATCGATAGAAGACTCTGCATCCGTTGTCGTCGCAGTCGTCGAAGCATCCGAGGCGTTCACGCCGTCATCGCTCGCTACCACTTGGATATCGCCGCCGTCGACCGTAATGTTTTCAGCTTCCAATCCTTCGTAGCTGGCTTGGATATCGATGGTGCCTGCCGCGATGATCAGATCGCTTTCACCGTGGATCGCATCGTCGCCCGTCGAAATTTGCAGGTCCCCGTTGGTCACTTCAACCTTGCCGTTACTGTGCAGCGAATCGTCCGCCGAGTCGATCACGAAGGTTCCGCCATTGATCGTCAAGGTAACGCCGGCTTTGATCCCTTTCATACTGTCCGATTCCGTCTCGGTTGTCGTCGTTGCCGTAGAATCCGTAGTCGTGCCGGAGCCGTCGGTTGTCGTTCCTGTGGAATCACTCGGCAGAGACGGAGGTGTTCCGCCGTCCGTCGGCTGTGCGCCATCCGGCAAGGCTGGAGGTCCATCTGTAGATGCGTCCGTGCCGGTTGTCCCTGAAGCCGCGCCGCTGCTATCCACGGAAGGTCCTTGCCCCGTACCGGGGTCTCCCATTCCGCCAGGGCCGCCGCTGCCGCCTTCCGGGCGCTGTCCGCCGCCAAAGCCGCCTCCTCCGAATCCGCCGCCCATTTCCTCGGTATGTTCCGGTCCGTTTTCATAACCGCCGCCGGTCACGATGTTGAATTCTCCGCCATCCACGACTACATTCGTCTCACCTTGAATGCCGTCGTTGCCTGCCGTGATCTTGAATGTGCCGTCTTTGATCGCTACGAAGCCTTTTTCGGTATCTTCATCATTCGTCGATTTGATTCCGTCGCCGGCCGCATCGATGCTGATTGTACCGCCTTCGATATAGACGCGATCTTTACCGACCAGACCATCGTCCGCCGCTTTGACATCAAGGGTTCCACTTACGATATTCAGGTCATCCTTGCTGGCAATCCCGTCATTGTAATTGGCTGTTACGACCAGGCTGCCGGTTCCGTTGATGGTCAGATCGGCTTTGCTGAAGATGGCCGCGCTTGGCTCTTCATCGGTATTCAGCGTGTAAGTCGAGCCGTCCGTTACGGTATTGGCCGTGCCTTCCGCAAGCGTCAGAATCACTTTTTCCGCCGATTTGATGTAGATTGGGGCGCTGTCAGTATCCGTCAGGTCTACGCCATTCAAGATGATATGCACGGAATCCGCGTCCGCCGTATCCACGATAATCTGTCCATCACTGAGCGATCCGCTGATGACGTAAGTCCCTGCCGCCGTGATCGTGACCGAGCCGTCCGCAGCTTCAGCACCCGTTCCTTCTACCGAAGCGCTTGTTCCGGCCAGCGCGATCGTCGTCGCGTCAGCTCCGGCCTCCGTTACATAATCTTCGTCGTCCAACGTGACCAGACTTGCAGCGGTCAGCCCGCTCAAGCTTGCAGAAGCGGTAGTGACTGACGTTGTCGTCGAAGTCGTCTGTGCCGATGTCGAAGTTGAAGCGGTTGTCGTCGTTGCTGCCGTTGAAGCCGTATCCGCTGCCGAGGTGCACGCCGACAAGGTCAGCATGGCACCGAGGAAAATGACGAGGCCCGTGCGTTTTTTCGCCTGGAATCTTTTCGTTTTTTGAATCTTCGTTGTTTTTTTCATCTATAATCGTTCCCTTCTTGTTTGAAATTTCGGGTCGTTCGGATCGGGGTGTCGTTTGGTCTTGGCTTTATATTAGAGGGTGAAGCTTTAGTGAAACTTAAAAGTTCTTGTTACAGTTGGAAAAGGGGGAAGCTGCGGAGAAGGTTTTGTTTCGGTCGCGTGTTGCCATCGGGAAGCTGGATTAGACGAAGAGGAGGCTTCCCGATGGCAAAGGCGAGTGCTTCGCTCCTTCACTAAAACCTTCTCCTTCGCTTCTGGCTTTTCGCAAAATGAACAAGAACTTTTGGGATGGGGATGAGGAGGGATAGGGAAAAGATGCCTTTCAGCCATTCATTGTATGAAGCAGGGTTGTTGGGTAAGATTATTTTAGAGTACAGAAGTAAATCCGAGGGTTAACGATTGGCAGGGCAATCCCAGGGAAGAGGTTGCAGACAGATGGAGAACAAGGACTCGCAAGTCATTGTTAGTGTTGAGCGATTTAAGCCGCATACGTTTAACTTTGAGCTGGGGGAAGGGTTGTTTATGTCGCATTCGCATGAATACGACGAGTTGACGCTGATCCTCGAAGGGCAAGGGTATTATAGTTCGCCGGAGCAAAACATCAAGGTGAACGCGGGGGATCTGGTGCTGATTCCGCCGGGGCTGCACCACGGGTTTGTGTGCACGGTGCCGTGGCAGGGCATTTCGGTGCATTTTCAGCATGATCGGCTTCCGGTACATAGCCGTTATCCGCTTGTCGGAACGGAACATGAGCAAGAACGGATTCGGCATGCGGGGCTTGAAGGCGAAGAGTTGCGCTGGGCCGAGATCAGCTTGTCGAGACTGGAGCATGAATGGAAATCCGAGCGTGAAAATGGGGATGCCCAGCATCTGATGCGGCTTGCGCTAGAAACAACGCTGCTGTTGTTCCAACGCAGTCGGGATGCTCAAGCTCCTTACGGTTCGGGCGATTCGGGAGTCATTCAAGAAGTGCTCAAAGAAATCCACGCCAGCTATTACACCGGAATCACCATAGGCGAATTGGCTTCGAAACACTTTTTATCGGAAAGCAATCTGCGCAAAAAGTTCGTTGAAGCGATGGGCATTTCCCCGAAGCAATACATTATCAATCTGCGCCTGATGGAGGCCAAACGCCTGCTGCAGCAAACCGACAAAGCCATCGAAAGCATCTCCTCCGAAGTCGGCTTCACCTCCTCCAGCCGCTTCTACGAATTTTTCGTCAAGTCGGCCGGGATTACTCCGCTTGAATGGCGCGTGCAGCATCAGCAGCAAGTCTGATCTTATTCGCAACCCAGCTCTCCAAACCGAGAGTTGGGTTTATTTGTCTATACCTTCTGAAAATCCAATCCTTTTTCCGAGTGAGACAGCGGCTTGAACGAATTTTTCTCGGAGTCTTCTCTCTTCCCCCGCCAACACAACCTTTTCCGACCGTCGTTTCCGCTACAAACCGATCCTTTTCCGCAATAAAAGTGAAGCGTTTTCAAGATTGTTCCTCTTTTCTCCCTTCGCGATAATTAAGCTATCCTCAACGCCAAAGGAGAACCCCTATGACGAACCGTTTGACCTTTTCCAACCCGATCGCCGAACAGGCGGCCGATCCATGGGTGTATCGACATACCGACGGATTTTACTATTTCATGTGTACCCGGGGCGACCGACTCGAACTGATCCGATCCTCTCGCTTGACGACGATCGCGGACGGCGACAGCCGGACCGTATGGCGACCCGAACCCGGCGGCAGGCACAGTCATCATCTCTGGGCGCCGGAAATTCATTTTCTGAACGGCTGCTGGTACATCTATTATACGGCCAACGACGGCGGAGGCGACGATACCCGGCAGGTGTGCGTGCTCGAAAATGTCGGCCCCGACCCGATGGAAGGCGAATGGAGATGGCGCGGCGCGCTGCCAACCCCGGCGCCTGGGCTCGACGGCTCCGTGCTGGAACTGGGCGGAAAGCTGTATTTTCTTTACGCGGGCTACGGCCGTTTTCCCGATTACGGTTCGGCCGTCTACATCATGCGCATGGACAATCCGTATACGCTGCACGATCGCGAGCACGTTCTGCTGACCGCGCCGACGCTGGATTGGGAAAAGCAGGGCGGCATGGCGATCAACGAAGGTCCCGTGATTCTCCGCCGCAATGGGCGCATCTTCATGATCTATTCCGCCAGCACGACGTGGTCGGAAGATTACTGTCTCGGCATGCTGACTATGGACGAACAAGACGATCCGATGTCGCCGGAATCCTGGAGCAAATCACAACAGCCCGTTTTCCGCAAAAATGCCGCCTCCAGCGTCTATGCCGTCGGTCATAACAGCTTCACCATTTCGCCGGATGGAAAAGAAGACTGGATCGTGTTCCACGCGCTGTCTGCTCCTGGCGAAGATACGGCATATCGGGCAACGCGCATTCAAAAATTCGGTTGGAACGCAGACGGAGCACCCGATTTTGGCTTCCCGTTCGGCAACGACCAAGCGCTGGACACACCTTCCGGCGAATAAACGTCCTTCCCTCCAAACATCTAAAAATCCGTCCGTAAGACCAAAGATCCGTCTCTTGTAGCTGTTATTTGTAAGCGTTACCATTTATTCGAACATCTTATCTTCTCGTCCAAACTACAGATCAGGGGGCACGTTATGAACATGAAAACATTCGCTAAACGTATCAGAATTCTGGCCGCTGTCTCTGCACTCGCCGTTTCCACAGCATGCAGCAGCGGAGGCAGCGAGGCCGAAGAAGCGGCAACGACGGACACGGAAGCCGCAGGCAAGCAGGAGCAAGTCGCCTTCGCCGACATCGGCAGCGATATCAAAGGCAACGAACAGCCAACCGCCGAGCAGATCGCCGAAGTCAACGACACGCTCAATGATACATATCTCGGCGATATTTTCGACCAAGTGATTCCCAGCAACTACTCGGCCTATCCGTTCCCAGGCGACGTGACGTTAGACGTATGGATGCCGGCCAACGCGGACGTTCCGGACATGAACACGCAGGTCGTGCAGGATCAGGTTGAGAAGCTGACGGGCATCAAGGTTAACTTCATCACGCCGCCGGTCGGACAGGAAGCGGACTCCTTTACGCTCATGATCTCCTCGGGCGAGCTGCCGGACATCATCATCGATCCGGGCCGTTACCCGGGCGGGTTGGAAGCGGGCGTGAACGACGGCGCGTATATCGACCTGACCGAACTCATGGAGAAAAACGCGCCGAACTACAGCGAGTGGCGCAACTCCGACGAAATGCGCCGCAAAACGACCGTCACCGACGACGGGCGCCTGCTCGGCTTTTACGGCATCGCGCCTTATTCCGAGTGGATGTGGTTCGGCATGCTGATCAAGCAGGAAGCGCTGGACAAAACAGGCCTCGAAGTGCCGACAACCGTCGACGAATGGCATACGTTCCTGACCAAAGCCAAAGAAGTCGGCTACTCCGAACCGCTCAATTACGGCTCGACGTACGGGCAGATTTTTACGGGTATCCTCAACGGCGCTTACGGCGCCTGGGACTGGACCTTCCTCGACAAAGACGGCAAAGTCCAATGGGGCCCGGCGCAGCCGCAGGCGAAAGAATACCTGGCGACGATGCAGCAGTGGAACAAAGAAGGGCTGCTCAACCGCGATTGGGCGACGGCCGACTTCAACCAACGCATGGCGACCGCCATCTCGGATAAAACAGCCGTGATGATGGATTCCCCGGATACGATGTGGAGCTATTGGAAGCAGCAAAACGATTTCGACTTCGTCGGCGCGCCGAATCCGGTGTTGAACGAAGGCGATCAGCCGCAGGTCAGCTACAAAAACTTCATGCGCGCCGGCACCAACGCCGCGATCACCACGCAGGCCGAGAACGTGGAAGCCGCGATGGCGTTCCTTGATTTCAGCTATACGAAAAAAGGCTGGGAACTGCTGAACTACGGCGAATACGGCACGGTGCATCTGATCGACGCCGACGGCAAGCCTTACTATCCGGCCGACAGCTACATTTACAAAGATCCGGAAGGCCAGCCGGTCGCGACGACGCTGCACAAATACCGCATGCACAACTGGCCGGATATCCGCGACGAGCATAACTCCAACCCGCTGATCGTGGCGGAAGGCAGCTACTCAGGCGATATTCGCCAGACGTGGACCGAAGAAATGGACGCGAGCGTGACTATGCCTCCGATCACCTTCACCCAGGCCGAAGCATCGCGCGAAGCGGAATTGGGCAACCAACTGGCGACGCTGCGCAGCGAATATTTCGCCAAGATCATCATGGGCGAAATGCCGGTGGACGCGTACGACAAATTCTTGGCCGAAGCGCAGAAGATGGGTCTCGAAGAGTTCCTGAGCCTGCACCAAGCCGCGCTCGACCGATATAACCAACGTTAAGCCGCATCTATCGAAAAAGGAGGTGACCGACCGGTGCTAACGCTGCGCAAAAACAAAAAAGGCAACGCCCTCGCCGCGTCCGAACGCCCGAAAACGTCGCTGATGATCCGCAAAGACGTACGCAAAAACTGGTTTCCCTACCTGCTGGCAATCCCCGTGCTCGCCTGGTTTATCATCTTTTGCTACGGGCCGATGTGGGGCGTCCTGATCGCGTTCAAAGACTACAAGCCGCTGCTCGGCTTCGAAGCCAGCCCGTGGGTCGGGTTCAAGCATTTCGTCGACTTTTTCCAGGGACCGTACTTCTGGCGGGTCGTCAAAAACACGCTGCTGCTGAACCTGTGGGGCATCGGCTTCGGCTTTACCGCCCCGATCATTTTGGCGCTGCTGTTGAATGAAATCCGCAATAAAATGTTCAAACGTACCGTGCAAACGATCACCTACATGCCGCACTTTATCTCGCTCGTCGTCGTGGCCGGCATGATCCATATTTTCACCGCCGACGAAGGGATCATCACGCAGGTGCTGCAATGGATCACGGGCAAAGAATATTCGTCCCTGCTCGGCTACTCCTCCATGTTCCGGCCGCTCTACGTGTTCTCGGGCATCTGGCAAAGCATCGGATGGGAAAGCATCATCTATCTCGCCGCCATGGGCTCGATCGATACGTCGCTGTACGAAGCGGCGGATATGGACGGCGCGAACCGGCTGCAAAAAATGTGGCACGTCACCCTTCCGCAGATTACGCCGACGATCGTCATCCTGTTCATTTTCGCGGTAGGCGGCCTGATGGCTTCCGGTTACGAAAAAATCATCCTGCTCTACAACCCGCTCACCTACGACACGGCCGACGTGATCGCGTCCTACGTGTACCGCCGCGGCCTGCGCGAAGCAAGTCTCAGCTACTCGACGGCGGTCGGATTGTTCAGCGCGGTCATCAATTTCGGATTGCTGTGGATGACGAACAATATCGCGCGGCGCAAATCCGAAGTCAGTCTGTGGTAGTCGGAGGCTAAGCGGCAACGTTGCCGTGACCGAAAGGAGAGAATCCGCAAATGGTTCAATACAAGTCATTAGGCAATCGGCTGTTCGACGGGGCAATCTACATCATGCTCACCGTGCTGACGCTCGTCTGCCTGTACCCGATCGTGCATATTCTGTTCGCTTCCATGAGCAATCCGGGCGACCTCGTCGCGCATAAAGGCTTGCTGCTCGCGCCGCTCGGCTTCACCCTCGACGGCTACAAGCTGATTTTCCGCGACAATGCCCTGATCGTCGGCTACGCCAACACGCTTCTGTACGTCGGACTGGGCACGGCGATCAATATGGTCATGACGATCATGGGTGCATATGTCTTGTCCCGGCGCGAACTGTTTTTTAAAAAGTACATCATGATCATTATCACCATCACGATGTTTTTCGGCGGCGGCCTCATCCCGTGGTTCCTGCTGATGAAAGACATCGGGCTGTACAACAACATCTGGGCGATGGTCTTGCCGGGCGCGATCAGCACCTGGAACATGATCATCCTGCGCACCGGCTTCCAGGCGCTGCCGCAGGAACTGGAAGAAGCCGCGACGATCGACGGGGCGAGCCAGGCGCGCATCCTGCTGAGCGTCATCATCCCGTTGTCCAAAGCGACGCTGGCCGTCATTTTCCTCTATTATCTCGTCGGCAACTGGAACTCCTGGTTCAACGCGATGGTACTGCTGCAAGACCGGGACAAGTTCCCGCTTCAGCTTCTGCTGAAAGAAATCCTCGTCGCCAACGATACGAGCGCGGCCACCATGGGCAGCGCGGGCGGCGTCGTGATCGACAGCGCAGGCAGCGCCACCGCGTACCGCGAACTGGTCAAATACTGTACCATCGTCGTCTCGACGCTCCCGATTCTGCTGGTGTATCCGTTTTTGCAGAAATATTTTGTGAAGGGCGTGTATGTAGGGTCGATCAAGGGGTAATCTGTGCGGCATGAAAAAGGTTTCGCGAGCAGCCGTCAGCCTCCCCCATCCTCCGGCAGTTTGCATCTCTTATCGAAAAAGGATGTCCCGGTGCCGAGTTTCGGTTCCGGGACATCCTTTTATTTATCGGATAAAGCTTGTGCGTACCGAGCAACGTTCGAGCCTTCCGGTTTACGCCGTATATTTCCCGAACGCATCCTTATCCGTCGGCATATTCTCCAAATACGCGATCTTCCCGTCCGCGTTAAAACGAGCGATGTCCACTCCCGTTTTCGCATAGACCGCCCCTTCCGAAGTCTGGCCGCATACGGCCCAATTCGTATGGTAGCTGCCGTCCGCTTGAAGCACCCAACCGTCCCACATATGCTTCACATCGCGGTTATGCACATAGAAGGCTCTCACGAAATCTTCGAAGCCTTTTCTGCTATTGCCGTTCAACACGATCTCCGCATCTTCCGTAAACAGCGACAACAAGTCGTTCATTGCCGATTCATCCGTGCGGGCCGCGTCGAACAAGCGAAAATACGTATTCAATACCGCCAACGTTTCCATGCTTAATCCTCCTGAAACAATGCTGCTGCATCATTTATTGTTTGATATTTTTCGAACCGAAAAGGAATATACCACACTCGTTCGATACTTCGCAATGTTTAGTTCGATTTTTTTCGAAATTTGAATTCAATCTGCGATTATGCTACCCTACAACCATGAAAACTCTAACCCTTCCTTCGATTTCCGAAATGGATCTAACGACCGTCTGCGCCGCGCTCGGTGATCCGGTCCGCATGAAGATCGTTCAGTGCTTGGCACGCTCGGGCGAGAAAAATTGTTCCGGCTTCGAAGTCGAGCACATATCCAAATCGACGCTATCGCACCATATCAAGATTCTGCGCGAGTCCGGCTTGATCCAACCGCGCTTTCAAGGCAAAGAACATTTCTACTCTCTGCGAAAGGATGACCTGGACCGGCGGTTTCCCGGGTTGACGAAGATGCTTCTAAGCGAAAACGGATAATCCGAACACCTGTTTAGAGCATGTTTTAAAATACCGCATAAAGCCCCGACAAAGATCCTGGATCCGTAGTCGGGGCTTTTGCTAGGCAAAATTATGGAGTTAACATTCAGATTTCAATAAATTATTTCTTGTCTCCGCTTTAGGTTGTCCGGCTCGATTTTTTGTTTCGATTGTGAGCATATATTTTCGAAATCGCTACATACAAAGCCATAGGAACCAGAATCATTGAATATTTTACTGAAGATTGCAAATCAACTAGCCAGATGATCGCGATACATGACAGCATGTATACCACCGCTGCCACTATTTTAAATACATCCATTTGACTGCCTCCTTGATTACCAGTGAATTCGGATCGGAGAAGACCAACCGCTGTCTTTGATCATGTTGGTATAATTCGCATCGCTATACGTGCGTGTTTTAGTTCTCATCCATATACCAGTGTTGGTTACCTGAGTATCTTCGATAAACCAAAGTTGCTTACCCGAAGTCCAAATATTGGCGATCGTCGCAGCAGCGGCGGCATAGACTCCCCAACCCGGTATTACAGCTAACATTGCTGCCGCTGTCGCACGGCTTTTATCCACAAAGTCCATCGAATATTTTCTTTGTCCACCGTATACCCAATTATAGGTTTCCGATTGTTGTATGCTATTTTGAGACTGCCCTTTTTGAACTCCAGAAGGCAGATTTTCTTCGAAAGTAACTTGCCCCGATAATACGCCGTCTACATACACATTTCCCGCTTTATCACTGTGTACGACGGTTTCTTTATCTCCTTCATGAACAATAATTTTACTCTCCGATACGCGTTCGAGAGTAGCAAGCGTACCGTCTTCGTTCATGATAACGTTCGCTTGATTTTGTTCCTGCGATCCAAAATTCTCAACTTCGTTTACTTGCGCAAACAAATGACCTGCCGGTGCAAGCCCACTGACAAGCAGAGTTCCTGATAACGTCAAAGACAATATTCCGATTTTCTTCAAAGTAAAACCTCCGATTTCGTTTTAGTAAATGACTTATCATCTTGATAAGACTAAGACTAAAAGTCCTACCCCCACCTCCTTCTTCTATATATCTTGAACAAATCAAAAGCGAGAGTCGTTACGTTTTTAAAGATATTTTGCAAAAAAATAAGTCCGAATGTGGATAAATCATCCACATTCGGACCGTTTAAGAAGTTCTATCCGAACACTAAAAACTCAATCCGGCCCCCTCTTCTGAGCGTATGCGCTTGACTCGAACCAGCAGGCCAACAATTCTTACGATCAGCATCGAAGCAGCCATGAAGATGAATGCGGGGCCGATGATGTACAGATCGAAATGATGCAGCTGCGAGTACCGATACGCCGTCTCGCCGTGACTCGTTACCCATTGCACCAATCCGATGCGCAGGATGAACATGATCGACAACACGCCGACGCTGGCGATGCCGTTGGTCACGTAAGTCTTGCGGCTTTTTGCGTCGTATTCCATATGGGACATCGTGAGCAGCAGCGCGCCGATCAGTGCGCCGAAAGCGGCGGACGCCGCAAGCAGCCAGCCGTTGTTGCCGCCGCTCGGGATGTCTTTGAGATACGTTGCACCAAAGTAGCCAATCACGAGAATCGGCAGGATCAGGCGAACCGGGTTGAATGCTTTGCGACCGAATGTGCTCAAAGTGAGCAGGGCGAAGATGGCAAGTGTCGAAATCCAGGTTGTTGCGGTCATGGGTGCTGCCTCCTTGTTGTTGTTTTGGGATGTCTTAAGCTTATCCCGATTCAGAAGGCACCGCGTCCACCGAGGGGTTGGTCTTGCCGCAAACGTTTATCCACCTGTGGATGGATGCGCGAATGCGAAAAATCGGTTATCCCCAGGCAAAAAGAAGCCGACGGCGCTTGATTCGCTGTCGGCTTTGTGGATAATCCGTCACTCTACGATCCCGTTACGAATCGCGTATACCACCGCCTGCGTCCGATCCTGCACGTCGAACTTTTGCAGGATGCGATGCACATGCGTCTTCACCGTGCTTTCGCTGACGAACAGCTTGGCCGCAATCTCTTCGTTCCGCAGTCCGTAAGCCATTTGCTGAAGCACTTCCAGTTCTCTCGCGGTAAAAGATTGTAGCAGTGCGGTCTTAGGCTCCGTAGTTCGTTCCGACGCGCCTATAGACTTTGCCGCGTCTTCTTCAGCAGCAGATATCGAATCCGCATCCATGTCCGCTTGCCGCTGCAGCGCCTGACCGATCAGCTTCCCGGCCAAAGCGGTGCGGAAAATAACTTCGCCGCGCAATGCGGCACGAATTGCGGCCAGCAGCTCCTCCGGCTCCGTATCCTTCAGCAGATAGCCGATCGCTCCCGCGCGCATGCCTTCCAGCACATACTCTTCCGTATCGAACGTGGTGAGAATCACGATTTTGCAATCCGGCAGCTTCGCCAGAATACGCCGCGTTGCTTCGATTCCGTTGAATTCCGGCATCTGAACATCCATCAAAATGAGCTGCGGCTGCTGATCCAGCGCTATCTCCACCGCCTCCAGTCCGTTCCCGGCCTCTCCTGCCACCGCAAGATCCGACTGCGCTCCAATGATATACTTCATGCCTTGGCGAACGAGCGGCTGGTCGTCCACCAGCAGGATTTTCGCGATGCCGTCGTGCGGCAGGCCGTTCACAGATTTCTCGTTAGACATGCTGCTCACCTCCCTTGTCTCGATCTGGTGCCAGCGGCAGCGTGATGCCGATTGCTAGACCGCGGGGTTCCATCGCCGCGATGATACATTCCCCGCCGACATCCCGGCAGCGTTTGCGAATACCGCCCAATCCGAAGCCTTCTTGCAGCGTTTCCCCCGGCTTTAGAGTACCGTCATCGCGGTAAACCAACTTCAGCGCCCTCTCGCTTTGCTCGATGGTAATCTCCACCTGATGCGCTTGCGCATGGCGAATCGTATTCGTTAGCGCCTCCTGCAAGCAGCGATACAACGCGGCCGCAATTTGCGGCGGCCACTCTTGCTGCTTGTTGGTGTTTTCCCCTTCTATGTTCAATACCATTCGGGGCGCGCCGGGAACAGCCGAGGTCTGCTGCACCAAGCTGCGCAGCGACACGATTCCCGCTCCGCTCTCGTCCGTGCCCATCTCGTGCACGACGGAGCGAACCTCCTGCATGCACGAACGCGCCACCTCCAGCACCGTCCGCACGATACGCTCGGATTCGGTCGGGTCGCTTTTCAGCACATACGGCAGTGCCTGAAGCTGTACGATGACCGATGTCAGCCGATGACCGATACTGTCGTGGATATCGCGCGCGATCCGGCTGCGTTCTTCCAGCACGGCATATCGCAGCGACTGAACCGTAGCCTGCTCCAACTCCTCATGCGCCTGCTGAAGCTTGGCATGCGTATCCGCCAGTTCGGCATGAATGACCTTCAGTTCCTCGGCATGCTGCTGCTGTTCGCGCTGCTTGGCTCGGCTGATGCGGATCATGCGCAGCAGCGCGTATAAGCCGACGTAGATGAACAGATCCTGCCGCAGCAGACTCTCCCAAGACGCTCCTTCGTAGACAATTTGCAGGATAAAAGTAACCGCCACGATACCGATCGCCAGAATCGCAGAAGCGGGTTCGACCAGCAATAACGCGATATAGCTAACCAGAAATCCTTGCAGGATGAGCAGCAGCGACGTGTCGTGACCAAACGCCAGCCAGTAGACGGCAGACGCTGCGTATAAGCCGCCGAACAAAATGAATCTGGTGCTTAAGCTTTTCACATGAGGAGAAACCGCCAGACCGACGATGAATAACAGGAATAAAATCGCCGAAGCCCATCGAGCCGAATTCGAATCGGGCAGCAAGCGCGTGAACAGATAGAGCAGCACGATGCTTGAGATGATCTGGCCTCGGCGAAGCGGCAATGAGGTCATGTAGGAGACCGCCTTTCGGCTTTTCTTTCGATTTTAGCACAACGTTGGCGGGGGAGGTGGGGGAGTGGGGGAGGAAAAGATTACATTCAAAAAATCAAAGGCAAGTGACTACATACAGGAGCTTCGAGCATTTAAGTTAGGGACTTTGTCATGATCCAGTCGGTCTGTTCGTCGTCGCCCATCCAGAAAGAATGTTTGTCTGTTAGAACGAAGCCTTGTTGCTTGTAAAAAAGGATTGCGGAGGCGTTTTTTTCCCAGACGCCTAACCAGACTTTCGTTTTGTCTTGTTGTCGGGCGAGAGTGAAGGCGTGGTCCATGAGTTTTTGGCCTAGGCCCATGCGCTTGAATGCTTTGCGGACGTAGATGCGTTCGACTTCGAGGCTATCTTCGCCTAGAGATTCGGATTGTGCAGTGCCGACGTTTACTTTTAGAAATCCGGCTAGCTGTTCGTCATGTCGGATGAAGAAAAAGGAAGAGTCGGGAGTGTTCAGCTCTTGTTCGATCTTTGTTTCGGCGAACGCTTTTTCCAGGTACGCGCGCATATTCTCCGGTGTATTTTGTTCGGCAAAAGTATCGTTAAAAGTCTCAATGCTGATTTCGCGGAGCAGATGCAAGTCTTGGATATCGCATTTATGGATTGTTGTGGTCATTTTGATTTTCCTTTCCGAGATGCTGTCGATATACCGAAATATAATTTATTTTTATTGCATTTGCAATAAAATTTATGATTTTGTTCGATCGGCACGGAAACGATCGACCGCCGCAAAAAAGCCTTCCTTTGAAAAGGAAGGCTGGCGTTTACTCTAAATGTTGTGATTATTCGGTCGTGCTTGTCGTCGTGGACGCGGTTCCCGACTGCGTACCGCGCGGGCCGCGAGTCGAACCCTCGCCGCCCATACCTGCGCCGCCGAATCCACCCATGCTGCTTGGTCCGGTCGTGACGCCTGTAGAATCGACCCAGGTCGTCGCTTCGCTGGCCGAGAATTCGAACGTCGTGTACGCCGTTCCGCCGCTGTACGTCCCGCCTGTGTACAGGCCGTCGAACTCGGTACCCGTCGACGTGCCGCCCGTCGATACGGTGTACGTTTCGCCCGCTTTCAGCAGCGAGGAACTTACCACGATCGAGCTGAACGATTTGGCTGGAGCGAACGTCAGCACATCGTTGCCCGCAGAGTCTTCTACATGCACGAGCGTACCTGCACTTAGCGAAGTGGCAAAGGTAATGCCCAGCGAGCACTGGCTCGACGTCGTGGAAGGCGCCTGCGCCATGCCGGAACTGCCGGCTGCGATCAGCGTGCCGCCGCTGATCTCGAACGTGCCGTCATAGTCGAGCGGTCCGTTGCCGTTATCCGTTGGCCCGTTGACGATAACCGTGCCGCCCGTCATATCGACGGAGCCGTTGGAGTCGAGACCGTCGCCGCCCGCGTTGACCGTCAGCGTGCCGCCGCTGATATTCAGTTCGGCGTTGCTGGCTGCCATCATGCCGCCGCCCATGCCGCCCGGCATCGTGCCGCTGCCCGGCGTTTGCGAAGCGGAAGACGTCGCATCGGTCGATGTCGCGGTATCCGTACTTGTCGACGCTGCGGAAGTCGACGAAGTGCTGCTCGACGTGCTTGTGGTCGGAGCCGCAGAAGACGTGGTTTGCGTGCCGGTTGTCGTCGTGTCGGTCGTCGCAAGCGTCGGATCGTCGCCCGCCGCGTTCACGCCGTCGTCGGAAGCCGTGACGTCGATATCTCCGCCTTTGATATTGATGATAAAGCCTTCAAGCGATTCGTAGCTGTCGGTCACTTCAATCTTGCCGCCGGAGATTTCCAGCACGGCGTCGGCATGGAAACCGTCGTCGCCGGTCGCGATATCAAACGTGCCGCCCGTGATATTCACGTTACCGTTGCTGTGCACCGCGTCGTCGGCCGCGTCGATGTTGAACGTGCCTTTATTGATGACCAGCTCGGTGCCTGCTTTGAGAGCTTTCATGCTGTCGGACGTCGTTTCTTCGGTCGTCGCGTCGTCGCTCGTCGCGGCCGTGCCGGAAGCGTCAGTCGTCGTAGCCGTGTTTGTTGTCGGAGCCGTAGGCGGCGTCATCGCCGTACCGTCGGCATTGGTCGGAGGCGTCATCGCTGTGCCGTCCGCATTGGTCGGCATTTCGCCCGGCGTCCAACCTTCCGGCATTTGACCGCCGAAGCCGCCTCCGCCGCCGAATTCGTCGGTATGCTCCGGTCCGTTTTCATAACCCCCGCCGGTCACGATGTTGAACGTGCCGCCGTCCACGACGAGCGACGTCTCGGCTTGGATGCCGTCGTTGGCCGCCGTGATATTGAACGTGCCGTTCGAGATCGCCACGAAGCCTTTTGCCGTATCGCTGTCGTTGTTGGACTTGATGCCGTCGCCGCCCGCCGTCAGTTTGAACGTACCGTTTTCGATCACGACGCGGTCTTTGCCGACGATCGCGTCGTCCGCGGCTTTGACCGTGATTTTGCCGTTGACGATATTGAGATTGTCTTTGCTATGGATGCCGTCTTTATAGTTGCCCGTCACGTTCAAAGCGCCCGTGCCGTTGATCGTCAGGTTGGCTTTGCTGAAAATGGCCGCATCCGGCTCGTCTTCGCCTTCGGCGAACGTGTAATCCGCAGCGTCGGTGAAGGTATTGGTCGTGCCCGCGGACAGCGTAACGACCACTTTATCCGCCGATTTCACATAAAACGGAGACGTCGAATCGTTCGAGACCGTCACGCCGCGCAGCACGATATGCACGTCGTCCGTATCCGCCGCGTCGACCACGATCTGCCCGTCCGTCAATTTGCCGCTGATCACGTACGTACCAGCCTCGGAGATCGTAACCGTGCTGCCCGACGCTTTTGCGCCCGAGCCGCTGACCGTCGCTTTGGTGCTGTTCAGCTTGATTGTCGTGTACTCCGTTTTGCTCCACGATACGTTGTAATCTTTCGTTTTCAATGTCACGAGATCGGACACTTTCAGGTTCGAGACTTTCAGATCCGAAGCGGTGGACGTCGTGCCCGTCGAAGACGTCGAAGTGCTTGTCGAAGTCGTAGTCGTCGTATTGCTGCTGGTCGCGTTAATGAGGTAGCCGTTGGACGAATTCCAGGTCAGACCGGCCGCCGCCGCAGGAACGACGCTCGCCGAAGTCAGCAGAACCGCACCCAGCAGACCGGCCGCCGCCATTTTTTTGTTGGCTTTGAATTTTTTCGTTTTCGCGATCTTGGTTGCTTTTTTCATGAGAGTTCTCTTCCCTTCTATGGTTGAAAATGATGGAGGATCCGGTATCGCGGCATCGGCCCGGACGCCTAGAAAGCGCCGAGCCGGAGCGTAACGTTGAGTTTATGAATGTTAGTATTCCGCCGTTACCGGAGGAGCCATCGTCAGCGACAAGTCGAGGTTGCCGTTGCGGGTGCGGATCGAGTCGAGGAACGCTTTTTGGTTGACGTTCTGATCCATCGTGACCGAGTAAACGAGTTCGTACAGGCTGCCGAGTTCGGTGGTGCGGATCTTTTTCAGTTCATGCTGCACGCCGAATTTGCTGAATACTTCTTCGAACGCTTCTTCGTAGCCGAGGTTTTCCGGAATGGTAACTTTGAGCGTTTTTTGCTGCGATTTTTTGACTCCGAATTTGAAACGGCTGAGCACGAACATCACGACGCAAAGGATCAGGGTGAACAGAACCGCGTAGCCGAGAGAACCGACGCCGCAGGCCAAACCCGCTGCCATTGTGAACAGAACGTAGGTGATGTCTTTCGGATCGCCCGCCGCGCTGCGGAAACGGATGATCGAGAACGCGCCGGCCAAGCTGAATGCGCGGGCCACGTTGCTGCCGATCATGAGGATGATGACGGCGACGACGATCGGGAGAACGATAAGCGTGAGGGTGAAGCCTTGGGTGTAAGTGGCTTTGTTCGTTTTCATATACGTCAGGCTGATAATCAGGCCCAGCACGATCGCTAAGCCGATGGTCACCAAGGCGTTGGTCAAAGTCAGGTCGGTGGTACTCGTCGTGGTGCTGTTGAGGATGGAATCAAGCATAAAGCACAGTCTCCTTTTCGGTTGCGCGTTCCGCAGTCGGAAGATCGCTGATCGCGTTCAATTGAATGTTAGGTTGCAGGTTGGGCATCATTTGTCTGGTTTTCAGCAGCTTTTTGTATTCATTGCCGTATTTCGAAAAGCTCGTCCGGTACAATCCGTGCTCGGACAGCATTTTGGACAGCCACGCCGGTACGGTCTTTTCCGCTTTGACTTCCATCAACCATTGACCAGGCTGCATGAGCTGTTCGCCGTAATCGCCGCGTTCCAGTTGAACGTCGTAACGTCTGCACCGGATATTCGTGTCGAAGGTGATGCGCAGGTCGCGGCTCGTTTTGTCGAACAGCGCTTTGCGGTCATAGGAGAGGTACACTTTCGGTTCCAGATCGTACAGACGGAGGAAGTATTCGATCTCGTCCAGCACCTGGGCGTTCATGTAAGGCTGAAACTCCGGCGCCTGTCCGGTGCGGACGAACTCGTAAGCTTCGTTCAATTTCAGCGTCGTGCGGCGTTTGTTGACCAAGCCGAACACTTTCTTTTTGATCTCGAGATAGACTTTCGCGTCTTCGTTCGGTACGCCGTAAGCCCGGAGACGAAGTTTTTCCTTGTATTTCGGTTTAGCCAGGCTTTGACGGATCAACGAATCGTGCGGCGTATCGAAGTACAGGTTGCTGATCGAATAAAATTCGTTTTTGTTGTACTCGTCTTTCTCCATATATTCCAGCAGCGCCGCGTAAATTTTCTCGTAAGCCGCGTGATCCATCAGATATTTGCTCTCGTACCGGTTGAAGACCTCGATTGCCATGTTCCTCGTTCCTTTCGTAGTGAAGTTGTCGGTGTTCCCTTGCCATGTCTGTATCTTAGGCCCGCAACCTTTAGCGAATCTTAAATAAATCGAGAAGTTTGTAAAATGGTTCGGGGGATTTTACGCAAAGTTTACACAACAAAAAAGAACCGGGGTTCCGGTTCTCAGGGGTGTCGATAAAGTCACGTTGGTGCGGGAAGCAAGAAGACTGCGAGAAAAATTCGTTCCGGTCGCGTGTTGAAATGGAGAAAAGGAATTAAATTTTAGCGGAATTTTCTCCATTTCAAAGGCGATCGCTATCGCTCCTACACTGAATTTCTCTCTCCGTCTTCTCGCTTCCAGCTACGTTATGCTTTCTCGATACTTTGAGAACTGGATTTCCGGTTCTTCTTTTGTTTGAATTGTATTCACTTTGTACAACACTTGCGCCAATTCAGGTTCATATTCAACCTTGCCGCTCGATCATTTTCCTCTATATTGAAACGAATAAATATGAGTTCGCGTCAGGTCGATCACTTTCTTGACGAACTCTTCCTGCGATTCCCGAAAATCTCCGGTGATCCAGTTCAGAACCAATCCGTAAAAGCCGTAGGCCGTGTATCTTTTGAAATAATCCATATCGACCGGGCGGTTATCGATCGTTTCGAAATCGAATTGTTCCAGATAGATTTTCAAGAAAGTCTGCGGGATGGCTGTATGTATGCCGGGCAGGGTGTCTTCGTATTTGATCAGCTCGAAAAAGTCGCGATGTTCGTGGATGTAAGTCAGGATATTGAACGAAGGCACGTCGAGAGCAGCCGAGTTCACCCAGTGTCCGGGCACATACGGTTTGCCGACCGAATCTTCCAAGCCTTGAAGCATGGCCTTCAGCAAATCTTCCGCCAAGCCAGGCTTGTCCGGGTACTGCACGTAAAAAGTACTGCGATTATAAGCAGCCGTGTCAACGATGTCTCTCACAGTCACGGCGTGATATCCTTTGGATTTAATCAGCTTGACCAAAGCTTCCTGAAGATGTTCTTTGGTCCGATTACGGCGAGTAGACGTCGCATTTCGCACTTCCGTCATCATTATTCTCCTTCTGGCAAGACATTTAGATCACATCTGTCTATTAATCAGACATTTGCCCTTATATTAATGATTGTTATCGGAACTCATCGGAGTAAACTTAAATTGTGACCAAAAACGCACAATTTCATTATAACTTAATCTATTTACGATATAGGAGGAATTCGAGATGGGAAGATTACAAAATAAAGTAGCGTTGATTACAGGTGGGGCATCCGGCATCGGAGCGGCGACTGCACGTTTGTTCGTGCAAGAAGGAGCCAAAGTCGTACTCGCGGACCTGAACGAGGAAAAAGGCAAAGCTTTCGAAGCCGAACTGAAAACGCAAGGCGCCGAAGCCGTATTCGTCAAGGCCAACATCACTAGCGAAGAAGAAGTAGGCGGCCTGTTCAAGCAAGCGATCGCAGCCTTCGGCAAAGTGGATATCGTATTCAACAACGCGGGAATCGGACGCGTGCACCCTACGCACGAACTGGAGTATTCCGAATGGCGCAACACCGTTAATGTCGATCTGGACGGCGTATTCCTCGTTGCCCGTGAATCTATCCGCGAAATGCTCAAAACAGGCGGCGGCACCATCGTGAATACGGCTTCCATGTACGGCTGGGTCGGTTCGCCGGGATCGGCAGCTTACAACGCAGCCAAAGGCGGCGTCATCAACCTGACCCGTTCCCTGGCGCTCGAATACGCGGACCAAAACATTCGCATAAACGCCCTCTGCCCAGGCTTTATCGATACGCCGATCATCCCGGAAGAAAACAAAAAAGAACTAGCCGCAATCACCCCAATGAAGCGCCTCGGACAAGCTGAAGAAATGGCAACAGCCGTTCTATTCCTGGCCAGCGACGAATCCTCATACATGACAGGCGGCAGCCTGATCGTAGACGGCGGATATACCGCGCAATAATTAAGCAGTTCAACACCCACATTCACTCTACCTTTTCAAAAAAGCGTTCTCTGACTGGAGAACGACAACGTGTAGAAAAAGCCAAACGCAGCTAGAAGCGAGAAGACGGAGAGAAAAATTCAGTGAAAGACGCCTTTGAACTCGGAAAATTCCTTAGTTAAATCCAATTCATTTTCCGAGTGAGACAGCGTCTTGAACGAATTTTTCTCGCAGTCTTCTCGCTTCTCCCGCCAACGTAACTTTTTCAACACCGCGACGTTCTCCAACCGAGAGCGTCTTTTTTGCGTTTAATCTCGCCACGTCAAAACCTTAAGGTTGATTAAAGCCTTTCCCGATATAATGAAGAAAGCAAAACCACCGAATCGCGACAAACTTAAACAGAGGGTGAATATACAATGCGAATCCTGATCGTGGAAGACGAACTGCATCTGGCGGAAGCCTTATCGCAAATTTTGAAAAAGAACAACTACTCGGTCGACGTGGTACATGACGGCGAAGACGGACTGGATTACGCGCTCAGCGATATTTATGACCTGCTGCTGCTCGACATCATGCTTCCGGGCATGGACGGCATCAGCATTTTGAAAACCGTGCGCAGCAAAGGCATGGCGGTTCCGGTCATTTTGCTGACAGCGAAAGGCGAGATTCCGGACAAAATCGCGGGGCTGGACCACGGGGCGGACGATTACGTGGCGAAGCCTTTTTCCTCGGACGAGCTGTTGGCCAGAATCCGGGCGGCGATGCGCAGAAAAGGCGAAGTGATGCCCGAAGATGCGCTGAAATTCGGCGATCTGGAACTGAATGCAACCAATCTGAAGCTGACCGTGCGCGGCAAAGAAATCAAGCTGAATCCGAAAGAAAGCGAGCTGCTGGAACTGCTAATCGTGCGCAAACAGGCAGTGACGTCGAAGGAGCAGATTATCGAAAAGCTGTGGGGATTCGACTCGGAAGCGGAGCATAACAACGTGGAAGTCTACATCTCGTTTTTGCGTAAAAAACTGAATTTCCTCGGCTCGGAAACGCGTATCACCACGATCCGGGGCGTCGGCTACGTGCTGGAGGAGGGCAAAGCGTAATGGGCGGCTTCAATGTAAAAGGACTGCCGATGAATCCCCTGTTCAAAAAACTGCGCAACCGATTCCTGATCGTCAATCTGGTGACCATCGTCATTATCATGCTGGTGGCTTTCGCCACGATCTACACCATTACGTACCGACAGGTACATGACGAGATCGGCATGGATCTGGAGCGCACGACGAATATGTACCGCAGCGGGTTGAACGGCGAGATGCCAGGCAGCGGTTCCGGTCAAAAAGGTTCGAACCCGGACACGGCAAACAGCAGCGGAAACGCGGGCGGCAGCGGTTCGGGTACGCAAAACGGCGGCTTCGACATGGGCGAGCCCCCGATGAACGGCTTCGGCGGGAATAACGCGCCGGAACGTTCCGTCTCGTTCATGCTGCTGACCGACGCTTCGGGCACGCTGACCGATACGGAATCCCGCTTCAGCATGACGGAAGACGACTACGCCCAAGCGCTTGCGCAGGCGGTTGCCAACGGCAAAGATCGCGGCGGCTTCACGCTCAGCAACAGCCGTTGGACGTTCGAACGGATGCAGACGGAAGACGGAACGATGTACGTATTTATCGATACGACGTCCCGCGAGGAAATTTTAACCACACTGATCTACTCTTTCCTTGCGGTAGGTCTGGCGATGCTGGTCGTCCTGTTCTTCTTCAGCCGATTCTTCGCCAACCGTTCGATCGAACCGGTACGCGAAGCGTTTGAGAAGCAGAAGCAGTTTATCGGCGACGCGTCCCACGAGTTGAAAACGCCGCTTGCGGTCATCAACACCAATGCGGACGTGCTGCTGGCGAACCGGGACGAGAGTATCCGCAGTCAGGAAAAATGGCTTCGTTACATCAAGTCCGAAACGGAACGCATGGCGAAGCTGACGGGCGATCTGCTTTATCTGACCGAGATGGACGATTCACGTTCGAATATGGTTCAGTCTCGTTTTGATCTCAGTGACGCGGTGGAAAATGTCATGCTGACGATGGAAGCCGTTGTTTTTGAAAAAGACCTGACGCTCAACTACGAAATCGAGCCTGCCCTCAGCATTACGGGCAGCCGTGAGCAGATTGTGCAGGTGACGATGATTCTGCTCGACAACGCGATCAAATATGCGAATGCACGCGGACAGATCGACGTATCGCTGAAGCAGGAACACGGCGAAATCGCGCTATCGGTAAGCAACACGGGCGAGGGCATTCCCGCCGAGCATCTGCCGCGCGTGTTCGACCGCTTTTACCGCACCGACAAATCGCGTACCCGCTCACAAGGCGGTCACGGTCTGGGACTTGCGATCGCCCGTTCGATCGTGGAACAAAATAAAGGCCGGATCTCGGTGAAAAGCACGGTTGGGGAAAAGACGACGTTTACCGTGCAGTTTCCGGCTTGATCGGCAGCACTGACACATACCGAAAAAAATGTCCTCCAAACAAAATGCTGCAAGCTCCATCCTCCACCCCGGTTGCGCGATTGACCCGCAATCTGAGAGGGGAAGATAAGAGCTTGCAGCATTTTTTATATCTATTCGGTTACTCGCTGTTTATTCCGCAATCAGGCGTGGACTTTTCGTACCGGTTACGGTACCGTCTTTACCCGATACTGCCGACCCGTCACCGTTTGCGGCAAAGTCGAAAGCATAGCCGTAGTTTGCGGAGGCTTGGAAAGCTTCGAGCTGCTCTGCCGTGAATACGCCCGAGATGTAGGTATATTCGACCTTCTCCAGATTACCTTGATACGTCCAAGCTTGCGCATAATCGATATCGTAGCCGAGTGACTGGAGACGCTTCAGTTCTGCGGCTCCTTTGGCACTTTGCACATCGATAGGCGTTCCGTTCTCGAACAGCGTCACCGCGACCTGTACTTTCGTGTCTGGGGCCACCTGTTCGTCCAACGCTTGCTTTACGCTACCTGTAGAGAAAAATTTGCCATTTTCCGGAGCTGCATACAGACCTGATGCCGGAGCCGTGGTTGGTTGTTCATGCGGCAGCACGTCGATAATTCGCTCATCTTCTTGACCTGCTTGGTCCGAAGAGATTTTCTCCAGCTGCTCCACGGCATTGTACAGGATCACGGCTGCTTCCGCCCGCGTAATTTCCTGCGTCGGATTGAAGTTACGCTTGGCATCCAGCTCCGCAATGCCGAACACGATCGCCAATTGCACGGAATCCAGATACGCCGGGTTAAGCTTGTCGATATCCGCGATATTCGGAGACGCAACGTCGATCGCCGGCATATTGCCTACAGCCTGCAAGCCGGTCATTACGTAATCGATATATTGTTCACGGGTGATTGCTGCTGACGGATTCACCGACTTCGGAATATCCACACTGTTATAGTGCGCGTAGGTGAACGCATTGGCGTACCAAGCTTCTTCTTTGACAGCCGGGAAAAGGGTATTCAGGGCGATCAACGCATCCGTTAACGGCCGCTCATCCAGCTTGAAGCCTTTGACGATGAGCTGTAGCGCTTCGGCCTGCGTTAATTTCGACTGCGGCGCGAATGTATTTTTGCCAGTGCCGCTCACGATGTTTTGGTCATGCAGCGCGAGAATCTTGTCTTGGCCGGCTACATGCTGCAGATCCCGGAAACTCGTCGTAGATGCAGCCGAAGCGGCACCGCTGAGCGAAGCGGCAAGCAAAGAAGCGGACAGGACCGTTGTTACGATTTTTTTAACCATGAGAAGTTCCTCCTTGAAAAGGTTGAGTTTATTTTTAGCGTTCTACCCTACAAGACGGATGTTTTGCATTTCGGTTATTCGAATTCTTTATTTTTTATTCAGCTGTGTTTTCCGCTTCGATTCGAATGCCATTCTCGGCGGATACAGGTGTGCCATCGCCGTTGGTTGCGAAGCGGAATGCATAGCCGTATTTGGACGAAGCCGGGAAGTTCTTAAGCTGCTCCGCCGTCAATAAACCTGCCACATACGGATGCACAACCTGCTCGCCTGCCCCTTGATACACCCAGGCATCGGCGTAACCGACATGCAGTCCCAGCCCTTGAAGTCTTTTCAACTCGGCAGCTATCTCAGCGTTATTAACTTCAAGCGGTATCGCATTGGCAAACAGATCGATCGCGACAAAATACTGCGTTTGCGGATTTGTATTTGTTTCAAAGGCTTGGCGAACCGAATCGAAATACCGAATTTCTCCATTGTCCGGAGTCACCGCGATACTTGAAGGCTCGTTTCCAATCGCCTGATCGATCACCGGCCCCGATGCCGTATAGGTTGGATCGACTCCGGGGTTGAACAAACGATCATTGAAGATCAGCAGTAAGGCAGCAGCCGCTACAAGTAGCGATACGACGCTCGTTCGCCAGATCCGCCGTCGTTTTTTCAGATCGGAATGACCTGCTTGGCCTGCCTCCATAGCTTGCTCCATTCTCTCCAACAGCTCATCGTCGGCTTCGCCGATCGCCTGATACAATCGTTCTCCGTTATTCATGGCTGCATCCCTTCTTTCTCCAAATACTCTTTGAGTTTGCCCCGGGTGCGGAACAAGCTAGCCTTGATATTGTTCTCCTTCACGCCGAACTTCGCCGCGATCTCTACCAGCGGCATGCTGTGCCAGTATCGGGCTAAAAAGAGATTGCAGGCGCTTTCGGGCAGCGTGCGCAAAAAGTCATTAATCACGCGGCCCAGTTCCCGGTCCAGCACCAGACTTTCCGTATCCGGCCCGCCGGGGATCGCTTCGCTCAACTCTTCGAGAATAGGCGGCATTTCGCCGCCGCGCCGTTTGGCCTTTTTGCTGCGGAATTTATCCAGCGACAGATTGCGTACGATGCGCCCGACGAAAAAGGAAAGTTTACCTGGGCGCTGCGGCGGAATGGCGTTCCACGTGCGCAGCCATGTATCGTTCACGCATTCTTCGGCGTCCTCCGTGCTGCGCAGGATGTTATAGGAGATGGAATAGCAGTAACGACCGTATTCGCGCGCGGCTTCGCCGATTGCCGATTCGCTGCGGGTCCAAAATAGATCGATGATTTTTTCGTCTTGGGATGGGTGAGTTGGGCTTGACTGTCCGTTCAATGTAAGGCTCCTTTCCGGGATTGCGTTCCCTTCATTGTTACAGACGGAAGAAAGAGGAGTTGGTTATGTGGGGAACGGTGGAAATGAAAAAAGCCGCTTGAAAGGCGGCTGGGTTGTCGAGAAAGTTACGTAGATGCGGGAAACGAGTAGACTGCGAGAGAAATTGTCAGCGTAGGCTTCCGAAGTGCATTTCTTCGAAATGCTTTAGGTCGCGTGTTGAAATCGGGAAGAATGATTAGATTTTAGTGGAATCTTCCCGATTTCAAATGCGAACATTAAGCATATGCTCTCGAAGTGGCTTTCTCCGAAAGCCTTCACCTGCACTGAATTTCTCTCTCCGTCTGCTCGTTTCCAGTTACGTTGGATTTTCTCGATACATTAACTGCTTGAAAGGCAGCTTATTTTCTCATTTTATAGCTGTTCTCTAGTTCTAATCTTCCGCCTTCTCCACCTGCACGTCCAATTCGAAGCCTTCCGACTCTGCTCCGTCAGTGGCTGGATTCAGGGACCAGTTCAGCAGATTGCCGTCTTCGTCCGTTTTTAATACGGCGCCGGAGATCGGCGAGGCTTCGCTAATGCCTTCGGTCAAGGCGGATGCGGCGAACGCCATCAGGGGGCGAAGGATTTCTTGTTCTTGGAATTCGCCGAATACGAGAGCGCCCCAGAGTCGGTTGGCTAGGGCTTGGAGTAGGCGGCGTTCTGTTGGGAGGAAGCCTTCCCCGTAGCGGGTAAAAGCATGCAGGCGTGCACCGTCCAGGTCGTCGAGTGTGTCTCCGACGAGTTCCATCAATTCGGTGTCGAGTTCTTCGGAGCGTGCTTCGTTTTGCAGACGATCGTTCAGTGTGGTGACGCGGTGGATATAGTAGCTTCGCGGCGTGAAGGTTGGATCTGTCTTTTTGCGTTCCGCGAACTTCACAGAGTCCACGAAGGCGATATCCCGGTCGATGCAGCATTTCTTATACTTTTTGCCCGAACCGCAGAAGCACGGGTCGTTTCTTCCAATTTTCAATCGACTCTCTCCTTTTTCCGATTCAATAATGATCGATCTATTCCGGCTCGGCGCTTTCGACGGCCAGCTCTTCCGGGGAAGCCGCGTGTTCGTACTCGCTCAGCATCCCCTCGTACACCAGCATCATGCGCTCGCTTTGGCGGAAATCGTCCGGCGTGACGAGCGCGGGCAGCTTGTTCCATATTTTGATGCCCGACCGATGCAGAATCTCCGCCACGAATTGCGAACAGAAATACGAGTTGCTGAACTCTACGGGCTCCTTGAATGCCACGCCCACGATACCGAGCAGATTGTACAGATACTTTTCCCGGCTGCGGATAAACACGTTCAGCACCCGCTTCATTTTCTCCGTCTCGCGCTCCGACACCGTCAGTTCGTAGATCACGCAGGTCGTGTTCGGATAACGGCTGAATGTACCGGTACGGATATCCTCGCGCACGAAGCCGCCGTCGATCGGGTTGTACGGATTTTTCCGTCCGAAGCTGTACAGCTCCGTCAGCTCGCGGTTGAACGAGATCGAGGCATGGTTGTAAGGCGCGCGCGTGTAGACCCGAATCATGCGGGTGAACAGCGTGCCGGTATTGGTCAGTAAAATGTACACGGACCGTTGATCCGTCATGGTCAATTTCCCCTTCCGCCTCGGCGCAGGGCTGACGAAATACGGCCTTTTCGTTCGGGGGCATGAATCGCTTCCACGTTAACGTTACGAACGATCTATGCGCCGGGCCAAGTTTCATATTGCGCCTTTTTGAATGATTCCCTTATGATAGCATAGTCAAAGCGGTCGCGACTGCTATTTTATCCTTAAGTTGGTGATGATTTGTTCAGCTCATATATCGTTCTTCTGATTGTTCTCGCCGTGCTGATTGCCGCGAATTTGGTGTATGTGTTCGTAAGCCGGAAGCAACAAGGCAAAGACTATTCCTCGATCGGCACTCGCATGAAAACGTGGTGGGGCATGTTCTTCATTTTCTGCCTCGCTACCTTGTTTACGCCTACCGTATCGCTCGTCTCTCTCATGGTGCTCTGCTTCTTCGCGCTTCAGGAATATTTCTCGATGATCCGGGGCACGCGCAAGGCGGATCGGCGGCTGTTCCTTTGGGCTTATCTCGCCATTCCGGTGCAATTTTACTGGATTTATACGGGCTGGTACGGCATGTTCATCGTGTTCATTCCGCTCTACGTGTTCCTGGTGCTGCCGATTCCGCGTCTATTGGGCAAAGGTACATTCGGCTTTCTGCGCAGCGTCAGCTCCACCCAATGGGGACTCATGCTCATGGTGTTCGGTCTCAGTCACTTGGCGTACTTCCAGTTTGCGACCCCGGAGTTCGGCGGCGGACTGGTGCTGTTTCTCGTCGTGCTGACGCAGATCAACGACGTTGTACATACACTGGTTTCGCTTTATTTTGGAAAAAGAAAAATCGTGCCGACCGCCAACCCGCAACTGACCTGGGAAGGCTTTGTGTGCGCGTTCATCGTGACGATGGGAGCTTCGCTGGCACTGGCTCCGCATCTGACGCCGTTCAGCCCCACCGCCGCGGCCTGGTTCGGCGCGCTGCTCGCTCTGGCGGGGCTGTTCGGCAGTCTGACGGTCTCCGTATTGAAGCGCGACCTGCTTGTCGGTGACGAGGACAAAGCAGCCACGCTCAAGAAGAGTTACCTTAGCCAGATCGACAGCCTCACCTACACCGCTCCGGTCTTTTTCCACGCGGTTCGTTATTTCTTCGAGTTTATGTAAAAAGCAAGCTGCATGCGCATGCGTCCGTTAATGGAATCATGCGCTTTTTTGCGATGTCTAATTCTGTTGCAAAAATGCCCATTTGACGGTCTTCACGATTTCGTCACACGCTTATCCGTTGATCTGCTCTGCCGGATGCAGCCTTACTTTTCGATCATGCCGAATTCCGTATGTTCTTCACTGGATCACACGCTGCCTATCCCCATCCATTTTTCGAACGGCTCCTTTTACTTGAAAGATGTCGCTTTTTTGCGACAGGCTCTGCTTCTGCGCCTACCTGCTTATTCACTCAATACTTCTGCAATTTTTTAAAAAAAGTGTCTTCTGTATTTGCCTAGTAGGGTTCTTCGTCGCATTTTCGCTACACTTTTGGGGTGGTTTTTTTAAAGGATCGCTCTCTATTGACGATGATTTTTCTGAGCGCTATTCTACAGGTGAAAGTTTTCACATATTAATTTAATCGATAAAGTGAATAGTTTCACATTTTAAACGCTATAGCTTTTTCCATTCTCATGAAGGAGTGATTGAATATGTCTAAAGTAATTACGGCATCGCAAGCAGCAGCATTGATTCAGGACGGAGATACGGTGGCCGCAAGCGGATTTGGCCTTTCCTGCTGGGCGGAAGAGATGGGGATCGCGATCGAGGAGCGGTTCATGCAGAGCGGCGCGCCGCGCAACTTGACGGTCATCCATGCCAGCGCCGTCGGCAACCGCCGCGAGAAAGGCATGAGCCGCCTCGGACATGAAGGGCTGATCAAGCGCTGGATCGGCGGGATCGCGATTGCTTCGCCGGGCATGGCCAAGCTGATCGAAGAAGACAAATGCGAAGCCTACAATCTCCCGCAGGGCGTCATCACGCAGCTGTTCCGCGAGATCGCGGCTAAGCGTCCGGGCGTTATCACCAAGGTCGGCCTGGAGACGTTCGTCGACCCGCGCCTCGAAGGAGGCCGGATGTCGCCTTCTTCGAAAGAGGATCTGGTCAAAGTGATCGAGCTGGAAGGCGAAGAATGGCTGTTCTATAAGACGTTCCCGATCCAAGTGGCTTTGATCCGCGGTACGGTCGCTGACGAGAACGGCAACCTGACGCTCGAAAAAGAAGGCCTTCATATGGAAGTGCTGCCGATTGCCCAAGCCGTACGCAACTCTGGGGGCATCGTGATTGCCCAAGTCGAGACTGTCGTCAAAAACGGAACGTTAAGCCCGAAAAACGTCAAGGTGCCCGGCATCCTGATCGATCATCTGATCGTCGCCAAGCCGGAAAATCACTTCCAGACCGAAAACACGTTGTATAATCCGGCCTTCTCCGGACAAGTGAAGATTCCGCTTGAAGATATCGAAACGATTCCGCTCGACGAACGCAAAGTCATCTCCCGCCGCTCTGCCGCCGAACTTGCGCCGAATACGATTCTGAATCTTGGCGTGGGCATCCCGGTGAATGTCTCGACGGTTGCGGCCGAAGAAGGCGTGAGCGACCAGCTGATTTTGACCACCGAAGCAGGTTCGATCGGCGGCGTCCCTGCCGGACTGAAAGACTTCGGTCATGCCTACAACTCGGAAGCCATCGTCGATCACGATTCGCAATTCGACTTCTACGACGGCGGCGGGATTGACCTCTCCGTACTGGGTCTGGCACAGACGGACCAGTTCGGCAACGTGAATGTCAGCAAGTTCGGTACGCGGGTGGCAGGCTGCGGCGGCTTTATCAATATCTCGCAAGCGGCCAAAAAGCTGGTATTCGCCGGAACCTTCACCGCCGGCGGCCTTGAAGTGAAAGTCGAAGACGGACAGCTGAAGATCGTGCAAGAAGGCAAAGCGAAGAAGTTCCTGAAAAACGTGCAACAAGTCACCTTCAGCGGCTCGTACGCAGCCAAAGTCGGACAGCCTGTTATCTACGTCACGGAACGCGCCGTATTCGAACTACGCGAAGGCGCCATGACGCTGACCGAGATCGCGCCGGGGATCGACTTGCAGCGCGACATTCTGGATCAGATGGATTTCGTTCCGGTCATCGCCAAGGACCTGAAATCAATGGACCCCGGTATGTTCCGTGAGACATGGGGCAGCCTGAAATCGATCATTGAAGAACGCAAAGCTTCGCAATCCCAGCAAGAGCCGGTCGCGATCGGCTAGGACGTGTACGCAAGCTCCGCCGGGAGCAGATTGAGCTGGATTTTCGTTCTCGGCAAGGAATTTTTCTGAAGGCGTGCCGGGGCACGTCAAAGGAAAATGACGCTGAAGAGGGCGAAAAGACAGGTCAAGATGCACGTCGTTGAGTTTGCACACTCGTCCTAATCCATTCCCCAAGCCAAAAGGAGAATATAAGCCATGAATCCATCCACCCAACCGAATCTGAACCGCTGGACGATCCTGATCGTCTCCGTACTCATCAATATCTGCGTCGGCTCCATCTATGCGTTCAGCGTATTCGCTATGCCGCTCAGCAAAGTGTTCGACGCCACCATGCCGCAGATCATGATGGCCTTCACCATCAACGGTGCTATTTCCCCGATTCCGATGATTCTCGGCGGCAAGCTCGTCGATAAAGGAAGCGCGCGGAAAGCGATCTTCCTCGGCGGCGCCATGTTCGGGATCGGCTTCGTTTTGTCCGGTCTTGCGACCGCGCCGTGGATGCTCTACCTGACCTACGGCGTGATTACCGGGATCGGCCAAGGGATCGTGTACTCGGCGACCATCGGCAATACGGTTAAGCTTTTCCCGGATAAAAGAGGTCTGGCTGCCGGTCTCGTCACCGCAGGTTATGGTGGCGGTACGATCGTCATTGCCCCGATCGCCAACGCGCTGATCACGGGCTCCGGCGTGCAATCGGCCATGATGATGCTCGGCGTTGCGTTCCTCATCGTCATCCTCGGCTGCGGCCTGCTCGTCAAAGCCGCTCCGGTCGGCTATGCGCCGCTGGGCTGGACGCCGCCGGTTACGGCCGGACGTCCGGGCGGGATCAACTTCAACTGGCATGAAATCATTCGCAAACCGATCTTCTACGTGATCGCCTGCCTGTTCCTGATCGGCGCATTGTCCGGCATGATGGTGACGGCCAACGCTTCGGTCATCGGTCAAACGATGTTCGGTCTGACCGCTGCCAGCGCCGCCTTGTTCGTCAGTCTGTACTCGCTCAGCAACTGCCTCGGCCGGATCGTCTGGGGCGCGGTATCCGACCGAATCGGTCGTACCAAGTGCCTCATGGCGATCTACCTGGTCATCGCGGTCATGATGCTTACGATCGCCCTCTCGTCTTCCGTTGTCGGCTTCGCCGTGGCAATCATCGGCATCGGGCTGTGCTTCGGCGGGACAATGGGCATCTTCCCTTCGATCGTCGGCGAAAAGTTCGGCATGAAATATTACGGCGTCAACTACGGCGTAACCTTCATCGGCTACTCCGGCGCGGCCTTCTTCGGCCCTCGCATTGCAGGTTCGGTCGCAGCTGCAAACGGCGGCATGTTCACCAATGCTTTTTACATCGCGCTTGTGATCGCTCTGGTCGGATTTGCATTGACGTTCGTTTTCAAAGCGATGGAGAAAAAAACGGCTGCGGCCCCGGTCACTCCGACTCGCGCAGCGTGACTTTGATCATGGCGTTCGAAGCTTGGGTGTTCTCCCGGTTCGAACGCCAAACGCTTCATCCATATTTAAAAATTTCACTTAAACAAATTGGAGGAATTACCCATGACTATCACTGAACTGCTCGGCATCCAATATCCGATCTTCCAAGGCGCCATGGCGCAGATCGCACGCGAACCGCTGGTCAGCGCCGTATCGAATGCGGGCGGTCTCGGCATTATCGGCTCCGGCGGCATGAGCGCGGACGTGCTGCGCGAAGAAATCCGCAAAGTCAAAGCTGCTACGGACAAACCTTTTGCCGTCAACCTCATGCTGATGATGCCGAACATTCCCGAGCTGATCGGCGTCATTCTGGAAGAAGGCGTGAAGATCGTGACGACAGGCGCCGGTACGCCTGCTCCGTACATGCCGATTCTCAAAGAAAACGGTCTGACCGTTATCGCCGTGATTCCATCTGTTAAAATCGCGAAAAAGATGGAAGCTCTCGGCGTTGACGCCATTGTCGCCGAAGGCACGGAAGCAGGCGGACACGTCGGCGAAACGACCACGATGGCGCTGGTTCCGCAGGTCGTGAGCGCCGTATCCATTCCGGTCGTCGCCGCAGGCGGCGTGGCGGACGGTCGCGGGATCGCGGCTGCTTTCGCACTGGGCGCGCAGGGCGTACAAGTCGGAACCCGTTTCCTGACGACCTTCGAATGCCCGACCCACGAGAATTTCAAACAAGCGGTACTGGATGCCGACGATACCAGCACCACCGTCACCGGACGCAGCATCGGCGGCCCGGTTCGCAGTATCAAGAACAGCATGATCGCCGAATTCCTCAAGCTGGAGAACGAGCATGCTTCGCGCGAAGAGTTGGAAAAAATCAGTCTCGGTTCCCTGCGTCGTGCCGTATTCGAAGGCGACACCGATCGCGGTTCGGTCATGGCCGGACAAATCGCCGGACTGTGCAATCAGTTGACCAGCGTCGAAGAAATGATCACCAGCATGTTCGCCGAAGCGCAGCAGCAGCTGGATCGCCTGGGCGCACTGAGTCTTACGCCGAAAGCGACTGTACAAGCTTAAACCCACGCTAGTACATGGTGGCGCTAATCAATAACCACAATTCTTTATAAAATTACGAAGTGTAGTCGAAGCTCAAACGCGAGCTTTCTTAAAAAATGTTGCGAGCCTCCATCATTCAAACCGGATTTTCATTAAAAAGGCTAGAAATGTTGCAATCGTCCATCATTTTCACACGAATAGACTTAGATTTTATGAATTCGAGCTAAAATAATGGATCTTTGCAACAATTTTCTCGAAATCATGGATCGAGGAAGCAAATGTTGGATACTTGCAACATTTTGCGGTGCCGCTTCAGTCGCTTTTGCCCTCTTTTCGAGAATGTAGTTAATCGTATTCGGCAGCGGGCAGCGCGCACCGACCTTCCGACTCCCCTTGGAAGCCTCGGCCCGATGCTCCCTTGTTACTCCGATTCTCGCGTACTCCGGCACTTCCACCGGGACGACTTCTTTCGGGAAGTGGTCCCGGTTTTATTTTTGACTCATCGTTATTAACAAGCACTTTTTCCCGGCGATTCAGTTATGATACGTATAATCGATCTTATAACGAGGTGATCCTTGATGAACCGCAGCCCAGACGGTCTTGCGAACGAATATGCCGGCCTGATCGACGGCCAGTCGCCCGGCACGCTTTTTGTCACCGACGCGCGGGGCAATATCCTCATTTCCAACGAATTCACGGCGCTCACGATCGGTATTCCGCTCGAAGAGCTTTTGAAATACAATGTGCAGGATCTGGTCAAAGCCGGGTATTACAGCGATTCCGTGACCATGAAGGCCATCGGCGCCAAACAGAAAGTCTCGATGGTCATCCGCACGGTGCAAGGCTTCAACGTCATGTCCACCGCCACCCCGATTCTGAATCAGGACGGCGAGGTACAGTTGGTCGTGACCAGCTCCAACAGCTACCCCGGCGAAGCCGTTCGGGAAGAGACCCCTCCTTCGCCCAACGCCAAGCCTCGACGCGGCGCTGTTCGTTTTGATCCGGAGACCGCTTCAGGCATCGTCGCCGAAAGTCTGGCCATGAAGCAGATCATCCAGGTGTGCAATCAGATCTCTTCCTACGACAGCAAGGTGCTGATCCTCGGCGAATCGGGCACAGGCAAAGAAATTATCGCCAAATACATTCATCGCAAAAGCGCAAGATGGAACGGCCCGTTTATTCCGGTCAACTGTGCCGCGATCCCCGTCGACTCGTTCGAATACGAATTGTTCGGACGCGAGCCACAGACCCCAGGCAGCGCGGACGGAAAAAAAGGATTGGTCGAGCTGGCCGCAGGCGGCGTGCTGTTCCTCGACGAGATCGCGGAAATGCCGCTCGATATGCAGGCCAAGCTGCTGCATGTGCTCGAAAGCAGCGAATTGCGCCGCATCGGCGGCACGCAGCCGATTCCCGTTCACTGCCGCGTCATTTGCGCCACCAACCGCGATCTGTGGAGCATGGTACAGCAGGGACAATTCCGCGAAGATCTGTATTACCGGATCAACGTGATCCCGATCCATATCCCTCCGCTGCGCAGCCGCAAGCCGGATCTTGTCGGACTGACGTCAAGCTTTATCGCGCACTTTAACGCCGCCTATGGCAAACGCTATATGCTCGGTGCCGGCGAATTCCAACGCATCCTCGATCAGCCCTGGCACGGGAATGCACGGGAGCTGCGCAATTATATCGAGCGGCTCGTCATCACGGGCAGCGTGCAGAGCGACGAGCGAAGCGGCGAAGAAGGACTGAACGATGCTTTTGCGCTCGATCATTTTATCTCCCGCAATCGTGAGCGTGCAGGCTCGTTGAAAGATTTCGCCGCCATCGCGGAGGGGCGCTATATCAAACAAATGCTGGCTGAGTGCGGCGGAAATGCAGCCGAAGCCGCGAAACGTCTGGGCGTGGATCGTTCGGTTATCTATCGGAAGCTGAAGAAGATGGAAGAGGTGCTGAGCGAGTAAGCTCAGCACCTCTTTACCCGTCTTTCTCAGCCCAGCGTTTTCACCAGCCTAACCATCTTCCCCGACGTCATCGCATTCCAGCTTCGCGTCGATCGATCCGTTCCCGGCACAATCGCATCCAAAGAATATCCTTGCTGATTTTGCAGCGGATACGTGTCCAACCGATCAAACGAATCGTTCACCAACGCCGGAAACTCCGCCCAAAATCCGTCCAGCTTGCGCCGCTGCGCGGCAGATAGGCGGAAATTCGCATTCACCGCCGACTCTACGTCGAAAATAAAATATACAGTCCCCCGCCGCATCATCTCAGCAAAATGTTCACGCTCGCGAATTATCGACATATCATCCTTTAGCACCGGAAAAGGCCCCGCGATCTTGGGCACTTCAACCGCTGCAAGTCGCTCCATATAGGCGGCGAATTCGGCTTTTTTTACCGGATCGGGCGGCGTGTATTCGTAATAATCCGGTGCCAATTCGTCCAGCAGCCGCAGCCGTTCTTCATGCGGCGTATCCGATTCGTTGAACGACAAAACGAATTTAGCCGCAGGCTTTAATCTTTTCAACGCAAGAAACTCTTCACGATTCACCGTCCCCGCAAGCCCCTCCGCGCCGTAACGACATCCTACCCATACTTCATCCGGCAGCAAGCCAAGAAAGTCTTGTCTCAACGCCCCATTCACTTTAAGGATCAAGGCCACGTCCTGTTCGCCTCCTTCTTTTTATAGGCCAATGGAGTCATTCCCGTTTTCAGTCTGAACTTTTCGATAAAATGGCTCGTGCTCGCAAATCCCGCCCGATACCCCGTTTCCGTTACGTTCAGGTCTTCCCTCAGCAAATCCATCGCCTGACGAATCCGATACTCCGTCACGTAACCGAGCGGCGTACCGCCGAGAAATTTATTGAAGTACCGGCAGCACTCCGAACGGCTCAAGCCGCCCGCCCGCGCGATATCCTCCAGACGAATCGGCTCGGCGTAATGGTCATGAATCCAATTCAGCATGTCTTTGACTCTTCGGCTGCGCTGTCCGCGTTCCTCATCCGGCTTGGGTTCAGGCCCTCCGGCGATGACGCTATGCCATAACCGGGTCAACCCCATTGCAATCTCCGGTTCGTAAAAAGGCGGCTGCTCAGCCAGCAATCGCTGCACCTCACGAATGCCCTGCTGCAAACTTTGCCCGTTGTGCGTACTTCCGTCGAAGCGCAGATAAGGCATTCCGGCGGCGCCCAGATAAGGAAACAGATACGCTTCATGCAGCTCGCGCGGCAGCAAAAAATCCGGCGCCGCGTTCAGCGAAAGATACACACAACCCGAATGGTCGCGATCCTCTGCTCCATGCAGACAACCGCCGTTAATAAATAACCCCTCACCCGCACGCAGCGTCAACTCTTCGTCGTTCACGCGAAAGACGCCTTCTCCTTGTTCGACCAGCGTCCATTGGACTTCGTCATGCCAGTGAAGTGGAATGCGACCGTGAACGTGCCGATCGATGCGCGAGCGATAGCAGGCGACCGGAAGCATGGACGTGCGATGAGCGGTCAGCTCACGCAAGCTTTCACTTTCGATAGGAAAATCCCGAATTTGCATGACTCACCTCAATATCCCGATATTTTCAGCTCATATTCACGTATTTTCTGCTGCTTTTTCCAATTACAATCATCCTATCACGATAGAACCGTTTCTTATAGAGAACGAAGCAAGAAGGAGAGGAAGAACGCATTATGGAAAATAGAGTGGAATCGGGCGATCATCAAAAAGCCGCAATGTCACCGGACACTGCGGCTTCCCCGCCCAAAAACCGAAAAATCGGATTGCTATTCGTCATTGTAGGCGCGGTGCTGTGGGGCGTCGGCGGGACGGTATCCCAGAAGCTCATGCACCATTACGGCGCCGATCCGGCCTGGTTGGTCACGATCCGACTGTTGGTCGCGGGCCCGCTGCTGCTGTTGCTGCAATTTGCGCTGAAAGATCGCCGCCAAATTTTCGGAGTGTGGAAAGATCGCCGGATCGCACCGCTGCTGCTGATCTACAGCTTGGCCGGGATGCTCGCCGTGCAGTATACGTTTATTGCGTCGATCAGCTACGGCAACGCGGCGGTCGCGACGCTTCTTCAATATCTCGCTCCGGTCGTTACGCTGCTGTACTTTTTAATGAGACAACGCAAAGCGCCTACCCGACTTGAACTGACGACCGCGGCGCTTGCTCTGATCGGCTGCTTCATGCTGCTCACCAACGGCTCGCTGTCTTCGTTATCCGTGCCTGCGCCCGCCGTGATCTGGGGATTGCTGTCGGCGGTGGCCGCCGCCTTTTATACATTGGCCGCCGTCCCGCTGCTGCGCAAATATGACTCGCTCGTGGTAGTTGGCTGGGCGATGACCGTAGGCGGTCTGGCGCTTGCCGCGATTCGTCCGCCGTGGAATTCCCCCTGGCCGACGCTGGATGCGACGGGATACGGGTATCTGGCCTTTGTGCTGATCTTTGGGACGACGCTGGCTTTCTGGTTCTACATCGAAAGCTTGCGCAATCTACCCCCGCAGGAAACGATCGTGCTCGGCAGCCTGGAACCGCTCGCGGCCGTGCTGACGACGGTCGTCTGGCTGCATGAACCGTTCGGCTTTTGGCAGTGGGGCGGCACGGTGTGCATTATCGCGGTCGTGCTGCTGATGAGCCTGCGGGGAAGGGCTTAACTTAAAGCGTCCCCCAATACACTTCGGTCTCGTAGTCGAAAGAAATCCGGCCGTCCTTCGCGGTGCGGTCGAAGATGCGGCGGAGTTCCTCCATCATCGGCGCGTAGTTTTCCTGATCCGGCGACGGGACGTAGGAAGAAGAGTTCAGGCGTCCGCTTAACCCTTCGAAATCGAACAATTGGTGATTCGGGAATTTGGCGAATGTCATATTTCCTTTTCCGAAAAAGTCCTGCAATTCTTCCGTCTCGACGTTGGTCGTATTCCGATGGTTCACCTGGCTATAATCCGTGCCGTACGTCAGCAGCATCTGTTCATAGGCTTCCAGAAAAGGCGTACCGGATGTCAGGCGATTGTTCCAGATCAGAATGACGGGAGCGCCGGGTTGCAGGATTCGTTTGAACTCGGCACGTGCCGCTTCGCGGTCGAACCAATGAAAAGCCTGCGCGCACACGATCGCTCCGACGCTTGCGTCCGGCAGCCCGGTATGCTCGGCCGGAGCGGCAGTCGAACGGAAAGACGGGTTACTGCCCAATTGCTTTTCCGCCGCGGCTCGCATATCGTCATTCGGCTCGACGGCGATGACCTGACTGCCGCGATCAAGCAATAAACGGGAAAAGATGCCTGTCCCCGCTCCGATGTCCGCGATTTCGCTTACGGCATTCAGTCCCGCTTCCGCATACAGATAATCCATTGCCGCCTGCGGGTAGTCCGGGCGGTATTTGACATAAGCATCTACCCGTTCGGAAAAGCGTTGTTTGCTGTCCATGATTCGTTTCCTCCTCCAATTTTGTTTCATTTAATGAAACTGAGTTTCGTTTTATCATCATTATACAGGAGGGAACGATCTTGTCGCAATGCGGCTTCTATGGGATCAGATCCACACCGCTGCCGCGCTATACACCAACAGCAGCGCCATGATCGTATTAAATGCCCGTTCATGCCGCTTCAAAAAAGGCTGAAACAATGCGCCAAAAGCCGCCCATGAACCGGAAGAAAACAAAGCAACCACACCAAGCAGCATGGACACGCCGAGCAGTTGAAGCAGTGACGGATGGTACGGCATGACAAACGTCGACACAGCCGTGATCGCATACAGCAGCAGCTTGGGATTGACGAACTGAAGCCAAAATCCCGCGCGAAGCGAATAGGCCAACGCCATCTCCTTTTCCGCAGCGCTACCCGTGCTTTTATAAATTTTCCACGCCAACCCCAGCATATACGCCGTACCCAGCACGCCCATGACGATCCGAACGCCAGGAATCCATTGATACAGCGCCAAATTCAGCAAACAAGCCAACAGCGTCACGCCAAAGCATCCCGCCGATACTCCGGCCACAAACGCCGTCATTCGACGAAATCCCCATCTCCGCGCCCCGTCCAAAGCCATTAAATTATTGGGCCCCGGTGTAAAACTGGCTGCTGCTGCATACGAAACCAACGCAAACCACGGCATCCTTCCCACTCCTCCGTATGCTATAATTGAACAAAACGAACGTTTTAACGCACCTTTGTTCCGCATTATAGACTTGTGCGTTAAAAAGATCAATATATACTTTTTAACGTACAAAATAAAAGGAGTGACTTCTTCATGGAATCGATCAATCTCATCTTGAGCCAAAATCTCAAAAACCTGCGCGCCGAGCGCAAGCTTAGTTTGGACAAACTCGCCGACCTCACCGGAATCAGCAAAACGATGCTCGGCCAGATCGAACGCGGCGAATCCAGCCCGTCCCTCACCACCGTCTGGAAAATCGCGAACGGCCTAAAAGTATCCTTCACCTCCCTGATCGTCGAACCGCCCTCAGACGCCGTGGTCGTACGCCTCGAATCCATTCAGGTCCTGGAAGACCCGGAACGCAAATACCGACTCTATCCCATATTCCCTTACGACGCCGAGCGAGCCTTCGAAGTCTACACCGTCGAAATCGACCCCGGCGGCACTCTGGGATCAGAGCCCCACCGCGAAGGAACCGAAGAACTGATCACCCTGTTCTCCGGCACCCTAGCACTCGAAATCGCCGGCGAACCCTACACCCTCCATGCAGGCGACGCCATCCGCTTCCGCGCCGATCGCCCCCACCGCTACCGCAACTCCGGAACCGATCCGGTAAAATTGAGCATGACCATCCGTTATCGGGATTAAAAGAAACAAACACCGAAAACGTTAAGGAGAAATCATCAAACACAAAAAAGCAGAAGCGAACACTATTCGCCCTGCCTTTAATCTTTGTCTTTGTCCTTATCTCTATCGTTATCTTTGCCTTTCACCTACCCACTCCCAAGAAAACACCCACTCGATGAGAAGTCCCAGCGGAGGGCGAAATTCAGCTCAATACGCCTTTGAACGCGGAAAACCGAAGGTTTTCTGCGTGAGACAGCGTCTTGAGCGAATTTCGCCCGCAGCGCCTCAACGAGCAGGCTTTTTCCCCTCCCTCACACTGAGGATCACGCCCAAAATAACGATACTCCCCCCGATCCAATCCCCCGGCCGCAGCGTCTCCCCAAGCACCGTAATCGACAGCGCCACGCCGAAGATCGGCACCAGATTCATCAGCGCCATCGCCGTTCCCGCCGTTAACCCTCGCAGTCCGTAATTGTACAGCATAAATGCCGCCACCGAGCAGAACAGCCCCAGATACAGCAAGATCCACATCGACTCCGTCGTCGGCATCTGCCATTTGTCTTTTTCAATCAACGCGAGCGGGATAAAAGCAATCGTACCCGCAATCGTCTGGTAAAAGGACACCGTCACCATCGAGTAGCGGCCGACCACCTTGCGCGTCGCGAAGTTATACACCGCGAATACGAAGCCTGCCGCGATCAGCAGCAAATTGCCGACAAACGCGTGCTCCCCGCCTTCCCCGCCACTGCCGCCGGAAATCCGGTAGACCCCGAAGATCGCCATCGCGATCCCGATTCCGCGCATCCAGGAAATCTTCGTCCGGTAAAACACGAACTCCAGCAGCGCCGTAATCGCCGGATACGAAGCGACGATCAACGCGGCGCTCGAAGCCGTCGTCATCTCTACGCCTATATTTTCCAACGCGAAATACATCGTCGTCCCCAGCAAGCCGCTCAACGCCATCATGCCGAGGTCTTTGGGAGCGGGCAGCGTAAACTCTCGCTGCAGCAGCATGATTCCGCCCAAAATGACCGACGCGATCGCGAATCTTGCGGCACCCAACGTCAATGGCGGGAACGAAGCATATGCGATCTTGGTTCCAACGAAAGACGTACTCCATAACAGAGTCGCAATTAACGCGGCAATCAGATAAAGCGTCCGGGCATGACGAACCCCGGTATGCGTATCTGCAATGCGTTTGTATGGATTGGCTTTGCCTTGCTCCTGCGTGATCGTTCCCACTGTTGTACCTCCATTTGCGCGATCTATCCTTGTTTTTATATAGTCGCTACTTTTGTAGTCACTAGTATACAGATATAACATCGACGCTATACGGTGTCAAGGCAGGTGTGGGATAATACAAGGAAAAGACCGCCGAAAGGCGAGGCTTTTGGGTCGTGATCGCATGACTGCGGCTGCAAAAGAACAGGGAGGTTCACCGATGAAACCCGAAATCGTTAAACTGCTGCAAGATCTGAACTTTACCGAATATGAAGCGAAAGCGTACCTTGCGCTTTTGGATAAATCCCCGTTGTCCGGCTATGCCGTGTCTTTGGGCTCCGGCGTGCCGCGCTCCAAAATTTACGAGGTACTCGGCGGACTGGTCGATCGCGGAGAAGTGCTGGTCAGCCATGAAGAGCCTTCGCTCTACACTCCGCTGCCGCCGCAGGAATTGATCCGTCTGAAAAAGCGCCGCGCCGAGTCTTCGTTCGAAGCCGCGGAGACGGCATTGGAGCATTATTCGTTCGTCTCCTCCAACCGGGAAAACATCTGGAACATCACCGGCGCGGACGCGATTCTCGAACGGGCTGCGGACGCGATCGAACGTGCGCAGCAGCGGGTACTGCTGGAGATTTGGCCGGAAGAAGCGAAGCTGCTGGAAAAGGACTTGCGCGCCGCCGCGAAGCGGGGGCTGGACGTGCTGCTGGTCGTGTACGGAGAGTTGTCGGAATTCGACTTTGCCCAAGTGTATCCGCATGATTCGAGCGACGAGATTACGCAGGAGTACGGCGGCCGCTGGATCGTGGTCAGCGCGGATGACCGCGAGGTCGTGGCGGGGATCGTGTCGCTCGGCGCGGACAGCCGCGCGGCATGGACGCTGCATCCGGGACTGGTCATGCCGATTACGGAAGTCATCGTGCACGATTTGTACATTTACGAGCTGATGCAGGCGCACCGCGAGACGCTGGAAGCGACCTTCGGGCCAAACCTCATCGAGCTGCGCAAACGCTATAATGCCGGGCCGAACGGCTACAGCATGGCGGCAAGGTTAGGTCTGGGCGGATAATGCGTTCGCTGGTATACTGACTTCAATTGTGAAATCACAAATTTGAAGGAAAGGATGCGTGATTCCCATTTCGCATATCGCCCACAAAAAGGTCACCTGGCTGGAGCTGTTTTATGACCTGATCTACGTCGCGGCGATCTCGATCACCGCGCATGTATTGGTTCATTCTCACGATGGAGCCATCCATCCCGAAGTCGCGCTCAAGTACGTCCTGATCTTTATCCCTCTCTGGTGGGCCTGGACCGGATTCACCGTCTACGTCAACCGATTCGGCAAAGACGACGTCATCCAACGTATCGCTTATTTCGTGCAAATGGCCTTCGTTATCGTCATGGCGGCCAGCATCAACGAAGACTTCGACGCGTATTATTTGGCTTTCATGCTCGGCTATGTCGGCATTCGGCTCTCCACCGCACTGATGTATATCCGGACTTGGTTGGAAAAAGACGGAGAACAACGGCGCATTGCCCGCTATCTGGGGCTGACGTTCCTCGGCGGCGCGCTTGTCAGCTTCGCTTCCGTGCTCATCCCGGGCGACGCGAAATTTTTCGTGCTCTATCTAGGGATTTTTGCCGATATCCTGCTGCCGCTGCTCGCCCGTAAAAAGGTGCTAAGCCACCTGCCGGTGCATCATCCTCATCTGCTCGAACGCTATGGCCTGGCCACGATCATCCTGCTCGGCGAGCTGATTCTGGTCATCGTCAACGGACTGCGCGAAGGGCATATCGGCTTGCAGTACGGTATCGCGGCGGTGCTTGGCTTCGCGACAACCGTCTCGATCTGGTGGCATTACTTCGAATCGTCCGAGCACATCGCGGAAGAAGACCGCAAAAGCTCCGGGCAGTCGATCATCTACGGCCATCTGCTGACCTTCCTGTCGCTCGGCCTGATCGCCAACGTGCTGCATTACGACTTCCACCAAGAGCTGACGGTTCGCAATTTCGGCTGGTTGGCGTTGTCCGGCTTCGCGTTGTACGTGATCTCGACCGCCGTCATTTTCCTGCCCGGCAAAAGTCGGATACATATTCGGCAGACATTGATCCGTACGCTCGTATTTATTGCTGTTGCTGCCGTGGCCTTGCCTCTGCTGCCTTCGACGACTATGATCTATGCGGCGCTGTTCCTTCTGTTCGCCGGATTTGCCTTAGCGGAAGGCATCGTTCGCAAGCGTGGGAAAAGGCCGGTCGCTTAAAAGATTTCACGGATCGGAAAAGATCAACGCAAAAAAGGCCCAGTCGCTTAGACTTGGGCCTTTTTTGTTGAAACCCGTCGGTGACGGGCCAAAACAACACGATCGATCACGTTCCCGATTTCGAACCGACGCGTTATAGCGGCAGCTTCACCTCGACCGCATACGCCTCGCCTTCGGCAAAGTCGCCAATCACGCCGTTTTCGATCCGCTTTCCGCCGACATACACTTCCGTCTCGCTTACGCCGTCTTCCCGCTTGATCGCGATCCGGAATTCCGCGCCCCGGAACGTCCGCGTCACAGAGACTTCATTCCAGTCCGCGGGAAGCTGCGGCGATACGCGCAGACCGTCCGGCGTGCCTTGAAGCCCGAACAATCCGTCGATCAGGCAGCGGTACACCCACGGCACCGTCCCGGTATTGAACAATTGGCTGGACCGTCCCGCCGTGCGCGGGAACTGACGGTACGCGCCCCGGTAATAGTTCGGAATAAACACCGGAAGCTGGCCGCGTTGACGGATATCCGCTTCGTCCGCGCCCGGCAGCATTTTACGCAGCAGGCGGTAGGCGTTTTCCTTTTCGCCGACCGCGTACAGCGCATAGATATAAAACGCCGCCGCATGGTTATACACCGCGCCGTTTTCCGCCGAACCCGGATGCTTTTGCGTCACCCGGCCGACGTCTTCGCGCATCGCCGTGTAAGATGGAGCCAGCTTTTCCACGCCGTAAGGGCTTTCGAGCTGCTCGGCGACCGCGCGGATCAGCCGCTCTTTTTTATCCTCGTCCGCCGCGCCGCTCAGCAGCGACCAGCCCTGCGGATTGATAAAGATCCGGCCTTCCTCGTCCGCGCTGATGCCGAACGGCACGTTGTCGTCGGTGATGCCGCGCGCGTACCAGTCGCCGTCCCACAGATGGCGGTTAACCGCGCCGTTGATCTCTTCCGCCTGCTGGCGGTAATCCGCCGCTTCCGACGAACGCCCGCTGCGCTCGCAGATGTCCGCCCATACGAGACACGAATACGCCGTCGCGATGGTCAACCAGCCGGACACGCCGCGTCCTTTGTAGCCAACCATATTCATCGGGTCGCACCAGTCGCCCTGATTGATATAGTTCAGTCCGCGATCGTCGCGATCCCCGATCAGCCACTTTACGGCCAGGTCGATATGCTCGAACACCGTGCCGGACTTTTCGCCGCCCGCATACGTTACTTCTTCATCCAGCAGCGCGTAATCGTTCGTTTCGTCCAAGTACGTGATCAGGCAGACCGGCAGCCACACGCAGTGGTCGGTATGCGGCACCTGATTGATGTATTTCAGCTCCGCGCCCTCGTACAGCACGATGCCGTCCGGCATCGAACCGTCCGGGCGCTGCTGGGACAAAGCAGTCAGGAATGCGTTGCGCGTGCTGCGCGGGTCGATATAACTCATGCCCATATGATCCTGCAAATAATTGCGCGTTTGCGGATCGGTCGACAGCCGGTTGGTCACGCCGTGGTAATACATTTGGCGCGGCAGCCAATGGTTGACGAAGTTGTCGAGGTCTTTGTCCGGCGTGTCGATCGTCAGCGTGCCGCGCCCTTCCGCCACGTAAGCCGCGTAGTCGCGGGCGGCTGCATCGAAACCGTATTCGGAATACGCCTGACGTTCCTCTAACGCGCTCTCTGCATCTTCCTTAGTCCCTTTTTCCCCATCCAAGCCGAAATAAAGTTCCCGAATATCCGCGATCTCCGCTTCATCCTTCGCCGGACCGAACACGAACCGATACTCCTGCTCTTCGCCCGCTTCAGGTTGAATCCGATACTGCATGACGGCTGTCGGCATCTCGTAACGCGCGTCGCCGCAGGCCAGCGTCCCCGATTCCAGCGCCGACGGACGCATGATGCCGCCTTCCCCTTCGAACGCCTCCTGGCTGACTTCCCACGCTTCCGGTTTCTTTTCCGCGAGTAGATACGTCTTATCCTTGAGGTTCTTGATTTTCGGGTAATCCTGCACTTTCTGGTACGGCGTGATCGCGGAGCAGACGATGGCACCCAGCTCCTCGACATACTCGCCGGACTGGTTCATCCACGACATATAGCCGACGCTGAAATACGGATACAGGCTGATTTTGCGCTTGCGGCTGCCCGTATTGGTCACTTTGATGCTCCACAGCTCGGCGGCGTGGTCTCTCGGGAGCGTCAGCGTCATTTCGATGCGCAGATCCCAATGCTCCACCGTCCAGACGATATCGTGCTTGCCCGCGGCGAACACGAATTTATCCGGCACCTGGCGGGTCGGTTCGTACGGGGCCGAGAAGATGTAACCGCTCTCCTCATCTTTAATAAAAAGAAAACGTCCCGGGTGATGCGCGTAATACGGCTGCTCCGGCTGCATGAACGTTTTCGCTTCCAGATTGGGCGCGTACGAATATTTGGCCGGCTCGGGCTGCATGAACTGGGCGACGGCGTAACCGCGGCAGTTCATATGGATCATCATCTGATTGTTCCACAGGAATCCGGACGCCTTCGGCAGCGCAGTCGGACTGGTCAACTCGTAGTACTGCTGGTCTTCGGTAGGTCTGATCATTGCGGAAAACTCCTCTTTTCGACAAAGATTAGCTGCGGCGCTACGGTTTACGCAAACGCTTTCGGAAATGAATAGACGCAGCGGCGTTCATAGCGTTTATTATAGAGCAGTTGGCGAAACAAGTGGGCGAAGTTTGTAAAAAAGCGTCAAGAAAAGTACGAATTCGGCTTGGGGTAAGGAGTAACCAATGAGGCACAGAGCCGGTTTTCGACACCGTTACGGCGCTCGGCGAATACGAATTCGGCGTGGCGGAGCCGCTCTTTGTCGCGATCGACTCCGCCGCGCCGTGGCAAAAACAAACTCAAATCCAAAACTCATAAAACACGCATCTAAAACCAAATCCAAGCCCGAATCCAAAGCAAATGTTGCAGATATCCATCATTTTCGCGCCGTTAGGCCGTAAAACAGCCTTTCGGCACCGAAATGATGGACTCTCGCAACATTTCGGCGCTATTGCACCGTTTTGCTCGCCTACTGTTGGATTTTCGCAACATTTCGGTGTTATGCTGCCGTTTTGCCCGCCGAATGTTGCATGCTTACAATATTCGGCGACCGCTCAGGCGGCTCCGCCCGGGTAAGCCCCGGCGCCCGTTTGGCGTCAAGCGCCTTTACCCCTGCCTTCACGTCCCGCAGAACGTTCGGTACCCCTGGTCCGCCTCAGGCGGAAGCTGCGCGTATTCCGCCTGATCCGCGGAATGCGCGTACGGCTTGGACAGCACCGCCAGCAGACGGTGCAGCGGGCCGTAATCGCCGCCGTCTACCGCGGCCGCAAGCGCTTCTTCCACGCGATGGTTCCGCGGAATGACCGCAGGATTGTGCGCGCGCATGCGCTCGCGCACTTCATCCGGCGAATCCGCCTGACGTTCCAGGCGTTCCCGCCACCGCTCGCGCCAGACGCGATACTCGCCGCTGGCGAGCAGCGCGTCCGCACCGGGGAATGCTGTCGGCCGGAAACCGCCGCCTGCTTCTTTCCCCGAAGTCCGCGCGACTTCGTCCGCGCCCGACCCGCTTTCGCCGCCGAGGCCGGCAAAAGCCTCCTCCGCGTTGCCCGCGTCTTCGGCGGCGCTTCCCGCTTCATGCCCGGCAGCCCGCGCGACGGCGTCCGCGCCGCCAACTTCTCCCGCGCTTTCCGCCTCAGGCGAAGGCACCCCGAACGTCAACCCCGCGAACGTATTGCTATAATCCGCCCGGAACGATTTCATCAGATCCAGCAGATCGGCGATCAGCTTCTCGTCTTCTTCTTCCCTGTCGGACAAGCCGAGCTTCGCCCGCATGCCGTCGAACCAGATGTTCAAGTAGAGGCGTTCGAATCCGGCGAGCGTCTGCTCCGCGATCTCCATCCCGCGATCCGCATCCTCGTCGAACAGCGGAATCAGCGTCTCCGCCAGGCGCGACAAATCCCACAGCGTCATATACGGCTGGTTGCCGTACGCATAGCGTCCTCCGGTGTCGATCGAGCTGAACACGGTCGACGGATCGTAAGCATCCATAAAAGCACACGGACCATAATCGATCGTCTCGCCGCTGATCGTCACATTGTCGGTATTCATAACACCGTGAATAAAACCGACCAGCATCCAGTCCGCCACAAGCTTCGCTTGGCGTTCCACGACGCAGCGCAGGAAACGGGCATAACGCGCTCCGTCTGCGTTCGAAATGCCTGCCGCGGAAGATCCCTCGCCGTCCGCATCGATCTCCGGATAATGCCGCTGGATCGCGTAATCCGCGAGCGCGCGCAGCGCATCCACGCCGCCCCATTGCAGCGCGTACTGGAACGTGCCGACGCGCAGATGGCTGGCCGCGACGCGGGTCAATACCGCTCCCGGAAGCGGCGTCTCGCGCCGGATCTGCTCCCCGGTTGTCGCGACGGCCAGACTGCGCGTCGTCGGAATCTTAAGGGCGTGCATCGCTTCGCTGATGATATATTCCCGCAGCATCGGACCGAGCGCGGCGCGGCCGTCGCCGCCGCGCGAGAACGGCGTGCGGCCCGAGCCTTTGAGCTGGATATCGACTCGCCCACCGGACGGGGTCAACTGCTCGCCGAGCAGTACCGCACGCCCGTCGCCAAGTCGATTGAAGCTGCCGAACTGATGTCCCGCATACGCCTGCGCGATCGGGTTCGCCCCTTCCGGCAGTTGGTTTCCGGCAAATACCGCCGCCGCTTCGGAACTGTGCAGCCACTCCGCATCCAGTCCCAGCTCTTCGGCTAGCTTGTCATTCACAATAACAGCCTTCGGCTCCGCCACGGGCACGGGCGGAAGAGAACTATAGAATACTTCGGGCAATCGGGCGTAACTATGATCAAAATTCCATCCGGCGGATACGCCGGATGAACCTTTTTCAAACGATTCAGTCATGAGACAAGCCTCCTTGTTCAAAATGTTCCTCTCCCTTAGAGTAGAGGAGAACGAGAGCGATTTCCAGTTTGGCAATATTCGCGTCATTTTAGGAGGAGAACAGGTGGAAGGAAATCTTCTGATTATCGAGGACGATGCAGGGATCAGCGACATGATCGCGGATTATATGAAGAAAGAAGGCTACCGTTCCACCGTCGTCCACGAAGGCAGCAGCGCGTTGGACGTCTTCCGAGCCAACCGTTACGATCTGGTACTTCTCGACCTGATGCTGCCCGGAATCGGCGGCATGGACGTGCTCCAGCAGCTTCGGGGCGTCAGCCGCGTACCGATCCTCATCGTATCGGCCAAAGACAACGAAGTCGAAAAAGCGCTCGGACTGCGGTTCGGCGCCGATGATTATATCGCCAAGCCTTTTTCCCTGATCGAGCTGTCGGCCCGCATTCAAGCTTCGATCTGCCGGGCCACGCAATATTCGATCCCGGAAGGACGGACGAGCGCGCCGCCAGCCGAACCGCAACTGCTGACCGTAGGCGAACTCGTCATGGACCCGGACAACTTCAGCGTGCGCAAGCGCGGCGAAGAAGTCCGTTTAACAGCCAAAGAATTTCAAATTCTTAAACTGATGCTCCAGCACCCTTCGCGCGTGTACACAAAGGCCATGCTGTACGAGCAGGTATGGAACGAAGAATATTACAACGACGATAACGCGATCAATGTACATATGCGCAGACTGCGCGAGAAGATCGAGGACGACCCGTCGAATCCCCGCTATATCGTGACATTATGGGGCATCGGCTATCGGTTGGGAGCGCTGTGATGGGAGAGCTATGGTGGATTGGTCTGTTTCCTGCCGGGGTACTACTTGCGCTCTATATCGGGGAAAAGCTGCGCGTCCGCAAGCTGCGGCGCGACCTGGCTTACATGAACGAAAAGCTGCTGGCGTTCACGGCTCCCGATCATGTGCCGGGCCGCGAACGATTGCTTGTCGTGACCGGGGAACCGGAGCTGCGGGAGCTGCTGCAAAACATCAACTTGCTGTTGGATCGGGCGGCGGAGTCGGAATCCGGTTACGCACGCACCGAACAAGCGATGCGCCGCATGCTTTCCAATGTGTCCCACGATCTCAAGACCCCGCTGACCGTCGTGATGGGCTACGCCGAAGTGTTGGATCGCAGCCCCGAGCTGACCGATGCGGAGCGGCGAGACATGCTGGGCAAAGTGTACCGCAAAACGGTCGAAGTGCATGAGCGCATCAATGCCTTTTTCGATCTGTCCAAGCTGGAGTCCGACGATTACGATCTGCCGCTGTCTCCGATCGATGCCGCCGAAGTCTGCCGACAGCGCATCCTCGGCTATTTTGACCTGCTCGCGGATCGCGGCTTCAACGTGGAACTTGATCTGCCGGAGCAGCCTGCCTGGATCTATGCCAATGCCGACGCGCTGGACCGCATTTTGGATAACCTGCTCTCCAACGCGATTCGTTACGGCGCGGACGGCGGTTATCTGGGCCTTCGCCTGACTCGCTCGGAAAGCAGCGTCACTATCGAAGTCATCGACCGGGGCAAAGGCATTCCGGCTGCCGAGCAGCTTCGCGTATTCGAACGCATGTACACGCTGGACGACTCCCGCAACCGAGGTTTTCAAGGCAGCGGCTTAGGACTTGCGATCGCGAAAAAGTTGACGGAGCGTCTGGAAGGCACGGTGACGTTGACGAGCGAACCGGGGATCCGGACTTGTTTTACGCTGATTTTCCCGGCTTCGTCTTATGTCCCGCCTACTCCTGCACACGGAACGTAAGAAATAAGTAAGAATCGCGACAGGGAAAAGACAGCCTCGCCCGATAACATGAAGATATGAAGAAAACAAACGACAAGGAGTGAGCAAAACCATGACGCACACGATACGCACACGGATGCTCAGCAAAAGTTATCGGTCGGCGGATGTCGTATCCAATGTCGAGATGACGGTAAAGCAGGGCGAAATCTATGGATTCCTCGGACCGAACGGAGCAGGGAAGTCCACGGTGATGAAAATGCTGCTGGGGCTGGTTCAACCGACAGACGGCGAGATCGAATTGTTCGGCGAGAAGCTGGTTCCCGGTCATAACGTACACTTGAAGCGAATAGGGCATTTGATCGAAACGCCTGCCTTTTACGATCGCATGACGGCTCGGGAAAATTTGGAGCTGCACGCGGAATACATGGGCTACCACAGCAAAGGCGCGATCGACGAAGCGCTGCGGATGGTACAGCTCATCGGAACGGATCGCAAGCCGGTCAAGCAATTTTCGCTTGGTATGAAGCAGCGGCTGGCGATCGCGCGCGCAATCTCTACCCGTCCCGAACTGCTGCTGCTCGACGAACCGATCAACGGGTTGGACCCGGAAGGCATTCAACTGATGCGCGGGCTGTTCCGCAGACTGCGCGACGAATGGGGCATCTCGATTCTGATTTCCAGCCATTTATTGTCGGAAATCGAGCAGATTGCCGACACGATCGGCGTCATCAACGACGGACGGCTGCTGCGCGAAGTCTCGCTGGACAGCGTACGGGAATCGACGACTGCTTTTGTGGAGATTACGACGCCGAATGTCGCACTGGCCGCTTACGTGTTGACGGAAAAGCTGGGACTGGATCAATTCAAGCAAGTGGATGATCATACGCTGCGCGTTTATGATACCCAGGTGCCGCAGGAGACATTATCGAAAACACTCGTCTTAAATGATGTGTCGATCGAATCGATCAACCGGCGTCATCATTCATTGGAAGAATACTTTTTCGATATGATCAAAGGAGGCGACAACCATGCTGCATCTCGTCAAACTGGAGCTTAAAAAAGGAAGTCTGCGAGGTTACGTCTACGGAGCTTTGATCGCTTACGCGGCAATAGCCGGACTGTTGATGCTGATGTATTTTATCAAAGACGACCCTTCCGCCGCTCCCGCGTTCCGCACTCAGGTCGAAATGCTGTCGATCGTGAATACGATCGTATGCGCGACCTTTATCGTCTACTCGTCTGCGCTATTGTCCAAACTCGTGATCAGCGAATTCAAAGACCATACCATGACGCTGTTGTTCACGTATCCGATCAGCCGCAAACAGTTGATCTTCGCCAAGCTGTCGATCGTGTTCGTCTGGTGCTTCGTCGCGATCGTGCTGGGCAACGTGCTGCTGGACGCGCTGCTGCTGGGCGTGAACCATTTCGTCGGCGACGTGGCTTCTGCCCTGACGACGGCCGATCTGCTGCGCCAAGTCGGCTACGTGACGCTGCAAGCGGTTGGTGCGGCGGGCATGAGCCTGCTGCCGCTGGTGATCGGACTTCCCCGCCGCTCGGTGTCCGCCACGATTGTATCGTCGATCTTTATCGTCTCGATCGTGTCGTCGAACAACTTTGGCTTCTCGCTCAGTTCGATTATCGCGATTCCGCTGTCGCTCGCCGCGATCGGGATCATCGGCGCTTACCTCAGTTTCCGCAATATCGATCAGATAGACGTCGCCTGAATAGCAATGGATGTAGGGATGAAAAAGAAAACCTGGACTCTTCGGTGGTCATTCCACAGTCGAAGAGTCCAGGTTTTTTTATAGAAAAAGGGCAGGCTTGACGGCGCTCATGTAGCAGCTGCTTACTCTTTTACGCTTAACGCAAATGTCTTGTTCAGAAGAAACGGACGGAAATACCCGTTCAGACTCGACAGGGGTAATACTTCGGGCTTCAACGCGATGCCCAGCACCTGTTCCATGTACGCACGGCGCTCAAGGATGCGTGACCAGACATCCGGGTAAGCCTCGGCCAGCTCCCGGCGCAAATCTTCGTCCGCAATCGCTACGCCATCCTCCGCACTTGCGCCGCCGTAACCCGGCACGGACGGAATGATGTCCATCTGAAGGAGCATGCCGCTCTGTAGCGGAATATCCGACTGCGGGTAAAAAGGCGACGATAGCCATTCCTCACCCGCCGTCAAATGCCCGGGGTTCAAGTGCCAATGATAGCGCGACTTGGGCAATACAGATTCGATCACTTCGTACATCGCTCCCCCGGTCAGTCCAATCTCCAAGTGCTCGTACCAGGTTACCGCTGCCCGATAGTACGGAATCGCGACCGCATCCAAATAATCGGTGACCTCTTGCGGCAGTTCGTCTGCGGAAGATACGACGTACCCGGAGCGGCTGGTCAAGCCTCCGCGATAACCAAGCGTAGCCGAGAATTTGTCTCCCACTCGAACAGGCTTATCGCGCGGGGCCACCACGGCATTCGTAAATCGATCACCCGTCGCGCAGATCGTCTGCACATTGTTCGGCTGGCCGTATACGGCCAATTCATGCGCCAGTTCCATTTCCGTCAGCCCCGGCTCCAGCTTGTCCAGCATCCGCAGCACGCGATCCGAGGCTTGGGAAGCGCCGAATTCGTAATGCGCGATCTCGTTGGCATTCATGCGGACGCGCGCCCCGTGATCCGGATCGATGAACAGACCTGTTGCGTTCAGCACTCGTCCGTGGGGACCTGTAATGTTTTTGACTGCATCCACGATAAACGAAGGAACAGCGAACATCTGCGTATTATCATCCACCGCGCTCGTAAATAGCTTCCACCCCACTAAGCCAACCTGCATCCCTGGCTTTACCCCGGCATCGCCCATCAGTTCGATTAGCGTGCGCGTATTGGTCATCGGCTGATTCGGCAGCGAAAAATGCGGGGTGTGCACGACTTCCGCAGCGATTCGGCTGTATGGGGCCATGCGCAGCGACTCGTTGCCCAGCATAAGCTTTGCTTTTCCGCTCGCATGCAAGGTCAGCACCGCTTCTTCAAATCTCGGTTCGTAGCCGGTCAGGTAGCCGAAATTCGTTCCATGCTCACGATCGGCATAAATGACTAGCAGTTCAAGGCCCGCAGCTTGCATCCTTTGCAGGATCTTGGTTTTATGCAGCGCCAGCGTGTCGTCCGTCAGATCAACCGGAGCTTGAGCTGGACGGGTCACCGGTTTTGGGATTTGTGCATAGGTCACTACCTTAGATAAAAGATGTCGGTTTTCTTTTGTCATATTTTCCTCGCCCTCCGTTATCTATCTGTCTGTTTTCTGGTATATTGTTCCATCTGCATGATGAATCGCCTAGATTTTATCACTACCAGACGGACGGGACAAACTCTCTTGTGCAGATGCACAATCTCCGCTTTTCCTATTCAAGCGGATGCCTATTTTACATGAAGCAGGAACATGAGCTAGCCGAACAGATTCAAGCCAAGTATCACATCAAGACGCGGATTATCGGCGACAGCAATACGATAGGGAACGTGGGTACATCGATGAGTTTGAAGGATTAAGATCGACGTGGCGGACATGCTTAGGAAAGTAAAAAGGCCCGATCTACAGCTTAACATGCTGTTTAATTGGGCCTTTTGCTATATCTATTTTATAATTAAGGCGTTGCATGACCCTATCATACTTTGCCGCATGTTTCTTCCCACTCCGGCCACGACATGATCGCAAGCTCCGGCCTTGGTACATCCGGCAACATCGCCAGCAGCTCGATCGAATGACCGTCGGGATCTTCGAAATAGATCGAGACCGCAGGCATGAACGGGAATACGCTTAACGGCGCATCGCTTTCTCCGAAGAAATTCGTAGTGGCAATGCCCTGTTCATGCAGCATTTGCCGTGCTGACTCCAGATCCTTCAACTCCACGCGAAAAGCAAAATGCTGGCGCTGCACAAGCGGCGACGGATAATTTTCCCGAATGCCCAGCATCGCTTCGCCCGGATATCCGATCCAGTAAAACTTCGACTTGCGCGCAGCATCCTCATGCAGCAAGATCAAGCCGGGCAACCGCTCGTAAAAAGCTGCTGACGCCTTATAATCGCTGACGTTAATATGGGTTTCGAACAGTCCTTTGATCATTTTGTTCTCCTCTCCATTATTCCAAGAGCAACGGATCAAATATTTTATAAAAATAAAGAGTGCCGCCGATCTCCGGATTGGCTGCCTGCTTAAGTGTATCTACCCCGCCGAGCACCATTCCTTGCTTGAGATAAAAGCGGCAGGCCGCGAGGTTATCGTCCTGCGCTTCTAACGACAGACCCAATAATTCCTGCTCACGCGCCCAACGTTCCGCCTGCTCCATCAGCATCGCACTCACCCCGCGTCCGCGATGCGAGCCGCGAACGGCGATATTTTCAATATACGCATAACGCGTCCACTCTCGCACAAGACGAACCTGACCCACGCACTCCGCGCCGTAAAAGGCAAGAAAAATGATTTTCTCGTCATTCCCCATATACGATTCCCAATCCAACCGATCCTCCGGAAAGCAAATAAAGTTTGTTTTGCCGAACATCTCCTCGGTATGTGTCCAGACCCCGTTCTGAAAACTCGGAACCAGTCGGCCGAAGATCGGAAACGTCTCGTTCATATCGTTCACGTAAGGAATGTGCTCGATGTCGAAACGAACGATTCGGACGCCTTTTACCTGATGAGTTTCTTCCATGCGATCTCCCTCCTGTTCATACGTTCTGCGTTTCATTATAGGGCAAAAAGCGACAGCATACCGACAGCGCGTAAAATCTGCTAAATATTTAAATCGAATTTGATTTAAATCGAATTGTTTATTTTAAAATCGTGAGATAAGATGGCGGAAGCTAGCGAGCATTCAAAGACGCTGCATCTTACATCTACAGAGAAGAGGGAACATCATGAAAAAGGTTCAAAAAGCAATCGCGGCTTCCGCATTCGCAGCCGTAGCAGCTGTAGCTGTCGTCGCACCCGCTTCGGCAAGCTCGATCAGCGATTTGTCGCAGATCGATATTCGTTCGATGGATTTGGAAGCCGCGATGATGGCCGTGCAGCAAAATCGCGCAAACCTGCTGGACCAGCAGTTGAAAGATCAGGTTCAAGCCGTTCAAGACCGTAACGCGGAGATCGCCATCTTGAACTCGCAACTGGCCGAAGCTCAAGCCAACGGCGATACAGCAACTGCGGAAGCTCGCAAAGCGCAGATCGACGCGGTGAGCAGCAGTCAGCAGATGGACATGCTTCGCCTGCAATCGCTGAGCAACAAACGCAACGAAGCCTTCGACGTCATGACGAACTTCATCAAGAAAATGCAGGATTCGAGATCTTCGATTATCGGGAATATGAGATAGGGAGGCGCTGCGGGAGAACTCTGTTTCGATCGCGTGTTGCCTTCGGAAAATTGGAATGGGTTTTATAATGAAATTTTCCGAAGGCAAAGGCGATACATAGCATATGCTTCCGAAGTGCATTTCTTCGAAATGCTTCAGCTTCTACACAGAGTTCTCCCTCCGCTTGAGGTAGGTGTAGGGCTGCAAGTCAAAACCTTACCTTACTCATCTACGCCTTCTACCAAGCGAAGCATCCTTTAAATGAGCGAAGTGTCGGACCTTTAGGTTCGTGCTTCGCTTTTTGTCATGGTTTTATGTAACCGAACTTGCATAGGTATACAATATGCAAAAAACCGGGTTCCCTTTGGTGTAGGGAACCCGGTTTACTATCTAAGAAAGTTTTGCTTGGAGACGAAGCGAAAAGGCGGAGGGAGAAATTCAGTGAAATATAGGTTTTCGAAGAAAACCTACGGTAACATCAAAAGCCATGTTGACGCCTTTGAAGTCGTAAAGCCGTAGGATTTATGACTGAGACAGTGTCTTGAACGAATTTCTCTCTCCGCCGTCTTCAAGCTTTTCCCCACGTACAGGACTTTCCCGCTTTATGCGAAGCGGATCGAACTTACGGAGACTTTGCCGTTCAGCACGAAGTATACGTTTTGACGGCCGCTTACGCCGTTCAAAGCAATTTCAACGTCCGCCCATTGCTGCGCGCCGCCTTTTTCGACCGAGCCATGGCCGACGAGTTGGCCGTCGGCGCTGCCGAGACGGACGTCGATGGTTCCACCTGTCGTGCTAGCCGTGCGAATCGTTACGGATGCTGCGCCTGCGCCGAACTCCGCGTCCTGGAACGCGATCCAACCGGAATCGCCCGCGACTTCGATCGCGCTGCCGCCTTCGTAGCATTCGCCCAGGAGCACGCCTTCGTAAGCGTCGTAGTTGACGGCTTTGGTCGACTGCGTCAGATCGCGCGGCGGGATCGTTTCGCCGGACACTTCAAGTTCCACGCTGAGCGGCAGATTGTCCGAAGACGCACCGACAGACAGCGTGTATTTGGCGTTTTCAATCACAAAGCGCTCTTGCGTCACGTCCCATACGGCCAATTCCGACAATGGCACGCTGAAGGAAACTTCTTGCGACTGCCCAGCGGCAAGCTTGATACGGCGGAAAGCCAGCAGCTGCTTGAGCGGACGCTTCACGCGGGATTGCTCGACGCGGCCGTACAACTGCACGACTTCTTCGCCGTCCACGTCGCCTGTGTTGGTCACGGTAACGGTCAGTTCAATCTTTGCACCTTCCGCAGCGGTTACGCTTGGAGCAGCGAGCTTCAAGCCATCATAGCCGAACGTCGTGTAAGACAGACCGTAGCCGAACGGGTACAGCGGCTCGCCGTCGAAGTAACGGTACGTGCGGTTACCTTGAATAATATCGTAGTCCATGAACTCAGGCAGTTGGTCGACGGACTTGTACCAGGTCATGCTGACGCGGCCGGCTGGATTCTCTTCGCCAAACAGGACGTCGGCGACCGCGCGGCCTACTTCTTGGCCAGCGTGCGTCGAGTACAGCACGGAAGGTACGTTTTCGTTGACCCAGTTCAGCGCATACGGATAGCTGCCGATGACGACAACAACCGTGTTCGGGTTAACAGCCAGCACTTCCTTAATGAGCTGCTCTTGCGATTCCGGCAGCGTGATGTCCGGACGGTCGACGGTTTCTTTGCCGTTGATCAGCGGGTGGTTGCCGACGAACACGACCGCGACTTCCGCGTTGCGGGCCGCTTCGCGCGCGGCTTCGAACTTGTCGGTTACTTTTTCCACTTCGAATACGTCCGCTTGCAAAGCTTCCGCCGCCGAGTTGTCGAGCGCCGATGTGCCGCCCGCGTCGATCTCGTTCGAAGTCTCTTCCGCGCGGCCGTCGCCGGACAACAGTTCGCCGTTTTCTCCGACCGTAACCGGCGTGTCTTTCCACGTCGAGAAGGTTACGGATGAAGCGTCGCCGTTCTCTGGACGAGCCAGGAAGACTTCTTTCGTGAACCATTCCCAGATGCGGTTCGCCGATGCTTTGACGATGCGGTCGTCCGTGGTCAGGTACAGACCGTTTTCTTCGGCGATCAGCGTCGTATTGTCCCAGCCCCAATCGGTCAGTTCGAATACGGAAGCCTGCTCGGCCGAGTCGGCGGATGCCGCCAAAGGCGATTCTTCTTTTTGCTCCAGCGCGACGTATTTGCCGTTCTTTTTCGACTTGAGTTTGATGCGGTCGGTGCCGCCGGAGAAGGTCGCCTGACCGCCTTTGCCCGCCGCTTCCAGCTTTTCCTGAATGCCCGCCAGCGGCGTGATCGCGTAAGGCAGCTCTCCGCTGTACCAATCGCGATAAACGGTTCCGCCCAGCGGTCCGATGACGGCGACTTTGCTCAGTTTGTCCGCTTGCAGCGGCAGCAGTTTTTTATCGTTTTTGAGCAGCACGACGGCTTTGCGCGCCGCTTCGCGTGCCAGCTCGGCGTGTTCTTTTTTCATGATGACCGACTCGTCGATCGCCGCGTACGGGTTGCCTTCTTCCGGGTCGAACTCGCCCAGACGGAAACGCACGCGGAACGTGTTGCGCAGCGCAACGTCGAGGTCCTCTTCCGTGATCTGTCCGTCCTTCAGCGCTTCGCGCAGCGAAGATTTCATCAGCTCGCCGTCGTCGGTGAGGCTGTCGATGCCGCCTTCTTTGACGGAGCGGGCAACCGCTTCCGTATGCGACTCCAAATAACCGTGGTCGCGCACCGTGCCGGAGACGTCAAACGCGTCGCTGACCACGAAGCCGTCCATGCCCCATTCTTCTTTGACGATGCCGTTCACGTCCGGATTCAGGTTGGCCGGTACGCCGTTGACCGCGTTGTACGAGGTCATCATCGACTGCGCGCCGCCTTCTTTGAACGGGATTTCGAACGCTTTGAGGTAGTATTCGCGCATGTTGCGCGGATCGATGCTGACCGAAGCGTCGCCGCGGCCCACTTCGTTATTGTTGGCGATAAAGTGCTTCAAAGTGGCAACCGCTTTCAGGTACGTCGGATGATCGCCTTGAATGCCTTTTACGAGTGCGGAGGAAAGTTTGCCGGCCAGAATCGGGTCTTCGCCGTAGGCTTCCTCGGTGCGTCCCCAACGCGGGTCGCGCTCCATATCGACGGTAGGCGCCCACAGCGTCAGACCGTTGATCTCGGGATTGCGTTTATAAAAGCCGCGAGCTTCGTCGCCGATGGCGCTGCCGATCCGCTCCAGCAGTTCTTCGTCCCAGATGTTCGACAAGCCGATCGGCTGTGGGTAACCGGTAGCTTCACCCAGCCAAGCCATGCCGTGAGCGGCTTCGGTGCCGTGCTTATAAGGTTTGACCCCCAGACGCTCGACGGCGGCCTGGTATTGGATCATCAGATCGACTTTCTCCTCCAGCGTGAAGCGGGAGACAAGATCGGTTACGCGCTCCTCGAGCGGAAGCGATGTATTTTGAAACGGGTAGTTGGTTTCGACAGACATGGTGATCCTCCTTAGAATACGCTTTCTTCTCTCTATTTTAAAATAGATACGCTCCGGCAAACTACCCGGATAATTGGTTGCGTTTTCATGTGAGATTCTATGATTCCATGATTCATGTGATCTTCAACCCCTCTGGGCAAGAAGATCACATACATCCGCGCCAAGCGACGTTTTTCTTTTTCACCCGATCCTTGTCCCGTTCGGCAACTCCACATCCGGCTTCAGCAGCACGACGTCTCCCGGCTCCGGAATACCGCCCAACACCAACACCTGCGAATCGAAGCCTGCGATGCGTCTCGGCGGGAAGTTCACGATGCCCACGATCTGCTTGCCAATCAACGTCTCCGCCTCGTATCTTTTCGTAATCTGCGCGCTGGACGTTTTGATCCCGATTTCCGGACCGAAGTCGATCTCCAGCTTGATTGCAGGCACTTTGGCTTTCGCAAAAAATGTTGCCGCAGTAATCGTACCCACCCGCATATCCAGTTTCACAAAGTCTTCAAAAGCCGCCATTTCAACATCCCTTTCTACTCGATCCTGTATATAAAGAAACGAATTTGATATCATCATATCACCAAGATTTCTTTTTCCGTGCAAACAAACATTCAAATGATATCGATATATCGTCACCGAAAGGAGCATTCCCATGGCCAAACCGCTACACGAAACCATCTCGTTCCCCGATCTCTCCTTCCCCTGCATCCTCTACACCCATACGCTCGAAAAAAGCATTCCCGAAGGCCGCGGCTTCAACGATCTGCATTGGCACGAAGAGCTGCAAATCACCTGGGTTGCGCGGGGGAGTCTGGTCATCCAAGTGAACGGGATCGACCATAAGCTGGAGACGGGTCAAGCGATCCTGATCAACCGGGGCATGCTGCATATCGCGACGCAATTAACGCGCGGCGGCGAATATCTCAGCTTCAATTTCCCGGAAAAACTGCTTGCGTTCCATGCGGACAGCAATATGGAAGCCAACTACGTTCTCCCTTATACGCGCTCCTCCCTAGTGTCCTTTTTCATCAAAGGAGAAGCCGAGTGGGAGAAACGCGTGCTGGACATGCTGCAAGACATGAGAAAGATGTTCGATTCGGCCAAAAGCTGGGGCTGGGAATACGAAGTCTCGATCAAAACGGCGCAGCTCTGGTTTTTGTTGATCTCCAACCTGACGCTGTCGCCCGAAGAGACGCCCAAGCATGAAAAGCGGCAGCAGGAACGCTTGCAGCTGATGCTCAGCTTTATCCATCAGCATTACGCCAGTCCGATCACCTTGCAGGAAATCGCCGACGCCGCGCATTTGAGTATCTCGGAATGCACGCGAAGCTTCAAAAAAACGATCCGCACGACGCCGTACGACTACCTCATCAAGTACCGCATCAAAAAAGGCATCGAGCTGCTGACGTCGACGGATCGAACGATCACGGAGATCGCGGGCAAGACCGGATTCAACCATGTGAACCATTTCGTGCAGTCTTTTAAAAAGATTCAGGGACGCACACCGAAAGAGTTTCGGAAGTTCCGAAGCGGCGAGTAACGGTCATTTCAGGCTTACTTGCGTCCGACTCTCATCTCGCTCACCCTCTCCAATCGCCGCTGCGCGCTGCCTTCCGTCGCGAAATAAGCCAGCGCCAGCAGCGGAAGCGCCGCGCCGATCATCATTGCCACCTGCCAGCCGCCCGAAGCGAACGCCCAGCCCCCGATTGCCGAGCCGGCCGCGCCGCCTACGAAGAAGATCGCCATGAACAGGCCGTTCAGGCGGCTGCGCGCTTCGGCGCCGAGCGAGAAGATGGCCCGTTGGCTCAGCACCAGATTGGCGGACACGCCCAGGTCGAGCAGCACGGCGGCGGCAACGAGCAGACCGACGGTGAAGATCGACCGCTGGTGGACGAACATCGGCAGGAACGCGGAAGCGGCGACCAGACCCAAAGCCAATCCCGTCGCCACGTAACTCCATCCCCGGTCAGCCAGCCTTCCGGCAACCGGAGCCGCCGCCGCACCCGCTACGCCGACGAGCGCGAAGATCGCGATGCCCGTTTGCGAAAAGCCGAAAGCGGGACTTTCGAGCAGCAGCGGAGCCGTCGTCCAGAACAGGCTGAACGACGCGAACAACAGAGCATGGTAAACGGCGCGGCGGCGCAGGATCGGAGTCGAGATCAGCAGACGGCGCATCGAGCCGAGCAGCCGCGGATACGTCATCCCGGACTCCGGATGCCGCTTCGGCAGGGCACGCAGCAGAACAAGCGCCAGCAGCAGGATCAAGCCTGCCGATACGAAGAAAATAGAGCGCCAACCGAACCACCCGGCGAGCAAGCTGGACAACGGACGCGCCAACATAATGCCCAGCAGCAGACCGCTCATGACATTCCCGACGACCCGACCTCTTGACTCTTCCGAAGCCAAATGCGACGTGTACGGAACGAGAATTTGCGCAGCGACGGAGCCGAGCCCGATCAGCAGCGCGGCCAACAGAAACAGCGGCGCGCTTCCGGCGACGGCCGACAACGCCAGCGCCGCGACGGTGAAGAACAGCAGCGCCGCAACCAGCTTCCGATTTTCCAAAATATCGCCGAGCGGCACGAGCAGCAGCAGTCCGGCCGCGTAGCCGATCTGCGTCAGCGTCACGATCAGGCCGGCCGAACCTGCGGACAATCCGATCGCTTGGCGGATCGGTTCGACCAGCGGCTGGGCATAATACAGATTGGCGACGATGATCCCGCAGGCCGCAGCCAGGAACAGCAATAACCAGCCGGGGATTTGTTTTTCGTTTCGCGCTCCCGAATCCGGGCTTACTTTCGCGTTCGTTGTGCTTATCATTTTCATTCACTCTCCTTGATATTTCGGAACGATCGTTCCGTAATGATCAAAAAAATAGGCTTTATGCTCCTATTTTCTTTTTTACAGCATGCCCAAGACCGTGTCGATCATGCTCTCCGCCCGTTCCCGGCTGTTGTTCAGCTTGGCCGCGACATTGATGCCGTGATTGATCGTGAGCAGCATGTACGCCAAATCCTCGATATTCCGATCCGCCGCGATCTCGCCCGATTCCTGTCCGCGTCTCAGCAGTTCCAGAAAAGCCACCCGGAGTTCGTCGAAATGCGCCCGCATCAGAACATTGATCTCGTCTCCCGGCGAATCGACGTTCACGATCGTGTTCGTCACCAGGCAGCCCATTGGCGTGTCTTCGCGGAACGATCCGTCGATATGACGCTCGAAATACTGCCGGATGCCTTCTTTGGCCGACTCCGCTTCCAACAGGAACTTCCGCTTTTCTTGACTGGTTCTCTTATACAGCTGCGCCGCCTCCAGATACAAGGAATGCTTGTCGGTAAACGTCTCGTACATGCTGGACCGGCTGATGCCCATCGTCTCCAGCAGATCGGCCATGCTTGTGCCGTCGTACCCTTTTTCCCAGAACAGCAGCATCGCCTTATGGAGCACCTGCGCCCGGTCGAATTCTTTGGTCCGCGCCATCGTCATGTCTCCTTCCTTTTCTTTCCTGAACCCATCATACTCTTTTCGGAACGATTGTTCCAGTATTATTTCAAAAAAATCGCAGGTCCGCGAAAATGCCGCAGATCGACCGCGTTTCGTTTCGAACGTTCATTTTTCCCATTCGCTGCTCATCCGTCCGGTTTCGGGGTCCTTCCGCCATATGATCCGCTCGGCTCGGGGCTTGATCGTTTTGCGTAAATTCACGGTTCCTACCGCGTCTTTCGGATCGGTTCTGCGACTGCGTTCCTTGTACCATTCCAGCGATTCCGAGCAGCGATAAAAAGCTTCCCGATCCGCGTCTTCCTCGTCTCCGTAGCGAAAGCCGACGCAGGCGATCCGTGCTTTCCCTTCATGGCGGTAATACAGCAGCAAATATCGTTTGCTGCGGCGAAAACGTACCTTTTTGCGAAGCACTCCGATATCCCGATCCTGCTGCGTCCGCCCGACCATGCCGTTCGGTTGAACGCTTTTCGATTCGTCGGGCTTGAGCATGAACGGCCACAACGCTCCCGATTCGATCAGCTGCTCCCAAGGAATGACGATCGCGGGTTTGAACCACGGCTTGACCGTCAGCGCGTCGGCGTTCAGAAAAAGCTGAATCCTTTCCTTGTCGCGCAATCCGTTCAGTCCGCTCACATGGCGCGCGTCGTAAAGCTCCTGCGCTTTGTAGGGACGTTTGCGCAGGTATTCGACGCCTTCAATCACCGCAACGATCATGAAAAGCATCAAAAACCCCAAAAGCATCCACAGCGGCATCATCATCCAGAAGGTCACGTTCGACTTGTCCATGTTGTATCCTCCTTTTGAGTATTCCCTTTTCCAACGTATCATATTTGCATTCTCGATCCCCTTTTATTACAAAAATCGACGCGAAAAAAGACCGCCTTTTTACAAAACGGCCTTTCCGCGATCTTCGTAAGCAGAAACGTTACTCCAACCCTTCCCAACGCCATTCCGTCACTTCCGGCAGATCGCGCCCTTCCTCCCGGATGTAGCGCGTGTGCTTGTCGAGCATGTCATCCATCTTCTGCACGATACCGACATGGCGTTCGTTATGCGGCAAAGCGTTCACGGCCGTTTTGACGATGCTGAACCGGTCCATCTGATTCAGCACGCGCATATCGAACGGAGTGGTGATATCGCCGTTTTCCCGATAGCCGTGCGCATACAGATTTCGGTTGGCATGATCGAAGAACAGGTCTTTGAGCAGGCCTTCGTAACCGTGGAACGCGTACACGATCGGTTTATCGATGGTGAAAAAGGCATTGAACGCTTCGTCCGTCAGCCCTCGCGGATCGCGCTTATGATGGCGCAGCCGCAGCAGGTCGACCACGTTGACGCAGCGGATTTTCAGTTCCGGCAGCTGTTGGTGCAGGATTTGGATTGCGGCCAGCGCTTCCACCGTCGGCTCCGTGCCCGAAGCGGCGATCACGATGTCCGGCTCCTCGCCGTTTTTCGCCGTACTTGCCCAGTCCACGATTTTCAGTCCTTGGTCCACCAACTCCGCCGCTTCCTCCATTCCGAACCACTGCGGGCGCGGATGTTTGGACGAGACGACCACGTTGATGCGCTGGCGGTCGTTGGCGATTTTTTCGAACACGGCCAGCAGCGTATTGGCGTCGGCCGGCAGGTACTCGCGGACCAGCTCCGGCTTTTTGTCGGCCAGATGCGTGAGAATACCGGGGTCTTGGTGCGTGTAGCCGTTGTGATCCTGTTGGAACACGGTCGACGAACTGATCAGGTTCAGAGCCGGAATGTCCGCGCGCCATTCCAGATCGGACGCTTTTCGCATCCATTTGAAATGCTGGGTGATCATCGAGTCGACGACCCGCAGGAACGCTTCATAGCTGGCGAAAAAGCCGTGGCGGCCGCTCAGAATGTACCCTTCCAGCATGCCTTCCGCCTGATGCTCGGACAGCTGCGAATCGATGACCCGGCCGGAATGCGCCATGTCTTCGTCGTTGACCTCGTCGATCTTCGCCACCCACTGCCGCTTCGTGACTTCGAATACGGCGGACAGCCGGTTGGACATCGTCTCGTCGGGCCCGAAAATGCGGAAATTGCGGTTTTCTTCGTTCAGCTTCATCACGTCGCGGACGTATTCGCCGAGCACGTGCATATCCTGATCGTCCTGCGCGCCGGGTTTGTCGATCTTCACCGCGTAATCCGCGAGATTCGGCAGCTTCAAATCCCGGATCAGCTTGCCGGCGTTGGTGACGGGATTCATCGCCATGCGGCGTTCTCCGCGGGGCAGGATGTCCGCGATCTCTTGCTTCAAGCGTCCCTGCTCGTCGAAAAGCTCTTGCGGACGATAGCCGTTCATCCATTCCGTCAGCGCCGGCGTGTACTGCATATGCTCGCGGTCTGCGGGGATCGGTACTTGGTGAGCGCGGAACGATCCTTCGATCGTTTTGCCGTCCCACTTCTCGGGCCCCGTCCAGCCTTTCGGGGTGCGGCAGATCAAGACCGGCCACGTCGGACGGGACGGATCGTCGTTTTCGCGGGCATGGCGTTGGATCTCCCGGATACGCTCGACGGCCGCATCCAGCGTGTCCGCCATCTTCGGATGCAGGACCGACGGATCGTCGCCTTCGATAAACAGCGGTTCCCAGCCCAGTCCGCGGAAATAATGGCCCAGCTCATCGTCCGTCTGGCGGCCCATAATCGTCGGATTGCTGATCTTGAAGCCGTTCAGATGCAGGATCGGCAGCACGGCCCCGTCATGGATCGGATTGATGAACCGGTTCGAAAACCACGAAGCCGCGAGCGGCCCCGTCTCCGCTTCGCCGTCCCCGATTACGACCGCGGCGATCAGATTCGGATTGTCGAGAATCGTGCCGACGCCGTGCGACAGCGAATAGCCCAGTTCGCCGCCTTCGTGGATCGACCCCGGCGTTTCCGGCGCGGCGTGCGACGCGACTCCGCCGGGAAACGAAAACTGCTTGAACAGCCGCTGCATGCCCTTCTCGTCCTGCGTAATGTTCGGATAAATCTCGGTATAACTGCCGTCCAGGTAAGCGTTCGATACCATAACCTGACCGCCGTGTCCGGGACCTTCGATATAAAACATGTTCAGATCATATTTGTTGATGACTCGATTAAGATGGGCGTAGATGAAATTCTGCCCCGGCACCGTGCCCCAATGACCGATCGGATGTACTTTCACGTCCGTCTCTTCGATCGGGCGCCTGAGCAGCGGATTGTCCTTGAGATAAATCTGTCCTACCGACAAATAATTCGCGGCACGCCAATAAGCGTCCAGCTTGTCCAGATAAGCGGGCGAAGAGTAATCTTGTTCGTTTTGCACAGTCTCCGGTTTCATTATTCCTCTCACTCCTCCTTGGATATCGAACGCGGCTCTTTTTCTGTCTGTTCTGTCCGCCCGGCCTTTTTCGGCCTACAGAGCCTTTTACCCACGCCGCCCGCCATTTACCGAGTTCTTTTTATGACTTCGCCGTTTAAGCGACGCGAAAAAGCGACCTTATGAAGGCCGCCGGGTTGTTGAGAAAGTCACGTTTGCGCGATAAGCGAGAAGACTGCGAGAAAAATTCGTTCAAGACGCTGTCTCGCGCAGAAAGCCTCCGGCTTTCCGCGCTCAAAGGCGTCTTTCACTGAATTTTTCTCTCCGTCTCCTTGCTTTCAGCTACGTTGGGACTTTCTCGACAACTGGACGGCCTCAATAAAGCCGCATACTTTTTCTTTCGCTTTGCTCTTTGCTCTTAGATTTTATCTTTTGCCCTACCCTAACCCCTAGAAAAAGGCCTTAGGCGAAGGGAGGATTTCAGTGTAGGTAAAGCATTTCGAAGAAATGCACTTCGGAAGCCTATGCTTTAAGTGTTCGCCTTTGTAATCGGGAAGCTACAACTAAATTCTAATTCAGCTTCCCGATTGCAACACGCGACCTCAAGCCTTTCGAAGAAAGGCACTTCGGAAGCATACGCTAACGAAATCCTCCCGGAGCCGCCCCAGCCTTTTTCCCTCCCTCATCCTCCCGCCTGAATGAAAAACTGCGACTGTACATAATTGTACGTCACTTTCGAGAAATCGAACGGTTGGCCGTTGGTCAGGTAGAAAATGCTTTCCATAACGAACTTCGGATCGCCTTTTTTCAAACCCAGATGTCCGGCTTCTTCGGCGTTAAGTTTATCGACGTGCATGTACTGATCCGAAAACCCGACTTTGAGCCCCAACCCTTCCTTCACATACTCGAACACGGACTCTTGCACGATCTCGCGGTTCAGATAGGTGACGATCGATTTGCTGAAATACGATTCCTCCAAGCACAGCGTCTGCTCGTAGATATAGCGGATCCGCTTCACGTAATACACATCGTCTTCGGTCGTCAGGTTGAGGTTGGATACCGCTTCGCGGGTCGGCTTGCGAACGTCCAGCTCCAGCACTTTCGAACTAAGCTTGAAGTCTTCCAGGTCTTTTTTGAAGCCCTGATTGGAAATCAAGCTGATATAGCCCTTGCGTTTGTGCCGTCTAACGAAGATCCCGCTGCCCCGTACTTGGAAAATGACGCCTTTGCGCTCCAGCAGCTCCAAGGCTTTGGTGAGCGTGCTTTTGCTGGCTTCGAAACGCGCGATCCATTCTTCGAGCACCGGGAGTTTGTGTCCCTGCTGCAATTCCCGTTCTTCGATGTACTGTTCGATTTCGTCCGCGATCTGCTGGTATTTGAGCATCGGTTTATCGTCCTTTTCGTTGGGGCACTCCCCGATTTTACCGAAATTATAGCACACTCTTTTTGCGAAAACGGTACAGAAAAATAATTTGACTCTTTTTATTTAATTGTCTATTCAATTTTATTTTGTTTGGTTATTATAAAATTATACCGGTACAATAATCAAAATCTACATACCGATCGTTTCTGATCGACGGGAGGGATTCCTTTGGCAGCTAGCGTAAGAGATTATCCGAAATTGGCAAAAGACATACTGGACGCCGTCGGCGGCAGCGACAATATTGTAAGCGCTACACGATGTGCGACAAGACTTCGCTTGGTACTCAAAGAGTCCGGCCCGGAAGCAAAAGACAAAGTAGCGGCCATGCCCGGCGTCATTACCGTCGTGGAAAACGGCGGACAATTCCAGGTCGTGATCGGCCAGCACGTCGGCGAAGTGTACGAATCGTTCGCGGGACTCGCGAACCTGGATGCGAATACTTCGGAAGACGCACCGAAAGGCACGATCCTGAACCGGATCATCGCGACCATGTCGGCCGTATTCGCTCCGTTCGTATACATATTGGCGGCCGCAGGTATCCTGCAAGGTCTGCTGATCGTCGCCAACCTGATCTATCCGGCGTTCGGACAGACCGGCACCTACGAAGTGTTCAGCTTTATCTCTTGGGCACCGTTCACGTTCCTGCCGATCTTTATCGCCATCACGGCGTCGAAGCACTTCAAGACCAATACGTTCATTGCCGTAGCCAGCTGCGCCGCGCTCGTCAGCCCGGATTGGGCAGGCATCGCGACCCGTATCGCGGACGGCGAGAATTTCCGTTTTATCGGGATCGCTCTGACCGAGACGACCTATACCTCGTCCGTGCTGCCGCCGCTGTTCCTGGTCTGGATTCTCTCTTATTTGGAAAAATTCCTGAACAAGATCATGCATGAAGTGATCCGTCCGCTGTTCGTGCCGTTCCTGTGCCTTGTCATTATGGTTCCGTTGACCATCGCGCTAATCGGTCCGCTGTCCACATGGGGCGCCAACGGCATCGCGAACGGCTACAACTTCCTGGCCGAAAACGTGCCTGCGCTCGCCGGAGCGATCGTCGGCGGTTTCTGGCAGGTTATCGTCATCTTCGGCGTTCACTGGGGCGTCACGCCGATGGTACTCGCCAACTTCGAGCAGTACGGACGCGACTCGTTCCAGGCGTATCAGACGATCGCCATCGTGGCCCAGATCGGCGCGGTACTCGGCGTTATTATCAAGACCCGTTCGCAGGAGACGCGTAAAGTCGGCGTATCCGCGGGCATTACCGGCATCTTCGGTATTACTGAACCCGCAATCTACGGCATCACGCTCAAATTCAAAAAGCCGATGATCTACGGCTGCATCTCCGGCGCGGTCGGCTCGATTGTCGCCAGCTTCTTCAACCCGTATTACTTCGCGTATGCCGGACTTCCCGGACCGCTGACCATCGTCAACGGCATTAACGAAGGTTATCCGACCTCCGTCTGGGGCATTCTAATTGGCTGCGCCATCTCGCTGGTGCTGCCGGTGCTGATGATTCTGTTCCTCGGCTACGGCGAAGACGCGACCGAGAAAGCAGCGGCGTTCGCGGGCGGAGACGCCGAGACGGGCCAAGCAGCCGCACGCGGCGGCGTAACCGCAGCCACGGCTCCGCAAACCGTCGATATGCAAGGTTCGCCTGACGCTTCGGCAGCTCAAGAAGCGCTGCCGCTCGAAGACGAAGCTGTGCTGTCTCCACTGAAAGGCCGCGTGCTGCCGCTGTCCGAAGTGCCGGACGAAGCGTTTAGCACGGGAGCCATGGGACCAGGTATCGCCATCGAGCCGGAAGACGGCAAGCTCTATGCGCCGTTCGACGGCGTTGTTGCTACCACGACGCCAAGCCGGCACGCGATCGGGCTTCGTTCCCAAACAGGCGTGGAGCTGTTCGTCCATGTCGGCATGGATACGGTAAAGCTCAAAGGCCAACCGTTCACGCTGCACGCCGAAGAAGGCCAAGCTTTCAAAAAAGGCGACCTGCTGCTGGAATTCGACCAAGAAGCGATCAAAAAAGCCGGCATGCCGACCATCACTCCGGTACTGGTTACCAATGCGTTCGACTACAAAGACGTCATTATCGAAAAGCTGACCTCAAGCACGCTGAGCACCAAGCTGCTGACGGTCGTCAAATAAGGAGGATTTCCATCTATGACTGCTGCTGAACACAACGCGAAAAATCAAATGCCCGAAGGCTTCCTATGGGGCGGCGCGCTCGCTGCCCACCAATTCGAAGGCGGCTGGAACGCCGGCGGCAAAGGCCCGAGCGTCGTCGACGTGCTGACGGCAGGCGAACACGGGGTGCCGCGACGCATCACGGACAAGGTCGAAGAAGGCGAATTCTATCCCAACCACGAAGCGATCGACTTTTACCATCGTTATCAGGAAGACGTGGCTCTGTTCGCCGAGATGGGTCTCAAAGCGCTCCGTACCTCAATCGGCTGGAGCCGAATCTTCCCGAACGGCGACGAGGAGCAGCCGAACGAAGCAGGTCTGCAATTCTACGACGATCTGTTCGACGAATTGCTCAAGCATGGCATAGAACCGGTGATTACGCTGTCCCACTTCGAAATGCCGCTGCATCTGGCGCGCGAATACGGGGGTTTCCGTAACCGTAAAGTCGTGGACTACTTCGTCAAATTCGCCGAAGTGTGCTTCGACCGTTACAAGGACAAGGTCAAATACTGGATGACGTTCAACGAGATCAACAACAAGATGGACGTCCGCAATCCGCTGTTCCTGTGGACCAACTCCGGCGTGATCGTCGAAGAAGGCGAGAACGCCCGCGAAGTGATGTATCAGGCGGGTCACCACGAGCTGCTCGCCAGCGCCTTGTCCGTGATCAAAGGCAAAGCAATCAATCCGGACTTCCTGATCGGAGCAATGGCGTCCCACGTGCCGATCTATCCGTTCTCCTCGAATCCGGACGACGTGATGCTGGCCGAAGAATCGATGCGCGAGCGTTACTTTTTCCCGGACGTGCAGGTGCGCGGCTACTATCCGAGCTACGCGCTCAAAGAATTCGAACGCGAAGGCATCACGATTCCGTTCGAAGACGGCGACGCCGAGATCCTCAAGCGCGGCACCGTCGACTACCTGGGCTTCAGCTACTACATGTCCACGACGGTTAAAAGCGACGCTTCGGCCGACGGCAGCCGCGACGTCAACAACGGCGGCCTTCCGCACAGCGTCGAGAATCCGTTTATCCGATCGAGCGACTGGGGCTGGGCGATCGACCCGACTGGCCTGCGTTACACGCTGAACCGCTTCTACGACCGCTACCAGATCCCGCTATTCATCGTGGAGAACGGCTTCGGCGCGGTCGATACCGTCGAACAAGACGGATCGATCCGCGACCCGCAGCGTATCGACTACCTGCGCTCGCATATCGAAGCCGTGAAGCAAGCGGTCCTTTACGACGGCGTCGATCTGATGGGCTACACGCCATGGGGCATCATCGACATCGTATCGTTCACGACCGGCGAAATGAAAAAGCGCTACGGCATGATCTACGTCGACCGCGACAACGCGGGCAACGGCTCGATGCAGCGGATGAAAAAAGATTCGTTCGAGTGGTACCGCAAGGTGATCGAATCGAACGGGGAAAAGCTGTAAGGTAACTTTGCAGGTGTGCAAGTATATGGAGTATCTAAAAAAGAAGCGGCCTCCGACCCGAATCAGGGTTTGGAGGCCGCTTCTTTTTAAGTTCAACGGGTAGTCTTTTTGATCAAACGGTCGGTGCGAAATTTTAATGATCGGCTGATCCTGCATGCTGGCAGTCCGACTTCCGTATTCCGACTATAGTGAAATAACTGCAATCATCCATCTAATTCTCGCCAAATTGGATAAGTCACGGAAATAAATGCGTAAATCCAGTTATTGAAGCTAAAAATGCACGATTGAACTCAAAAAATCAAAATTAAATGGATAGATGCAGTTATTTCTCAAAACACCGATTTCGCAAGAAAATAAGTAGACATATGCAGTTATTTTGTTCCCCAAGCGCTCAGAAGGATCAACGCACTATCGCAAAACATCCGCCGGCGTCCGTTGACTTTGCTTCGCCGATTGCAGATCGCCCAGCAGCTCGGCAATCTCTTCTTCCGTCGTGCCCCAGCTCGTGCAGAAACGTACCGCCGTATGCTGCTCGTCCACCTTTTCCCACGTCGTGAACGTATGCTTGGTTTTCAACTCTTCCAGCACTTCGTTCGGCAGAATCGGGAATTGTTGGTTGGTCGGCGAGTTGTGCAGGAAGCCGTAGCCCAGCTCTTGAATACCGCTGCGCAGCTTCATGGCCAGGCTCACCGCATGACGCGAAATTTCGAAATACAGGCCGTCCTCAAACAGCGTCTCGAATTGGATGCCGAGCAGGCGTCCTTTTGCCAACAGACCGCCGCGCTGCTTGATCAGGTAACGGAAATCGCGCTTGAGCGCTTCGTTCACGATCACGACGGCTTCGCCCATCAGCGCGCCGAGCTTGGTGCCGCCGATATAGAAGACGTCGGTCAAGCGCGCCAGATCGGCCAGCGTCACGTCGCTGCCTTCGGCGGCCAGCGCGTAACCAAGGCGCGCGCCGTCGACGAATAGCGGGAGTCCATATTGTCGGCAAACGGCGCTGAGCGCTTCGAGTTCCGTGAGATTATAGATCGTGCCGTTCTCCGTCGATTGCGAGATGTAGACCATGCCGGGCTGCACCAGATGTTCCTTGGCTCCGTCGTTCAGATGCGCCTCGTAAGCTTCCCGTACCTGCTCCGCCGTAATTTTGCCGTTTTGATGCGGGATCGTCAGCACTTTATGTCCCGTCGACTCGATCGCGCCGGTCTCGTGTCCCGCGATATGTCCCGTGTCGGCCGACAATACGCCTTGATGCGGACGCAGCAAGGCGGCGATTACGGTCGTGTTGGTCTGCGTGCCGCCGACGAGGAAATGAACGTCCGCGCGGTCCGCTTCGCAAGCTTGACGGATCAGGCCGCGTGCTCGCTCGCAATGTTCGTCGGTTCCGTAGCCGCTGGTCTGTTCCATATTCGTTTCCAGCAGACGCTGCAAAATGCGCGGGTGTGCGCCTTGGGTGTAATCACATTCGAATCGGGTCATGGTTGATCTCTCCAATTTCTGTATAAGTCAAAATCCGTTGCTCCTATCATACTCCGTCCGCAGCGTTTTTTGTATATTTATACGAAAATTTTTAAGAAGAATGTTTTCTACCAGTGGACGATTGAACAAAGAAACGAAGCATCCACACCAACAACTGAGCGGTAAAAATAAAAACAATTATCCACGCACCGCCATACACCGTCCATTCATGAAGGACGTTTAGCATTTGTGGTGCATGATCGTCGAACAGCTTTTCGGCCTCGCGGCTGAAGAAATAGAACATGCCCAGCGTGAATAATCTCGACCACTGCGCCGGAGCGTACGCGCCGAGTCCTTTTCGCAAGCCGTACCGACGAACGCGCAGGACGGCCCGCACAATTTCCATTCCTTCGACCCACAGCAGGAGCAGCAGCGCGAACACCCAGATGCCGATCAACACGCCTGCCGGAAACACGGACGACTTCAGCGCGGCCGCTCCCGTGATCGCGACGGCGCCGTAAACGATGCAGTTGCTTTCCGGCCAATCGTCCGCCAGATTCCAATCGCGGCGGCGGTAGCGCAGGAACAGCAGCGCGGCCCCCGCGATATAGAACAGGATGCCGAGCAGGATCAGCACGCGGTAGACCATATACTCTTTCGCGCCGAACAGCTCGTGCAGCATCAGGCAGACCGATTGCAGCGCGACGGTCGTCAGCAAAATCACGCCGTGCAGCTTGCCGACCAACCTCAAGCCCGCGATTTCCCCTGCCGCAAGCGACGCGCCGAACAGATAAAAGATCAGCAGTCCCGCGTCCAAGATGCCGAGCGCAACCAGCACGGGATGCAATTGCGGAATGTTTATATGGGCCGCCGTCAGCGCCGCTCCCGTACCCGCTACCCAGGTCCCGATCGCGAAGCGACCGACGGGATCGTCCCAATGGCGGCTTTTGAAGCTTCCGTCCATAACCGAACCCAGATAACACGCCAGCAAAAACAGCCAAAGAAGCAGCGTGAACACGGCGAATCCGACGGTCCACACCGATCCTTTTCCCGTAAAATGAACCAGCACGCCCTGCGTGAAAATCGCGAACGCCATAACGGCGGCTCCGTCGGCGGTCGGCACGGCAGGCATGCGAAGAAACTTGGCGCACAACGCGGCAAGCAGCAGCAAAACGATCGCGGCGGCGACGAACATGGGAATTCCTCCTTTTCGCGTGTTCTTTACCTTATATAGAAAGACCGATGCCGCACAATTGAAACATCCCGGCGAGCACGACAAAAACGGCAGCCTTCGATTCGAAAGCCGCCGTTTTCTTAAATGACGTCAAGACTTCGCCGGCGTATGCCCGATTCCGGTCAAAAAGACTTTCCACGCGATCGCCAAAGTCTGGTCATACGCTTGCCGCGTCTCGTAGACCAACTGAATATCCAGCCCGTCCATCATCGTCATGCAGGCGACCATACATTCTTCCGGCGGCAGATTCCCGATTTTCGCTTGATCGAACAATGCTGTCAGCTCCGCTTTTAGTACAGACAGGTAGCGACGGTATTCAAACAGTACGAAATCCCGAACTTCGAGCGGCGTCGTAAAAGAGAATACGAACATCAGATGCATCCCCGGACGCGTGAGATAACGGTTTTTATGTTCGACCATATAGCCGTGCAGCCGCTCTTCCCAAGTCTTATTCGACGTCTCGCCGAAAAAACTGCGCACGAACGAGATCTCCTCTTCCACGACTTCCCCGTACAACTCCGTCAGCAGTTCCTTTTTGCTTGAAAAATGGTACGACATCGATTGTTTGCGAATACCCGCTTCTTCGGCGATCTGCGACATTTTCGTCCCCTCGTAACCGTGAAGGTTGAACTGCGAGATCGCCGCTTCTTTAATCTTTTCCCTGCTCAATGACAGCCCTCCATCGGGCCGGATCAGCCCCTCTTTTTCCGATTGCGAATCGCGTATCCTCCATACATCAGCAGATAGACGACCATGACCGCGATAGCCACATCATACACTAATTCATAGGAAAATGCCGAAGCGACCAGACCGAGAAGCATCGCGCCGCCTCCAATCCCGAGATCGAAGAAGTTGAAAAAGGACGCCATCGCGTTCTCGTGCTCGTGTTCTTCGACCAAGTTTACGCACCAGGTCTGGGTCGCGGGAAATACCGCGCCGAAGCCCAGACCGTACAGCACCGCAGATGCTAGGAACAGCGTCTCGCTTCCGGCCAGGGTAAGCAGCCAAATCCCCGCAATCATGAAGAATGCCGAGGGGACAAGCACCGAACCGGGACCGAGACGATCAAACATTTTACCCGAAACAAGTCGAACTGCGAAGCTGGCTGCCGCCACGATAAAGAAGAACCAAGCCACAGACACGAACCCTTTTTCCGCAGCATACAACGCAATAAACGACATGATCGATCCCGCAGCGATACCGACGAGCAAAATGAGCAGGGACGGGAACAACACTTTGCGCTCGATCAGCTTCGCCTTGGCTTCTTCGTGCCTAGCGTCCGTCTCGATCTCAGTCTGCGGCTTGCGCGAAATAAAAGCAGTCATCAGCACAGCAAGCAGCAGAATGAACGCGCCGCCGAAAAACAGATTGTGGAAATCATAGCGCATCAGAATCGCAGTACCGATCAGCGGCCCTACCGACACAGCAACTGTCTCTCCCATACCAAAGTAGCCCAGCCCCTCACCGCGACGTTCTTTCGGAATACTTGCCGTTGCCAGCGTTGCAAAATACGTGGTTGCCAAGCCGAAGCCCAGACCGTGCAGCACGCGAAAAACGAGAATCATCCCGATGCTGGTGGATAGATAGTAAGCCCCCGTCATCAACGCACAGATTGCGAGTCCGGTCAGCAGCAGATATTTTTTGTCGAACTTGGCTGCCAGTTTAGCGGTGAATGGACGAATGAGAATCGCGGAAAACATGAAAATGCCTGTCACCAGTCCGACTTGCGACGCGCCTCCGCCCAGCTTCGAGACGAACAACGGCAGCGTCGGCAGCATCATCTCGAATACCATGAAGAGCAGCGCGTTCGCTACCATAATGAAAATAAAAGATCGGCTCCATAGCCGGGCCGCAGGGGCCGTCAACACCTTCGTACTCATCTCTACCTCCGTAAATGCCTGAATTTGATATGAGACGAATTTTATCTGACTATGGTCAGATTGTAAAGATTAATTTGTTTTATTCACGAATATAAATTCCATACAAACTTACCAAAGTCAGTTTCGGCTTGTATAACAGACATAAAAAAGCACGAACCCTTTTCGAAGAGTCCATGCTTAAGATTTGGAGAAAATATGGCAGAGCAAATCGACTTTTTCGGGCTGCCCGCTTTTCACAAATACTTCTGCAAATTATCCCAGACCACTTGATAGCCGTTCGCGAACATATGGATGCCGTCCATCGTGTAGGCTTCGTTCAGATTGCCGTGTTCGTCCGTAAGCCCTTGATTGACGTCGAGATATTGGAGTCCAAGCCGTTCGGCGAGCTGCTGGACCGCTTCGTTGGCTTGGGAAAGCGTTCCGTTATTTCGTCGCGAGAAAAACTCGGCAGCTCCTGCGGGATCGACGCCGGGGAATTTCGCTTCCGCGTTGACCGGATAATATTTCAACAAAGCGATGCGACAGTCAGGCAGACGTTCTTGCACCCGCCGCAGAATCTCCTCGTAACGCTCAACCAGTCCGGCAATCGTATAGTCTGGCTCGCCGAGGTCGTTGGTTCCGATGTTAATGAATAAACGCGACGGCGCAAGCTCCAAAATGCAGGCATCGAGCGAAACCAAAAGCTCCCGCGTCACAAATCCGGCAACGCCGCGATTGTATAGAGTGAACGGCTTGCCAGACGTCTGCTGAAGCTCATGAATCGGGAAAAATTCCATCAGCGAAGAACCCGCGAATACGGTCTGTCCTTTGACGGCATAGCGGTTGAGGATACGGTAAGCGTCAATTTTCCCTTGCTTGTCGGGTGCGAGTTCCGGTTGGTCGGTCGGAAGATTCGAGGTCATGGGGGATTCCTCCTTTGGATTGGAAAACTATAAATATCCATAGATTTAAACAATAAAACTTTAATTTTTCGAAAAAAAATCATTTATAAAATCAATAACATGCCTTAAACTATGGATAGCTTTTGAGTCCAATTATGATCGGAGCGATTGAGATGGATCAGTACAGATTTAGTCCAACGCATAGTCAGATGATCGTCGACGCAATTGTAGAAGGATACCACGACTATATCGAACACCGAAAAGATCGTAAAGCCGTGATGAAGATTAGTTCTGCATTCGCCTGGACAAAGGGTAATTTTATTGAAAGCAGGATTGCCGAAGATTCTACGAACCATGGCTTTACCTATAAAAAATCGAAAGCAGGCCTGACTTGGGACTATTTGCAGTTCATCCATCAGGACTCCAAAATTCTTTTTCTGGTGAAGAATGCAAGCTACTTTAACGAAGACGCTTTTTCGCTGGCTACGCTGCCTGGTGATGTCAAACAGAATGGGAAACGGCGAACGTATTTGCATGAGCTCTCTAAAATAAATGCTCAATTGGAGTTCCCGGCTGTTCGTCCTTCAAAAAGCGGCAAGGAAAGGGTTGAACAGCTCACTTTATTCATGGCAGAAGAACAGATCAAGGATGAACTGGACGACTTCAAATCCTCTTATCAAGAATTCCACATCTTGACCTACAAGTTGGATGAAGCGTACCAAGTTGCCGAGATCATTCATTACCTTCCCAACCCAAAAGATAATATCGCTTATATGGTCGAGGATCTTTCTGAATTAATCTCCGGAGCTGCTCTAACAGACGATGATCTCGAAGTATTTGCAAAAGAATCTAGTGAAGAAATCGTCGACCCGGCAGCATTCGATATCGGGATTTGGGAAGAGGAAAAACAAAACGAATAAAAAGGAGCCTGTGGAAGTTCCGAACTTAGGAGGGAACAGGCATGTTCATTGGTGATAACTTAGCCAATTTAAGAATCATGCATGGGTATTCGAGAAGACAGCTCTCCGAAATGCTAGGCGTTACCGAGCAAACGATTTGGCAATATGAGAATGGCTATACGTCTCCTAAAATACAAATGGTGAACGAGCTGAAACGAATTTTCGATGTGAAAAGCAAGTACTTTTACGAACAGGATATGCTCTTGAAAAGCAATGGCTCTGCAAACATAAACATCATGAACATTGCTTATCGCTCTAAAATTTTAAATGCCTTGACGAAGACCCAATCCGAGGCCAAGCATATTGAATTTTTGGATACCTTTATTAATTATATGACAGCCAGAATCCGCATGCCACTGCTCAAGATCATCACACTACGAGACGAAATCATTGATTATCTACAGCATTCTACAGAAGAACGAGTTGTTCAAATTAGAAAAGCAGCCAGTATCGCACGCGAACAGCTCGATCTTGCCCAAGATCATAACGACGACTTATTATTCGCAATCGAAAAGAGCGGTGTTTTTGTTTTTGAAAAGGCGATTGGCGAAGAGATCGATGCGTATAGCCTTTGGACTCAAGACGATCGCCCATATATCATTCTGGGTAACTTAAAATATTCAGCAGCCAGACGGAACTTTGATATTGCGCATGAACTTGGTCATTTACTGCTGCATTATCGACTGGAATTCAGCAATTTGGACCGAAAAGAGCATAAGGTTATCGAAAACGAAGCGAATACCTTTGCCTGTGCTTTTTTGCTTCCGGAAGAAGAATTCTCACGAGATATGAGCAGCATTGCTCGAATCACGAATCCGGATAGCTACTTGGATCTGAAGCAAAAGTGGAAAACATCGCTACAAGTATTAGGCTATCGGGCCGCTCAGTTGGAATTTATGGAGTCCAAGGAGCACCGGAATTTTTATGCCGCGCTTCATCGCAAAGGGTACTTGCAGTTAGAGCCATTGGACCGTGAAATTTCTGTGCAAAAACCCATGAAAATGAAGAGTATTATTGATTTGGTTGCCACCAAAGACATTATCGACATTCGGAAAATGCTTGATCGAGATTGGAAAGTGGACATCGCCTTCTTCTACAAACTGACCGGCATTGAGTTTAACTTTTTTAATAAATATCTGCGCGCAGAGCAAGATTTTGAGTTGTTTAGCGTTGCTGACTTTCCCAGAAAATCATCGTATGGAACAAATTAATCATTCTTTTCGCACATCCCCACTTAGGCAACTTTGAAGTGGGGATTTTTTAACGATACATACATATGCCTTAATTCTGACACCCTTTACAATGTAGCGGCCTTGGAAAAAGTAACGCAACGAAGCTGCACTTTTAAATTAACTTCCTAGACTTTCGCAACCTTTTCCGAAAACGGTTCGTCTGGGTAGGCAAGAAAGAGAAAATGACGATTTTAATCTATTGATCCCATAGGAGGTTTTATTCATGAAAAAGAAATTTGCTGCTTCCCTGATGTCCGTGTCGATCCTGACTGCTTCGCTCGGCGGTTCGATCTTTGCTGCCGCACCTACGACGTTTAAGGATCTGAAGGACGTAGCCGGACAAGAAAAAATCCAATCGCTGCAAGAGCAAGGCGTGATCAAAGGCGTAAGCGCAAGCTCGTTCGCTCCGAATGCGCGGGTAACGCAAGCTCAAGCGGTTCAATTCATCTCCAACGGTCTCGGCCTGGCCTCGCTTGAACTGCCCGACGCCGATCCATCGCAAACTGCACATGATCTGTTCCCGGCCGTGAAAAATGAAGCATGGTACGCGGCGGCTTTCCTTGACGCGGCGCAAAGCGGAGCCAGTATCCCGACTGACGTCGATCCATCGGCAAAAATCACGCGCGAAGCCTATGTCGACTACCTGATGGATACGCTCAAAACAGCCGGCAACCTGCCGATGATCAACATCCTCGTACCGGAAATCGCGGACGAAGATCAGTTCGACATCATGTCGCTCGGCTCCACTCAACTGGCGATCGCGCTGGAAATCGTACAATTGGACGCCGACAAAAAGTTCCATCCGCAAGAAGAAATTACACGCGCCGAAGCAGCCGTTATGCTGTATAACGCGATCGATTACATGAACCAACTGAAGCAGCCGATCACGATTCAACCGATTGAAGAAGACGGCGAAATGCATATCCTGCCTATGCCGGTCGAAGAGCAATCTTAATTCGTCATACGTCGAACAGACAGTTCGATCGGCATCCTCTCCTATAGCGTTACAGAAAACGACCGATGCGACCACCCCACCCTCGCATCGGTCGTTTTTTGTGCGCTTGCCCGTTTTGAAATAAGATATAGGCATCACGTATTCTGCGAAAAGGCGGGTTCTTCATGACAAACAATCGTTCCTCCTCCGCGCTTGGCGAATTTATCAAATCGCGCCGTCAGCGGCTTCGGCCTGAAGACTCCGGCATCGACCCGCTTCCGGGACGTCGGCGTACGCCGGGGCTTCGTCGGGAAGAAGTGGCGTATCTGGCGAATATGAGCGTCACCTATTACACCTGGTTGGAACAAGGCAAAGACCTCAATCCTTCTCAAGAGATTCTGCTCAACATCGGCCGCGCGTTGAAGCTTGGCGATTCGGAGCAGAACTACCTTTTTTCATTGGCTGAATCGTCATTGGCTCCGAGCTATGTAGCGGATGCCAGAACCGATATCCCGTTGTTGCAGGCCTTGACCAACCAACTCAGTTATCCGTGCTTTATAACGAACGACAGCACGGATGTGCTCGCATGGAACCGCTCTGCCGAACTGCTCATGGCAGACTTCGGCAAGGCTCACGAACAGGATCGGCATGTGTTGAACATGGTATTTTTGAATCCGGAGTTCCGGGAACGACTGTTGAACTGGGATCAGTTTGCCCGTTATACGGCGGCTTGGGTGCGGACGAACTTCGAGCGCAACAAGCACAATCCGCGGTATATGGAACGATTCGAACGGCTGAGCCGGGAAAGCGAGGAGTTCCGGCGCTGCTGGGATCTGTTCGAGGTCAAGCAAAACCATGTGTGCCCGATGCACTTCCGTTTGCCGGACGGTCAGCGGTTGGACTTCGACATTCATTCCGCTTCGCAGATCGACCAAGACCCGAGCTTGGTCTGGTCGATTCTCGTTCCCGCGCCCGGCACGGATACCGAACAGCAGCTCAAGGAGTTGTTGAAGCAGGACGCCGAGTAGGGAGTCTCAGTGGATCGAACGCGCTCAGCGTACAGATCCCTTTTCCGCTCTGCAGACATGGAATTTAGCCGACCGCGATCCAAGTTGGACAACGCACCACGACTCAGCCTATTAACGCCGTTACCCGTATCATCCTGCTCTGGTTGGCTTTTCTGCATGGCGGTATGCTGGGCATGAGTTCAACTACGAGAGGATGATACAGATGCAAACTTGGTTCATTACGGGTGCTTCGGGCGGCCTGGCTATTCATCTGACACGCAAATTGCTGGAGCGGGGCGACCGGGTCGCGGCTACTGTGCGCAAGGCTGGGGTATTGGACGAGTTGAAAAATACGTACGGCGATCGGCTATGGTCGGCGCATCTGGATCTGACGAACGCGGCGCAGATCGAAGAAGTGGTCACGAGGGCTTTTACGGAGCTTGGTACGATCGACGTATTCGTCAACAACGCGGCCTACGGATTGTACGGCGCGATCGAGGAAGCGAGCGACGCGCAAATAGAGCACGAATTCGCCACTAACGTGCTCGGCTCGCTTCGCGCCGCCAGAGCCGCTATGCCTTTCCTCAGAAAACAAGGACACGGGCATGTGGTGCAGCTCTCCAGCTCGGCCGGGCATTATTCGATTCCGGGCATGGGCCTGTATTGTTCGACCAAATGGGCGGTAGAAGGCGCTTTTGAAGCCCTTGCCAAAGAAGCCGCTCCGTTCGGCATCCGGTCCACGATGGTGGAGCCAGGCGGCATCCGCACCGGATTCCTCGGCGGCAACGCCGCATACGGCGAACCGATGGACGTCTATCGCGAGCAGGAAGCCGGACAATTCACCCGCATGATGAAAGGCGAGCTGCCCGGCATGGACACGCCCGAAGCTTTCAACCGCGCCGTCGTCGGCGATCCCGGGAAAATGGCCCAAGCGATCATCGACCGCTCGGATGCCGGCGAAGGCCCGCTGCGCCTTGCGCTGGGCAGCGACGCTTATGCGGTCGTTCGCGAATCGCTGTTGGAGCGGCTGGCGGCGTTGGAGGCGCAGAAGGAGTTGGCGTATTCCACGGATGCGGCCGATGCCGGAGCTTGAAGGATATCTTGGGTTTGACAACCTACACGTAGTGTTCATTCCCGCGTATAAGCAGGATTGATGTCGGGACAAAATAATCATATGCTCAACAAAAAACGAGCCGCCAGGATTGATCGGCGGCTCGTTTTTTGTTGAGTTTTTACTTGTATATCTAGTAGCTTGACCAACCTTAATTAGAAGTTCACGCCCACTTGAAATGCACACGCTTTAGGTGCGTTTCCGCCGGAGACTTCGTGCACGGTTTAGGTACGAAATCTCCGGCGGGCGTAACTTTACATTGAACTTGGTCAAGTCACTAGCAGCTTGACCGCATCAAATTTTCATTGCGTAAAAGATTCGCTGCAAACAAGCCCACCCTACTCCGCCGCTGCCGCGATATCCGCCAGCGCCCAGTGTCCGGACGGAACATCCGGCCAGCGGGAAGCGTCAGGGGCGGCCGGCAATGTCCGTCCCAATACCCGGTTGAACACCGCTGCCGCTTCGGCACGGCTCAGAGCGCGATCCGGTTCGAAGCGGCCGTCCGGCAATCCGAGCAGATAACCGGCTTGCCGCGCGCGGGCGATATCGCCCGCAGCCCAATGATCGGCCGTATCCGTGAAGGCCGCCGATTCAAGCCCGATATCGCCTACCGCATCCAGCCCTTTCCAACGTGCTAACACCGCAGCCAATTCGGCGCGCGTCACCGGACGATTCGGGCCGAAAGCCTCGGTGCCCGTTCCGCGCATCCATCCTGCTTCGCCGGCGGTGCGCACCGCTTCGGCTGCCCAACTTCCGGCCACCACGTCACGGTAGCCGCTGCCTTCGGAAGAAGCAGCTCCAGCAGTCGCCTGAGCGCCGCTCAAGCGAAGCAGCATCGAGGCAAGCTCAGCACGCGTGACCGACTTGGTTGGGCGGAAGCTTCCGTCCGGGTAGCCTTGCATATACAATTTCCCTGCCGTTGCAGGATCTTCGGCTTGCGTGCCGGTGACTCCTTCTTCGCCCGGAACCGCCGGAACCGGATTATCCGTCACCGGGTTCGCAGGAGTAGGAACCGCAGGCTGAGGAGCTGCAGGCGATGGCGTTTGCGGTTCCGAAGGCGAAGGTGTTGGGGTCGACGGCGTATTCCCGCCCGACGAACCTCCGTCCTGTCCGCCTCCTCCCGGAGTCGTCGTCTCCAAACCGCGAACGAACGTCAACGTAAAGTCATCCAATGTTCCCCAAGCTTTCGCGTTGGCCTGGATCGAAGCTCCAACCGTGAGATTGCCTTTTTCCACACGGATATCCGCGATCTTCGGCTCGTTCCACTGCGCCCAACCTTTGACCCCGGTCGCGGCTTCGCGCTCCTGCCCGCCGCTCGATGCCAGCAGTTTCATATCGCCTTCCGTCACGTCGCCGCCTTGAATCGACATGGACAGATCATAATAACCCGGCTCCAGTCCTTCCAGCGTCTGCTGCACCTTGAAGTTCACGCGTTCGGATGAATAGAAATGTAACGAATAGTTGCCCGATTTAGCGTCGGAAGCTTTGTTCTGGTACGCCGTATGCGGCACGCTTCCTTCGCCGTACGTGATTTTCCACATGCTGCGGTCATCGTTTTCGAAGCTGCCGTTCAGCAGCAGGTTCCGCTTGCGGATCTCAAGCGCAGCCTGCACCGGAATCCCTCCTTCCGCCAGCCCTTCGATGATGTATTGGCCGGTTCCTTTTTCCACAGCTGCTTGAAGCGCCGCTTGGTCCCAGCTTACGCTCAGCGATCTCGCGCTTCCGTCGTTGTAGACCGCTTCGACCACGGTAGGCAGCGTCGCGGGTTCCCCGGCATTAACCGTCACGCTGACCGGACGAATCGCATCGACTTTAAGCGGCGCGGTAGCTCCGGTATTTACGTAGTTGAACACATTGAGCGAAGCCAAAGGTTTGCCCGTAAAATCGAACAACGCCTGGTTATCGACCGCGCTGCCTCCGAACCACTGACCGGCGTCATGCGGATCGTATTCGGCAGCGAAGCTGGATGCCCAGCCCGATCCGTCCTGCTCCCACAGTTGCTGATTGCCAGCGCGATCCGAGGCCGGGCCAACGGGCAACCATGCCGGTTCCCAATAAAACACGCCGATCCCCGCATCGCCGACTTTGGCGACCGCGTCGATCACGTTGCGTACCGACGTGGCCTGCCCTTGCACGCTGATCGGGTAATCCAGCTCCTGACCTGATGCCTGCGGAGCCGAATTGCCGTGACCGTCGCCGTCTTCCGCCGTGTACGTATACGACGTTTCCGCGACCATGACCTTTTTGCCCGTCGTATCCGCGACCTGCTTCAATACACTGGTCAGGTTGCTGAGCGTGCCGTGCCAGAAAGGATAATAAGAGCTTGCGAACACGTCATAATCGACGCCGTATTTCGTCAATTCCGCGGCGTAGTTCGCATAACGTCCAGCCGATTCGGGATTGGTAAAATGCAGTGCGACGAGGATCGACGAATCGACCTCCCGTACCGCTTTGCTCCCCTGGCTGAACAACGACGAGATCGAAGTCCAATCTTTTTCGCCGACAAAAAATCCGTTCGTTTCGTTGCCGACCTGCACCATGCCCACGTCGACGCCGGCTTGAATCATTTGCTCCAGGCTGCTTTTGGTGTAGGCATACAGCGCTTCGCCTTTTTGCTCGACGGTGTAGCCTTTCCAAGCTTTGGGCGCCTGCTGTTTGGCCGGATCGGCCCAGAAGTCGGAGTAATGGAAATCGACCAACACCTTCATTCCGTTATCGGTGGCGCGCTTGCCGATTTCAATCGCTTTTGCCAAGTCGTTGTCTCCGCCGCCGTAACCTCGTCCCTGCGCATCGTAAGGATCGTTCCATACGCGTACCCGCACGTAGTTAACGCCGGATTCTTTGAGCGTGGCAAACAGATCCTTGGGTGCTCCTTGTTCATCCCGGAACACGACGCCGCTTTTCTCAAGAGCGAGCACGCTCGATACGTCGGCTCCTTTGATAAAGTCAGCGCCTAGTCCTTCAACCTTTTGCACAAAAATATCCGCTGCCACGGGCTGAGTCGTGTCGCCGCTCAGCCGCGTTAAGCGCACGTCGTCCAGATAGCCCCACGCGGCCGGTTTTCCGCTGATCGAAGCGCCGACGGACAATTTTTCAACCGGATCGGGCAGCACGAACTTCACGGATACTTGGCCCCAATTGTTATAATCGGTCGTCGGGACGACATCGGATGCTTCCGTTCCCGCAAACAACTTCACATGTCCCGCTTTGTCTCCCCCTCCGCCCATCGACTGAGCCGTCAGCTCATAGCTGCCCGCCGGAAGCTCGTACACATTCTGGCTGACCGTGACCGACTGCTCCGTCGGAGCGGCGTCTTTGATCCAATATTTAAAAGCATGAGCTCCTTCGGTCGGATGGATAAAGGCATCGTCGGCATAAGCGAACCTGCTAACCTCCACGTGATCCCAACCGGACGGCTCCACTTTCCAAGATTGACCGTCCCAAAAATCCGCCTCGAACCCTCCGTTCGCGATCTGCGGCTCAACCGAATCCGCATGCGCGTTTTGCGCTTGGAACGGCAGCGTGCCAAGGACGGTAACGACAGCCAACAGCAGCGGTAAAATCCGTTTTTTCGTTCCCATTCTACTCATCTCCCCTCTATGTGTGAAGCGTTTACATTTTAGACTGTGATCAATATAACAACTGCCGCCGGGGAGCGGATACGGGATTATTGCAACATTTCGTGTGTTTCGGAAAGGGATTGCTTATTTCGGCGAGGATCGCTATAATCGTTTTTAATTCATGCTGAAGGAGATGGTCGCCGTGCAGGCAATCCAATCGACCCAACTTCATCATCACAAGCAGCGTTAGCACCCCCGATCAACAAATCCGGGGCGGGCTAACGCTTCTCGCGTTGGCCTCCCTGCGGCATAGCAAAACGCGCAGGACCAAGAGGTCCTGCGCGTTTTTTTGTTTTCCGGCATAACCTATTACGATTATCGAGAGGATGAATCTTATGCAAAACGTAAAAGGTACCTATGATTTTTTCGGAAAAGAACAAGCGGTTCGACGGAAGGTAGAGACGACGCTGCGGCAATTGTTCGAAGCGTATGACTTTGACGAGATGAACTCTACGATTCTCAATGAGCTGGATCTTCTGGCTTCAAAATACGCGGGCGGCGATGAAATTTTGAAAGAAATGTACCAACTGACCGATCAGGGCGAGCGCAAGCTGGGGCTGCGTTACGACTTGACGATTCCTTTTGCCAAAGTCATCGCGCTGAACCCCGGCATCGAATTCCCTTACAAACGCTACGAGATCGGCAAAGTGTTCCGCGACGGCCCGGTCAAAAAAGGACGCCTGCGCGAATTTCTGCAATGCGACGCGGACGTGGCGGGGATCGCCGGACCGCAAGCCGAAGCGGAACTGATGCAGCTCGCCGCCGAAGCGTTCCGCAGACTGGACATTCCGGTCGTAATCCGCTGGAACAACCGCAAGCTGCTCGGCGAAACGCTGGAATCGCTCGGCGTGCCGACAGAGCTGCGCTCCTCCGTCATTCTGACGCTGGACAAGCTCGACAAGATCGGGCGGGACGGGGTACTGCGAGAATTGGCGGGCAAAGAGCTGGCAGCCTCCTCCGCCGAGTCGATCGTTCGCCTGACCGAAGCGCCTGTCGAGACATTCGAAGACTGGGTGACATCCTGCGGCGTGGAAAACAGCGACGGGGCAAACGAAGCGCGGGCGCTCGCCCGACTTCTGGAACGCTTGGGACTGGACGCCGTCTGCCGCTTCGATCCTTTTCTCGCACGCGGATTGTCGTTCTATACCGGTACGGTCTACGAAATCTTCGACGCTTCCGGCCGCTTCACGTCCAGCCTGGGCGGAGGAGGACGATACGACAACATCATCGGACAGCTCGTGGAACGACCGGATATCGCCTACCCGACCGTCGGCCTCTCGTTCGGCATGGAGTCGATCATGGCGATGCTGGCCAAGCGCGAAACGGAGATCCCGCAGCCGCAGGTTCTGATCGTTTCGATCGGCGGGGATATGATCGCGCCCGTGCTGGAAACAGCCGCTTTGCTTCGGGCAGAAGGCATTCGAACGGCCATTGAACCGATCGGACGAAAATTGAAAAAATCGCTGGCGTCGGCGTCGGTTCGCGGAATTCGCTGGGTGATTCTGATCGGCGAAAACGAAGCGGCAGCAGGGCGGGTACAACTCAAAGATATGACGGAGCACAAGGAACAAATCTTGCCGGTCGATCAAGTACTGCGCATCATTCATCAAAAAGCGAATAGCTCGACATGATGAGGAGGTCTTTCTGCAATACATGCACAACAAAAAAACTGCTCCAAAAGTCAGAGCAGTTTTTTGTATGAATAAGTTTAAGACTGGAACTCGCTCGCTTAAATAAGCATGATCCGCTTCTCTCTCAGATCAATCCTGATTTTTCCAGCATGCGTTGAATCATGACGGCCGTTTCGGCTCTTGTTATTTGTTGTTTCGGAGAAGCAAGACCGTTATAACCGTTCAGGATACCGAGCTTTGCGTTCAAGGCTGCTGCCGATTCGGACCACTTATTGAATTGATCTCGATCACGAAAAGCTGCCAATATCAGACTGCTTTCGTTTTCCGTGATCTCCGTGTTTACCCCTGCCAGATTCGCGGCTCGGAACAGCAGAACGAGCGCCTCTTCACGCGTTATTTTTTGATTAGGTCGGAATTCTCCGTTTTCGAAACCTTGGATCAATCCATAACTCGAGCCGATAGCCGCCGCCTCGTAAAACCAATCGGTTTGATTCACATCAAGAAAAGCAGCAGACTGATCGGCATGATGAAGTCCAAGACTGCGAACAAGGATAGCCGCAAATTCGGCACGCGTAATATCTTGTTCAGGCAAAAACTGTTCCTTGTTTACTCCTTGAACAATCGTTCTCGAAGCCATGTCCTCGATGCCTGTCCGGGCCCAATGATTGACTACGTCTGAAAATGTTTTGTTTTGATAAATGACGGAGTATACGCTGTTGGTCATACTGTTTATAATCGCAACCGTTTGGCCGTCTCTAACCTCTATTCGTGTCGGCACATGTGCGATTTGACCGTTTTCGGCAAGAACGACGCCTGTCGTAATTCTTTGGGAATTTGCGTCATTTGATATCGCGATTGTCCTTTCCACAAATGTATTGAATCGCTCTACCTTGACTTCCTTGTCTCGGTAGTTAGCCGTGATATCAAATTGTACGGCCGGGGCTACTTGCACTGCGCCGTTCAATCCGCTGGTCAAAGCTCGAACTTCATTGTCGGAAGCTTGCAGGATCTCAATATCAAGCTTGACGTCTCCCAATGCGATTGCGTTTCCGAGGGTTCGGGAAATGCGATCAACATTAAGCTCTTTAGCTGGAATGGTATAAGAAGCTTGCGAGGTCTCAATTTGTAAAGTCGCTTCTTTGCCTTCCATCGTTTTAATCATGCGGCCGTTCCATTCGCTCGAGATATTGACCGCATTTGCAACTCGAATCAAAACTGTCGACCCATTGGGCTCATTCCGAAGCTTCTCGTCGAGTTTTTGTTCGTCGACGGAAACGACGGTTACTCTCTGACCGTTTCTTGTTTCTGTGCGAGCTGTTGCGATCTGCTCCTGCACCTGTCCGTTCACGATGATATCGATAGAGTTAGTCTCTGCGGAAGCAGCGCCTCCTGTATCGGTATTGCCGTTACTTGCGGGAACGTTAACAGTATCGGGAACCTGGTTCGGCAAAGCGATGCTGAAGTTTACCGACGTCCGGTTTCCTGCTTGATCCGTGACGACAAGCTTATAATCGCCATTCGAGGAAACGGTAGAACCCGACGTAAATGGTTTATCATTCAATATAGCCGTTCCTTCATTGAAGGTTATCGTAACCGAAGACGTATATTTCCCTTGTTCCGAGACGCCCGTCACGACCGGATTTGTCCTGTCGATCGAAAAAGCCAAGGTGGTGGCGTTGCCTGCCGTATCGGTAACCATCAGCGCGTAATCGCCTTCTTCGCTTACGATATCACCCGAAGCAAAAGGTTTATCGTTCAGTGTTGCGGTTCCTTCTTCGAATGTAATCGTACGATTGTCATTGTAACTGCTTTTGTCCGTTACCCCGTTTACGACCGGAGCCGTTTTATCCAGCGAGAAGTTGACCTTCGTCTCATTTCCGGCCGCGTCAATCACGATCAACGTATATTCGCCTTCCTCGGCGACTTCGTCTCCCGATACGAACGAATCTCCGTTCAGCTTCGCCGTTCCTTCGTCGAACGCGATTATGCGATCCGTATTGTAAAGTTCGCCGTCCGTTACGCCGGTCACAATCGGAGCGGTCTTGTCGATCGCGAAGCGCACAGTCACTTCGTTACCCGATTCGTCGCTTACGATTAACGTATAATCGCCTTCTTCGCTCACAAGTCCGCCCGATACAAATACGCTGCCGTTCAACGTCGCCGCGCCTTCATTGAAAGTAATCGTACGATCGTCATTGTAACTGCTTTCGTCCGTTACTCCGACTACGACCGGAGACGTTTTGTCCAGCGAAAAGGTGACTGTCGTACTATTGCCGGCCGCATCGGTCACGATCAACGTATATTCGCCTTCCTCGGTGACTTCGTCTCCCGAAGCGAACGAATCTCCGTTCAACGTCGCTGTTCCTTCGTTGAAGGTTACTCTTCTGTCAGCATTATAATTTTCGCCATTGTTTACGCCCGTCACTATAGGGTCGGTCTTGTCCACCGTGAAGCGAACCGTTGTTTCGTTTCCGGCCGCATCAGTCACGAGCAGCGTATAGTCGCCTTCTTCGCCGACAAGCCCGCCGGATACAAACGCGCTGCCGTTCAGCGTCGCCGTGCCTTCGTTAAACGTAATCGTGCGATCCGAGTTGTAACTGGTTTCGTCCGTTACTCCGGTTACGACCGGAGATGTTTTGTCCAGCGAGAATACGATTGTTGCAGAGTTGCCGGCCGCATCGGTCACAATCAGGGTATAGTCGCCTTCTTGTTCGACGGTACTGCCGGATACGAACGGATTTCCGTTCAACGTCGCTGTTCCTTCGTCGAATAAGATCGTTCGATTTGTATTGTAAAGACCATTATCTGCTACCCCGGTAACAAGCGGGTTTGTTTTATCGATGGTGAAGGCGATCGTGATCTCGTTATCCGCCGCGTCTTTCACGATCAACGTATAATCGCCTTCTTCGCTCACAAGTCCACCGGATACAAACGCGCTGCCGTTCAGCGTCGCAGTTCCTTCATTGAAGCTAATGGTACGATCGGCGTTATAACTGCTTCCGTCCGTTACTCCGGTCACGACCGGAAAAGTTTTATCCAGCGAAAATGTTACGGTTGCAGCATTGCCGGCCGCATCGGTCACGATTAGCGTATAGTCGCCTTCTTGGCTAACCGAATTTCCCGACAGAAACGGACTTCCGTTCAGCGTCGCTGTTCCTTCGTTAAATACGATCGTTTTGGTCGTATTGTAGCTTTCGCCGTCGGCCACGCCCGTCACGACCGGATCGGTCTTATCGATGGCGAAGCGGATCGTCGTCTCATTGCCTGCCGCATCGCTTACGATAAGCGTATACTCATCTTCCTCGCTCACGATCATTCCCGAAGTAAACGGAATTCCGTTCAGCGTCGCCGTTCCTTCATTAAACGTAATCGTGCGATCGACGTTATAATTGCCTTGATCCGTTACTCCCGTTACGACGGGAACTGTCTTATCCAGCGAGAATATGACGGTCGTAGCATTGCCCGCTGCATCGGTTACGATCAGTGTATAGTCTCCGTCTTGAGCAACGGTACTACCGGATACAAACGGATTGCCGTTTAGCGTTGCCGTTCCTTCGTTAAATGTCACGATTCTATCCGCATTGTACAGCTTGCCGTCCGTCACTCCGGTCACAATCGGACTTGTTTTGTCGATTGTAAAAGTTACCTTCGTCTCGTTCCCGGCCGCATCCGTTGCAGTAAGCGTGTAACTTCCTTCTTCGTTCACGGTACTTCCCGACATAAAGGCGTTCCCATTGAGTATCGCCGTTCCTTCGTTAAAGGTGATCGTTCGGCTGCCGTTGTAGCTGCTTCCGTCCGTCACCCCGGTTACGACCGGAGGCGTTTGATCAATGGAAAAGGCGATTGTCGTCTTGTTCCCGGCATTATCCGTCACCACGAGTGTATGACTGCCGTCCGTGCCGTATTGGCTGCCCAGCACGAATGGCGAGCCGTTTATAGTCGCGGTTCCTTCATTGGCGGTAATCGTTATCGGCGTTCGGTATAGACCGCCTTCAACGACACCGGAGACGATAGGAGGTATTGTGTCAAGTTCGATAGAATCTTGATAGATCTCCGATTCCGCATTCGAATCGTCGCGAAGCTGATAGTATACGGTTTTTACGCCGTCGCCGCTTATCAACGTCCACGGCTTCGTTGCCGCTGCGGGTTCCCAGGGCAGCCATGTTTGGTTGTCGTTCGATAATCTCATTTCGATCGGGTCCGCTTCGGGATCCGTGCTTGTCAAATTCAAAGTCACGCTGGTGGAATTCGTGTAAGCCGATCCGTTATTGATGGAGATCGAACCTGTCGGAGCTTCATTCTCGACATAAGTCACTACCAGTTGAGGACGAAAGCCCGCATTGGCTTCTTCCTGGGAGTATATTGTTATCTTGGCCAAGTCGTTTAACGATTCGTTTCCGGTCAATACGAAAGTCACGTCGCGGTCTGCGGCGCTTGTTTGCGCATTTACGATATTCGTCACATCCATGTTCAGTATCCAATTTTGAGAGATCGGAGGAATCGCTGCATACGCTAAGCGAGTGCTGGGACCGGCGGAATCGTATGCCGGAAATGTATTATCCGTATCCTGCATGTCATTATTGGAAGAACCCCAGGCATCGATGTAAAAACTGTTTTCAGATCCGTTTTCCGTTTCCAGTGACGCCAGTGTAAGCCGAAGCTCATATTTCGTAACGGTCCCCGGAACGGTTCCCAGGTTAAATCGCAATGCGGCTCTAGAAGGCCCTATGCCCCCGCCCTCAGTGCCTACGTATAACTTCCCTGCTTGATCGTCTGTACCGATGTAATTCCCTCCGTCGTAATACAGCAGATCCGCTTGAACTTGCTCTGTTAGAACCGCGGCGTAAGTCGACTTGAAAAACCCTGCCGGCATCGTGATTCCAACCAACAGCAATATCGCCAAAACGGCGGATAGTGTCTTCCTGATCATAAAATATCTCCTCTGCATTTAGGAATTTGATGGTCCTTGATCCAAAAGAAACCGATCTGAAATCCCAATGCAGGACAGATCGGTTACACGTATTTCATCATTTTGTTCAAGACCTTGGCGGATAAACTCCCCGCAGCGCGATGATAAAATTAAGGCCCAGATAAGGTTGCATATTATTGTGAGGATAGCTTCCTCCGCTAGGTTGAAGCGCTATCGGACTCATCGGCGTATCCGGAGTCGTCCCATAAATTCGCTGCCCGCTTAAGCCGGCGGAATTCGTCCATACCGCGCCCGTCGGATCGACAACCCCGTTCGTCACCGACTGGCTTCCCGGCACGTGGGAATGTGAAGGGAGCTCGCTTTCCAAAAGCGTTACCGCAGCAGAACCTTCCGCCTCCCCTATCGAACGACTGGTTAGCCCGGAACCTTGTCCATGATGGAGCGGCACTCTGCCTTGCAAGTTTGGAAGAGCAAAGTTTACCTTTCCGTCCCCGCCGTATTGCGTACCCAGTAAAGAGTACAAAGCCGTATTTTGAGAGATCGGAAGCAGTTGTCCGTTGCAAAACGCCCAGTATTGAGGCGCAAAATTCCCGGCGAATAAGCGTATTTCACCAACAAAAGGATCCATATATGTATCTATCCTCCTAGCCCCTGGATGGGAAGATTCCGTTAACGGCAATGCAATAAGACAACACGCCGTAAGGCTGCATGTTGTTGTGCGGAAGATTCTGTCCGGCAGTCGACACGGCTTGCGGATTCATTTGTGCGTTCCCGGCGGCGGCATACATTAGCGAAGGCGCATTAGCCCATACGTTTCCCGAGGCTTTATTGGTAGAAGGCGTATCGTCCCCGGATACCCGATGCGTATGCTGAGGCATCTCTTGAATCGTCAATGTATGCGATTCTTCACCGGCGGATTGGCCGAGTTGCACGCCGTTTCCTACGTGAACGGGAGCCTTGCCCATAAGATCGGGTAGTGCGAACGTCGTTTGCCCGTTTCCTCCGTAAGTAACGCCCAAAATAGAAAAAAGCGCTTGATTTTGATTGATCGGGAGTAATTGTCCATTGCACGGAAGCCAACCTTTAGGCACAAGCCCAAAAGCAAACGTTCGAATTTCCCCCAAAAACGGTTCAGCCATAAGCCATCCTCCTTAAAAAGGTTCTAATCTGACGTGGGATAAATGCCGAAAAGCGAAATGATATAACTCGTCGTCAAGAACGGCATCATGTTGTCATGCGGCTGATTTCCTCCGATTGACGCAATCGCGGCCGGATTCATCATGCCAGTCGGTGCCCCGGCCGCATAAGGCTTGGCGCTGCTTGAGGCCCAGACCTGATTTTGCAAGCTGGTCGATTCTCCGGCTTGAGAGCTTGCGGAAACTTGGTGCGTATGCATAGGCAATTGTCCGCTATTTAAAGTTACCGTTTCCGTGCCGCCGAGCTGCCCCAATGAGTAGTTAGTTCCCGTCATACGACTCTGGCCCGCATGAACGGGTACGCGTCCTCTTAAATCGGGAAGAGCAAACGTTGTTTGTCCGTCCCCTCCGTAAGTCGTACCTATAAGCATGAAAAGTGTCTCGTTATCCTCGATGGGCAGCAAGCTTCCATCACAGAAGGCCCAGCCGACGGGCGCAAAATTTCCGGCAAATATACGAACTTCTCCAATATACGGTTCAGCCATCTCTCAAGTCCTTTCTTTTACCGTTTTAACCGATCCGGTATCCAGCACATTTTCCAATGCGAACCTATCGATTCCGTCAGCCTAAAATCCAGCTTTTCATAAAGATGCCGCGCACGGTTGTTCGGCATCACGTGCAATTCGATCATTTGCGATGCTTCCGCAGCTTCGCATTGTAAGCCGCGAAGCAGCCGCTCTCCGATTCCGCGGTTACGAAAGGAAGCAAGCAAAGAAATGTCGACTATGCGGATCGCTTCTTTGGTACGGTTAAGCAGAAGACGCCCAACCTGATTCCCTTCATAATAAACAATGTCTTGCTGCGCATCGGGGTATTGCAGTTCATAAGCGTTTTTTTGCATCCGCCATTGCATGTCCAAAAATTGTACGGCTTGCGTTTCCTCCCACTCCCATGCCAAAACCTCTTCGATCCGAGTTGAAGCGTATAGCAAGCGCAAAAAATTTTCGTCGTCGTTACCTGCTGGCCTTTTCTCTATCATGCTTAACCTTCCATTTTCAAAAATAAATCGTTTACAGTTTCAAATTCGACCTAAGTTTAACGATTACGCAATGATCAAAATCACATTTGCGAGGTAAAGTATTCTACGTCATATCACGAAACCCTTCTAGCTTTTAAAAAATAAATCAAAATTATACATGCTTTCAAAATCTTCAAAAAAAGAGCTGATCCGCATGGCGGATCAGCTCTTTTTCTCCTTAACTTCGCACTTCGGCGATCTTCTCCAGCCCAAGCGCTTCCGCCGTCGAATCAAAGATCTCTTTAAACAACTCCGGCTCGTCCGACAACCGCACGCCGTAAGAAGGAATCATCGCCTTGATCTTCTCTTCCCACTGCGGCATCTGCTGCGGGAAGCAGCGCTGCATCACCTCAAGCATGACATGCACCGCAGTCGAAGCCCCCGGCGAAGCGCCGAGCAAAGCCGAGACCGAACCGTCCGAAGCGCTGACCACTTCCGTGCCGAATTGCAGCGTGCCTTTCCCCTGCGGCGTGTCTTTGATGACCTGCACACGTTGACCGGCAATCACGACTTCCCAGTCCTCGTCCTTTACTTCGGGAATAAACTCGCGCAGTTCCGCGATCCGCTGAGCGTTCGAGAGCATCAACTGCTGAACGAGATACTTGGTCAGCCCCATTTCCTTCGCTCCGGCCGCCAGCATCGTGAACAGGTTGCTCGGCTTGACCGAACCGATCAAGTCCATGTTCGAGCCGGTCTTCAGGAACTTCGGCGTAAAGCCCGCGAACGGACCGAACAGCAGCGCTTTTTTCCCGTCGATATACCGCGTGTCCAGATGGGGAACCGACATCGGCGGCGCGCCCAGTTTAGCCTTGCCGTACACCTTCGCATGATGCTTTTCCGCGATCGCCGGATTTTTGCAAACCATAAACACACCGCTGACCGGGAAGCCGCCGATATGTTTAGACTCCGGAATGCCTGTCTTTTGCAGCAAAGGAAGACTCGCGCCGCCCGCTCCGATGAACAGGAAGCGCGCCTCGTGATACTCAACCTGATTGTTGTTCAGATTCTGTACCTTAACGCGCCAGCCGCCGCCTTGCGCGCGCTTGATGTCTTTGACCGCGTAACGGTAGTTCACTTCGACGCCGCGCGTTTTGAGATGGTCGAACAGCAACCGCGTCAGCGCGCCGAAATTCACGTCCGTGCCGGAATCGATCTTGGTCGCCGCGATCTTCTCCGACGATTCCCGGCCCTGCATCATCAAAGGAATCCATTCTTGAAGCTGACGATGGTCCTCCGAATAGTCCATTCCCTGGAACAACGGATTCTCTGATAGCGCTTTAAATCGCTTGCTTAGGAATTCGACATCCTTGTCTCCGGCCACCCAGCTCATATGCGGGATAGGACGGATGAACTCGCCCGGATTGCGCAGCAAGCCTTGTCTCACCAGATGCGCCCAGAACTGCCGGGACAGCTGGAACTGCTCGTTGATGTTGACGGCTTTGGTGATATCGATCGAACCGTCTGCTTTTTCCGTCGTGTAATTGAGTTCGCATAACGCCGCGTGGCCCGTACCCGCGTTGTTCCATTCGTTGGAGCTCTCTTCGCCGGCGCTCGCCAACTTCTCGAACGTCTTGATTTCCCATTCCGGCGACAGCTCTTTCAGCAAGGTTCCGAGCGTCGCGCTCATGACTCCGGCCCCGATTAAGATCACGTCTGTTTTTTTCACTACGCTGCTCATCACAAAACCTGCCTTATCCAGTATATTTGCCAAGGAAGCAGGTGCGCGTCCACCGCTTCGGTCTATCGTCTGCGAAGGATGGGGCGACCTGCACGGATGCTGCAACAGCAAGGCTGATACGAAGGAGTTCTTTTATTTTCAAAAAAATCGCGTCTATTACCCTTTCAACTAGCGTTGATAAGGTTCTACGTTTACTATAAACCAAAATTCGCCTAAATCCTATTGCTTTACCGTATAAAAGTACGCAGTCTCTTTTCCATTGTACACCATTTCCGCCAGCGCTTTGATCGCATTTCCTTTTCAAGCCCATGAATGAAACCGATAGCCGCCGCGCTGCGTATCAGCAGGATACTATCTTGTCGAAGGAGACTGCATGTAATGATGCTCAAGAAACATAACCGTTCCATCATCCGCTTTGTACTGGCTGTCATCATGATCGCGGTGGGCATTCTGATGTTAAAAGACAATCTGATCGCGGGCATCTTCAGCTTGGCCGTAGCCACGTATGCGCTGGTCAGCGGCATTTTGTGGCTGCGAGTCGAAAGACGACCGGAAGGAAGCTCTAATCTCAATAAACCCGTCAAAGGCAAAAAGTAACCAACATCAGCATTATGCCCTTAGCAAGCCCATACGAAAACCGGACAGGAACGGCGAGCCTTTCGCCGACTCTCGCCCGGTTTTTTGGGGCTGCATCTTTTTCGCTTATCGGTTATATCATTCGTTTACTCGGCCAATCCGAATCGATCGCCCAGATCCTGGATCGGATATACATAACCTCGCGAATCCGGCATTTGGAACGGACGATGCAGGATCAACCGCCACTCGCCTTCGAAAGTACGGAAAAACATCCCGTGACCGCTGTCTTCTTTGACCAACGGATCAAGCTGTTCCCACGGCCCTTCCAGTTTACCGCTCGTAGAACGGGCAATCGTCTGCACGTAACTGCCGTCCTCGTAGCTGGACCAGAGCATATTCAGACTGCCGTCCGACGTGCGGTACAACTGGCATCCGTCCGTGACATACACAGGCGGCTCGGCACTGACGGACAGCACCTCACGCTCTGATTCGCTTGTCGCCGCTGATCTGATCCAAGGTGCTGCCGAACCGCTCAGCAGCAGAATAGGCTCACCCGCCGCAGCAGAAAGATCATCGTTCAACCGCACCGCCTCGATCGTTCCGTCCAGCGTCTGCACCCATTCATGGCAGTACACCATCCACGGCTGGCCTTCCTCGTCGAGATATAGCGTTCCATCCAGCGTCATATGCTCGGATGGCACCACCGGACTTTCCGGATTCAGCAGCTTGAAAGGCCCTTCCGGCGAATCGCTCACGGCCGTCGCGGTCCCCCGCCAATGTTTCGCATAACCTTGCACCGGATCGCCTTCCAGCGGACGGCCTTCGTTATGCAGCGTCACGAACAAATAATACCGGCCGTTATGCTCATGTACCTCGGGCGCCCATGCCCCATGCTGCGGGTCCGCCCAGCAATCGTCCGGGATCGCGAATACGACGTAGGGACCTTCCCACTCTTCCAGGTCTTTGCTCTTGTAAACAAGCACCCCGTGACGATCGACCCCGTTCAATCGGGGAGCCGCTCCGCTATATAGATAGTAAGTGCCACTGTTCGAATCGGCGAGGACAAACGGGTCATGAACCGGCATATCGGCAAGGCGATGGCCTTCCTGCGGATTCTGCACGTCGGAAGCGGCATTGTGGGCGGGCTGGACAGACATGGGATCAGCTCCTTCGGAATTTTGTTTACGCTTACAATTATCTCTACTATAACGGTGAAGTTTCTCGGGATGCAAGTCGAGGCGTATGATAAAAGAAATTAACCTGCCCACAAGGAGACCTTTCCCATGAACATGCGCAGAATCCGTTACCTCATCGACCTGATCGAATGCCGCAGCTTTACCGAGACCGCCCGGAAAAATTTCGTATCGCAGACCACCGTCAGCCAGCAGATCGCGACGCTGGAAGACGAATTCGGCGTACAGTTGATCGACCGCAGACAGACGCCGATCGAGCCGACGGAAGCGGGACGCGCTTTTTACCGGGAAGCCGTGCTGCTATGGAAACAATACGCACGGATGCAGACCAGCATGGACAACTATCGCCATCATCGCACCCGCTCGCTGAGCATTCAATATGCAGCGGTGACGGATATGCAAAGTCTGCTTCGGCGTATTCCTTCGTTTCGTGAAAAGCATCCGGACATCCGGCTTGAACTGAACAAAGTGCTGCTGAAGGATGCTGTCGACTATCTGCTCAAAGGCATCTGTGACGTGGCGATTGCGTTCGATTCGGAATTTGCCGATCGCCCGGAAATCCGCACCATTCCTTTGTATGACGGACGATACTGCGCCGCAGTGGGTCCCGGTCATCCGCTACATACCTATTCCATGCTTCCCAAAGAAGAACTTTACCGCTACCCGCTTGTGATGCTCAATCCCGACGTGATTGGCGGCTCGTATGATCTGATGATCGAACATGCGGCTCGGGACGGCTACCGCCCGGATATCGCGCGCAGCGTGGACGACGTGGAGACGGAGCTTTTTTATATCGTGACGGAGCAACTGATTGGCTTTTTCCCCGAACATTACAAACTTCCCGCGCTCAGCGAAGAGATTGCCCTGATCCCGATCGAGGACTCGCACCATACATTTCGAATCGAGGCCGGGTATCTGAAGCATAGCGAAAATCCGGCCCTTGAAGCTTTTTTGAACCATTTGCGAGAACCGATCTAATTCTGTATTACGTTCTCCAATAGGTCATTACGTTTTCATGTTAGACTTTGTTATTTTTTTCACATATCATGAACCCATAAGAACCCCAGCGGTTCCGCAAGCGAAAATTCCGAAGGAGTGACGATGGATATGGGTAAACTTTTGCTGACAGGCGTGGATGGTAATCTGGGCGGGCAAGCGGCTGAATACTTGGTGAATCTCGTGGATCACGATCGACTGATCTTCTGTGCATACGATCCGGCTTCCCTGCAAAAATACGCGGAGATGGGCATCGAGACGCATGTGACCAACTTCAATCATATCGACGGATTGGCCGAAGCTTTCGCGAAGGCGGAAAAAGTGGCGCTGATCTCCATGCCGTTCGTCGGCGAGAAACGCCAGGTGGCGCATCGCAATGTCGTGGACGCGGCCAAACAAGCGGGCGTGAAGCAGATCGTTTACACGTCGCTGGTGAACGCGGCCGACGAGACGAATCCGAGCGTGGAGAAGCTGGACCATGCGTACACCGAAGATTATGTCAAAGCCGCCGGATTGGACTACATCTTCCTGCGCAACTCGCAGTACGCGGAAGCGATGGTCACCAATTACTTCACGTATGTCCGAGGCGACGGCGTGTTGAAAAATAACCAGGGCGACGGCAAAATGGCGTACATTTCGCGCAAAGACTGTGCCAAAGCCGTCGCATATGCGCTGGCATCCACCGATTACAGCAAGGCGACGTTGAACATCAACGGTCCCGAGCTGATGACGATGACGGACTTTATCAACATCGGTAACGAAGTTACGGGCAGCGCGGTCACGTACCAAGAAACGACGGACGAAGAAAACTACGCCGTATTCGATGCGATGGGCGTGCCTAGAACGACGGACGGCGTATTCCAAAAAGGCTCGGAAGCTCCTTTCTCATCCGAAGGCATGGTGACGTTCGGACAGGCCATTCGAATGGGGAAGATGGACTTGTTCACCGACGATTTTAAAAAGCTGACTGGACAAGATGCGTTGACGGTACGTCATATGTTCGAGCATGCGGATGATTTTCAAGTCGGGGAACGGCATTCGCAAGATCATTAAATGAATAGAATAGAAAAAAGCCGGCGTTCTCCTTGGAGAGCAGCCGGCCTTTGATGTTATCCACAACTTCAATCGTGTAGGGAGAGCCTAGTTCTTTCGGTATGCCCTCCTTATCCTCAATCATCACGACATCTTTGTAAATCGTTCCTTCATTGTGGATAACTTTAGCGACAAACACGTAATCCACAAGCCCGACGACTTCATTCATGTTATCCACATCAACGACGAAACTTCCCTGAATGTGAAAATTTATTCCGTCGATTCAGTCTCGTTTACTGCGATCTGCGTAATCCCAAATTGACGACTACCCGCGAACACCAGCAGACCGAGCAGCGTAATCACCACGCCCGAGCCGAGGAACCAGACTTGCACGCCGTATGCTTCAACGACCGGACCTGCAAAAGCCAATCCGATCGGGGAAGCGAGCATCGTCAAGCTGGTAATGAACGAGATCACGCGACCCAGCTGCTCCGGACGATACGCCTTCTGAATCATCGCCATATAAGGACTATTGTAAAGCGGAGCCGCAGCCCCCATGAAAAAGGACAAAACAACGAAGATCGTAAAGGCCGTGACTGGCAGCACACCGCTAAATCCGCAGGTCAAGCCGATCAGAATCAAGCTGAGACTCAGGAAGGTGGTGTCTTTGAGCTTTCCGGCGAAGATCGCCAGCGATGCGCCTCCCGCAATCATGCCGATCCCGAATCCGGCTTCCACAATGCTGGCCGCGTAACCGCCCAGACCGAAATGTTGCAGCGTCATCAACGGAAATAACGTCGCTAACGGCATAAACACAATGCTGAAGGCGATCGTAATAAAGCTCAACCGCACGAGTGGCTTCACGGTCACGAAGGCGAACCAGCCGCTCTTAAATTCTCGCATGAAAGAAGGAGACTCGGCTTCGGAAGCATCCCTTTGCTGCTTGGGAATACTCGCGAGCGCCAGCATCAAATTCGCAAATAATGCCCCGGCCACATCCAGCAGCAGTACAGCCGCCAGCGAAGAAGACGAATAGACCGCGATGCCCAGCGCAGGTCCGGCGATGCTTGACGCCGAGAATACCAGCTGCTGCCAACCCGCCACGCGCGTAAGTTGATCTTCCGGCGCGATCAGCGGCATTGCCGCCTGAAACGCCGGAGCGTGGAACGCCGAGGCGGCGGAGCGGATCGCCAAAATCGCGAATACAACCGGCAGCGCAGGGTCGCCTAGATAGAAATAGATCCCGAGCAGCAAGCTGAACAGCGCAATCGCGCTATCGGCAATAATCATCGTCGTTTTACGATTCCAACGGTCAATCCATACCCCGACAAACGGCCCCAAAATCGCCTGAGGCAAGAACGCTGCCAGCCCCGCAAGCAGCAGTACCGTCGCCGAGCCTGTTGTCGCCGTCAAATGCCAAATTACGGCAAACTGCACCATCGCGGAAGTCAAAATCGAAAATAACTGTCCCGTGAAAATAATCGCGAACGTTTTTTTCCATTGGGTTTGTAAAGTTTTCATCAAGGTGATCTCTCCTGTCGGCTTCCGAATCTTCATTCGAAGCTCCATATTGTGAGTCCGTTCGCCGATTCAGACCGCACAAACAGACCTATTCCGTAAGGCTTCAGACAATGCGAAACCATCCCAACACAAAAAAGCGTACGTCTTTCCTTTTCAAAAAAAGGCTAACGGTCCGCCGGTGCGGGATGTTCGATTATCTCAAGCGCATCGAATAGGTCACAGTGAGACACCTCCACTTAAAGTTGACTTCAGATTAAACGAATGTTTGAGCTTGTACAACAAGCAAAACCCAATGCTCTTTTATTTTAGTTCGCTGAAGTTCGTATTCCTTGGAGAAACTTGGGCGCTGCGGGAGAAATTATAAGCATAGGCTTCCGAAGTGCATTTCTTCGAAATGCTTCACAAGCCGCTGTCTCACCCGGAAATTTGAGGTTGGCATATATGCCAACCTCAAATTTCCGGGTTCAAAGGCGTCTTTCACTGATTTTCTCCCTCCGCTAGCTTCGCCCTTTCAGAAAGTAAAAACTTCAGTTCAAGGGCGACCGTAACTCTATGAATTTTCCGCTTTCGTTTGGATTCCGAAGTGCCTCCAGTACTAGCTGTGCCTGGTAGCCGTCGCGGAAATCGTAGACGGTGCCTTTTTCGCCGTTCAAAATCTGTAGGATTTGTCCCAGGATCGGCAGGTATGTGCCTTCGCCGTCATGGTCTTCGTCGGTGATGATAAGATTTGGTTCTTCGCCTACAGATCCGACGAAGAGATTGCCCCAGTTTTCTAGTGCGACGGTTCCGGTTGATCCTTGTACGACGAGAGAGACTCGCTCTTCGCCTTTGCGGCGATCGGTACCGGACAGGCGGATCTCAAGGCCGCTTTCCAAGCGCAGGATCGCTGTCGTCACGGTCTCGCATAAGTTCTCGTCAGCAGGGAATTGCACTTGGCTGTTTACTGCGACGATTGGGCCGAAGGTTTGTTGGATCATATTGATCCAATGTATGCCGACTTCCAGCAGGTAGCCGCCTTCGCGGCGGGTGCCGATCCAGTCGTTTTGCTGCCAGGCTCTCGGCCAGCTCGGGAATTCCAGATACAGGTCGGCGCGTTGAATTTCTCCTGCTGCACCTTGCGCGATCAGCTCCCGGAACTTTAACACGGCCGGTTCCAGTGGGAATGAGAAATGTACGACGTTTAACCGATCCGATTGTTCAGCCAGCTCTACCATTTCTTTTGCTTCTTCCAGGCTGTTTGCCAACGGTTTTTCGCAAAAAACGTGGATGCCTCGCTCGAAAGCCAGCTTCACCGCTTCATAGTGCATGGATGGTGGAACGGCGATGTAAACCAGATCCGCATCGGTTTCCGACAGCAGCGTTCGGTAGTCGGTGTACAGCTTCGGCGCACCGTCTACGGCTTCGCTTTCGCGCCGTAAATTCTCTTCGCTGCTTTCGCACAGCGCGACCAATTCCAATTGCTCCGCATACCGCGGCACAAGCCGATGAATCATATTGCGTCCCATATTGCCGAGGCCGATCACGGCCAGTTTGATTTTTTTCATGCTTCCTCCCAATGTCGGCTCACAGTAGAACCCGGTTTTCTAGCAGCTTGAACAACTTTAATCAGAGTTTTATGTTCGCCTGAAATGCACACGCTTTAAGTGCGTTTCAGGCGAACATAATCTTACATTTAACTTGGTCAAGCTGCTAATATATTTTTCAAACGAACATGCAGCTTGGACGGTCCAAACACCGCGAGCCTTTCTTGAAACGCCGTCAGCGCCTCTACCGAGGAAGTCCGAACGGTAATCAGATAATTGAAATCCCCGCCGATTCGCTGCAAATCCGTTACCTCCAAAGAAGCCAGGCAGAAGTCCACAAGCTCATTACAGCGTTCGGTGTTCAGCAGCACAAAAGCCATTGTTCCCCGATCCAACCCGGACATGCCGAGTATAGCGGTGTAACCGGACAGAATCCCTTTTTCTTCGAGCTTCGCGATACGTTCCTTGACCGAAGGCTGCGACATCGACACCTCGCGGCCGATCTGCGCAATCGTTATTCGTGCATCCTGACGCAGCAGCTGTATGATGCGGCGGTCCGTATCGTCGATCGGCAATCCACTCATGTTCTTCCTCCGTTTATACGAATTAAGGTCTTGCTCTCCAAATTCCTTGGTTTCTTACCCTATTGTAAGCGAAACACCTTCGTTATCCGATTCTTTTGCTGCACGTGAATTTTTATAATGAAACGTATGCCACCCCTACCCCATAAAAAAGGAGACGATCACGATGAGCGTTCACGGACTTGCCCATGCGGCGATTCAAGCCCAAGACTATGAAGCGACCCTCGAATTTTATACGCAGGCGCTCGACTTCCGGCGCGGACATCATTGGAGCTTACCCGCATTCAATCTGGAAAAGGCAGCGATGCTAATCTCCGCCGACGGTCGCACCTGTCTGGAGATTTTTGATCCCCGTGCGGTTATTCCAGCTCAAGGACGAAAACCCAATGCAATAGAGGATATCACTCACGGAGCACTGCTGCATCTGGCTTTCTATGTCGACAATGTTCAGGAAACGTACGAAAAGGCTCTTGCCCACGGGGCAAGAACCTATGTAGCACCCGACACGATGCAGCTCGGCGAACCGCCGCTAACCGTGCGAAATGCAGTTGTGCATAGTCCGAACGGCGAGGTGATCGAGTTTTTGGAATATGCCGACTTTACGCGAAAAGAAAGCTGAACCTTCTTACGCCTCAGTCACGGTTCAGTCCTCGACCAGAAACCCGGCTTTTTGCAGCGCGGCGCAGGCTTTTTCCAGTCGGCTTTCATCCGGCGCGGAGATCGTGTGCAGATGAATGCCGTCTGTCAGTTCCGACAAATACGAAGCCCCGGTCGCCGTGATCCGTTCGATAAATTCGTAGACTTCGCTGCGCGTGCTTACGCGGATCAACGCCGTCAGCTGTCCGTACACCGGATGCTCGATGATGACGTCGTCGACGCTGACCCCGTAATCCACCAGCAATAGCAGTTCCTCTTCCGTTCGGGACGGGTCATGCTTGCAGGCGATGATGCGTTGAGATCGGGGCTCTTTGTTTTCCGTCAGATAAATATAGCCTTGGCTGGTCGCCAGAATGGCATGATTTTTCGCTTTGAGCAGTGTCATGTCCTGCACGATGACCTGTCTGGACACGGACGCCCGGCGCGCCAGCTCGCTTCCGGTCAGCGGCGACGATTCTTGCAGCCAGGACAGCAGCTTCTCGCGCCGCTGTTCGCCCGTTAATTTGATTTCTTCCATAGGGATGCGGGACTCCCTTCTCTATTTGGTTTGCGCAAGCTCATGCAACGCCTGCACCAGTCGATCCAAATGCTGCGTCGTCGTACCCGGTCCGAAGGAAATACGGAAAAACGAATGTCCTTCTCTATCGGATAGCCCTAGTGCAGTCAGCGTATCGGGAATGGCTTGATGACCCGAGGAACAGGCGCTGCCCGTGGAAATGCAGAGGCCTTTCCGGTTGCATTCCAGCATAACATATTGACCCTCGTAGCCCAACCCGGCGCAGCCGGCGATATGGGGCAAAATATTCAGCGCGTTGCCGAGCAGACGATCCGTTACCAGGTAAGCGGGCAGCCCGTATTCGCGGAAGCGTTCGTTCAGATATTTTCGAAGATAGACATATTGCTCCGTCCGCTGTTCGATCAGCTCGCATGTGTGCACGGCAGCGGAAGCGAACGCGGCGATTGCCGGCACATTGACCGTTCCCGGACGGAAGCCGCTTTCGTGCAAAGCTTCGGGGTATACCGAAGCGTAAGCAACGCCCGGACGAATGTAAACCGCACCAACGCCTTTGGGTCCCTGTACCTTATGCGATGAGATCGATAAAGCATCCACACCCAACTCTTCCACAGAAAACCCGACCTTCCCGAACGATTGAACCGCATCCGTATGCAGCAAAATCCCTCGTTCATGCAGAAATGTACCGATCTCCGCTAAAGGCTGCACCAGCCCCGTTTCCGAGTTCGCGTGCTGTACCGACACCAACCCCGTATCCGGTCGCAATAGCGGCTCAATCTGCTCCGGCGTGATCCGCCCCCAGGCATCCGGCCAAATCGTTTCGACTTCATATCCGAGTTCGATCAGTCCAGCCGCCGCGAGTTTAACCGAATGATGCTCCATCGCGGAAACCAAAACATGCCTGCGCTCTTTAGCCAAGCTCCTCGCCAACGCATGAATCGCCAAAAGGTTCGACTCAGTGCCCCCGCTCGTAAAATAAAGCCCTTTTGATTCTCCTCCGATCAACTCAGCGACAAACTCCCGGCTTCTTTCCAGAATATGCGCAGCCTGTCCGCCTCCGTCATGCAAACTGCTTGCGTTGGCGTATACGTCCCGGCTCATCGTCATTAACGTCTGTAAGGCTTCCTCGCACAAAGGCGACGACGCGGCATAATCCAAATAAATCATCCCAAACTCCTTTTCCGGCACAAATCCGGCGAATGTTGTCGATAGACTTGAGTTTAGTTTATGTTTGTGTAAATATAGGTGTCAAGACACCTGTACGTTAATTTGTAAACATTCTTTTGTAAACATTCTGAAGAAGAGAGTGGATTGATCTTGTCTAAGCCATCTGTAATCGTCATCGGAGCCGGAGCGGCAGCCCTCTCGCTGATCTCATCTTTGCCGGAAGACTGCTCTGTTCGACTTCTCACCAAAGCCACTGTACGAAGCGGCAACTCCATGCTGGCTCAAGGCGGCATTGCCGCCGTTCATTTGCCGCAAGACTCCGTGGCTTCGCATATCGAGGACACGTTAACGGCCGGAGACGGCCATACCGATGTCGCTGTCGTAGCCGATCTGTTGGCGGAAGGCAGCGCATACGTACATCGTTTGGCAGAAAATGGATTTCCTTTCGATCGCGACGCGCAGCAGGAAATCCGGCTCGGTCTGGAAGGCGCGCATTCGTTCAACCGGATCTTCCACGCGGGCGGCGACGCTACGGGACGCATACTGACCGAACATCTGCTTGGAAGCATTCCGAGTGACGTCTCGATTTTGGAGCAAACCCATGTTTTGAAACTGATCGTGGAAAAAGGACGCTGCACTGGAGTGATTGCGCGGCACGAAGGGAAATTGACTACGTTCCACGCGGATTCCGTCATCATCGCCAGCGGCGGCTGCGGAAGCCTGTATGCCAACCATAGCGGCGATGCCGGCATTACGGGGGACGGATTGATGCTCGCTTACGAAGCGGGAGCAGAATTGTGCGATCTGGAATTCATGCAGTTTCATCCGACCTTGTTGGTGAAAAACGGCACAACCTACGGCCTGATTTCCGAAGCGGTACGGGGAGAAGGCGGGGTGCTGCGCGATGAGAACGGTCGGGCGATCATGGACGGCAGGCACCCGCTCGGCGATCTGGCTCCGCGCGATATCGTCGCACGGGCGATTCATGAACAGATCCAAAGCGGCCATGACGTGCATCTGGATATTAGCGATTGCGCGAACTTCACGGAACGGTTTCCAACGATCACGGGCATTTTGAACAAGGCGGGAATCGAGCTTGAAGACAAAAAAATTCCGGTCGTGCCCGGCATGCATTTTATGATGGGCGGAATCAAGGTCGATGCGCATGGCTGTACCGCGGTTCCCGGATTGTACGCGATCGGCGAAGCGGCTTGCACCGGTCTGCACGGCGCGAACCGTCTGGCCAGCAACTCGCTGCTTGAAGCACTCGTGTTGGGCCAAAGGGCGGCGCGTCACGTCTCCGATGATGCGGCGATCAGCAACTCCGATGTTCTGAGTCATGCGCCGACAATCAGCGAGCTTTCATTGGCTGTGCCGCACACTACGCTCGCCGAGCTTCAGCAGCAGATGAGCCGACACGCTTCGATCGTGCGCCATGCCGAAGGACTGAAGCAGTTGGAACGCTGGTTGAACGATCTGCCCAGCGAAGAAGTTCTGCTATCCGCTCTCACCCGGGAACAAGCGGAACTGGCCCGACTCTGTCAGCTGGCCCGTCTGGTCGTGGCTTCGGCTCTATTGCGCACGGAAAGCCGCGGCGCGCATTATCGGGCCGATTATCCGATGCGCCTCGATTTGCAGTGGTCGGGACGCACGGTCACCCATACCGCGTCGAAAGCCCCTATTTTGCACAACGAAAGGACAACCGAAGCATGCAGCGTATTGCGTTAAGAAAAATGCTGGAACAATTTTATATGGAGGATATCGGAAGCGGGGATCTGAGCGCGCAGCTGATCTCGGACCGTGACAATCAGCAGGCGGTCATTTATGCCAAGCAGGACGGAATCGTGGCCGGGGTCGATGTGATTGTCGAAGCCTTTTCCCTGCTGGACGATCAGGTGCGCGTGTCTCTGTTAAAAAAAGACGGCGACGCTATCGCACACGGCGAGCCGATCGCGACGTTATCCGGCAACCCTTCGATTCTGCTTACCGGCGAGCGCGTAGTGCTGAACCTGCTTCAGCGCATGTCGGGCATCGCCACGGCGACCCGCAGCGCCATCCAGACGCTGAACGACCCTGCCATTCGTATCTGCGACACCCGCAAAACAACGCCGGGACTTCGCATGCTGGAGAAATACGCGGTCACGGCAGGCGGCGGATACAATCACCGGTTCGGCTTATACGACGGCATTATGATCAAAGACAACCATATCGCCGCGGAAGGCTCGATCACAGCCGCCGTCGCCAAAGCGAAAGCCAAGCACGGGCATATGGTCAAAATCGAGGTCGAGATCGAAGACGAAGCTCAGCTTCGCGAAGCGATTGCCGCAGGTCCGGACATCATCATGTTCGACAACTGCGATCCCGACACGGTCAGACATTTTGCAAAAATAACGCCGCCGCATATTACCACCGAAGCTTCCGGCGGCATCGATATGCGCACGCTTAACAGCTATAAAGGCACAGGCGTGCATTATATCTCGCTCGGCTTTTTAACCCATTCGGTGTCCAGCCTGGATATCAGTATGGATATTGTCGCCAGTCACGAACGCATACAGACCGCAGAAAGGTAGGAAAACAGATGTCGATATTCAATGAAGTCATGCCGCAGCATCCCATGATGCCGCCCGCATACCGCGACCTTCCGACAGAAGAAATGGAGCGGCGGGTCCGGGAGATCAAGCACAAGCACGGCGACGAGCTGCTTATTCCCGGACACCATTACCAGCGCGACGAAGTGATCCAGTTTGCCGATATGACCGGAGATTCGCTGGAGCTCGCCCGTCTGTCCGCCCAAAACACCAAAGCGCGCCATATCGTGTTTTGCGGCGTGCATTTTATGGCCGAAACTTGCGATATTCTTACCCAGCCGCAGCAAAAGGTCGTTTTGCCCGATATGCGCGCAGGCTGTTCGATGGCGGACATGGCGAATATGGCCCAGACCGAAATCGCCTGGCGCCTGCTGACCGAGCAAGTCGGAGATAGCATTTTGCCGCTTACGTACGTCAATTCCACCGCCGAGATCAAAGCGTTCGTCGGACGCCACGGCGGCGCGACCGTCACCTCGTCCAACGCCCGCCAGGTCATCGCTTGGGCGCTTAAGCAGCGCAAACGCATCCTGTTCCTGCCGGATCAGCATTTAGGGCGCAATACGGCATTCCAGCTCGGCATTCCGCTAGGCGAGATGGCCGTATGGGACCCGTACGCGCAGCGCCTGCTCACTGACCGCGATCCGGAAGACATCCGTATCCTGCTCTGGAAAGGCCACTGCTCGGTGCACGAGAAATTCACCGTCGCGCAGATCGAAGAAACGAAACGGCTGGACCCGGAAGTTCGCGTGATCGTCCACCCGGAATGTACGCATGACGTGGTGATCGCGGCCGACGACGCCGGTTCCACCAAATACATCATCGACCGGATCAACGAAGCGCCTCCGGGCAGCAAATGGTCGGTCGGCACGGAAATGAATCTGGTTCGCCGCCTTGCCGCGCAGCACCCGGAGCAGCAGATCGTCTCGCTCAACCCGGATCTGTGCCCGTGCCTGACCATGAACCGGATCGATCTGCCGCATCTGCTCTGGTCGCTGGAATGTATCGACCGCGGAGAACCGATCGGCATTATCAAAGTTCCGGGCGAGATCGCCGAAGACGCCAAAAGCGCGCTTGAACGCATGTTCGAGCACGTGTGACGCCCCTTTTCCGATCGACGGATAGAAAGTTACGGATACAGGGTTAGGATTAAACCGCCGCGGTTATCGCCTGACAGGGCATAGTCGCGGCCTTTTGGTATTTTTAACTCGGATAGACGTTCCGGCGCGTAATAGCAGACCTCGTATTCTTTGCCGTTCACGGTTGTGGAGATTGCTTCTTTTTCCTCCAGCATCGCCAGATATTCTTCCAACACCCAATCGTTTTTCTTCATCAGCATGCTGTGCGGCAAGCCAACGTAGCGAAAATGCCAGGGCTCGAACGAGATGCCCGTAATCCCCGTTTTATCCGCCGGATAGCGCAAAACGAAGCCGTAGCGGGCCGCATTTTTCTCCAGCCATTTCCCTTCCTTCGCTTCGGCCATCGGCCCTTCCGTCGAACCGATATCCAGCGCCAAGCCCAGATGATGCTCGCTGTAGCCTGGCGGGAGCGCGTAATCGGAACCTTTTTCCTTATACAATCGGCTCTGCTCCAGCTCGTCCCGATACCCGCTGCTGATCAGAAAACGGTTGACGCCGTCATTCGCAGCCGCATCGACCATCACCACGAACTTCATCGCGACTCTGCGTGATAGCTTCAGATCGCTGTCGAGCAGCACCGCCGGACCTGTCAGCTCGGAATGCCCGAACAACTCCGTTACATCGGGCTGTGTCCCTTGCGAACGGATCGGCGAATCGCCGTTCACAAGCAGCAGATCCCCCGTATACAGCTGATCCTCCGTGACCTGCAACGATTGCCCGCTGCTCCGCAGCGCAATTTCCTGTATCAATCCATCCGCCGACTCTGCCGAACCGTTTCTTTGCTCTACCAGTTTGGATACGGCAATGATCAATAGCAATAGAATGATCAGCGTAGTGAAAGCCCACTTTTTCATACGTTCAAATCCTCCCCGTCCCTCTTCTCCCTTAACAATAGAAGAAGACGCTTAAGAAAAAGCACGCACGAACCTAAAGTTTTTCTTAAAAGTGGGGCGGATTAAGGTTGGTCAAGCTGCTTGTACTCTGTATCAAATGAAGGTAAGGTTACGCTCGTCCGAAACGCACTAGACCCACGTGCGTTTCGGCCAAGCGTAAACCTACTATTTGAGGTGATACAGAGTACTAGGCAGACGCACTTCGAACGAAGTTTGCACGATGTCGCTTTGCGCGAAAATCTTGCCTTTATGGCGTTCCACGATATTTTTGGCAATAAACAGTCCCAGTCCCGTACCGCCGCCCTGATGGCTCTGCACCCGTGCGCGGTCCCCGGTGTAAAACATCTCGAACAGATGTGGCAGCTCATGCTCCGGGATCGAGTCGCCGTAATTCGTGATCGTCACGACGGCTTCGCCGGCCTCGGTCCGACAGGCGATATCGATATGCTGGCCGTCCTCCCCGTAACGCGCCGCATTGATCAGCAGATTCTCGAATACCCGCGCCAGCAGCTCCCCGTCGCCCTGAATGATGACGTCCGGCTGGATATCGGTTCGGGCGGTCAGTCCGTTTTGCTCGAATACCGGATAGAGTTCTTCGTTCATCTGCACCAATAGCTCGCCGAGATCCAGCGTCTGCGTATCGAGCGTCAGCATGCCGTAATTCATCCGCGTAATCTCGAACAATTCGTCGACCAGACGCTCCAGCCTTTTCGACTTGGTAAACGCGATTGTGGTGTAATGCTTGATCTGCTCCGGTGTCAGTTCTTCGCTGCGCAAAATAACGTCCAAATAACCGAGCACGGACGTCAGCGGCGTGCGCAGATCGTGGGCGAGATTCAGCACGAGTTGGTCTTTGCTGCTTTCGGCGAAGTCGCCGCGTTCTACGGCCTTTTTGAGCTTTTCGCCCGCCGCGTTCATGTCCGCCGCAATGCTGCCGAACTCGTCGTTCGATTCAATCTGCACCTTACCCTCAAAATCCCCGTTTGCCAGCCGATGAATCCCTGTCGAAATCTCGCGGAAATAACGGGAATACGGCTTGGTCAGCAGGAAAAAGAACAAAATCGCCAGCGGCACGAAAAAGATCAGGAAGAAATTCAGGTCGCCGAAATCCCGGACCACTTTGCGGAATTGGGCCATCGGGTCCCCGATCTTGGCATTTTCCACGTAGTAGAGCTGAAGAAGTTTGTAGATCAGGAAAGTAACGCCGCCCGACAACAGCATGCTTAAGCCAAGCAGAAGGATCATCCGCATACGGAAACTGCTTGTCAGCCTAGCCATTGAACGCGTACCCGACGCCCCACACGGTCTTGATCCATTTGTTCTTCTCGACGTCTTCGCCCAGCTTGCGGCGCAGCGTGCGGATATGGACCATCACCGTGTTGCCGCTCTCGAAATAATCGTCGCCCCAGACATGCCGGAAAATATTTTCGGCGCTGAATACTTTTTTCGGATGGCTGGCGAGCAGATGGAGGATGTCGAATTCTTTCGGCGTCAGCTCGACCACGTTGCCGTATACCTTCACTTCGCGCTGCTCGGAATCGATCGTCAGTCCGCTGACTTCCAGCACGGCGCTGCGTTTTTCCGGCATATTCAGCTGCGTCGAGCGGCGAATCTGCGCGTTCGCCCGGGCGACCAGCTCCATCGGGTTGAACGGCTTCGTCATGTAATCGTCCGCGCCGATCACCAGCCCCGTGATTTTATCGAGATCCGACGTCTTGGCGCTGAGAAAAATGATCGGCATCCGGTGCTGCTCCCGGATCTGCCGCGTCACCTCGTACCCGTCCATATGCGGCATCATAATATCCAAAATAACCAGATCGACCTGCTGCGACTGCACGATGCGCACGGCTTCCCGCCCGTCCTGCGTCGTTAGCGTCCGATACCCTTCCTTTTCCAAATGCAGCGCAACCAGATCGGCGATTTCTTTCTCGTCGTCCGCGATTAAGATTGTGGCACCTTTCATTGTGTGTCCGCTCCTCTCCTCGAATCATAAAAAAATAGAACCCGATCCCCGACTATGCGGTTACGGATTCTATTTTACGCGGAAACCGCGAATGTACCAAAGAACGGGCGAACATTGAAACGATCAACGGGGAAAGAATCCGTTGCGTTCCGACGTTAAAGACGTTTAAACGTTCGCCACATTCCTTCTTTTCGTATATTCGGATGAGACAAATGCCGCTTCATAAAAGCAAGCATATCTACATTGTCGCCTTCTACGAAGAATATGCCTTTCTCAAATCTCCGATCATGCAGAAAACGCCGGAACGATTCCGCCATCAGCGCGATTCCTCTTCCTTTTCGACGGTAAGAAGCATGCACGAACATGGATTTGAATACGATCGTGTCCGCGTCCAGAGGCTCCACGATCATCCAACCGACGACGCGTTCGCCGTTGCGCAGCAGCAGGCTCCGCTCACCGTCCGTCTCCGATCCGTCAATCAGAGGGGACAAGATAGACGGATACCAGTCTTCCTCGCCGGACTGAATATAAGCGCGTTGCTCGGCCGTCAAAGCCGACCACGGCTCTACGTGCAGCCCTATCGGGAGCGGCATGCGCGGTATCCACGGCATTTCTTCGAATAACGCCAGCTTGCCGCTCCATACGGCTACGCCGAGCACGGGCGGAGCGAACCCAACAGCTTGCAGAAAAAGGCCGACTTCGCCAGGTTCTTCGTCTCGTGCCATGTACTCGACCGCGAGAATGCCGATCCCGTTGGATTTCAGCAGATTTCCCAAACCTGCGAGGATACGCCGCCCTATGCCTTTTCGACGGTGCTGCTCGTCCACGACCAACGATACGACATGCGCCGTTTCGTCGCCCGCTGCCCGGCGCACGATCGCCAGCCCGATCGGACGTTCCTGCTCCCGTGCACCCACAGCCAAGCAATCGTGCGGAAGTTCGGGCACGAGACTGCGCGCTTCAGGCAGCACGCAGTCCATCCAAACCTCTGGCAGAACGTTTTGAAAAGCTTCTAATTTCATGGCTTAAGGTACTACGGGACCGGCCGCGATATCAAAGGTCTCGTTAGGAGCCGTATTGTTGCCGTAGTCGATATAACCGTCCAAGACAACTCTAAATTTACTACCCGGTGGCAGGGTGCCCTTACCGCTCAGCCAAGACGGATTGATGGTCAAAACCAAGTTGTTTCCGTCGAATTTATCGGAACTGATATTACCGTTATTCGAGAGCGTTTCGTCCCCGTTTCCAAAGCTGCCGGTAGCGGAGTAATATACGGTATAGCCATTGGAGAACATCGATACAAGCATCTTTTCCGTACCGGAAAGCGTAAGCTTTCCGTCCGCGTACGTGCCTCCCGTCCAAGTCGGCGCTTGATGATCCTCACGGATCGGCACTTTGACATCCGCGATCTCCGTGTTCCCGTCCATTAGATTGAATTCGAGTACGGCTGTCGTGTTATCCGACAAGCCATTTTGCGAAACGACAACCTCGCTGGAGGCCGGTTCCACATTAATTTCTGTCGAAGTCGACGTCACGGTCAAAACTCGTCCGGTATCTTGTTCAAAGTCAGAATCCGCGTAAATCCGGAATCCGCCTGCGCTCGAATCGTAACTCAAAAAGGTCTCTTCATTTCCGTTCGCGACCCGAACATAATTCAGAATGCTGCGTTTGGTATATTCATAGGTCGCTTCACCGTTTTCCAACGCGTTGTCGTTGATTTTCACGTCATCGTTTTCGAGCGTATTATTCAAAATGAATTCGGCGCCCGGCACGATCGTCATCGTCAGCTCCGGATTTTTCGCCTGATTGAATGCTTCGACCGCCTGCTTCAGCGTAACGATGGAAGCATTGATTTGCGACTGCGTGGAATTCGATCCGCCGTACACGTCCTGAGCCGACTGAACGGCCGAACTCAACAAATCATGCTTGGCCGGGACGACTTGACCCGGCTTATAGCCGGATACCGTATTCGCAAGTGCCGCGGAAGCCGTATTGATTTCGGTAAGCAAATTCGTTTTATCAAGCACGACTTTGGACTGATTAAACAGTTCGATTTCTTGCGACAAAGCGATGCGCGCGTTTTTGACGGATTCTTTGGTCGCGTTCGAATCGTCGGCGACCGTTTTCGCATCCTGTATTTTTGCGGCAAACAGAATTTTGGTTCCGACCGACACGTTGCCTTCGGCTTCGCCTTCGACCGCGTTATCCAACAGCGATTGCGCTTCGACGATTTTCTGGTTCAGCAGCTGCTTGCTGACTCCGAAGATCGCTTGCTCGAAATCGGACGTCGCCGTATCCAGCGCACCGGCCGCCAGATTGATTCCCGGTTGATCCGCCTGCGTATCGTTCAACACGTTTTTAGCCGCAAGGATCGCCAGCTCGAACTGTTCGAACGCTTCCTGCGGAACTTGTCCTTCTTCGCTGCCGATCGTCGTGAGGCTGATCAGAAGCTCGGCGTCGTTCACTTTGGACTGAAGCACCGTTTTATCGATCAGAGGAGCCTCCGAAGCTTTTACCGTAAGCGCGAAATCCTTGGTTCTTACCGCGCTTCCCTTGGTTAACGTAGCTTTCAGCGTAACGGGCGTATCGTTCGAACCGTACACGGAGCGTGTTACGGTTCCGTTTGCAGACAAAACGTCTTCTTGGTCGGAAACCCATGAGATGGCGGAGCCTTGCGCGCCGACAAGCGGAAGAATAATCGAATGTCTCACGTTGTCCGCCGTATCGCCGTCGACAAATCCGATCATCAGATTAGACAAATCCTGTTCGACGGCAAGCACATTAGGGTCGGCCGGCTGAGTAATCACCGGGTCGGAAGGCGTTGATGTCGGTGCGGGAGCCGGCGTCGAGACCGGAGACGACACAAGAGGAAGCAATGCGCCCGTGGACGATACGGCTTGTTTGATCCGCGAACTGGCTTGCGACAGGTTCGCGATGACCGTGCTCGGCGCCGTGTTCGACGGAATCACGATCCGGTTGATCTGAACGTTCGGTCCGATCGTGACTTTCGCATTCGCGTTCGTGATGCGAACTTCATCGAAACTCGCGGTGCCGGTCAAATCCAGCGCTCCGGCATTGTCGATCTGAAGCTGGCCGATCTTGGCATTCAGTTCGATATTCGATGCCGATTTTTGCAGCTTGATCGTCGAGATCGAAGATCCGGTTACGGCAATCTGATTTCCCGAAAGCGTCAATATGCTTGAAGAAGGCAAACCCGAGGCATCGAGTTTCAGCTTTTGCGCGGCCGTGCCTGAAGTGACAATCTCCAATTCGCCGATATCGTTCACGCTGTGACGCGCCGATTTGAATTTCAGGATAGCGCCTTCCAAAGCTTGAATATTGTCGCCGGCGAGCAGAAGCTGCTTAAGAGACGGCGTGACCAGAAGCGGTTTATTGTCGATCATGATGGTGTCGCCGCTTACCGACGTCACGGTTGCCGTGGTTTCTTTTTCAGGGAAGATATTGACAAGGAAAGGGGCGATATCCGCGCGGGTCACGTTGCCTTTGAGGTTGAGGTTCGTAAACGAAGATTCGACCAAACCGAGACGCGCGGCGGATTCGATCGAATTGCGGGCCCACTCGCTAACGGGTCCGATCGAGGTCGTATCGATCGACAGGCCGCCCGAAACATTTTGTCCGTTGATGGCACGAACCAGTACGGAAGCCATCTCTTCCCGGGAAACGAACGCTTGCGGACGGAAGTTCGATCCGCTTCCGGTCATCAATCCCGCTTGTCGTGCGGCTTCGATATACGGCAGGCTCCACGTGGAGGAATTTACGTCTTTGAACGGGGAAGAGGAAACGTTCGAGACCGGCAGATTTAACGCTTTGACCAGCAAAATCGCAAATTCCTGACGGGTCAACGCTTGCTGCGGCCTATATTCGTTATTTGGAAAGCCCGTAATCAATCCAAGGCGGGCCGCTTCGCGAATCGCCTCCGTTTGTTCCGGCGAAATGCCGTTCAAGTCAATGAACGGCGACTCCGAATTCGGGGTCGTCGCCGCAAATGCAGATGTCGTGCCTAATCCGGTCGTTGCTGTCAAAAAGGCGCTCGCAATCAGCCAGGCTTTCCAATTGTTCTCCATTAAGTAGTCTCCTCTAAGTATGTCGGATGTTGTGCTGTACACTTTACACATCGGTAAGAGGATAAAGCGTTATAATAAAAAAATCAATTTTTTAATTTTTTTTACTGATTTCGATCCTTTTCGAACCGATTCGGCCGAAAAATCGTCTGCCACGGCTCCATTTTGCGTCCCTCGGCCAAATCCGCGACCAGCTTCGCGGTCACGGGACTGAGCAGAATGCCGTTGCGGTAATGTCCCGCCGCGAAGATCACGCGCTCCGCGCGTTCCAGCCGCCCGATCAACGGGCGGCCGTCGAGCGTCGCCGGGCGCAGTCCTGCCCAGCGGTGAAACGGCTGCGCCTGCTCAAGCGCGGGCAGCACCCGCTTGTTCCAGCGCAGCAAGCGCTCGATGCCGCGCTCCGTCACGCTGCTGTCGAAGCCCGCGACGTCTTCGGACGCGCCGCAAACCAATGTCCCGTTCGCCTTTTGCACCAGATAGCCCTGGCTGCTGAAGATCATATGCCGTACCGGCACATGACCTTCCTTTCCGGCGCCCCATTCGTAGGCGCAGATCTGCCCGCGTATCGGCTGCACGGGCAGGCGAAGCCCAAGGCGGCCGGACAGTTTCCCGGCCCAAGCCCCGGTGCAGACCACCAGCCGGTCCGCACGGAACACGGCTTCGCCCGACGGGCTCATCCCGCGCACTTCTGCCCCGCGTTCCCATTCCGTCGGCTCAAGCTCGCCGAGCCGCTCCCGCACGATAACCCCCGCCTTCAAGCAGGCGGTTTTGAGCGCTTCGACAAAGTCCGGCGCGTAAATATGGCTCTCTTCCGGCGTCCGCAGCGCCGCCACGACTTCGCGCGACACCCCCGGCTCCGCCGCGAATAGCTCCGCGCCGCGAAGAATCTCGCCGCTCGAACCGTGTTCCCGCTGCCAGCGCAGCCGGCTTTCCAATGCCAGCAAATCCGCTTCATGGTAAGCAACGTATAGGCTGCCGCACTCCGTGTACTCGAAGTCCATGCCGGACAATTCCCGCACGCGGCGCTGCCACTGCGGGTACAGCCCCAGGCTTTCCCGGCACAGCCGGAAAAATTCGTCCGGATATTCCGGATTTTCCGAATACGGCGCCAGCATTCCGGCCGCCGCGCCGGAAGCCTGACCGCCGCATTCCCCGGCTTCCAGCACCGTTACGTCCGCACCGCGCAGCCGCAGCTCCAGCGCGCAGGACAACCCGACGATCCCGCCGCCCAGCACGATAAACGACCCGTTCATGAACTTGTCCCTCCTTTCGAATGTCCGATCTACGATCCAAACCAAAAACCGCTCGCATCATTTTGGCATTGCGCCTGTCCCCGTTTATTCCACCTTCAAACTATCAAATCCGCTGCTCGCCGAAGCATATTTCTTTTTCCCCATCCGCCCCGACAAATAAGCCAACCTTCCGCCTTCGATCGCCAGCTTCATCGCAAGCGCCATGCCGACCGGGTCCTGCGCTTTGGCGACGGGGGTGTTCATCAGGATCGCGGCCGCGCCGAGCTCCATCGCCAGCGCCGCGTCGCTTGCCGTACCCAGCCCCGCATCGACGATCACGGGTACGTTCGCTTCTTCGACGATCAGCCCGATATTGTACGGATTCAGGATGCCCAAGCCGGTTCCGATCGGTGCGCCGCCAGGCATGATCGCCGCCGCGCCCGCTTCTTCCAGCTTGCGGCAGATCACCGGATCGTCCGAAATATAAGGAAGCACCGTGAAGCCTTCCCGGACCAATATATCCGTCGCCCGCAGCGTCTCGATCGGATCGGGCAGCAGCGTGCGCTCGTCCGCGCTGATCTCGACTTTGATCCAATCGCTAAGCCCCGAGGCCCGCGCCAACCTTGCGATACGCACCGCTTCTTCCGCCGTGCGCGAACCCGACGTATTGGGCAAAAACCGAAACTTCCCCGGTTCCAAATGCTGAAGGATCGAATCGTCTTCCGTCGACTCCAGATCCACCCGCCGGATCGCGAACGTCAGCACTTCCGCGCCCGAGACGGCAATCGCCTCGTTTTGCACGAACGGATTCGGAAACAGGCCGGTCCCGAGGAAAAAGCGCGACTTCATCTCCGTATTGCCCACCCGCCACGCGTCCTGCGTGATCCGCGAATCGCCGCTCGTCCCCGCATCGCTTACTAGTGGGTCGTTTCTGTTTTCAAAACTCATGATTCTCAGCCTCCTCCCACAAAATGAACCAACTCGATCGTCATGCCGCTTGCCACTTTCGTCTCTGACCATTTTTCCGCCGCGACGACTTCCCCGTTCAGCTCGGCCACGACCGGGCGGCCGTTCAGGCCGAGCAGCTCCACCACATCCGACAACGTATCGGCATCCAGTTCTTTGCGGCTGCCGTTAACCGTCAATTCCGCCATCCGCTATCCACGCTCCTTCTGTTCCAGCTTGTCGATAAAAGCCCGGCATGCGCCGGCGGGATCTTCGCTGCCGACGATCTCGCTGATCGCGCATAGCCTTGTCGCTCCGGCCTCGATCACCTCGTCCGCGTTACGAAGCTTGATCCCGCCGATCGCCACGAACGGAATCTTGATCCGGCGCGAGACTTCGCGGACATAATCCAGCCCGACAGGAGCTACCGCGTCCAGCTTCGTCTGCGTCGCGTACACCGGACCGGCGCCGATGTAATCCGCTCCCTGCTCCTGCGCGGTCAGCGCTTCTTCGATGGCGTGCGTGGAAATGCCGATGATCTTGTTCCCGACGAGTCGCCGTGCTTCGGCCAGTGCCAGATCGCCCTGCCCCAGATGAATGCCGTCCGCATCCACTTCAAGCGCCAATTGCACATGGTCGTTGATGATCAACGGAACGCCGTACCGCCGGGTCAGCTCCCGCAGCGCTTTCGCTTTGCCAAGCCGCTCCTCCGGGCCGCTGTGCTTATCCCGGAACTGAATGATATCCGCGCCTCCCAATATCGCCTGCTCCATCACTTCCGTCAGTTCGCGGCCGGGATGAAAATTTTCCCCGGTGATCGCGTACAACCTGAACTCTTTCATGATCGAATCTCTCCTTTGTTTGTGGGTTGACGATCCGTCAGTTTCCGATATACCTCGCATACAGGCTGCGTGCGCGAACCGGATCGTCCGTCCCCTGCACCAGCACCCGTCCGTCTTCGAACAGCACAAGCCTCCCGCCTTCGTTCAGTTCGGCGCGAACCAGATACGGATTGGCTTTCACCGTGCGGGCCGCCGGAGCGAGCTTTTCCGCCCACGCGCTTAGGTCGAACGGCGCGTGCCCGGCGATCTGGATCGATTCCCGCCCGCATAGCGACAGCAGCGTCTCTTCTTCGCGCCGCAGCGCCGGATAAGTTTTCAGACCGCAGCAAGGACAATCCGCCTTGGCCGGAACCGGCTTTAACTCATGCCCATGATTGTTCCATATATCGAATGACAGCAGCGTTTCCCGCCGCGATTGCGTATCCCCGACCAGCAGCTTGAGCGCTTCGACCGATTGGTACGACGCGACAATATCGACGACCGGCGAGACCACGCCCACGGTATCGCACGTTTCCCCGCCGGAGTCGGCGGACGGGATCAAGCAGCGCAGGCACGGCGTGCTTCCGGGAACGAATACGGCGCTCATTCCCCGCGAACCGACCGCCCCTCCGTAGATAAAAGGAATCCCGGAACTGTAACAGGCGTCGTTCAACAAAAATCGCGTCTGAAAATTATCCGTTCCGTCCAGCACAAGATCCATATCCTTTACCAAACGTTCCGCATTTCCGGGCGTGACATCGACAAAGGCCTTTTCCAACTTCACCTCCGAATTGATCTTGCTCAGCTTGTTCTCGGCCGCCACCACTTTGGGAAGAGACTGCGCGGCATCGTCCTCGTCGTACAGCATCTGCCGTTGCAAATTGCTGCGCTCCACGTAATCCCGGTCGATCAGACGGACCCGACCGACTCCCGCGCGTACCATATGGCTCGCCAGCACGGTGCCGAGCGCGCCCATGCCCACGATGCAAACAGCGCTTTTCGCAAGCTTGTTTTGCCCTGCCGCTCCGATCGGAGCGAATAACATCTGTCTGGAATAACGTTCCTGTTGTTCGACCATAGCTTTTCTCCTTGTTTCCAGATGCCCGCTTTCTCTACGAATATGCAAAAAAGCCATTCGAGAATACACGAATGGCTTGAACAATTCGAATGAGGTTCTCTACGCCAGCATTACCTGGATCAGATTAACGGTCCGGACACACAAGGTCTCCATCTCAGCCGGACTTCATCCAGCACCCGCATTCTTATTCGGTTTGGAACTAGCATAGCGAAGAGAATGCGAAATAGCAACGACCTCGCACCAGAATCGGATCTTCCTTTTATGAAAAGACTTTGCCGCCTTGCCTGTTTAACTCTCCGGAACCCCGGTTTATTACGAGATATAGCCAAAAACTTGGATAAACTACTCATATTACTGAATCTAAACCTTAGATTTTAGACATTATTCGTCATTTTACTCTGATTTCTGCACCTATTTGCTTAAAATTCGTGATAATCTGGGCTTACCGTTTTCTTTTTTCTATGCGGTGTCTGTCCGGAATGTTTATTTATTGGAGGTGCCCTTCTTGCTTAAAACGAGTTATGTCGATGTCATGGACGTTTTGTCCGAGAAATTATATGCTTCCGCCGCGCAGATCGTGGATACGGCCAGCAAGTCGATTCCGGCCAATACGTTCTGCATCGCGCTCAGCGACGAAGTCGAAACGAAAGTTCTGAATACGATCAACCGCAGCGCGGTCATTTTGCAGGAAGGCTTGGTCATCGACCACACCGACTCCTACTGTCATCTTGTGACGGAAAACGGCCCGGAACCGTTAATCATCGATAATAACCTGACCCACCCGCTTACCCGGGATATGGACGTGACGCCGTTCGTGGGCGGATGCTCGTTCATGGGCGTCACCATCAAGACGGCTGACGGTAAGATCTTCGGCTCGCTATGCGCGTTCGACGACCAATTTTATGCGTATCAAGCCCGCGACGTGGAGATGCTTCAATCGCTGGCCGCGTTTTTCGAAAATATGCTCGAGCTGGATCAGACCTACCGGTTATGGCGCGCCGCCGAAGAAGAGCGTCAGAAGACGATGGAAGAAAAAACGAATCTGCTCGCGATCCTGAGTCACGAGATCCGTACGCCGATGAACGCGATTTTGAATATGGGCGAGATGCTTCAAGCGACGCCGCTGACGGATACGCAATCTCGCTATCTCAGCCTGATCCACTCCAGCGGCACTTCCTTGATCACCATCCTCAATCAAATTCTGGACTACTCGAAGCTGGACGCGGGCAAAATGGAAGTGCTGCGCGAACCGTTTTCGTTAAGAGGATGTCTGTTCGACGTGACTCAGCTGTTCCACGTCGAAGCCGGACGGAAAAACGTCGAGCTGCACGAGATCGTACCGCTTAGCGTGCCGGACCTATGGATCGGGGACGAAAATAAAATACGGCAAATCATGGTCAACCTGCTTTCCAACGCGCTCAAATTCACGGAAGCCGGCGAAATTCGTATCGAAGCTTATGTTTCTTCGAACCGCGAAGCCTCATGCGAACCTGTATCGGAACTCAGACTTAAGCAAGCCGGCGAACAGACTTCGATTGTCGGTTCGGACGGCGCTTATCTCAATTTTACCGTCACGGATACGGGCAGCGGCATCGCACCCGACAAACAATCTCAACTCTTCCAGGCATTTACGCAGTTGCACACTGCCAATTACGTAAACCGCTACGGCGGTACAGGCTTAGGGCTATCCATTTGCAAACAGCTCGTCGAACTTATGGGCGGCGAACTTCGCTTAGAAAGTTCTTCGTCATCCGGTACCTGCTTCGCATTCAGTCTGCCCTTGGCTCTGCCGGAAGCCGCTTGGGGACATTGAAAAAGACATGTCAGCAAATCGAAACGTTTCACTTTATATCCAAATATGCAACTATTGAGATAGGACTTTCAACTTAAGTTAAAAGTCCTTATTTTTGTCGAATTTCTGTCGAAAACTCTTCAAAAACTTCAAATTTTACCGATATAACTAGCACAAACCTAGTAGCTTGACCAAGTTAAATGCGAGGTTACGCCCGGCTGAGATTTCGTACCTAAACCGTGCACGAAACCTCAGCCGAACGTAAACCCATGATTAAGGTTGGTCAAGCTGCTAGATAAGGAGCCATAGAATTGTGCGCAAAAAATCACATCTAAAATTGAAGTTAGGTACGAAGATAAATCTGATGTTCCTCGTCTTCATGATTTTATTCTCCGGCATCGTGGGGCTTCTCGTGCAGCAGCAGGTCAGCAAGGGAATCAAGGAATTCGCAGTCGAAAAGGCAAAAGGGGATTTGGCGCTGGCCTATCGGTATATCGACAGCGCAAATCCGGGCGACTGGGCCGTGACGGATGAAAAGCTATACAAAGGCACGACTCTAATGAACGAAAACTTCGATCTGGTGGACTCCATTGGCGCAGATAGCGGCGGCACGGTTACGATTTTCCAAGGCGATACGCGCGTGGCAACCAACGTGCAGGTAAACGGCAGCCGAGCGGTAGGAACAAAAGTATCCGATACGGTGAAACAAGCCGTTCTGGATCGTGGCGAATTCTACACAGGCGAAGCCAATGTCGCAGGCAATACGTATCAGTCCGCCTACATGCCTATTCTCGGCGCAGACGGTCAAGTGATCGGTATCTTTTATGTCGGTGCTCCACAGAGCATCATTGAGAAGATTTTGTCGGACTTTTTCACCTTGTTCGTTATTGTTTTGGCAGGTGTCCTGATCGTATCGACCACAGCCGTATTGCTGTTCACGCGCCGGATCAGAAAGCGTCTCGGGGCCGTAGCCGCATCGCTTAAGTTGGCTGGCGAAGGAGATTTCACGCACTCTGTAACCGACAAGTCCGGGGATGAGCTGACGACGCTCGCGAATAGCTTCAACGACATGACGGATAATCTGCGCACGCTGGTTAACGAAGTGATCGACACCTCGCAGCAGGTCGCGGCTTCCTCCGAAGAATTATCCGCAAGCGCAGAGCAGAGCAGCCTGGCTACCGAGACGATTGCGATGTCCATTCAAGATGTTGCACAGGGTGCGGAACAATCGGCACATCGTCTGAACGATAGCACCACTGCGCTGGACGAAGTTGTCGCCGGCGTTCGCTCCATCTCGGATAATGCGATAACGGTACTCGACGTCAGCGACCAGACCATCCGCAAAGCTTCCGAAGGCGATCGCCTGGTGGATGAGACCGTCGTTCAGATTCAACAGATTGACCGCTCCGTTCACGAAAGCGGCAGAGTCATTCAACTGTTGGATGGTCGTTCCAAAGAAATCGAAGAAATCTCTCAGTTCATCTCGTCGATTGCTTCGCAAACCAATCTGCTGGCGCTGAACGCAGCGATCGAAGCAGCCAGAGCTGGCGAGCATGGCAAAGGCTTCGCCGTTGTCGCGGACGAGGTTCGCAAACTCGCCGAGCAATCCCAACAGTCTTCGGCTCAAATCTCGGGACTGATTCATGAGATTCAAAATGATATGGAGCGCTCCAACCAGTCGATCGAGCAAGTCGGAACCGAAGTTCAAGCCGGACTTGAAGCGGTCAGACGTACTCAAACCAATTTCAAAGAAATCCTGGAACTGATGAACACACTGACTACTCGGGTTGATCGAATGTCCTCGGCTACTCAAGATGTCTCCTCCCGTGTGCAAAATGCCTCTTCCAATCTATCCGGCATTCTACAGATTGCAGGCGAGACGTCCGATCATTCGCAAAATGTCGCCGCCGCTGCCGAGCAGCAGCTTGCTTCGATGGAAGAAATCTCATCCTCCTCAACCGCACTGTCCCATCTGGCAGAAAATCTGCATAGAGTGGTCGGTACATTCAAAATCTAAAGCTTTTTTACGATCGCCATAGTGATTCGAAACTCCTGGATTCCCTACAGGAGTTTCTTTTTTATTCCTCCAATTTGCCTATGCCATCCAAAGATTCACCCGTTGATCATGCTCGTTTTCTATGAAAATACATACTTATGCACCCAATTTTTTGTAAAGTTTTCGTTGACATTTCATCAAGTTAGTCGATATATTAAATGAAGTTGATAATCATTATCATGTTTAGAAATATCCGTCTTGTTGTATTTTTATTCATTCCGGATTGACGGCATCACCAAATACGCTTCACGATTTAGAGAGGGGACCATCATGAACGCAAAAAGAAAATTTTCGCTGCTTGGCATCATCTCGCTGATCCTGATCTTGGCGCTTGTCGGCTGCGGCGCGGCAAACAACGCTTCGACAGAAACACCGGCGAGCACCGATTCGGCTGCAACCGAAACTGCACCTGCTACCGACACAACTACGACAGAAGCTGCGGACGCTGAAGAACCGGCTGCCGAAGCGGATGCTACCCAATACCCGGTTACAATCAAGACGGCGCTGGGCGAAGCTGTTCTGGAGAAAAAACCGGAGCGCATCGTGACGATCCAATGGGGTAACCAAGACGTTGTACTCGCACTTGGCGTTGTACCGGACGGTTTCTCTGCGGCAAACTTCGGCGTAAGCGAAGAAGACAACGGACTGCTGCCTTGGACAAAAGCTAAACTTGACGAACTGGGCGCAGCAACACCTAACGTTTTCCAAGACACGGACGGTCTGGACTTCGAAGCGATCTCCGATGCGAACCCGGATGTGATCCTGGCTGCTTACTCGGGCATCACGCAAGAAGATTACGACACCCTGAGCGAAATCGCTCCGGTTGTCGCTTACCCAACGTCCCCATGGACAACCAAATGGCGCGAACAGATTCAACTGACAGCTGAAGGCATGGGCATGAAAGCCGAAGGCGAACAATTGATCAAAGATACCGAGACCCTGATTAGCGACAAGTTCGCTGAATACCCACAGCTCAAAGACAAAAAGATTGCTTGGGTAAACTTCTCGGCTGACGATCTGTCCAAGCTGCACATCTACACGCCGGTTGATACTCGCGTATCGTTCCTCGAAGAGATGGGCCTGACGTATCCGGACAGCATCACTTCCCTGATCACGGACCCGACCAGCTACTCGCTGGAGCTGAGCGCCGAAAACGCTCAAGCCTTGAACGATGTCGACATCATCGTCGGCTACGGCGACGACGCGTTGTACGAAGCCCTGAAAGCTGATCCGCTGATTGGCAAAATTCCGGCAATCGAAAGAGGTTCTGTCGCGTTCATCGCCGCGGATACGCCGCTGGTTGCAGCAGGAACACCAACTCCGCTGTCGATCGCTTACACGATTGACGATTACATGACATTGCTCGGCGCTGCTGCCGACAAGGTGCAATAAGACCGATGAGCAATGTTACGGTCTCGAACGGTCGACGTCCGAGCCCGCACATTCCGAAGCATTTCTATACGGTGCTGATTGTAAGCCTGATTTTGCTGGGGGCGAGTATACTCGCCTCCCTGGCATTCGGCTCACGGTCAGTGCCGTTTCATGATTTGATCGACGGTTTGTTTCGCCCCGAGGTGGATACCTATGAGGCGAACATCATTCGCAAACGGATCTCCCGTACGGTATTCAGTCTGTTCTGCGGAGCAGCACTTGGCGTATCCGGCTCGCTGATGCAGGCTGTGACTCGCAACCCGATTGCCGATCCCAGCATCTTGGGCGTCAATACAGGAGCTTCTTTGTTCGTGGTGTGCGGCATGGCCTTTTTCGGTATGACAACGGCAAGTCAATATATCTGGCTCGCGATGCTGGGCGCTGCCATCACTGCGGTATTCGTTTTCGGCATCGGCTCGCTCGGGCGCGGCGGCGCAACGCCGATCAAGCTCGTACTGGCCGGAGCCGCTACCAGCGCGGCCCTCTCCTCGCTGGTAACCGCCATCCTGATTCCCCGTTCGCATGTGATGGACCAGTTCCGGTTCTGGCAAGTGGGCAGCGTAGGTGCAGGCACATGGGGAAGCGTCACGACCTTTATTCCGTTCCTGCTCGTCGGCTTACTGATCGGATTCCTGACCTCTCCGGCGCTTAATGCCTTGGCACTCGGCGACGAAGCCGCCAAAGGGCTCGGTGTGAAGACGGGCATGCTGCGTCTGGTCGCAGCTCTGGCAGGCGTGATCCTGTGCGGGGCAGCAACCGCGTTGGCCGGACCGATCGGATTTATCGGCCTGTTGGCTACGCATTTGGTTCGGCTTATGTTAGGCCCTGATCTGCGCTTCGTCATTCCGCTGTCGGCTGTAGCCGGGGCGGTCATTCTCACCATATCGGATATTGCCGGACGCTTGATCGGCAGTCCGGGAGAGCTTGAAGTCGGCGTGGTGACCGCCTTCGTTGGGGCTCCGATTCTTATTCTTCTCGCTATGCGGGCAAAGGTGCGTTCCCTATGACCATGACAACTCCTCATCTCGATAACGTTTCATCTTCGATCGCGTTCATTCGCGAAGGACGCCGCCACCGGCAGCGCCGCTGGATGCTGGTCACCGGCGTCATGGCTTTGCTGGCAGCGGCGCTCTGCTGCGCCATGCTTATGCTCGGCAATACCATCTATCCGCTCGATCAAGTGTTACGCGCTTTGTCCGGCGAACAGATCAAAGGCGTATCCTTCGCCGTCAGTACACTCCGCCTGCCGCGCATGCTGGCCGGATTGTTCGCGGGTTTCGCTTTCGGCATAGCCGGATACACCTTCCAGACGCTGCTGCGCAACCCGCTGGCGAATCCGAACGTGATCGGCATTACCTCGGGTTCCAGCGCCGCTGCGGTATTCTGCTTGACGGTGCTGCAAGCCAGCAACGCGGTGACCTCGGTCGCGGCGGTCATCGCCGGGCTGCTGACCGTTGTCGTCATCTACATTTTGTCCCGCGGAAAAATCTTCTCGATCGGTCGTCTTATTGTGATCGGGATCGGGATTCAGGCCATGCTCGATGCAGTCATCTCTTATCTGCTGCTGATCAGCTCGGAAAAGGACGTGCCCTCCGCCATTCAATGGCTATCCGGCAGCCTGAACGGTTCCAAAATGAACGAGCTGCCGCCCCTGGTACTCATCGTGTTGATCTGTACACCGATTCTGATGGTTCTCGGCAAGCATCTGCATGTGTTGGAGCTTGGCGAACAATCGGCTTCCTCGCTCGGGGTGAGCACGGACAAGACCCGGATCGCGCTGATCGTCGCGGCGGTATTCATTGTCGCCATCGCCACCGCGACTACCGGACCGATCGCGTTCGTCTCGTTCCTGGCCGGACCGATTGCCAAGCGACTGGTGGGAAACGGATCGTATAATCTGATTCCGGCCGGTCTGGTCGGGATCAACCTCGTGCTCGCCGCCGATCTGGTGGGTCAGTTTGCTTTCGTAACCCGATTCCCTGTAGGGGTCATTACCGGATTGCTCGGAGCGCCGTACTTGATCTTCCTGCTCGTCCGCATGAACCAGAAGGGAGAATTGTGATGAAGCCCAATCATATATTCAAAGCCGAACAAGTCATTGCCGGTTATGAAAATAAAACCGTCATCAACGGAGTGGATTTGACCATCCCCAGCAATAAAATCAGCGTCATCATCGGCTCCAACGGCTGCGGCAAGTCCACGCTGCTCAAGGCACTGGCGCGTCTGATCAAACCGACCTCCGGCAGCATCACGCTGGACGGCAAGCCGATCGCGCGTTACCCGTCCAAGCAGCTCGCGCGCATCATCGGCCTGCTGCCGCAGTCCCCGATCGTACCGGAAGGCATCTCCGTCGCCGATCTGGTCGGACGCGGACGCTTCCCGCACCAATCGCTGCTCGGCGGCTGGTCGAAAAAAGACTACGAGGCCGTAGCCGAAGCGATGGACATGATGGATATCACCGAATTCGCCAACCATAACATCGACGAACTGTCCGGCGGCCAACGCCAACGCGTCTGGATCGCCATGGCGATGGCCCAACAGACCGATATCCTGTTTCTCGACGAACCGACCACGTTCCTCGATATCACGTATCAAGTCGAAATTCTGGACCTGCTGACCGACCTGAACCGCAAGCACGGCACGACGATCGTCATGGTGCTGCACGATATCAACCTGTCCGCACGCTATGCCGATCACATCTTCGCCCTGCAAGAAGGCCGCCTGATCGCCGAAGGTACGCCGACCGAGGTCATCACCAGCGAACGTGTCAAAGACGTATTCGGCCTGGACTGCACCGTCATCCCCGACCCCGTCTCCGGCTCACCCATGATCGTACCCAAAGGCCGCTACCACGCGAGCGAGGAACTGATCTCCACAACTTAATTCCTTATGTCTTAACTCCCTGTGTACACAGACAAAGCATTTGTCCGTACACGCTCTCACAATTAATCTTTGTATTTGCACTAATCTTTCTACCTACCCAAACGAAAAAAGGCTGCCAGTAATGGCAGCCAAAGTGTCGAAAAAGTCCACGTAGCTGGAAGCGAGAAGACGGAGAGAGAAATTCAGTGAATGACGCCTTTGAACTCGGAAAATTCCTTATTTCAATACAATCCATTTTCCGAGTGAGACAGTGTCTTGTAAAGCATTTCGAAGAAATGCACTTCGGAAGCCTATGCTGGCAATTTCTCTTGCAGTCTTCTCGCTTCCCCCGCCTACGTAACTTTATCGACAACTTTAAGGCTGCCATTTCCGGCAGCCTTTTTTTCACACTCGTCTCTCCACCAGCGTCCGATACTCCCCAAACCACTTCTCCCAATTATCCTTACGCGATTCTATTGTACGTCCATCCATAAGCGCTTCGATGACATCCAGACACACATGCCAACCCGCAAGGTCCTTCGGCGTGTGCGAAGTGACCTTTTTCATCGTCTCCACCAGTATGAGCCGGCTTCCGTACGCTTTGGGGTAAAGCTCGAATCGGATCCGATCCTCTCCCCAGGTATACTCCAATACCGAGCTTTCCTGAAAGCCGACGATTCGCAATTCTTCAAATGTGCCATCCTGCATATCAAAACGGATAATTCCGCCCAAATGAAGGTCTTTGACCTGCAATTCGGGAAACCACTGCTTCAGGTGTTCGTTGTCCGTCAGATACGTCCAGGCTTGCTCGGCGGGGTGTGTCAGGCGACGTTCGAATCGGGCTTTATATCCGTCTCCGTTTGATTCGATTACGGCTAGCATCGCGTATCTCCTCCTCGTCATTCATTCTAAGAAATGGAACCGGTTTACAGTTCTATATTACCGAATCCAACGCCTTCCGCCAAGTTTGCGAACAACCATTTATCCTTGTGCAATCTCAACTTTTTCTAACATCCTGTACAAGCTACCCGCCACCCGTTCCCGAGGCTTCTTCATTCCTTCGCTAATCCAATCTTCCAACACGCCGACTACGCCCGCTACAAGGAACACCACTTCGGCTTGCCAATCCTCATTCGGCAGATCAACCGGCTCTTGCAACATTTTCCCTACAAAAAATTTCTTCACCGACTGAAGTGTCGCTCCCTCCGGCCCACGCCGCATCAATCCCAGAAACAACTCCCGGTTCTCCTCCATATAAGCGGTTACCGTATCGGTTAGTCGAACCAGATTCTCCCGCTCCGTGCAGGGAAAAGCAGCTTCGTACAGCTCGCCCAAATCCCGGAGCAGCTCGTTCTCCAATTGCGCGGACAGATCGTAAATGTCTTGATAATGCAGATAAAAGGTACCTCGCCCCAGATCCGCAGCCCGCGATAACTCCGCTACCGTGATTCGATTCAACGGCTTATGTTCAAGCAATCCTAAAAAAGCACCATGGATCGCTCGCTTGGTCTTGGTTGTTCTTCGATTATTCATTCCGTTCCCCCTACACTTCGGCCCGATGTGTTCATATTTGTACACTTCCGTCACCATTGCCGATTGAAGCGATCCTTTGCTCTTCCTACAATATACACATGTTCATATTCGGACAAGCGTTCAATATGCAACTTCATTTTAAAAAAGCTGGAGGAACCTCTAATGAATGTAACCTCGTCCCGCAAACCAAGCCCGCAAGCCACCGTTCTTATTGTCGGAGGCTACGGCACGGTCGGCTCGGCCCTGAGCGAATTGATTGCAGCACGCTATCCGCAGATCAAGCTGCTCATCGGCGGGCGGCGACTCCGGCAAGCCACCGCGGCTGCCGCTCGGTTGCCTTATGCCGAGGGCGTGCAGATCGACGTCACGCGTGATGATCCGCTAGCCTCGCTATCTCCTGCGCCTCATTCCATTGATGCGATCATCGTATCGGTCAACGACTCTCGGGATCGCCTTCTATCCGCAGCACTCCGGCGCAATATCCCGCTGGTCGATCTGACCCGTTGGACTCAACGGATCGAGGATGCGAAACGGATCGCTGCCCAACATTCCCTATCCGCTCCGATCGTTCTCGCTTCCGGCTGGATGGCTAGCGCGCCTTCCATTGTTGCCGCTACGCAGCTTCGGGGAAAAGCGCCTGCGCGGCAGATCGATGTCGATATTCTATTTTCGCTCAAAGATCGCAGCGGCGCCGATTCCGTGACCCATTTTGCCGATGCCCATCAGTCGTTCCGGATTTGGGAGCACGGAAGCCCGCGTACTGTCGCCGGATTCTCCGCCCCGAAAAAAGTGACGTTCAGCGGTAATCGCACTTTCCGCTGTCGACGTCTCAGTACACCGGAGCAGGAGACTTTGGTGCTTCGCAAATTCGCCGAAGGCGTATCGATTCGTCTGGCCTTCGATCATCAGGCAACAAACACACTGTTCGCAGCCTCCATACGCTCCGGTATCTGGGGAACTCTATCTCGCACCCGGCGTATGTCCTTGTTGCATCGTACATCGAATACGCCCGGTTCATCTGCTGCCCACGAAGTGATCTTATCCATTCACTCGCAAAACGGGCTTCAACGCGTTGCCATGATCGACGCACTCGGACAAGCCCATTTTACGGCAGCAAGTGCATTGAGCCAGCTTGAGCGCCTGCTTGGTCTGGGCGGCAGGAAGGTTCCGCCTCCCGGCGTCTCTTTTCCGGAGGACGCGCACGACCCGGCTGCGGATATCCGTTCCATGCAGCAATCCGGCATTCAATTCGAAGGACTGTAGTCAAGTATGGAAAAGGCGACTTCGGATTACTCCTCCAGTCGCCTTTTCCATGCTTGCCATGCATCTGCAACAGTTACTGCGCAGATTCAATCTCCGCCATAAATGCACGTAACTCCTTCGCGATCTCCGGCGAATTTTTATGGTGCAGATAATGTCCGCCGTTCATCTCCACCATCTTGCCGTGCTCGGCAGGGGCTACCTGTTCCTCGTGCAGCTTGGACCAATCCGCCACCTCGGCGTCTTCTTTGTTCACGAACAGAATCAGCGGCAGCCCGGCAGGGAATTTCGCGTCGGCTTCCCGCGCTTCGCCGAAGTTGGACGAAATATGTCTCATCTCGTTCATCATCGTCGGATTGTTGCTTACGCGGTTCGTGATCATTCGAATCTGCTTGCTCATCTCTGCGTCGTAACCGAGTTTCTCGTAAGGATCGCCGCCTAATTGGGTAAGCAACCGCATCATGCCGGATTCGCGCAAAAAGGTGAACAGTCCTTCCGGCAGTTCCGCATCCATGCCTCCCTGAGTCGGCACGCTCGTATCGATTCCCGCGAAAGCGATCACTTCGTCCGGGTAACGCTTAGTATATTCGACGCCGTACAAACCCGCGATCGAGTGACCCATCAGCACATAGCGATCCACGCCCAGTTGTCCAAGCGCCTCATGAACCTCTTCGACGATATTCGCGGTCGTTCGTTCCTTGTCCGTCCCGTCGCTTAATCCGTAACCGAACGGCTCGACCGCGATCACGCGATAATCGGACTCCAACTCGCGGATCAATAACTCGAAGTCCCGTGCGGGTACCGCGGTCCCGTAACCGGGCAGCAGCACGATCGTTTCTTCGCCTTCTCCCCGGATCAACACGTTCATCTGCTTGCCTTGCACGGCTACCTTTTGGCCGTAAGGCTCGATTTTGCCCGCTTCCGAACGCAGCGCGATTTTGTTCACGGCAAATACGGTAATGAAGAACAAAGCGATGAGGCCGACGATAATGCCCAGCGTCTTCAGTAACACGCGCGGCCATTTTTTCTTCTTTTTCTGAGGCTTGTCGATTGTATGTTGAAGTTCGTTCATATTGTTCTCTCCTATTCCTGATAAACTCTTCCCCGCCGCTTTCACAGCAGGTACGAATAAGGATAGCAAGCGATCATGGACAACCCGTGACGACAATATGAACGCAATATGAACTCGGAAAAAAGATCGGCCTAGGGCGTGTCTTCATCGATCTGAAGACGTCTCCGGCGCATCCAGCGGAAGCGTCACCGTAAAGGCCGTGCCGCGCCCCGGTTCGCTCTCCACTTCAATACTTCCGCGATGCAACGACACGATCTGCCGCACGATCGCAAGACCCATCCCGCTTCCCGCGTATTTACGGCTACGGGAGCGGTCCGCTTTGAAAAAGCGCTCGAATACGCGTTCCTGATCCTCCGGCACAATCCCGATCCCCCGGTCTTCAATACGCACGGCGACGTTCGCCGCATCCCGCGAAAGGGTCACCTTGATCTCCCCGTTATCCGGTGAAAACTTGATCGCATTGCCGATAATATTCGTCCATACCTGCCCCAACTGATCAGGATCACCGACCATGCGCACAACAGGCAGATCCAGTTCGAAACGAATGCCTTTCTCCGACCACTGCGGCTGGAGCGCAATGATAATCCTTCGAATCTGCTCATCCAGCCGCAATTCCGCGCGCTGAAGCTGCGGCTTCGACTCCAATAAGCTCAACTTCAGCAAACTATCGCTCATCCGGGACATCCGATTGGCCTCGGCGGTGATAATGTCCAGATACCGGCCGCGCTGGTCCTCCGAGAGATTGGACTGCTTAAGCGCAAGCGCGTAACCGGAGATGGAGGTCAGCGGCGATTGCACCTCGTGCGACACATTGGATACGAAATCGCGACGCATTTCCTCCTGCCGCCGCAAGTCGCTCGACATCGCTTCAAAGCTGCGTGCCAACTCGCCGAGTTCGCCTTTTTGCCGGATATCCAGCTTGACGTCGAAGTCGCCTGACGCGATATGCCGCGTCGCCCGGGTGAGCTGCTTGATCGGACGCACCACAAAAGCCGCAGCTCCCACAAAGACCAAGCTTCCCGCAATCAGAGCGTACATCGCGAAGCTCAACAGCCACTTGATGATAAAAGGTGCGGCAGCCGATCCGACCGGCTCGACGAATAAGGCCCTTTGTCCTTCATTGGTGGCAAAAGGCATCCCGATCAATTCGATGGTGATGCCGTTCGTATTCACCCGGATCGCGTCGCCGGCCAATACTTGGCGTACCCATTCCTCACGCACTTCGAACTCTTTGATCGCGGGTTGACCGTAAGAACGGAAGCTCTCCGTCGATTCATAGATCCGAAGATAGTACGAATCCAATTGATTCATGCCGCCGACAAATTCGTTCGCTTCTTCCGTCGGCATCTTGTCGTAAATCCGGGCGATATCCTGCGCGAATTGAGTCATCGGAAGTTGCAAATTTTCGTTCATCTGATCGCGGAAAGCCCAGCTTGCGATGAAAAAGGCCAACAGCGTCCCCCCGATGACCGATATAAGGAAGATCAGCACGACGCGCGTATACAGCGAGCGGATCATTCGTCGGCCTCCAATCGGTACCCCAATCCGCGCACCGTCTCGATCGCAAACCCGCCCGCGTCCGCAAACCGCTCCCGCAGGCGCTTAATATGCACATCCACCGTTCGATTGTCGCCCACATAATCCAATCCCCAGATCCGCTCGATCAACTGCTCCCGCGTATATACCTGTCCCGGCGTCTCGGCCAGCGTGTACAGCAGCTCGAATTCCTTCAGCGGCAGGGTAAAAGTCTCCGCGCCGACCGTGACTTTGTAGGTATTCCGATCCAGCGCCAGACTCCCGATTCGCACCGCTTTGTCCGCTCCGATTCGGGACCGTTTGAGCAGCGCTCGGACACGCACCGTCAGCTCCAACGGATCAAAAGGCTTGGTCAGATAATCGTCCGCGCCCAACTCGAACCCTTTGACCTTTTCCCAAGTCTCGCCCCTCGCCGTCAGCATCAATAGCGGAAGCTCCGCGCTTCGCCGCCGCAGCTCCCGACATAGCGCCCAACCGTCGATGCCCGGCATCATAATATCCAGCACCACCAGATCGACAGGCTCGCTTGCATGCAGATCCAGCGCCTCCTGTCCGTCCGAGGCCTCCACCGTCGCGAACCCGTCATTATGTAAAAACAGGCAGACCAACTCGCGAATATTCGCGTCGTCGTCAGCCACCAGTATTGTCGGCATGCGTCTCATTCTCCTTGTCGTATCGTTTGTCGGCTAACCCTTTTCCTTCATTATAAAGCAAAACAGCGGGCCTGCGCTTTGGAGGCGCCGACACAAAAAAACCGAGGCCGCTTTGTAACGGCATCGGTTTTTCGGCTATCGGAACAAGGACGCAAGAACCGCGACGCTTGGCGCTTGACTCCCTGTTCCGACAGAATCTTAGACAGGGTCTATACTTGGTCGGCAGCTGGTTTGGGCTTGTAGACGGATTCCGCTTCATGCGGCTGCTTGTCTTTTTCCGCCGAAGCCGCCGGGTCCGGATCGGCCGGGAAATCGGCGACGCTTCCTTTTCCGCTCAGAACATGCAGCGCCCGCTCGCGGTCGAACAACCCTTCCCAACGGGCCACGACGAAGGTTGCCACCACATAGCCGATAATATTGATCGTGGTGCGGTAGTTCCCCATGATCCGGTCCGGGGCGAGCATCAGCGCCACCGCGGCGACCGGAATCGAACCGGTGCTGGCTGCCGTAGCAGACAAGGCGACAAACGCCGAACCCGGAATGCCAGCCATGCCTTTGGAAGTCAGCAGCAGCACGCCCAACAGAATCAACTGCTCAGTCAAACTCAAATCCACGCCGGTGGCCTGAGCAAGGAAAACCAGTGCCAGCGCAAGGTAGATGGACGCCCCGTCCAGATTGAACGAATAGCCGGTCGGAACGACCAAACCTACGACCGAGCGGTGACAGCCGGCCTTTTCCAGCTTGGTCATGATCTGCGGCATCACGGCTTCCGTCGAACCCGTGGCAAAAGCAAACATGATCTCTTCGCGAACGAGCTTGATCGCTTTCCATAGTCCGATACCGACGAAGATGCGCATCACGGCCTCAAGCACGAGTAGGAATAGCAGGCAGGCGACGGTCATCGCCAGGAACAGCTTGCCGAAGCCCAACAGCGTCTGCATCCCATACTGGCTGACGGTGAACGCCATGGCGCCGAATGTCGCGATAGCGGTCAGTTTCATAATGAAGCCCATGATCTGGAAGATGACATGGCTGATATGGTCGAACGCTTCGATCAGGAATTCCGACGTGCGGCCGCCGACTTTGACCAGCGCGAAGCCGAACAAGCAAGAGACGAGCAGCACTTGAAGCATCGTGTTGGTCGCGAACGCCGATACGACGCTTTCCGGGATGATATTCATGAAGAAGTCGACGCCGTGAGGCAGTTCCGCGTTTTTCGTAACGCTGCCGACCGCGTCGGTCGACAGCGTCGCCGGGTCTACTTTCATACCTGCGCCCGGTTTCATCACGTTGGCGACGACGAGACCGATAATCAGCGCGATCGTGGTAACCGCTTCGAAATACAGCAATGCTTTCCCGCCGATCCGGCCGACCGTTTTCATATTGCCGACCTTGGCGATACCGAGTACGACCACTACGAAAACGAGCGGCGAGATGATCATCTTAATCAGCTTGATGAATCCGTCTCCGAGCGGCTTGAGCGCGATGCCGACCGTCGGCCATAAATAGCCGACCAAGATCCCCAGTACGATCGAAGCGATGATCTGAACGAACAGATTTTTGTACAGCGGCTGTTTCTTCTTGGCTGCTTGTTCCATGTTTATTATCCCCCTTTTACTATTTTACATTAAAGCAGTAAAGCGAAATTACATCAAGTATGTTCATACATCGAACTTGGATACTTTGGATTTTAATTATGTAAGGTTTTATTACCTTTTTCAGCGTCCTTTATGGTTATCGTCATTATAAAAGAGCGTTTCCTTATGTTCATTAGTCAATACGTACAAAACTGTTTTTATTTTTTAGAGCCCTTGTCCAATAAATCAGATTTTTTTTGATACACCCTCTTTTTTAAGTTAGCTTTTCTTCCATTGGTAAACAAAATAAGAAGTCCGCCTTTTGGGACGGACTTCAACACAGCAATCGGATTTTTATAATGCAGCAGCCCCGAATTTGTATAAACGCGGGTCCGTATTTTCGATAAAAGAAGTCGGATCGTCCACGCAGAACAAAGTCAATCGGTGCATGGCACGGGTGCAGGCCGTATAAAACAGCTTACGCTCCGATTCTCGGCTATAGGCATTCGCAGAAGCGTCGTAAATCAATACAGCGTCAAACTCGACGCCCTTGGCGAGGTAGACGGGGAGGATCAGCGTTCCTTTTTTGAATTCGGGAGTGGTTTTAGTAATCTCCTTTAGGTCCGAGCAACCCAGCGCGGCGAGTTGTTCAATCGCTTCGCGGGCTTCGGCGGCGGTGCGGGTGACGATACCGATGGAATCGAAGCCTTCGGCTTGAAGTTGCTTGAGATGGGCAGCGATGGATTCGGCCTTTTGCTGGGCAGATTGAGTCTGGATCAGCAGCGGCTTGGCACCTTCGCGGTCGAACGGTTCGATATCCGCGGCTTCCGGCAATATAGCTTTCGTGAACTCCACGATCTCGCGCGTCGAACGATAGCTGCGATTGAGGCGGAATACGCGGGTATCGGCGGCTCCGTACAAGTTGACGAGCGGTGAACCGGCACTGGACAGCTCCGTGGATTGCGTAAAGATCGCCTGGCTGAAGTCGCCGAGCACGGTCATGCGGGCACGCGGGAACATTTTTTTGAAAAAGGCATATTGGAACGCCGAATAATCCTGCCCTTCGTCAACGAACACCTGCCGAATATCCGAACTGCTGCGCAGTCCTTCAACCAATTCTTTGAGATACAGATAAGGAGTCGCATCTTCGCAGTATAATTCGCCGCGTTTCAGCTTTGCCTGGGTTTGACGGCCAACTTCCTTCCAATAAGGCGGCACTGCGGAGACTTCGGCGGCACTGGAAAGCAGATCCGATGCGGAAGGTTGCTCGCGATCAAACAACTGCATATACAACGCGGTCACATCGACGAACGACATTCGCTTCACGCCGCGCTTTAACGGTTCGAATGCTTCTCTCACCAGATCCTTGCGCAGCCACGCTTCTTGGCGCTCGGAAAAGTCGAAGTCGCCTTCATCCGTACGTCTCATACCGTTCAATCTGGCTCTGGCCGCCGCATACTGTTCGGAAAAGTCGAACACATGCCGTTCCTGATGCAGCTCGCCGTAAGCTTCTTCATACTGCTCGGTATCGATGTAGTTCAACCCTTCATCGACCCACTTCGCATACTGCTCCTCCTGTTCCAGCCGCTTCACTTCAACCAGCAGCCATTCCTGAAGCTTCGCTACGCGATTGGCCGTGCGCAGCGAAGGATCGTAGCTGTAGAACAACTCACTCATTCGCTCGGCACTCACCAGCTCGCGGCCCTTGAAGGTCAGCGCATGGAACTTCATGCTGCCTCGTTCCAGACTTTCGACATACCGCTGCATCTCCTGTAAAAAGTCGGACGAAGCTTTATACCGAATCCCGCTCAATCTGGCTTCGTAACCGGGATCGGAAGTTTGCGACAGCACATATTCCATCTGATCGAACGGATCTTCGAGCGTAAATGCCTGTCCCAAGCGGCGCTCCAAATACTCCTGGAACGTGGTTTGCTTCATATTCTCCTCGCCGAGTTCCGGCAGAACCGTCGAGACGTAACCATTAAACATGGGGTTGGGCGAAAAAAGCACCACTTGATCCGCACGCAGACGATCCCGCTGACTGTACAGCAGATACGCGACCCGCTGGAGCGCCGCCGATGTCTTACCGCTGCCTGCCGCCCCCTGCACGATGACCATCCGGCTTTTATCTTCGCGAATGATCGCGTTCTGTTCCTTCTGGATCGTGGCTACGATGCTTTTCATCCGGTTGTCCGCCGCGCCGCCGAGCACCTGCTGAAGCAGCTCGTCGCCGATCGTGTCGCTCGTATCGAATACGTTCAGAATCCGCCGATCCCGAATCTGATACTGCCGCTTCAGCTCCATGTTGCCGGAGATGCTGCCGCTCGGCGTCTCGTAATCCGCACGTCCCGGCGAATGATCGTAATACAAACTCGCTATCGGCGTCCGCCAATCGTAGATCAGAAACTCCAGACCGTCGTTATCGACGAACGAAGACACCCCGATATAGACCGACTCCGTGAACCCCGTCCCGTCTTCACAAAAATCAATACGCCCGAAATACGGAGATTCCAATAGTCGTTTCATTTTATGATAGTGCCGCACTTTATTCTGATGACTCCGCTCCCGCTCCGACAACAACGCTTCCTGCTGTTCGATGCTGTAGACGCTCTCTTCAAAGTCTTCGTTCGTGCTTGTGCTGACGCTAACTTCTTCCCAGAACTTGCGCCGAATCTCGACAGCCTGCTCGTTCAACCCTTCGATCTCCGGCTCGATCTCTCCAATTCGTGCTTCCAGCTTGGCACTGACTTCACTCAACCGTTCCTGCTCTTGTTCCCGCTCTCTCGCTTCGATCATTTCCCCGTCCACTCCCTTATTCGATTTTGGAGAAAAACCGTTTGACAACCCGCTCGATCCCGTGCTAGAATTAAAGTATAGATAAGATGTCATAACTATGTTTTCTATAAATGTTCATAGCGGTTCTCCCATCGTATCATAGGGATTCACTGTGTTCAATACCTTTTTCAACATTCCCTCCCCCGGCCAAAAGCCGGGGGTTTTCGATTTTATTGTCCTTTTAAAACAAGAAAAACCCGTCATAAATTGACGGGCTTCCGTGGTGTCGATAAAGTCACGTGGGCGCGTGGAAGCGAGAAGTTCGCCCTTAAAAGCTATAAGAGAAGCGATTCGAACTTAAAAATCTGTTGCTGAGCGAAGCCTAAGCGGAGGGGGAAATTCAGTGTAGGAGCGCCAGCGATCGCCTTTGACTTCGGGAAGCTTCCTTATTACAATTCAATCCAGCTTCCCGAAGTCAACACGCGACCGAAACGAATTTCCCCCGCAGCGCCCCCAGCTAGCTCCTCACGAACAGGTTTTTAATTACTTCTTCTCGCTCAACGACAACATTACTTTTCCGCTCTCGTATTTTAACTTCGCATTATAGTCCCCCGACATGCCCACTACTTCGAGCTTATCGAACTTCCCTTCGATCGACCCGGCTGTAAGGAGCGTCAGGTCGCGTTTTGCGAACTGATAGCCGTCAACGAAGTTTACGCGAAGCGTTCCGTCGGCTTGCAGTTTGCCTGCCACTTCGATTCCGTCGTCCGATCCGGTTACGCCGATCTCCAGCACGCCGTTTGCGGCTTGCGTAAAGTCTCCGCCGATCGTCAGCAGACGCGGGCCTTCGACGCTCTCGATGATCGTGCCGCCGTTGAGCACGTGGCCTTGACCGAATGCCGCAGCCGTTTGGGCTTCCAGCGTACCTGCTGCAAGCTCAGTGCCGCCTGTGTACGTGCTGCTGCCTGCCAGTGCCAGCTTGCCGCTGCCTTGCTTGATCAGCTTGCCCGCGCCCGAGATGTCGTTGCGCCACAGGTCTTCCGCGTTGAATCCGCCTTGGGCCGCGTCCATATTGACCGTTACGTTTCCGCTGAATGCGCCGTAGCCATTGGCCGCTTCGAACAGGTTCAGACGTCCCCAGCCTTCCGGATCATCCAGCAGCGGGTAGCCTGATTCCAGACCTGTCGTTGCCAACACTTCGCGGCGCTGTTCGTCGCTCAGGTACGGAAGGCGCGTTTCCAGCAGCACTTCCGCATTTTTAGGCACGATCATCGGCTTGGTCGTGTCGCCGATTTGCTTGAAGCCGTAAGTCAGACGCTCGATGTAATCCGCTTTGTTTTGCTCATAATCAGCGAAGCGGTCTTCGGCCGTGCCGGTTTCTTTTAACAGGACGTCATGCGCTTGATCGTACGCCTGCTGCTTCAGCTCGGCATTGTCCGGATCAGCTAGCGTTGCCGCCGCCAATGCCGTAGCCAACACGCGTCCGCCCATCACATCCAGCGGTGAGTGCATCCCGGACACGATACGGCTGTCGCCCATTTCCGAAGCGCGGGTCAGCAGCTCTTGGTAACGTTCAGGCACCGCATAAGCCAGCGACAACGAAGCGAGGTAAGACGCGTTCGTGTGACCGCTTGGGAAACCGCCGTCTTTTTCAGGAGTCGTGCTGATCGCGGGAACCAGTGTCGGAACGACAATACGGTTATCGTTCGTGCCTTCCTGCATGTTCACCCAACGGTACGGACGCATATATTGGAAAAAGGTCTTGGACGGGTTGGTGGACGCGTAGTTGCCGCGTACCACGCCGATCAGGTCAACTATTTTGCCCAGGGAAGATTCGGAATCTCCGCCTTTATTGGTGCTGTCTTCGTCATCGTATTTTTTCTTCGTTGCATCTGCGGCTACGCCGTCGATCGACGTTGTCGTTTTGCTGAGTTCGCGGTAAACGTCCGTCAGTGCGCCCAATCCTTCGACTGCGCTGTAGGTTTGTCCGCGACGGTCAACCAGGTAGGCCAGTTCTTCGTCAGCCGCCGTGCGCGCTGCCGCCAGATCGACGACATATTGAATATTATAGTTAAGCACGTCCTCTTGCAGCTTCGTGCCGTTGTTCCATGTGCTGCCCGGCGTCCACAGTTTCAGGAATTCCGACAGCGTACCGAGTGCGGCGTTGCTTTCGATGCTTTGGTTGTCGCCGCTGTTCGTTTTGTACGAATCGGCGAAGTACCCCCAAGCAGGCTGCGACGGAACTTGGATTTCATAAGCATCTGCAGCCGCGATCGCGGGATGCACGACAGCTGTATTGGACAGGATGGCGAAGCCCATTGCGACGACCAGCATGTGTTTCATTGTTCTTTTTTTCACGGTAAAGTTGCTCCTCTTCGTTTAGGTATTCGCTTGTGTTTTCGATTCGAATCGCAGCAAATGTAGCATCCGGCAGTCATTTTCGGCAATGGAACGATTTCGCCTTTATAGCATTTTGGGAGGTTTTGCGCGGAAATCCGTCGAATTTTATTCATTTAACAATCCCCTTACAAAAACCCCGAACAACTCTGCAATCTTGCCTGTATAATCCCACGCGGGAGGAGAGTGTACGATGAAAAAACGAAATTCTGTCTGGGCCCGTCTGGCCGTATCTTATCTGTCTGTCGTTCTGGTCATCGTCCTCTCGCTATGTTCGGTGTTTTATATCTATTCCTCCAATCGGTATATGTCGGAATTGCAGGATCGCAATCAGGCTACCCTCGCGAATACGGCAAAAACGATCGACTCCGAAGTGTTCCAACGGGTGCAGCAGGTGGTTCTCGGGCTTGCGCTGGACCGGACGTCGGATCTGCGGCAGTTCCAGGGCGACTCTTGGAAAAACCACCCGTCCCGCCTGCTTGAACTGCAACAATTGTTGAAGTCCGAAGTGTCCGCCCAACCACATCTGATCGAAGCTATCCATCTCTACGATCCGCAAAGCGGCGCGATCTTATCCTCGTTGCACGGACTGATCGACCGGGCGAATCGGGAGCGCAATATGCCGAAGCAGACGGACTGGATCGAGACGATGTCGACATCCGAAGCCAGCGGAACGTGGACGACTTCCCGCTTAATCGCTGAGGATGTTTTTTCGGAATTTTCGGATACCGGCGGGCAAAAGCTGATGACGTACGCGCACAGTTACCCGTTCCAATCTTCCGGCGCGGATAGCGATCTAATTGTCGCCATCGATGTCAAAGAAGAAGCCGTGCAAGCGATTATCCGCAATATGATGCCTTTTCAATATGAAGAAACGTGGTCGCTTGGCGCTTCGGGAGAGCTGGCAATTGGCACGGAAGGCGTAGCAGATACGCGCCAGCAAGTCGTTCAAGCTGAAGTCGCAGGCGGAATGCCGATTAACAGCGATGCGTATACGATTTTCCACGAGCCGCTGCCGACGACCGGATGGACGCTGTACAGCGCGACGCCGCATAGCTTTTTCCAAGAGCAATCGCTGGCGGTGCAGCGGCTCGTGCTGGCGATCTCCGCGGTGGCGCTGCTGATCGGTCTGCTGCTGTCCGGCGTGATGACCAAGCTGATCTACAGCCCGCTCAAGCGCCTTGTCGCCAATATCCGCCAGCTTACCGGACAGTCCGATACGGACGTCAACGAATACGGGATCATCAACACGGCGGTGCACCATCTGAACGAAAAGGTCAGTACATTGGAAGAGAACCTTCGAGCAATCGGACCGATCGTGAAGCGCAATATGATCTTGAATCTGCTTCAGGGCGGCCAGACCGAACAATCAATTAAGGAACGGACGCTGGTCGAAAATCTATTCGGCGAAGCCGACGGATTCCGTTGTTTGCTGCTGCATATCCATAGAAGGCCAGGAACTCGCGAAAAGTTAGAACACGGGGCGACAACCACTCGCGCAGACATGGCCTCAATGCTGGAACGCATGCGGCTGCCCGGAATTTCGATCGTGGCGGAAGAGCTTCCGGACAAGAAGATTGCGGCTATTTTGGCACGAACGGAACTTCAACATCCGAACGAGGACCCAGCGAAAACGTCAAGCCTCGACGAGGACTGGATGCGTACCTTGGCCGATCATATCCTGAAAGCCTGCGAAGAGTTTCCGGACGTAAGTGTTCAGTTTAGCTGGGGACGCGAAGTGACGAGACCGGACGAGCTGCATGCAAGCCGAAACGATGCGGAAAGCCGGATCAAATACGCCTATTTCCTGCCTGAACGACCTTTGCTGCACGAAGCCTTTTTGGCGGAGCGCGAGGACAGTCAAGACGAGATTCCGCAGCCGATCCTTGCACGCTTCCGGGAAAAGCTGCCGGGGCGCCAGTTCGACGAGATTGCCGAGGCCGTCGACGCGTTAAGCAAAGCGATGCGAGAAGGAAATTACCCGGCGGACTATTGTCACTTTATTTTGTCGAACACCGTCTTCGCCTTTTCCGATTATTTGAAAAGCATTCGCTACAAGCAGCCGGGCGGCGGCCATCCGGACTTGCATCGTCAGTATATCGCGCTATCGCATATCGAAGAATTCCGCGCGTGGCTGCTGGATTCGGTGCGGACGTTTTTGACCGAGACGGAAAAGCGCAGCAGCGAACGGGCAACGGACACGCTGGAATCGGCCAAACAGTATATCGACGAGCATCTGCCTGACGACCTTTCGCTTGAAGCCGTGTCTTCGAACGTGTTTATCAGCGCGAAATACTTGAGCCGACTGTTCAAGGAAGAGCTGGGCGTCACGTATACCGAATATGTCACCAGAAGACGGATGGAGACGGCAAAAGAACGGATCGAACGCGGCGGAGCGACAATTGAGCAGATTGCCGGAGCGGTCGGGTACAGCACCACGGCGTATTTTATCAAAAAGTTCAAAGAAGCCTACGGCTTTACGCCGGGCAACTATTTGCGGGAAAGCCGGAAGCAGGCATAGCTGATGTCTTCAGGTCTGAAGATATGCATCTTCTGCTACCTCCCGCCTTGTTCACAGTCATGGAATAGGCTAAAGGGAATGCTTGGTACAGCAATTGATGAAATCAAAAGGGGGTTGACGATGAACAGGAGGATGCTGAGACGATTGGTGGTTTACATAGCGACGATCTCTGTATGGGTTGTGCTGGTCGGCTGCGCAAGCGATGCGCACAGATCGGTGGAGCCGGCGGCTGCTCAGACGGACTCCCCCGATTTTAAAATTTCCTGGACGATGCATCAGAACCTGCCCGTCCCCGAAGACGCGGAGATGATTCGGTATGTGGAGCAAAAGTATAACGTCGACCTCGACATCTGGAATCTGGAAAACAATCGTTACGAGTCGCTGCTGGACCTGAAGCTGGCGCAGGAAGGCGCGCCGGATCTGCTGCGTATCCGCCAGCCGCAGGATTTGCTCAAATATCAGCAGCAAGGGTTGTTAGCGGAAATTCCCGAGGAGACGCTGGAGCGCTATGCGCCCAATCTGATGGCCGCGATTCGCAAATATGCGCCGGATTATGCGGAGCACGGTCGGATCGACGGCAGCATCTACGGTATTCCGGTCGTGAATCCGACGAATGCTTACCGGATTCCGGTGGTGTATCGGCAGGATTGGTTGGATAAGCTGGGCTTGGATGTACCGGACACGCTGGAGGAATTCGAGCAGGTGATCTATGCGTTCGCGAACGAAGACCCGGACGGCAACGGCATCAAGGATACATACGGGCTGTCGCTGGAAGGCATGAATGTGGTTTTCGGTGCTTTCGGGCAGGTCGTGTTTGCGGATCAGCTTTATTTTAGCGAAAAGGACGGGAAGCTCGCGATCGGGGCGCTGGAGCCGGAAATGAAAGAAGCGCTGAGCTATCTGCGGAAATGGTACGCGGACGGCGTGATCGATCCGGAGTTTATTACCGGAGAAAACAAAGGCGGATATAAGCACTTGTCGCATTCGTTTATCAATGGGCGGATCGGCATGACTTCTATGGGCAACTACTATCACTGGATCAACGACGGCGATTATCAAGCGTGGACGGTAGACGAACGGGGTAGAAGCGTAGAGACCCCGGTGGAAGCGACCTACAACGTAAAGGAATTGAAAGCGAAAAATCCGGAGGCTCGCGTATCTTTTGGACGACCGTTCAGCGGACCGGACGGTAAACGAGGCTCCAAAGCCTACGATAGGCTGATGAGCTTTACGACAATCGGAGCGAATGCGGCGGAGGAGCCCGGCAAACTGGAGAAAATTCTGCAAATCCTCGACGATGTCAGCGCCAACCCGGATGAAGCCGAGCGCGCAACGCTGAAAAACGGCATCATCGGCAAGCACTGGAACTGGGCGGGACCGACGCGGGAGGATATCGTGACGCTGCCGCCGTATGACAAATCCGCCAATTACCTGAACACGATCGGCGCGAATATCGGGATGACGGTTCCTTACCCGCCGACCGAGCGCCGCGAGCAATGGGCCGCGACGCTTCATCTGGATCAGGACGGGATCTACAATGCGCTGGAAGTATCGACGCCGTCGCTTGTGCGCAACAGCGAAGAGCTAATCGCATTGCGCAATCGGGCGTATATTTCGTTTATTACCGGCGAGCGTCCGCTTGAGGAGTTCGATGATTTCGTGCGGGAATTTATGGATGCGGGCGGGGCCGAGGTGCTTCAGGATCAGCAAAGATAGTATTTTGTTAAGCGGTCATGGCACTCTAGGATTTTTCTTGGATCAAGTACGCGCTCTAATCTCCTCGAAGCGTCTTATTCCGATGTTCCTTGAGCAATGCGGTGAACAGCTCGTTCGAGTAATGAATCCTGCGTTCGGGAAACTCGCCCGTCAGGATGATCTTCAGCATCTGAAGCAGACGCTTACCCGTCCGTTCAGTCGGTCCGGCAGACCACTGCATCAGGCTCGGATATAAATAAATCAACCCGGCGTAACGAAAAGCTGCACGTGACCTTTCATAAAATCGATCGTAGCTGAGGGAGATGCCGTTAGCGATTAATTCGTCGTAATACCGTTTGCCGTCCTCCAGGTTAAAGTGGCTAGCCAGGTCGATATAAAACGGCGCGTAATGACACCATCCGAAATCGATGATATACACATTTCCGTTCAAATAATGGATATGAGATCCGTCGACTTCCTGTATATTTCCATGTGTGAGCGTCAAACTTTCCTTTTCGTCGTATAAGGCTGCCATTTCGCGTGCGAACAAGCTGGATTTTTCACGCAGCAACGGTAGATACATCTTAAACTCTTTGCGGAATTCAGGGCTTTGCTCCATCCGTCTTTCGAAATGATCGACGGATATTTGCCGAACCAAATAATCTTCCCAATACGCTCGGTCGGCATGGGGCAGCCAAGGCATCTCCGATCCTTTTCGCATGTTGCGGGCATGGATTTTAGCCAAGGCTTTTGCTACCTGCGGCGGTCCCTCTACACCGGGTGGAGGAGACTTCACTCGTCCTACATCTTCGATGGCCATCCATTCGGGTTCATTCGTTACGGTATCGAGCGAAAAAGCAGCTGGCGTGTTTGCATGTCCTTGTTCGGTTAATCGCTTCATCGTCAGACGTTCTTTTAAAGCTGCTTTTTTCAAAACGAGATCCTGCTTGCTGCCTGTATCGAAAGTAACCTGGATACGACGAATCTCCGCGCCGGACCATCCACGCTCCGCATCAGTCATCACTCCGGACTCAACTTCTACGATCTTGCCGCTTCCAAGAATTTCAGCCAAACCTTGAGCAATCTTCATCGGTTGATTGTTCATCGCCATCTCCCGTTCTTTTGAGATCACAGCCGCTGCATATGCGTACCCTTGAAGCCTGAGGCATATTTGAGTCCGTAGCCCATCATGCGATCCAGTCCGATATGCGCCGTCCAGATCAAGCCGACCAGGGTCAGCCATGCCGCAGGGAAAATCAGGCCGGCCAGCAGAAGCAGCAGCGGCACGGTATAGGTGTGAGCGGCATTGTAGACGTAGGCACCGATCTTATTGCCGAACGCGTAGCCGATCATGGATAAATCGGGGGCGAACAGCAGCAGGGCAAAGACAAGCCAGCTATAGCCGTTCATGAAATAAAGCGTGGCGGATGCCGCCAAGACAAGCAAGCCTTCTGCGCGAATCAGGTTTTGGTTCATGAGTTTAGTCTCCTTTGTCGGAAGTTCGGGATTGAATACCGCCCAGAATCCAGCCGATGCTTTGCGAGATTTGCTCGTAGGAAAAAGGTTGTTCATTGAGCAGCGTCGGCGCTTGCAGGGTGAGTCCGTCGAAAACGGCCTGGATCAGCGAAGCGAGAAGTTCTTTTTCGCGGTCTTCGATCGGCAGCTCCAAACGGTCGATGATTTGGATGATGCCGGCTTTTATTTCTTTGTAGATTCCTACCAATTCGGCGGCCAGCTTCTCGTTATTCGCGCTCTCCGACCATAGGCTGACCAGCAGCATGAACCATTCCGGGTTGGACTTGCGGAATTCGGCGACGTGGCGAAGCCCTTGCTGAAGCATGTCCTGCGGGGCGGCTTGGATGTCGATCTGGGCAAAAGCGGATTGCATTCCGCGGTTGATCATCCATTCGCGGACCACTTCGACGAGCAGCGTTTCTTTGGTGCCGAAATGGTAGCCGATCAGGCCTTGGGCGACTCCGGCTTTGGCAGCGATGTCTTTCATGGAAGCTTTGGCGTAGCCGACTTGGCCGAACAGGGTGAAAGCGGATTGCATGATGGCGAGTTTGCGTTCGTCTTCTTTTGACATGAGGGGGCTCCTTTTGAAAATCCTATTCGGTTGGGGCCGGAGCGGGCGCTGCGGGAGAAATTCGTTCAAGACGCTGTCTCACGCAGAAAGCTTACAGCTTTCCGCGTTCAAAGGCGTCTTTCACTAAATTTCTCCCTTCGCTTGCTTCGCCGCAAAAGATAGGATTTTTAAAATCTTTTTGGGGTAGGAAAAGCTTACCGTAGTTTGATTTTATTTGGATTTTTTTCGGTTTTTCTATCTAAATTCAAAAGCAGACATAAAACTGTTTGATCGAACAGTCAGTTTTTGTGTTTAATATAAAACTGTTCGGGTGAACAGTCAAGTGTTTTTTTGCCTGTTAATCGTGTTACCTGTATAAGCGTTGTGTGGTTAGGTGGAGGGTGTTGGGATTAGGATAGGGGTATTCGCGGGATCGAAAGATTGGCCGCAGAAATGAGAGGTGAACGGATATGGTTGGGAAAAGGAAGCTCGGATCGCAGGGGCTTGAGGTATCGGCTCTTGGGCTTGGGACCATGATGATGCCGGATATGGAAGAGTCGGTGGAGACGATTCGCGGGGCGTTGGATTTGGGTGTGACGATGTTCGATACGGCGGATTTGTATGGGGATTTTGCGTTGGGGCAATTTGGAGGGAATGAGAAGACGGTTGGACGGGCGCTGCGCGGGCGGCGGGATGAGGTTGTTGTGGCGACGAAGTTTGGGGTCACGCACGGGCAGGGGCCGAAGGGTGATCCGGCTTATATTAAGAAGTCTGTAGATGCCAGTCTATATAGTTTGGGGCTGGATTATATTGATCTGTATTACCAGCACCGGCCTGATCCCAATACGCCGATTGAGGAGACGGTCGGGACGTTGGCGGATTTGGTGCAGCAGGGCAAGATTCGGTATATCGGGTTGTCGGAAGCTCCGGCGGATCTGATTCGGCGCGCGCATGCGGTACATCCGCTGTCTGCGGTGCAGACGGAATATTCGCTGTGGAGTCGTGAAGTCGAAGACGAAGTGCTGCCGGTGTTAAAGGAACTCGGAATTGGCTTGGTTCCTTACAGTCCGCTGGGGCGGGGATTTTTGACGGGGCAAATTAAGACGTTCGACGATTTGCCTGCGGATGATTATCGTCGATATTACGAGCGGTTCCAAGGGGATAATTTTGCGAAAAACGTGGCGGTCGTCGCTCTGATCGAGCAGTTGGCGGCGGAAAAAGGCGTGTCGCCCGCGCAGCTTGGATTGGCTTGGTTATTGGCGCAGGGCGAGCAGATCGTGCCGATTCCGGGGACGAAAAGGCTGGAACGCGTGCGCGAGAATCTGGGCGCGCTGGAGGTTCAGTTGAGCGCTGACGATCTGGCGGAGATCGAACGCATTTCGCCGAAAGGCGTGGCGGCAGGCGGAAGATTTGGAGCTTTTTGAATCTTTTAAAAAGGGATTATACGCATAGAAAAGGCTGTTCCGTGCCGCGGTTGCGGCTTTCGGGACAGCCTTTTTCAGACTTAAATCATCGTATACCCGCCATCCGCAAACAGCGTGCTTCCGGTCGTGAAGCCGTTGCCCATCAAGTACAGCACCGTTTCCGCGATCTCTTCGTTGTATCCAACGCGACGGACCAGCGCCAAATCTTCATAGTCTTTGAAATGATCGCCGCGCGGCGTTCCTTCCTGCCCTTCTCTCCAGATCGTGCCCGGCGAGACGACGTTGACGCGTACGGGTGCAAGTTCGACGGCCAAGGCTTTGCCCAGGCTTTCAATCGCACCGTTGCAAGCCGCGTACGAAGCGCCGCCATGCAGCGGACGTTGGCTGAAAGCACCGGACATGAGCACGATCGAGCCGTTTGCGGACAGATGGGGAGCGGCGTATTTGGCGGCAAAATACTGCGGCCAAAACTTTCCGTCGAAGCAGCTGACCGCCGTTTCCCGATCCGAAGACAACGGTCCGCGCGTGTATGCGGCTCCCGGCGTGAACAGATGGTCGATGGGGCCCAATTTTTCGAAAAAGCGTTCCAGCTCTTCGTCACTTCGGTTATCCAGCGCATAGGTAAAAATGGATCGGCCTGTTTGCTCGCGTACAACCTCCGCCGCTTCCCGCAATTTCTCCTCCGAGCGCCCAGCTACGATCACCTCTGCTCCTTTTTCCGCCGCCAGAACCGCTGCTGCCAATCCAATTCCCGAGCTTCCTCCGATAATGACGATTTTTTGACCGCTCCACTTCTCTGCTGCCATATTCCCCAGCTCCCTTTTTTGTTCCATTATGGCGGGAATTTTCGGAGATGCGCCAGTAGGCACTTGATTCGTACCTAGTCCGAAGTTTCGTACTTTTAAGCCTATAGCGCAGTGGCGGATGCGAAAAAATATGAAGTTCGGTATGATAGACAGAACCATTATTGATTAAAGGGGGACGAATAGGTGGATTTACAGGAACCGAGACTCAAAGGCGTCATCGCCACACTCGAAGCTATCGACGGAAAATGGAAGCCGCTGATCCTGTTCATTTTGCTGATCGACGGAACCAAGCGCTTCGGCGAACTGCGGCGGTTGATTCCCGACGTATCGCAAGGAACGCTCAGCAAGCAGCTTCGGGAGTTGGAAGAAGCCCAGCTGATCGAGCGCAAGCTCTACCCCGACGTTCCGCCGAAAGTCGAGTACAGTCTGTCCGAGCATGGCCGTACGCTGAGCACGATCCTGGATGCGATGTGCGGCTGGGGACGATCCCATCTGGAAGTCTTGGAGGAGACGCGTTCTTCGTAACGAAGTGCGCCTGCCTCCAACTGCTTATCCTCGACATCCGCTTGGCGCATTTAGAAAATGTCTCGTTCTTCCAGCTCAAACGGCGAGTCGGGCGAATACATTTCGTGGAAGAATCCCATGTAGGGAACATCATTTTCGATGCAGGCGATCAGATAGGACAGACGCTCGTCACATTCCTGTTCTTCGCCCGGACGCTGCATGACCTCGAAGGTGTCGGCGATGTTTTCCATGATATTCGCACGAATGAACAGCGGCAGCTTCTCCAGCATGCGGTCATCGAGCTTGGTTTCGGAACGGTAGCCTTCAAGCACAACCGCAAAATACTGATCCATAAGCTGCTTGCGCTTTTCCGCGTCTGGCTCAAACTGCGCCCAGCCTACTCCATGCGTCCAGACGCTCGCCAGATCGAACATATACCAGCCCCGGCAGGAGTTATCGAAGTCGTAGACGGTGATTTGTCCGTTATTGAAATCAATGGAATAGTTACCGTCGTTATAATCAAAATGAATCATCCCATACGTCTCGGCGCTGCGCTCGATCTCCGTAAGCTCGCCGATCAGCATAATCAGCTTTTCCTTCAAAAGCGGTAAGGTATCCGGAATCAAGGCACGGATATAGTCCGGTGTATATTTCCCAAGAAAATCATGTCGGCCATGAATAGGCGTATACGCTTTTGAGAGCTGATGCATTTTTCCAAGCACGCGTCCGCAATTTTCATAATATTCACGGATCGGCACGCCTTCGCGGTACTGGTAATGGTTTTCTGCGAGGAGTTTACCGGGAGCCTTAACGAATACTGAAGCCCGGTACGTCCGCCCTGCATATAGGATCTCCTCCAGCAACCTGCCATGCTTGGAATCGATCACGTTCGCAACGTCTCCCCCATGCCCGAACAGATAGCGGACATATTCCAGCTCGCCGAGCAGATCTTCGCGGCTTCGATCCGGCAAGAACGAGATTCGCAGGATTCGACCTTCCGCGCCTTCTTTCACGCAGTCGTATACCACGTTGCGCCCGCCTTCATGCCCAGGAATTTGTCGAATCTCGTATCCTCCCAGTTCATACAGCTCCATCACCCGGTTCAGCAGAGCATCGCCAATCGACGCCGTTTCTTGATAAGTTGTGAGTATAATTGTTGCCTCCTTGTTAATCGGAATAGATTCCACGTCAAAAAGCATACCGGAATCCCGGCATGCTCAATGAACTTTTTTGATCATGTTATTTACGCAGACCCTATGATTGCTTCAGACGAATCGGGGCGACCCATTCCATCTCGCAATATTGGCCGTCATAAGCATTCGTATCCACTTTTTCGAAAAAGAATTCGTTCTCCAGCAGCTCGTACTTGTCCTGTCGATCCAGGAGCAGTCGATCAATTGCCGTATAAAGAGCCGCAGCGCGCCGTTCATCCAGCTCTTCATAATGGTGATGGCCCACATAACGAAATCCGACGCAGAGCGAAGCGGGAACTGTGTCACCGGCAAATCCTTCAGGGATAGGAGCACGGTCATGCACCTTCATCGAAGTCAGATACGAAGTCCAACTGGATGACGGATGAGGCGTCCGCGTCAAGCCATAGTAGACTTCCGGTTCGATTGGCTCCAAAATACGATGCCGTTCATTAGCCCAAAACCGTCGTCCCGCTTCCGGCGCTGCCGCCACGGCTTCGGCAATCTCGATACGATGCGCCTGCCCGATCAGACGGAACGACGGAATCATGACCAAGTGCGGGCCGTATACCACGTTACCGTCTATATGATGTTCGGGGAAAAGATGCAGCGGCGGCGTCAATTTTACCTGCTGACCGGAATGGCGACACTCGCCCGGCGTTAAGCCATACTCCTTTTTAAAAGCGCGAATATACGTCTGCTCATGCTCATACCCGCAGTCGACCGCGATATCGAGAATCCGTCGATCACTCCGAAGCAGCGTCTCTACGCTGACAGCCAGACGTCTGGAACGGATATAACTTTTGAGCGGTAAGCCGAAGGTGAATTTGAACAAGCGGCGCAGATGAACGGTAGAAATCGGCAGATCGGCAAATAAATCGTCTTCGGTATTTTCGTTATCGGAGAGCTTATCTTCAATCCGTGAGAGGACGCCGGCTAATAACACATAAGGTTCAGTGAATGGGAACATCGCTCCTTTGGCATAATGGGAAAAGAACAGATTCAAGCACATGTTCAACCTTCGTAAGCACGCTCCAATTCGGCCAGATCAATCTTGCGCATCTGAAGAAGTGCTTTCATGACTCGACCGGAACAGTCGGGATCATCACCGGCTAAAAGTTCGTTCAGCTTGGTCGGCACGATCTGCCAGGAGACGCTGAATCGATCTTTGAGCCAGCCGCACTGCTGCGCTTTCTCGTCTCCGCCCTCGGACAGTCCGTTCCAGAAGTGATCGACTTCCGCCTGGTTCTCGCAGTGCACGATGAACGATATCGCTTCGGTAAAAGGAAACTCAGGACCACCGTTGAGCGCCACGAAGTGCTGACCGTCCAGCTCGAATTCGACTGTCATCACTTTGCCTTCGGACGTCGGATCGTAGCTTTCTTTGCCGTAACGGGTCACACGCTTGATGCGGGAGTCCTGAAACAGCGACGTATAGAGCCGGGCTGCTTCCTCCGCTTGAAAATCGAACCATAGATTGGGCGTGATCTTACGGATTTTTCCGGACATGCGAACGCCTCCCTTACTGTCTTTGGCTTCGGGACATTTAACGCGTGATTTTCACGTTACCCAGCACCGCTTTTCCGGCCGAATCCGTGCCCGGATTGCTGAGCGCAAGGCCGATATAGGCTTGAGCGTTCATGGCGATGCGCACCGTTCCGACCCGCTCCCAACGCTTGCCGTCGGCAGAAACGGAGCCGACGAACGTATTGCCTTGACGGCTCAGCTTCAACCAACCCGGAGCCGACGCTTCAGCCGTTCGATCCGCCGTATCCGCGCCCGTTTGCTCCCGGTATTGGAAAGACGCTCCGTTCTCCGGGGTCAGCACCATATCGACATGTTTGGCATCAGCGGCCAGCGATTCCCGGACCGAAATCCCGACCTTCGCCCAATCGTCCAAGCGGCTGAGCGATTTCACCTGAACGACCATCTCCGCATCCCCTTTTAACGGCTGGTAGACGAAGTTCAATTGATCCGACTCTCCCCATGCGTCCGAAGAACTGCCAGTGAGCGTAAACTGCTTTTTGGATGCGCTATAGCTGACTTTTCCCGGCATAGAGCCGATGTTCCGCGCACTCCAGCCTTCAGGCAGCTTCGCGGCATAATCTTCTTCGCCCGAAGACGGCCAGCCGACACGTTCGTCGATCGCGGCCAGTTCGTCTTCCGTCCAAGCTCCGTAAGCGAAGAAGGACAAACGATTGACCTCAGGGTAATTCTGCCGGATGCCGCCGTAGATTTCCTGATACTCTTCGTCCGTCCAATCCTGATCCAGCGTCGGCACGATCTGCGCGGACGTTCCGGCAAGGCGGTCACGGGCGTCTTTTAAAATACCGGATTCGCTGCTATACACCCACTCGCTGGCTAGCCCCCAATCGTCGAAATAAGCCATCGGCGCGATGAAATCGACATGCTGCTTGAACTTGGCGACATTTTGGCCCACTTCGGTGAACTCCGGCGGAAGCACGTAGACGCCGAGCTGCACATCCGGGTTCGACGAACGGGAAATGTCCTGCCGCACGTCGCCGACATACTTGCCGATGCGGTCCGTTCGCCATTCGTTCCATTGTCTGCGCTGCGGGGAGTCTTTGTTGAAATCGATCGTCAGCGGCGAATAGCCGAACCGGGCTTGATATTGGGCAATCGTATAATCGCTCACGTCCATGTTGTAATCGTCGAAGCGAATCCAGTCCAACACCACGCCGTCCACCGAATAGTTTTCGATGACTTCGCGCACAATGGAACGTTCATACTGCTGCACTTGAGGATGAAGCGGATTGACGAAATACTCGCTGCCATTCGATCCGGTAAAAGGTGTCCGCTTCCCATCGACCAACGACTGCATCTGCCAATCCTCGTTTTTCAAAAAAGCTTCCTGGTCGTGGAACTGCGGAATCCAGGCGTGCACCTTGATCCCTGCGGCATGTGCTTGATCCACTACCTCCCGCAGCGCGTCGAAATCTTCGTACCCTTCGGCGATCGGGGCGATGTCGCTTTGGTAAAAGACTTGGCCGGACGGCACTTCGTCGTCTTCGTCCTGCTTCACGTTCATGCTGATCACGTCCACGCCGTAACGCTCCGCCAGCCCGATAAAGTCTTCGACGTCTTTTTCGTCCGCAAATTGATTGACCGTTCGGACGATGACCTCCGTTTCGAACGGTGCATGATCCCCGTTTTCGGCCGAAGCCGGAGCGGAAGCTCCGACCGACGAGACGATCAGCAGCAGACCCGTCAGCGCCGCCATCCGTTTTTTCCAAAACCTTGTCATCTTAACGCCTCCGTATGTTCGATTGGTGAAACGCTCGCCTGCCGGTAAATCCGAATTTCGACGCCGGACTCGGAAGGAACGCCTTCCCCGATCAACATGCTGTCGTTCAGAAAAGAAAGCGCGCGGCTGTTGGTGACGATCCGGGGCGTTGTTCGAAACAGCAGACCCGTTAGCGCGGGATCGATCTCTCCGTTATTTTCGATGTACATTTCGCATTCCTGCCCGGCAGGGTCGATTCCCCGCAGCATATAACGGGCGGACAGCGTATGACGACCGCCGCGTTCGACGATCTGGGTATCCACGCCGCCGTCCAGCACCGTTCCTTCGAAATACTGACCTGTCGCATATCCCGTAAACGGGATCATGACGACGGAATCGCCTTGTTCATGGTTCAAATGATGCGCTTCGGCCGTAACGACATGCACCGTAACAATTAGCTCCCTCTCGCTGATTGGCATCGGTCAGTCCGCCTCATGCTGGAACGTGGCTTGCTTGGACGGACGATTCAGATGCGCGGACAAAAATTTCGCCGTGATGTCGAGTACCTGCGGATTCCAGACGCCCGTTCCGTGATCCGCGCCGGCCACTTTGTAGAAAATAACGTTTTGTCCGTGAGCTTTGAGCGCTTTGTACATCTCGATGCTCTGATTGACATGAACAATGCTGTCGCTGTCGCCGTGAACGATCAGGAACGGCGGCAGCTCGCGGCTCAGATCCTGATGGATCGGGCTCGCCTTTTTCGCCGCTTCGGCATGATCCGCCACACGCCCGCCGATCAGCAGTCCTTCCGGCGAATCGGCCGAATCGTGGTCGAGCACGTCATTGTATCGGCCCAGCGTCAGCAGATCGGAGATGCCGTAGTAGTCGACCACCGCCAGCACGTCGTCCGACTGCCCGCCGTGCAGGCCGTTATCGTATTCCCCGATCGTCAGTCCCGTCATCAGCGACAAATGCCCGCCGGACGAATCGCCCCAAACCGCCGCGCGGCGCGGATCGACGCCGTATTCATCCGCATGCCGCCGCATGAAGCGCAGCGCGCTTTTGACGTCTTCGAGCGCCGCGGGAAACGGCGCGATATCCGTGTCCCGGATCTGGACGCTGGCGATCACGTAGCCTTTGGCCGCGATCTGCGACAGATTGGGGATCGCGGCGTAGATATCCTGCGGCCTCCAAGCCGATCCCTGGATAAAAATGATCAACGGAAAAGCATGATCTTCACGCTGCGGCATAATGATCTGAAGTTTCCTGTCCACGCCGTCATGCGTCGCATAGACGACATCCGGGCGGTAAGCGCAGGAATAATAGGTTCCGGCTTCGGCGAAATCCCCATATAATACTTGCGTGCCTTCGGGCATTTCGTTCGCCGCCCGGCGCGCTGCTCGTTGATCCAAATGAACGACTCCCTTTCCGTGTATATGCTTACTTGCATTTTACTGCTTCCGATGCTCAAGCTCCATCATTTTCCGCCGCTCAATACAAAAATCTCCATAAATAAAACGTCGCGTACGACTCCCACTTCGTCCATCCGGCCGACAGTTCCAGGACATGTTCCTTGCTCGGCTTCGTATCCAGACCCAGCACATGCCGGATCGAATGATGCAGCCCGACGTCGTCGATCGGAAAAGCGTCCGGCATCCGCAGGCAGCGCATCAGCACATAGTGGGCCGTCCACGGACCGATACCGCGGATTTTGACCAGCATTTTCTCCGCTTGTTTGACGTCGCCGGTGTTCAGAAGCTGCTCCTTGTTCAGTTCGCCGCTTGCGATCAACCTGGCGGTATCGACTAGGTACTCGCACTTTTTGACGGTGGTCATGCCCGCTGCGGACAGGTCTTCCGGTGTCAATGCGGCGATATCTTCGGCGGTCGGGAACAGCCAGTACGCTTCTCCTTCGCGCTCGACCACACGGCCGAACTTTTCGACGAACCGCCTTTTCAACGTGTAGGCAAAAGCCAGATTGATCTGCTGTCCGAGGATGCCCCAGCAAACCGCTTCGTACAGATCGGGTATGCCCATATTGCGCAGCCCGTAGAAAGACACGACCGCCTGCTTGAGCAGCGGATCTTGCCGAGCCATCTCGTAAAAAGGCTTGAGATCGGTGCCGAGGTCGAACCAGTCGCGGACGTACCGGGCAACGCCTTCGCGCAGCGTCGGGTTGTCGATCGCAGGCTCGTCGATAAAGCGAATGCGCAGATGCGTATCGCCGCTGGCCGCAATCTCCACGACCGTGTTTTGGCGACCAACGGCGATGGCTTTGTAGATCCGGCCTTCCCGCAGCGTATAAAGCGATTCGTTGGTTGCGGTCGACAGATGGGCGATATTTTCAGTGAAACTGAATTCGGTCGGAACAGGAAGCCGAATATCCGGGCCATCGTTTTCGTAAGAAAAAGAAACCTTCGGGTCAAGATTCGCTTCGGAAGGATGCCGGGGTTCAAAAGATTCGTTAGCGTTCGGCACAGGAACGACAGCCTCCTTTTCGTAAAAGGTAAATAGGATCGAAATCTAATCGTTATTAACCTTTATACGCAGGAAGTTACTATCTTTGGAGCTGAGATGGAGCGATTCGTTTATTCAGGAATACAGACTTTTCCATGTTTTTCTTTTTTCAGAAAAAGCGTATACTGTTTAAGAGTAAAATAAGAGCAAAACGATATTCTTCCTTTTATTTATATAACATGATATATTATATTGAACGAAACGAGAAAAGGTTTTCTGGAGGAGGTACTTGCTTTGAGAAACGATTCGGCCTCCAAGCCGATGTACGAGCAAATATTCGAAGCTTTGCGGGAACGCATACGCCTGCAACAATACAAAATTGGGGACCGGGTTCCCTCCGAGAAAGAACTGTGCGACGAATTTGGCGTCAGCCGGATCACGACAAAAAAAGCGCTGGAAATGTTGGTTGCCCAGCAGCTTGTCGTCCGCCAGCCGGGCCGGGGATCGTTCGTGGCCGACCCGGCGATGCTTGCCGATTCGATCCGGACGAAGGAATCGGTAGAGGTCTCGCCGTCGGGCATTTCCGATCAAGCGACCGAACGCCCTTCCTCGCCGAACCGTAAGCGGATGATCGGACTGGTCATCACCCACTTCAGCGATATGTACGGCACGGAGCTGGTGTACGGAATGGAAGAAGCTTCGCGCGAGAACGATAGCTTCCTTGTGCTGCGGCGCTCGTTCGGGGTTCCTGAGCAGGAACAGCGCAATATTGTGGAGCTGCTGGAATTGGGCGTGGACGGCTTGATCATTTTCCCGGCGCAAGGTGAATACTTCAGCGAAGAGATCTTGAAGCTGGTCATCGACAAATTCCCGTTCGTGATGATCGACCGCTTTTTGAAAGGCATTCCCGCCTCCTCCGTCAGCACGGATAACGCGAACGCGGCTAAAGCCGGAACACGCCATCTGTTTGAACGGGGGCACCGAAATATCGCGTTCCTGACCCAGCCTCCGATCAACACGACGGCTATCGAGGAACGGATCAAAGGCATCGTCGAAGCGCATACCGAGCAAGGCGTGCTGGTCAATCGGGAGCTGTGGGTCGAATCCCTCGTATCCACGCTGCCGAATTCATTCGATCCGCAGGATCAAGTGACGGACGTGGATACGCTCGTGCGGCATCTGGAAACCCATCCGGAGATCACCGCGCTGTTCGCCGCCGAATATCCGATTGCCCTTCTCGCGGAACAAGCGGCAGCCAAGCTAGGCCGACGCATTCCCGAGGATTTATCGCTGATCTGTTTCGACAGCCCGGAAAATCCGGATAACATTCGCGTTACCCATCTGAGACAAAATCAATTCGAGATGGGCAAAAAGGCGTTTGAAATGGTAATTGAGCTGATGAAAAGCACGGAGCATGTTGTTCAACGCGTCGAGCTTCCGGCCGAACTGGTTCCGGGAACAACCGTCGTCGAAGCTAAAACGCCGTCCAGTCGCCCATAACAACAAAGCAATCCAACGAGCAGCAGCAAAAAGGAGATTCGGGATTCCGGGTCTCTTTTTTGCTGCGTATTTGTGCACAGTATCGTGAAAAATAAGACAGCTCATATTCTAAATGATATATCATATCGTTATTTATACAAAAAAATATTCGTTATTCACCAAATAAATATATTGACATGACAATACAATCGAATTAGGATAATGAAAGCGATTCACTTTACGACATTTTTTTTACGAGGAGGCTGAAATGTGACGGTTCCTAACCATTCGACAATTCCGAAATCCCTACAGAGCATGATTGAACGTATCCGACAGAACCTGCCCGACCAGCCCGAATTGGTCAGCATGTTCGAGAACTGTTTTACCAATACGCTGCTCACCACCATTCAGCAAAAAGACGACGGCACGACCTTCGTGATTACCGGTGACATTCCTGCCATGTGGCTGCGCGATTCCGCGGCTCAGGTCAGACCGTATCTGATTCTTGCCCAAGAAGACGATCAAATTGCCTCTATGATCGAAGGTCTGGTCAAACGGCAAATTCAGTATATTCGCCTTGATCCTTATGCAAACGCTTTTAACGAACAACAAAGCGGCAATGGGCATCAGGATGACCTGACCGAGATGAACGACTGGATCTGGGAACGCAAATACGAGATCGACTCGCTGGCGTATCCGATTCAACTGAGTTATCTGCTCTGGAAAAACAGCGGCCGCACCTCCCAGTTCGACGAATCGTTCCGCGCGGCGGCTCAAACGATCCTGGAATTGTGGCGCACCGAGCAGCATCACGAAACGAAATCGCCGTACACGTTCCAACGCCTGAACGCACCGTTGACGGACACGCTGGTGCGCGAAGGCAAAGGCAGCGAGACCGCCTATACCGGCATGACATGGTCGGGCTTCCGTCCAAGCGACGATTGCTGTCAATACGGTTATCTGGTTCCGTCCAATATGTTCGCGATCGTGGCGCTGCGTTATCTGATCGAAATCGCCGAGGCGGTGTACGGGGATCAGGAGCTGGCGGCTCAAGCGCGCCAGTTAGCTGAAGAGATCCAACAAGGCATCGACAAACACGCGATCGTCGAGCATCCGGAGTTCGGGCGCATCTACGCGTATGAGACGGACGGCTTCGGCAACCACAATCTGATGGACGATGCCAATGTGCCGAGCCTGCTCGCATTGCCTTATCTGGGCTACGTCGACGAGAACGACGAGGTGTATCTCAACACCCGCCGCTTCATCCTCAGTTCGTCCAATCCTTATTTTTATGAAGGAACGGCCGCTTCGGGCATCGGAAGTCCGCATACGCCGGAAGGATACATCTGGCATATCGCCTTGTCGATGCAAGGGCTGACTTCGCAGGAACGGGAAGAAAAGCTGCGCATGCTTGCGTTGATTCGCGATACGGATGCCGATACGGGGCTGACGCACGAAGGCTTTTCCGCCAATGATCCGCATCAATACACGCGCCCTTGGTTTTCTTGGTCCAATATGCTGTTCAGCGAACTGGTGATGGACTACTGCGGACTGCGCATCCGTAAATAAGCAAGCCGAACAATAACGATACGAAATGACCCACGGCGAACGAGCCCGGCAAGACGCGGGATCTACGCCGGGCGGCCATGCTACCCAATAATCCGGGATCACCGATCCCGACAGAGGAGAATCCTTATGAGAAAGATGATCCCGTTCAAAGCCATGCTCACGACAGCCGTCGCTTCCGCCCTGATCCTGACCACCGCCTGCGGCGGCGGCTCCGGCAGCAGCGCGGCTGACGGCAAAACGGAAGTCACCGTATCGTTCCGTTCTTCCGGTTCGGAAGACACGCTGACGAAATTCTTCGAATCCGGCCTGGTGGCGACGTTCGAAGAACAGAACCCGGACATCAAGATCAACATCGCGCCGGTACTGGCCAGCGAAGGCGACTACACGTCCAAAATGGTGCTGCAAATGAAATCGCCGGACACGGCGCCCGACCTGATCGCGGAAGATACGTCGATCATCAAATCGGACGCGGCGGCCGGCTATCTCGAACCGCTCGATACGCAAGTGGCCGGATGGTCCGACTGGAACGAGCATATTATCGAGAACCTGAAAGCCGGCGTGACCGGGGAAGACGGCAAAGTGTACGGCGTCCCGGCCACGTCCGACACGCGCGGCATCTGGTACAACAAAGACCTGTTCACGCAGGCCGGTCTGCCGGTTCCGTTCGAGCCGACAAGCTGGGCCGACGTGCTCGACGCCGCCCGCACGATCAAGCAGCAGCTGCCGGACGTGACTCCGCTCAACCTGATCGTCGGCAAATCGAACGGCGAAGGCGTGACGATGCAGACGCTGGAAATGCTGCTGTACGGCACGGAAGACGCGCTGTATAACGACGACAGCAAAAAGTGGGATCTGGACAGCCAAGGCATGCTCGACTCGTTCAACTTCATCAATCAAGTGTTCAACGTCGACAAAGTCGGCCCGTCGATGCAGGTCGCGCTCAACGGCCAAGCGGGCAGCATCGCGTTCCAGCAGCTGCTTCCGCAGGACAAATTGGCGATGGCGGTAGACGGAAGCTGGGCAGGCTCGACCTGGGCAGCGAACGGCGCCGCTCCGATCGAGAACGTCGAAGACAAAATGGGCTTCGCCCCGTTCCCGACGCAAAACGGCCAAGAACCGGGTTCGACCACCATGTCCGGCGGCTGGGCTTGGTCGATTCCGGCGCAGGCACAAGAAAAAGAAGCAGCCTGGAAGTTCATGGAGTTCCTCATGAACAAAGAAAACGCGACCGGACGCGTGGTGGCGGAAGGCAGTCTCAGCCCGCGCAACGACTCGGTGGACGTGGAAGGCTACACGGACCGTCCGTTTACCGAAGAAGCGCAAGAATTGCTGAACGTCGCGCATTTCCGTCCGGCCAACGATCAGTACGCAGCGGTATCGGCACAGCTGCAAAGCATCGTCGAAAGTATCGCGTCCGGCAACCTGTCGCCGGAAGACGCCGTGAAGCAGTTGAAAGAAAACGTATCCCGCTCGCTCGGTGCGGACAGCATCGAATAATTTCAGCATCAGGACGCGTGCGCAGCCTTTGAAGACGGCAAAAACTGCCCGTCGTCGAGCATTCGCGCGCGGCTTGATCCTATTGCCATCTATGGGCGGAGGAGCATCTGCTCTTTCGCCCTTTCCACGAATGGAGTGTGAACCATGACCCGAAAAATGCCCGGAGCGTTTCTGTTTTTGATGCCCTCCGTTTTGCTTCTGTTGATCTTTTTCATCGTGCCGATCTTCTTGACGATCGGACTGGCTTTTACCAATATGGCCTTGACCGGCGCCGCGGCGAAAAGCTTGGAGTTCGTCGGGTTCCAAAACTTCGTGAACATGTTCCAGGACCCGGATTTCCGGATCAGCGTCTGGCGCACGTTGATCTTCCTGATCTTCTCCGCCGTCATCGGGCAGGTTCTGCTGGGCTTTATTTTGGCGCTGCTGATGAAAGAAAAAAACGTCACGTTCCGCCGGATCATCGGCATTATCGTTATCGCGGGTTGGGTCACGCCCGAGATCGTCGTCGCGTTCTGCATGGTCGCGTTCTTCAGCGATAACGGTTCGCTCAATCAGATACTGGGCTGGTTCGGCGTCAGTCCGATCTCCTGGCTGTTCTCGTTCCCGATGGTCAGCGTCATTATCGCCAACATCTGGCACGGCACCGCCTTTTCCATGATGGTCTACCAATCGGCGCTCGACGATATTCCGAAAGAAGTCGAAGAAGCGGCGATCATCGACAGCGCGACCGGATTCCAGATCATTCGCCATATCACTATTCCGATGGTGAAAGGCTCCATTGTCACGAATATGATGCTGGTCACGCTGCAAACGCTCGGCGTGTTCACGCTTGTCTATACGATGACCGGAGGCGGCCCGGGCACATCCACCCAAACGCTGCCGATCTTTATGTACAACCAGGCGTTCGTCAATTATCAGTTCGGTTACGGAACGGCGATCTCGCTGGTTCTGCTATTGATCGGCATCATTGCCAGCCTGTTCTACATGCGCTCGATGAAGGTCAAGGTCTAACATGAAGGAGGTGCACACGTAATGGTCAAACATAGACTTCAGCGCAATATCCAATACGGCATTCTGGTCGTGCTCGGCCTATGCTTCCTGCTGCCGCTGCTCTGGATTATTCTCGCTTCGTTCGATCCCAACGCCCAGCAGGGCATCAAAGCTCCGGACACCTGGACGCTGCAAAATTTCAAAGACGTCCTGACCGATTCCAGCAATCTTCGTTCATTCGGCGTCGGGCTCGTGCTGTCCGGCGGTCAAGCGCTGCTGGTCGTCATTGTCTCGGTACTGGCGGCTTATCCGCTGTCCCGTTACGAAATGCGGTTCAAAAAAAGCTTCCTGCTCTCCATCCTGTTCATGACGGCGCTGCCGATCACGGCGGTCATGGTTCCGGTGTTCCAGATGTTCCTGTACCTGAATTTGCAAAACTCGATCTTCGCCACGATGCTGTTCCTGACGTCGTCTTCGCTGCCGTACGGCATCTGGATGATGAAAAACTTTATGGACTCCGTGCCGATCGACCTCGAAGAAGCGGCCTGGATGGACGGTGCTTCGGTCTGGACCGGACTGCGCAAAGTGGTCGCTCCGCTGATGCTGCCGGGCATCTCGACGATCGCGATCTTTACTTTTTCCGGCAGCTGGGGCAACTTCTTCGTTCCGTATATCCTGCTCCAGACGCCCGACAAGCTCCCGGCTTCGGTTACGATCTATCAATTCTTCGGCAGTCACGGTATGGTGGAGTATGGAAGACTCGCCGCGTTCTCGCTGCTGTACACCATGCCGTCGGTCGTTCTCTACATCTTTTCCCAACGCTACATGTCCAAAGGCTTCAGTATGGGCGGGGCAACGAAAGGCTAATCACATCGTTAGGCAGCTTGTCTCGATTAGATCGTGAGCAGGGCGAGACAAGTCGCGATTACAGGAGGTTCTCACATGTCGGAAAAGAAAACGGTTCATCTGATCTCCCACACGCACTGGGATCGGGAATGGTATATGCCTTACGAACATCATCACGTCCTGCTCGTCGAGCTGATGGACAAGCTGCTCGACACGCTGGATCAAGACCCGGAGTATCGCTACTTCCATCTGGACGGGCAAACGATCATCCGCGAAGACTATCTCCAGGTACGCCCGGATCAGCAGGAACGGCTTGACCGCTATATCCGCGAAGGCCGTATCCAATTCGGTCCGTGGTACATCCTGCAAGACGAATTCCTGACCAGCAGCGAAGCGAATCTGCGCAATCTGCTGATCGGCCATCAGGATGCCAAGCCGTTCGGCGTCCTGTCCAAAACAGGCTATTTCCCCGATTCGTTCGGCAATATGGGCCAAGCTCCGCAGATTTTGCAACAAGCCGGCATCGGCAATGCAGTGTTCGGGCGAGGCGTGAAGCCGACCGGCTTCAACAATGCGGTCGTGGACGCGGACAGCTACGAATCGCCGTATTCCGAGATGATCTGGCGCTCGCCGGACGGTTCGGAAGTATTGGGCATTCTGTTCGCGAACTGGTACTGCAACGGCATGGAAGTGCCGGCCGACGCGGAAAAAACCAAAGCGTACTGGGACAAAAATTTGGCGGAAGCCGAAAAATTCGCCTCCACCCCGCATCTGCTGTTCATGAACGGCTGCGACCACCAACCGATCCAGACGGATCTGCCGGAAGCGATCCGCGTCTCGTCGGAACTGTACCCGGATATCGACTTCGTGCATTCGAACTTCGACGATTATATCGAAGCGGTCGCCAAGGAAGTGCCGGACGATCTGGCCGTGATCGAAGGCGAACTGCGCAGCCAGCATACGGACGGTTGGGGAACGCTGGTGAATACCGCTTCGGCACGCGTGTATCTGAAGCAGCTTAACCAACAAGGCCAGACGCTGCTGGAAAAGGTAACCGAACCGCTGGCGACGATGGCGCATCTGGCCGGAGCGAAAGCTTATCCGCACCATCTGCTGACCTACGCTTGGAAAACGCTGATGCAGAACCACCCGCACGACAGCATCTGCGGATGCAGCGTGGACGAAGTGCATCGCGAGATGCTGACCCGTTTCGCGAAAAGCAGCCATGTCGCGGAAAAGCTGGCGCGCCAAAGCGCGGAAGCGATCGCGTCCGCGATCGACGCGGAAAGCTTGGCGCGTTGGGGCGAAGGCGCGGTGCCGTTCGTTGCGTTCAATACGGCAGGCTGGACGCGCAGCGGCGTGTTGGAGACGGAACTATCAGTAGGACAAAAGTATTTCCCGGAAGGCCCGAATCCGCAGGCGTTGGCGCAGCAATTGGAAGCCGCTCCGCTGCCGAACTACGTTGTACAAGACGAAGAAGGTCGCGTATACGAAGCACAGATTCAGGATCTCGGCGCGCATTTCGGCTACGATCTGCCGAAAGACCGTTTCCGTCAGCCTTACATGGCGCGCAAAGTAAAAGTGACGTTCCAGGCGACGGACGTGCCTTCGCTGGCTTACCGGACATACGCGCTGGTTCCGGCGGAAGCTGCCGGAGCGGCAGCGAAAACTGGACAAAGCGACGCGAGAAACCTGCAGGCTCCATCAACCGGAGCCGATACGGTGAGCGTGAGCGGCACGACTCTGGAAAACGGCAAGTTGAAGGTTACGGTAGCGTCGAACGGCTCGCTGACCGTTGAGCACAAGCAGGACGGCACCGTGTACAGCGGACTGAACGTCTTCGAAAACACAGGCGATATCGGTAACGAATACGTCTACCGCCAACCGGAAGGCGAGCAGACGTTAACGACCGAGCATCTCCAAGCCGACGTGCGCATTGTCGAGCAGAGCCCTTTCCGGGCGGTATTGGAAAGCGTCGTCCGTTGGGAAATCCCGGCCAGCGCGGACGAGACGTTCATCCGCGAGAAGCAGCAGATGGTTCCGTTCACCGAACGTACCGCGCAGCGGACAGAGCAAACGGTGCCCTTGGTCATCACGACGCGGTACACGCTGGAAGCCGGAAGCGAGCTGGTGAAGGTACGTACCTCGTTCAACAACCAGGCCAAAGACCACCGCCTGCGGGCCTTGTTCCCGACCGGTTTGAACGCGGATCATCATTACGCCGATTCGATCTTCGAATCGGCAAAACGCGCCAACGTTCCGGCGAAAGAATGGATCAACCCGAGCAACGCGCAGCACCAGCAGGCATTCGTGCATGTGACCGACGGCAAGCACGGTCTGTTGATCGCCAATAAAGGACTGAACGAGTATGAAGTGCTGCGGGATGGGCAGAATACCATCGCGGTCACGCTGCTTCGCGCTTCGTCGGAACTTGGCGACTGGGGCGTGTTCGAGACGCCGGAAGCACAGTGCCTCGGCGAGCAAGCGGTCGAGTACGCGATCCGTCCGTTTAATGGCGATGCCGCGAAGTCGGGTGCGATTGCCGATGCGTACAGTTTCCCGATTCCTTGGACGGTCGTTCAGGCCGGGGAATTTGCGGATGCTTCGGAGCGAGCGGCGGAGAAGCCGGTCGGAGGCGTTAAACTTGGTACTGCTTCAGCGGGATCGACAGGTTCAGTGAACGGACCCCCTCTCTCCTCGCAATTCGTAAGCTGGAATGAGCAGGATACAACATTGGCGTTCTCCACGTTGAAGCTGTCTGCGGACACGGAGGACGTGATCGCGCGATGGTACAACCTCGGAGGCGAAGAAGCATCTCTTGAAGTCAAAGCCGGGTTCGATGTCGAAGCCGCTTACGAAAGCGATGTGCTGGAACGCCGCCGCGAACTGCTGAGCGAGCGGCATGACGCGATCAGCGGATATAAGATCGTGACGCGGGCTTATGTAACGCGGTAAGCGTAACGACGATTCAAGCGATTCCGATCAAAAAGACTCCCGAGCCGTGTATGGCCGGGAGTCTTTGCTTTGCCCAGATATAGCTGCAGCCCGAATAGAGCTGCAAGGATATCATTTTGAGGCGTCGTTGTTCATGAAATTCTGCTTTTCCAAATAATTCAGGATCGTCTGCGAATATTCCAGATGCGATTCTTTGGTGTATTTGGCGATCGTGTAGACTTGAGCCAGGTTTTTGAGTCCGAGCTCTTCGGTCATCGCTTTGAGCTTCGGCACGTCCATATAACGCTGCCAGCCTTTTTCGTTGCGGTCTTTGTAAATGTCTTCGATTTGCTCATCCGTATAATCCTGGTACTGTTCGTAATGAACGAGACCGTGCTGCGGCAGCCGGTCGCGCAGAGCGGGAGCTTCGGCCGGATAGCCCAGCGAGTAACCGACGACAGGTACCACGCCCGGCGGCAGGTTCAGCAGCTCGCCGATCTGGTCGCAGTTCGCGAGCGTAGAGCCCATATAGCAGATGCCCAATCCTTCGTTTTCCGCCGCCAGCGCACAGTTTTGCGAAGCCAATGTCGCGTCGATCGTGCCGATCATAAAGCTCATGTAATTGTCGAAGTGCACCGGGGCATCGTTCAGCTCCAGCCATTTGCGCATCCGGTTGAAATCGGCGCAGAACGTCAGCAGCACGGGCGCATCCAACACCATCGACTGGTCCATATGCGGCGTGTAGAGCTTTTTGCGTAACTCTTTGTCCCGCGTAACCACGATCGAGTAAGACTGCATGTTGCCGCTGGACGAGGCGCGAATCCCCGCTTCCAGTACCCGGCCCAGGACCTCCTGGCTGACTTCGCGATCTTCGTATTGACGAATCGATCGATGTCCGTGAATCACGTCGTTAAATTCCACAATGCTGTCCCCTTCCGGTAAATCGTGCTTAGGTTTTCTTTTCATGATAAACCAGTTTACCGACTTGGGATAGAGTCTAAAACGTTTTCCGATAGTAGCTTTTCAACGCTATTGGATAGATTCGTGGTGCTGCGCCAATTGAACCTCGAATCCGTCCGGGTCCAGCACGTAGAAAAAGCTCAAACGGGGATTCGGGGTAATCGGTCCGCGCGCGATCGGAACGCCTTTGCGTCGAAGTTCTTCCATCGCCTCTTCCAATGATTCCACTTCGAACCCGACCGACACTCCGTTTTTCGGCTGCACGGTCGGTTCGTCGCCTGGAGCTTGAATCAGTTCGATCTTGGGCTGGCTGTCGCTACCGAGCATGGCGATCTGTTTGCCCCGGCTTTCGAAGCGGCGCTGGATCGGCAGGCCGAGGATTTCATGGTAAAAAGCGATAGAGGTATCAAGATCGCGGACGCGCAAGGTGATCCAGTTCATCTTCAAATTCATACGATTCACTCCTGTCATAGGATAGGTACGATCTGCTTATTGTACCATCCTCGGACGTCGGTCTACCCACGAATCGAAAATACGGAACGCAAAAACGGCCTTGATCGGCAAGACCGTTTTCGGGAATCAGTTCGTTTTGATGTTCAGTACCCGTTCCAAAAACAGATCCGCGTCGCTATTGAACTTCCAATGCACGCCGAACTTGTCGATTAGCATGCCGAAGCAGGACGACCACGGCACATCGGATAGCGGCATCGTGACGATTCCGCCGACGGCCAAACGATCGAAATACTGGCGCAGCCTTTCTTTGTCGTCCATCACGAGGCTGATCAGCATGCTGTTGCCCTGCACCCATTCGCCTGTGACGGCTTTCATCGAAGGCGGCACGTCCGACATCATCAGCTTGCCGCCCGGGAATTCGATCGAAGACTCCATGATCATATCCAATTCGCGATCCGGCATCGGGTACTCCGGATTTTGCGGGATATCCCCGAATTTGACCGCTTTGACCTCCGTCGCGTTTAAAGCGTCCGCGTAAAATTCGATTGCCTGTGCCGCCGTTCCGTCCAAATTCAAATATGCGATTGCCGCCATCATGTATAACCTCCTCATTGGTATACGGTTATAATAAGCTACGATAGATGACCACTATCTGTCACCGTTCCGTATCCCGAAATAAAAAGGAGTTTTTATGGAAAAAGTCGAACGGCTGATCTCGATCATTATGGTGCTGCTGCGCAAACGGATCGTGTCCAGCAGCGAATTCGCGCAATTGTACGGCGTATCGAAACGCACGATTCTGCGCGATATGGAAACGTTAAGCCTATCCAATATTCCGATCTATGCAGTCGCGGGAGCCAAAGGCGGCTACGGCATCATGGAAACGTATAAAATGGACAAGCGGCTGCTGACCAGCTCCGATCTGGAGAACATATTGACCGCGCTCGGAGGCTTGGAAAAAATCTTGTTCGGCGAAGAAGTGACGCTCACGCTCAAAAAAATAGAAGCCATGGTGAATTCGTCCGCTCCGGCAGGCACGGTCACACTTTCTTTTTACGATTGGGACGGCCGTTCGGAATTGCGGGAAATGCTGAAAATCTGCCAAGACGCGATCGCCCGCAAAAAAGTGTTGGCTTTCGGCTATATCGATAAAAACGGCAAGACGACGAGCCGGACGGTCGAACCTTTCCAATTGCATTTCAACGAAAATAGCTGGTATCTCAAAGGCTTCTGTCTCGAGCGCATGAGCCTAAGATCGTTCAAACTCTCCCGGATCGACCGTCTGGCCATGAACGGGCAGACCTTCGTTGACAGGAACGAGCTGCCGGAAGAATCCGGAAACGACTACCGACCCGAACTCGTCACGGTCACAGCCTGGATCTCGCCCGCTATTCAAGACCAATTTATCGAACGGTACGGAAGGAAAAGCGTGACCGCCGATCAGGACGGGCTTTTATCGGCCGTTATTCTCGTTCCGCGGAACGCTATCGGTTTTCGGTTCTTGGCGGGCTTCGGGACCGAATTGAAGATTGCGGAGCCTGGAGATTACGCGGCGGAATTCCGAGAGTATGTGATGCGGATGTTGGCAGGCTATGACTGAAGCTTCGCAAAACCGAAAAAGAGCGACGATTCCCCAAGAAGGAATCGTCGCTCTTGCTTATTACCGACAAACTCTTGATACAGAGGGCTAGAGCGTGTATGCAAACTCGGAAGCCATGCATCTTGACCTGCCTTTTCGCCCTAGGCATAAAACGCCGATTAATGCATCGGCCCTTCCGCTTTCGCTCCCGCACCGACTTTGACGCGCTTCACGAACAGCGATACGATCAAGCCGATGATGGCCAGAACCATCGCGAACACGAATGCGCCCTGCACGCCCGACGTGAATCCGGCGAGCTGGTTCTCCGGGCTTTCCGGGTCCGCAACTCCGCTCAAGAAGCGGGATTGACCCGCGCTCAAGATACTGACCGCCACTGCGGTTCCGATCGCGCCGGATACCTGCTGGAGCGTGTTCATGATCGCCGTGCCGTGCGGATAATACTCGCGCGGCAGTTGGTTCAGACCGTTAGTCTGCGCAGGCATCATGATCATGGAGATGCCGACCATCATGAAGATATGCAGCGTAATGATCGTGCTAAGTTTCGTCGTCGGGCTAATACCCGTGTACACGAACAACACGACTGCCACGATCGCAAGGCCGATAATGACCAGCCATTTCGGACCGAATTTGTCGAACAGACGACCCATGACCGGGGACAACAGACCGTTAAGCAAACTGCCCGGCAGCAGGACCAGACCCGCGGTTAATGCCGTAACCGCCATACCCTGCTGGAGGTACATCGGCAGGATCAACATGGAGGACAGCATCATCATCATGGAGATGAAGATCAGGATCAGGCCGAGCGTAAACATCGGATACTTGAACGCGCGCAGATCCATCACCGGCTGCTTCATCTTAAGCTGGCGGATACTGAAGAACAGCAGGGACAATACGCCGATCGCCAGCGTGCCGATCACGATCGGGCTGGTCCAGCCGCTGCCGGATTCGCCGTGTCCGCCCGCGCTGCTGAAGCCGTACACGATGCCGCCGAAGCCGAGCGTGGACAATACGATCGACAAGACGTCGATCTTCGGCTTGGTCAGCTTGGAGATGTTCGGCAGGAACAACAGTCCGCACACCAGCGAGATGATAAAGAACGGCAGCGAGATCCAGAAGATCCAGTGCCAGCTCAGGTTAGCCAGAATGAGACCCGAGATGCTCGGGCCGCTGGCCGGAGCGAACATGATGACCAGACCGATCAAGCCCATGGCGGCGCCGCGTTTTTCGATCGGGAAAATAACCAGGATTGTATTGAACATAAGCGGCAGCAGCAGCGCCGTGCCGATGGCTTGAAGCACGCGTGCCAGCAGCAAAATTTCAAAGCTTGGTGCGATTGCGGCAACGAACGTGCCTGCAATCGAGAAAATCAAAGACGTCGTGAACAGCTGCCGTGTGCTGAACCATTGCAGCAGCATGCCGGATACCGGTACCAAAATACCGAGTACGAGCAGGTAGCCCGTTGTCAGCCATTGAATCGTCGTCGGGCCTACTTCAAGCATCGACATAAGCGGCGTCAGCGCCACGTTCAGCGCCGTCTCTCCGAACAATCCGATAAATCCGCTCAGCAGCATCGCGAACAAAATCGGAAATACTTTATATTGCTGTGTTTCTTGCTGCATATCTTGCCGACTCTCCAACGAATCGGCTTTCATTGAACCTGCCACAATCCCATCCTCCTCGAACATCTCGAACGTTCTATTCAATACGTATTACTGCATATCTTGCACATGCTTCGCCACGGCCGCCAGATGGTCGGCTGCCGCAAGCAGCGGCTCTTTGCTCTGATTCGTCAGGCTGATGATGAGCGCGCCTTCCATCAACGCCACGACCAGCAGCGAAGTCGTACGCGCTTTTTCCTCGCTCATGCCGTCCATGACCAAATGCTTGGCGATGATCACCTGCCAATCGGCGAATACGCGTTGGCAATCCGCGCGAAGATCGCTGCTGATGCAGGACGTCTCGACGGCGGCCCAAAAGCTGAACGGCATAAACCCGGTAAATCCGGCCGATTCCGCTTCGTCCGCCATATCGCGCACAAATCGCTGAAGCCCTTCCGCCGTATTCGAATGCGACGCGAACGTTTCTTCGAACTTTCGCAAAATATGCTCGTTCGTTTTTTGAATGCACACGTGCGCGAGTTCTTCTTTGCCTTGCGGAAAATAATGATATAACGACCCTTTCGGCGCTTGGCTTTCCTTAATGATCTGATTCAAGCCGGTCGCGTGATACCCTTGCGAAAAAAACAGTCTGGCTGCCGTGTTGACGATGGATTCTTTAGCATTGGACTTTTCGCTCAACAAAAGACACTTCCTTCGAAAAATTATACCAATCGGTCTACACACATTATCTTCATCCCGTAAGTCCTGTCAATGCTTTTATTTAAATGTTTACAATGTAACCGCCATCAATAAGCATTCTTTACAAAATCACAGAAAAATAAGCGGCCAAGATGGTTCAAACGACAGTCAAAACGCTCCACCACTATGACGAAATCGGACTGCTCCGGCCTTCCAAACGCACCGAAGGCGGGCACCGCATCTATTCATCCGACGACCTATGGAAGCTGGAACTGATCGGAACCTTGCGCTATGTGAATTTCAGTCTCGTCGATATACGGAAGATCATTTTGGGCGAGATCGGCATGCCGAAGGCATTGAATCTGCAAATCGAAGCGTTGGAGGTGGAGATCGGTGCACTGTCTTCGATGCTGTCCATTTTAAAACAAGCGAGGGAGAGCCAGCAGCAAGGCGATTCGCAAGATTCCGCTCCTTATCTGACGGAATTGGTCGCTTCACGCTCCGTCCATTCGGCCAAACGCCAGCAATTCGTCGACCGCAAAGTGCAGGAGATCGGATTGCTGGAACAGATGCCGGACGAATGGAAGCATTCTTTTTTGCACTTTTTCAACCGATACGTGCTACCGACATCGAAGCTGACAGCCCGGCAGACCCAAGCCTGGAACGAGGTGCAAAATTTGCTGAACGATCCGGTGTATCTCGAAGAATTGGCGAATTGCGAGCTTCCTTTTCTCCATATGGCGCTTCGACCCGGGCTTCAAGCAGACGATTGGGTGCATCATATGGAGCTGATCCGTATCCGCGCGCAGGAAGCGGTTGAACGGCAATGGTCCCCCAAAAGCGCTGCTGTACAGAAGCTGACCGCCGACTTTCTGCTGCTGTATGCAGATGTCGAACAGCGCAAGCAGCCGGATGTTTTTATCGTTAAGCAGGCCCGGCATCTGTTGGATTCCACGACTGAACGCATTGTACGCTTCAACCAGCTCTGCACGATCGTGAATCCGGAGTGGCGCGATATCGCGAGCGGCATGGATCTGTTGATGCGGGGCATGCAGGTGCTTGTCGAAGACCGGCAGTGAACGTCAGGATTCCCGCTGCAGCGTATACCCTTCGTATTGCCCAGCAGGTTGATTCAGAACGTTCAGCGGCCGGCCTTTTAAATAATGATCGAAAAAGTCCAACGTCAACGCGTTCACCAGCCGCTGCGTGCCCCGGGCATCCACGCCCTGCGTCCATTCCAGCAGTGGAGACATCAGGAACAGATCGGAAAAGCTCAAATGCAGCGCATCGTCCAACGTCACCCACGTATTGCCTCCTGCCGTAACCGGCTCATAGCGTGCGTACACTTCCTCATAGTAGTCCTCGGCGTCCGAGCGGGTCGCGCCCATCGCCGCAATCTGCTCGTCGCTCATCGCGTCAGCGCCCGCCAACGTACTGTCCGCGCTCATCATCATAAACGGCTTGCCGACGCCCTCTGCGGGAATACGGTCTTCGCCGAACAACACGCCGTCCATGTTGATGCCTGCCTGGATTCGGGGATCGTTCAACAGCATCTGCACCGTGGTCGCGCCGCCGAACGAGTGTCCGAACATGCCGATCCGCTGCATATCCAGATGTCCCGTGAACCGCTGATCGGCATCGTCGGCATTCAGTCGTTCCAGTCGGTCAAGCACGAATTGGACGTCTTTGACCCAGATTGTATTCAGGTTGTCCATGAAATCAAATTGCAGCTCTTCAAACCCCTGCTTGCCTTGCGAATCGAACAGCGCGACTTGGCCGTCCGGGAAAACGGAAGCAAGACTGCTATACGTATGATTGATGCCGACCACGATATAGCCTTCGCTCACCAGCTGCTCGACCTGGAACATATTCTGGCTTTCGTAGCCGTGTAGACCGTGGGAGAAAATCAGCACGGGATAGGCGGATTCTTTTGCAGATAGCGACGCAGACTCAATCGCATGCGTGCGGACGTCTTTGAGACTAATGAACAGCAACTTGGGCAGGCCGAGTATGTCGTGAAAAGCTTGTGCGTAGACTTGAGCGTCAGGCACGTAAGTTGAGGCTGTGCCTTGAGCGTTCGGATCGGCGGGGTACCAGACTTGGACGCGGAGCTGCCTTGGACTTCCTTTTCCGGCAGCGAAGGTCTCTTCTCTCGCTTCGTCGGTCCAGGCGTAGGATACGGTGCCGATTCCGTAAGGTCCTTTCGGCGTATCGAAGGAGAAAATGGGGAACAGCAAAGGCAAAGCGATACTGACGGCGGCATAAACGAGAATGGCGGCACTGGGCAGTACGCGGCGGATCGTTTTACGTTTAGTTCGCGATTTGCGTATCAAGGAAGTCGGTTCAGCAGCTTGCGAATGGCTACGTGCTGTACGTCGCTTGTTCATTTTTGCATGGGTAAGTTCTTGCCGGAGTTCGAGCAACAACAGTAAGGCGACGGCCGCGTAAGCTGGAATCATCGGCCATCTCAGTCCTTCGGCTAAAGCATGTAGCGCGAATAAAGCGACGGCTAGAGCCGCACTCATGCGAAGCATCCACCGTGACTTTTTAAAAATAAACAATGATCCGATCAGCGCTGCAATCGTAACCGCGATCAGGATTCCTTCGTAAACTCTCATTTTGCAAAAACCTCCCTGAATGAATCGTTCGGCATGTTGCCATGGATTCACCTTAAAACCTCCGGTAACCGCAGTTTCAAGGAGGGATCGGAGAAATATTCAAAATAAAAAGAACCGCCCCGGATCAATGACGTTGTCATCTACCGAAGGGCGGTTCTTTTTGATCTATTTTCTTGTCTTCATTTTTCCTTATTTAATTACGACATACTCCAGATTCACCAGCTTCGCATAGGTCACGATTTGATCCGTCGTCAGGTTCAGCGATACGACGGTGTGGTGGCCGCCGCCGTTTTCGATCCAGGCTTTGACGCCGTCCTGGAAGTTCGGCTTCACGCTCCACAGTACGCGGGCGACCGGAAGGTTCGGAGCCGGTTCGGTCGGTTCGAACGCGGACACTTCGTTGATCAGCAGCTTGTAGTGCGTACCCATATCCGCCATGGATACGACAACGCCTTCGCCTGCTTTGCCGTCGAACACCAGACGGGCCGGATCTTCTTTGCCGCCGATACCCAGCGGGGATACGAGGATCGTCGGTTTGTTGCTCGCCAGCGACGGATCAACCTCCAGCATGTGGGATTGCAGAATCGCTTCTTTTCCCGGTGCCATCTCGTAAGTGTAGTCTTCCATAAAGCCGGTGTTTTCGTTGTGGCTCATGACTTTCAGCAGGCGGTCAAGCGCGGCCGTTTTCCAGTCGCCTTCGCCGGCGAATCCGTAGCCTTGCGCCATCAGGCGTTGAACGGCGAGGCCCGGAAGCTGCTTCATGCCGTGCAGGTCTTCGAAGTTCGACGTGAAGGCATTGTAGCCTTTGGCGTCGAGGAAGCGCTTGAGGGCGATTTCGTAGCCGGCTTGCACGCGCACGCTGGCTTCCCAAGCTTCTTTGCTGTTGGTGCCGTAGTCGAAATTGTACAGGTTCGCGTATTCGGCCATCAGCTCGTCGATTTCCTGCTCGGTTACGGCATTCACGACTTCGACCAGATCGCCGATGCCGTAGTAGTCGACCGTCCAGCCGAATTGGATCTGAGCTTCGACTTTGTCGCCTTCGGTAACGCCGACGTTGCGCATATTGTCGCCGAAGCGGGCCACTTTGATATTGAAACTTTCGTTATACGCAACGGCAACGTCCATCCAGTCCGCGATCTGCTGCTGCACTTCCGGGCGCTCCCAGTAGCCGACCACGACTTTGTTTTGCTTGTTCAGGCGCGCGTTGATAAAGCCGTATTCGCGGTCGCCGTGCGCGGCTTGGTTCAGGTTCATGAAGTCCATGTCGATCGTCGCCCACGGAATGCTTTCGTTATATTGCGTCGCCAGATGCAGCAAAGGCTTTTGCAGCAGCTTCGTGCCGCGAATCCACATTTTGGCTGGCGAGAACGTATGCATCCAAGTGATGATTCCGGCCACTTCGTCGCGGTAGTTCACTTCTTTCATGATTTCGGTGATTTTGTCCGCGCTGACGGCCAGATCCTGAAGCACGAGCGGATAAGGAAGCACGCCGCTTTTGTTGAGCGCGTCCGTCATTTCTTGAGCATGGGCTTTCACTTCGGCGAGTGCTTGTTCTCCGTACAAATGCTGCGAACCGACTACGAACCAAAACTGTTTTTCGACTGCTGCTGTCATGTGATTCATCCTCTTTTCATGAATTATTGGGCGTTATGTTGAGCTATTGAACGTCATGTTGAATCCGAATCAAAGTCACTTTTGACCGTAATAAGCGTCTTTGCCGTGTTTGCGCAGATAATGTTTATCCAAAATGCCCTGCGGCAGTTCTTTGGCGAAGTTGTTGAGCTGACGCGCGTAGAGGTTCATTTTGCAGACTTCCTCCAGCACGACGCTGTTCACGACTGCGGATTTCACGTCTTTGCCCCACGTGAACGGCGCATGGCCTTGCAGCAGCACGGCCGGAATCTCCAGCACGTCCACGCCGAGCTTGTCGAACGTCTCGATGATCACGTTGCCCGTCTCCGCTTCGTACCCGCGATCGATCTCGTCTTGGGTCAAAAATCTCGCGCAAGGCACGGCTCCGTAAAAGGTATCGGCGTGCGTCGTTCCCATGACCGGCACGTCGAGTCCCGCTTGCGCCCAGATGGTCGCCCACGTCGAATGCGTATGCACGATGCCGCCGATTTGCGGATAATGCTTGTACAGCACGGCGTGCGTCGCGGTATCGGACGAAGGGCGCATGTCGCCTTCGACCACGTTGCCGTCAAAATCGACTACGACCATATCGCTCGGCTTCATCGCTTCGTAGCTGACGCCGCTCGGCTTGATAACGAACAATCCGCTTGCCCGATCAACCGCGCTGGCATTGCCCCAGGTGAATTTCACCAGGCCATGCTTCGGCAGTTCGAGGTTCGCTTCGTACACTTCTTGTTTCAGTTGCTCCAACATGATGGGTCACTCCTTTTGCTTGTTATTTCAAATGGTCGACAGCCGCCTGCTCGATCGCAAGTCCGGCTTGGTAACGTTCGATGAATACGCGGAAGCCTTCGACATCGGCGGCATCCGGCGCGATCTCTTCGCCCGCGACGTCTTTGAACACTTTTTCGCCGAGGAAATGTTCCAGAGTCTCCGACTGTTCCTTATTCGTCATGTAGGAAGCCAGCAGCGCCATGCCCCAGGCTCCGCCTTCTCCGGCCGTGGACATGACCGAGATCGGCACGTTCAGCGCGGCTGCCAATGCTTTTTGCCCGACGACCGGAGTCTTGAATAGGCCGCCGTGGCCGAGCAGGCTGTCGATCGCGACTTTCTCGTTTTCGGTCAGGATGTCCATGCCGATCTTGAGCGCGCCGAACGCGCTGAACAGATGGGTGCGCATGAAGTTGGCGAGGTTGAAGTTGCTTTCCGGCGAACGGACGAACAGCGGTCGGCCTTGCTCAAGTCCCGTAATATTCTCGCCAGACAGATAGCCGTAGCTCAGCAATCCGCCTGCGTCGGGATCGGCTTCGAGCGCTTTGGTCAGCAGCGTGCCGTACAGCTTGGCCGAATCGGCCTCGTAGCCCATCGCCTGCGCGAATTCGCGGAACAGTCCCATCCACGCGTTGAGATCGCTGGAGCAGTTGTTCGCGTGTACCATGCCGACCGGGCTGCCGTCCGGCGTGGTGACCATGTCGATCTCCGGGTACAGCTTGGACAGCTCATGTTCCAGCACGATCATGGCGAACACGGACGTGCCGACGGAGACGTTGCCGGTACGCTTTTTGACGCTGTTGGTCGCGACCATGCCGGTTCCGGCGTCGCCTTCGGGCGGACACAGCGGAATGCCGGGTTGCAGATCGTCCTCCGGGTCTAAAAGAAGCGCGCCGGCTGACGTCAATGTGCCTGCCTGTTCGCCCGAGAGCAGCACTTGAGGCAGAACAGCTTGGAGCGTCCATGGATAGTTGCGGGAAGCGATCAGGTCGTCGAACTGCCGGACCATCGCCGGATGGTAGTTATGCGTTGCTTCGTCGATCGGGAACATACCGGAAGCGTCGCCGATGCCGATCGATTTGCTGCCGGTCAACAGCCAATGGATATAGCCGCCCAACGTGGTAACGAAATCGATGTTCGGCACATGCTCTTCGCCGTTCAAGATCGCTTGATACAGATGCGCGATGCTCCAGCGTTCCGGTATGTTGAATTGGAAAAGGTCCGTCAGCGCTTTGGCCGATGCGCCCGTCGTGGCATTGCGCCAAGTACGGAACGGAACGAGCAGCTCGCCTTGTTGATCGAACGCCATATAACCGTGCATCATGGCGGAAAAGCCGATCGAGCCGACGGTTTGCAGCGTCACGCCGTATTTGTCGCTGACTTCCTGCTTCATTTCGCGGTAAGCGGCTTGCAGCCCCTTGATGATCTCTTGCTGGTCGTACGTCCAGAAACCGTCTTTGAGCTGGTTTTCCCACTCGTAGCTGCCGGAAGCGATGGTGTCGAAGCTTGGATCGATCAGGACGGCTTTGATCCGGGTCGATCCGAATTCGATGCCAAGCGCGGTTTTCCCCTGGGTGATGATTTCGTTCAAGTCTGCTTGACTCATAATCATGGTTGTCCCCTTTCTATACGAACGGCTTTCGATTTCCTCTGGGAGATGATGAGACAATTTGGTGGAGGAAATCGAAAGTATGCGGTTTCATTAGCTGACGAGTCTAGTATATTTTTTGTACGTACATTTGTCAATTAGGGTTGGTAGTTATACCAACATGATTTAAGATCCTGTTCGGTTTTGACGCTGGGACGCTGCGGGGGAAATTGGTTTCGGTCGCGTGTTGACTTGGGAAGCTGGATTGGAATTGGACAAGGAGGCTTCCCCAAGTCAAAGGCGAACGCTATCGCTCCTACACTCAATTTCCCCCTCCGCTTGATCGCTTCGTATACCTACCTTAAGATCTTAAAGATTAAGGAGAACTACCTTTGGTGGGAGGGGTAAGGGCAGGGCCTCGCCTGTGGCATTGGCCTTAAACCAAAAAAACTTGGAAAACGTACATCTTTTAAGATCGTTTGCTAATTAGGGGATTCGTGCTAAGATGTGTACGTACAACTTTTCGTTAACTATCAGGAATTTAAAAAAAGAAAGATAAAGTGGGAAAGATCAAACAAGAAAGACATGAGAGAAACGAAAGAAGTGAAACTTACTATGAAGCCTAAGTATCAAGTGATTATAGAAGAGATCAAAAGTCATATTCTGTCGGGGACGTACAAGGTGGGGGAAAAGATTCCTTCGGAATTGGCGCTGCAGGACAGTTATGATGTGAGTCGGCAGACGGTTCGGAAAGCATTGTTGGAGCTGTCGAATGAAGGGTTTTTGCGGAGCGAAAGAGGGTCGGGGACGTATGTGAGCAGTCAGTATCGGTCGAAGTCGGGGGCGAAGTCTTCGAATAAGACGATCGGGGTAATTACGACGTATATTTCGGATTATATTTTTCCTTCTATCATTCGCGGGATCGAGGGTCGGTTGAACGAGGATAATTATTCGCTGCTGCTCGCCAGTACCAATAACGACATCGCCCAGGAGAGAAAAGCGCTGGAAATGATGCTGTCGTACGGGGTGGACGGGCTGATCGTGGAACCGACGCGGAGCAATGTGTACAATCCGAATATCGCGTATTACTTGTCTTTCAAAGAGCAGGACGTTCCGTTTACGATGATCAATGCTTATTATGAGGAGCTTGAGGTGCCGTTTTTCTGTTTGGACGACGTCCAATCGAGCTATCTGGCGACGCGGGAGCTGATCGGAAAAGGGCATACGCAGATCGGGATTATCGCGAAGATGGACGATTTGCAGGGAAAATTTCGGATGAAAGGATTCATTAAGGCGCTGGGTGAGGATAAACTGCGGTTCCAGCATGAGCATGTGCTTTCGTTCGATACGGACAGCAAGCCGGAGTTGTCCGCGAATCTGGAAAAGTATCTGATCGAGAACCGGGATGAGCTGACGGCGCTGGTGTGCTACAACGACGAGGTCGGGCTGGAAGTCGTGAACGTATGCAAAAAGCTGGGCATTTCGATTCCGGATGAGCTATCGATCGTCGGCCAGGACAATTCGTATATGGCAAAAAACGCGAATATTCAGCTTACGACGCTGACGCATCCGCAGGAGCAGCTGGGACGCGATGCGGCGGATTGGGTGATTAAGAGTTTGCAGGGGAAAAAGGATCTGCCGGAGAAGAATTATTATCAGCCGGTGTTGGTGGAAGGCGAGACGGTTAGGGTGATTGAGGTCGAGTAACAAAACGGGATGACCTTACAATGATTCTCCCCGTAAATAAACCATTCCTGAATATGGAGTGGTTTTTTGCTTGTTTTCGATAACAGGGTAAGAGTCCGGCTTGCTTGATAAAAAGGAGGATAACATGGCCCACCATGAGACGTTAGAAATGATCCTCACATCTTTGGCGAAAATCAAACTATTTGAATCTCTTTCTACGGAAATTCTGGATGAAATCAAGCAATCGGTCGTCCGTCCAAATACGTATCAGCTTTCAAAAAATTCAATTCTTTTGACACCTGATGATAAGAAAAAAGGGTTATTTCTTATCGTTACGGGAAAGCTGCGTTTTTACAAAATCAATTCGGCCGGCAAGCAGCATACGGTGTGCATCCTAAACGAAGGCAGCGCATTCGGGGAAGTTAATACGTTTGCTTTAGGTGTACGGGGAAGCTACGTGGAGACGATCGAAGATTCGATCGTCGTCTTTATTCCAGCAAAACAATTCGAGCTCATTTTGCACAAGTATTCGGAGTTGTCCTTACTGTTCTTGGCGGAGATGAGCAAAAGCATGCGTATTCAAGACGAGTTGGTGGAACATCTGATTTTTCATGATCTGCGGGGTAAAGTGCTATATTTCCTGAATCGGCTTATTCAAAAGTTCCGCACGGATGAGCCGATCGCTCAAGAAGTGACGCTTCCTCTGACTCATCAAGAGTTGGCCGATATTATCGGAGCTACAAGAGAAGCGGTATCGTTGACTCTAAAAGAGCTTTCCAATGAAGGTATCCTCACAACCGGACGCAAGACCATTCGAATCAATATCGACAAAATCAAGAAAGAAATCGCCTGATCCGCCTCATAATCTTTATCCTTCCGATTTTAGATTTTTCCGTAATCTACATTACGGTCGTATGCTTCGTTCTTCATTATGATAAACGTCGAACGGATCATTCATTTATTTTACGGGAGGCTTATAGATATGGGAAAGTTTGAAGGAAAAGTAGTGGTAGTCACCGGCGGTACAAGCGGAATCGGGTTGACGACGGCTCAGCGATTCGTTGCGGAAGGCGCCTACGTATTCATTACGGGACGCAGACAAAGCGAACTGGATGCGGCAGTCAACTTGCTCGGCGATCGGGTTACCGGTGTTCAAGGCGATATTTCTAATCTGAATGACTTGGACAAGTTGTTCGAGATCGTAAAGCAGGAGAAAGGACATCTGGACATTTTGTTCGCGAACGCCGGAGTCGGCAGCCTGCTTCCTTTGGGTCAAATTACGGAAGAACAGTACCAAACAATCTTCGACGTTAATGTCAAAGGCACTTTGTTCACGGTCCAAAAAGCATTGCCACTATTCCCGGATATGACGGGTACGATCATCCTGACCGGCTCGACGGCAGGCTCGATTGGCGATCCTGGATTCAGCGTCTATGGAGCCAGTAAGGCCGCGATTCGTCAGATGGCGAGAAACTGGATCTTGGATTTGAAAGGCACAGGAATCCGACTTAATGTGGTCAGTCCCGGCATGGTCCATACGCCGGCTTACGATGATCTGTTCGGTGAATCGTTAAGTCATGTTCTGGAATCGGCGGGTACTCTTATTCCTCAAGGCCGTTTGGGTCAGACCAAAGAAATTGCCGACGCGGTGATGTTCCTGGCCTCGGACGAAAGCAGCTACGTGAACGGCATCGAACTGTTCGTGGATGGCGGCATCGCTCAAGTCTGATCGGTATCAGTCATCGCAGCAAAAAGACACCGGAATACTTATTCCCGGTGTCTTTTTTACGATTATTTCTTTTTATCATTCTTGGGGAACCGCCGCTTACAGCTGCTTAATCAACTCTTCCAGTTCCTCAACCAACACTTTCGCACGCTCGAAGTCGGTGTTTTTCAACGCCACTTCGATTTGCATTTCCACAGACTTTTTCTTTTGCTCCAGCTGCAGATAGTCTTTGTCGAAATGGCGGGCGTAGATCATCTGTCTGAATTTGCGCATGCTCATTCGGCGGATCGATTTGCCGTCGATGATCAGCACGTAATCCATGCCGCCCGCGACCGAATAAAAATCATGGGAAATCATCAGGATCGCGCCTTTGTAGTCTTGGATGGCTTGGTCCAGCGCGAGCTGCGTGTAGATGTCCAAATGGCTGGTCGGCTCGTCGAGCAGCAGCAGATCGGCCTGGCTGCACGACACTTTGGCCAATTGCAGGATGTTCTTTTCGCCGCCGGACAACGATCCGATCTTCTGCTCCAAAATTTCGCCTTCGAAGCCGTAGTGGATCAGATGCGCTCTGACTTCGTCGTACGTGTCGAAGCCGGCGTCGATGAACTCGTGCAGGATCGTATTCGAATCGTTCAGCGTCTCGCCTTGAAGCTGGGACAGATACGCCACTTTGATATCCGGATTGACTTCGATCGCCGGGTGATTGTTCGTGAAAACATCCCGCAGCAGCGTCGTTTTTCCCGTGCCGTTCGGACCGATGATCGCGACTTTGTCGGTGGATCGCATCTCGAAGCTCACGTTTTCCAGCAGCAGCTCGTCGAAAGCCACGCCGTAATTCTCTACTTTTACGGCAAGGGTATCTTCGACTTCATGATCCAGCTCGAACTTCATGTCCGGCTGCTTGATATCGACGAACGGAGCTTTGATGCGGCGCGCTTCCAGTCTTTCCTGGAACTTCACTCGGGCTTTGAGCGCACGGCCTCTGGAGGCTTCCGAATTCATTGTCGCGATCGCTCTGAGGTTGTCGATAATGCCGTCGTACCGCTGTATTTCTTCGGCCTCGGCCACCGCGATCTCCTGCAGCTCGATCTTGGTCTGAAGCAGCGAGAAGTTGTATTCGATATAGCGTCCGTCGAATTCTTGCAGCTCCGTGTTTTCAAGATGGATGATTTTATTGAAGCAGTGGTTTAAAAGGTAGCGGCTGTGCGTGATGACGAGCAGCATGCCTTTGTGGGCATTGATCAATTTTTTCAGCGCGTTCAGGTTTTCGAAATCCAAAAAGACGTCCGGCTCGTCCATGATCAGCAGATCGGGGCGAAGCAGCATTTCTTTGATGACTTGAACAAGCTTGAATTCGCCGCCGCTCAAAGAAGTGACGTTGAGGTCTTTCAGCTTCAGCAGGTTGGCGAGGTTGAGCTGCTTGTTGATGGTATTTTCAAAATTGTCTCCGTCCATGGCCGCGAACGCGTCCAGCTTCGATTGAAGCTTTTCCATCAGCGCGTCCATATCCGTCGTGGTCGCCATTTCGGCGTAAATTTCGGTAAGTTCGTCCTGGATCTTGATAAATTCTTGCGCGATATATTCAAAAACGGTCATTTCCTGCGAAGGATCGACCTGCGAGAACTGACTGACGTATCCCATTGTGCATTCCGGATCGATCTCCAGTTTGCCTTCGAACAGATGCTTCTCCGGGTCCAGCAGAATCTCGATCAGGGTACTTTTTCCGCTGCCGCTGGTGCCGATGAAGGCGCAGTGCTGGGATTCTTCGAGCGTGAACGAGATGTTCTGATAGAGTTCTTTTTGCGGGAAGGAGAAGGAGAGATTTTCTACTTTGATCATGGTGTTACCTTTCTGGGGCGCCGTGACGGCGGTTATTTTAGCGAGTCGTATCCAGCCTGGGTTTGTGTTTGCCATTATAATTATACGTTTTTCTCCGGCGTGTTGCACGGTTCATTTTTGTTCACGGCAAACGGAGGACTCCCGGATCGGAAGCCCTCCGCAAATACGAGCCGCTTATCTCAAGTCAGTGAATCCAATGCGGTCTTGAGCTGCGGGTTCGATTCCAACACATTCAAGATGACTTGCACGACCTCTGCACGCGTGGCGCTGCTTTTTGGATAGAAATTTTCGGTGCCGTTTCCTTTAATGATCCCGGCCTGTGCTCCTGCTACGATCTCGGCTGCTGCGTAAGAATTGTTCAGGTCGTTAAAACGGCCTTTCTCCTGGTCTTTAGCCACTTGATCCAGATTTACGATACGCGACAATAGGACCACCATTTCTTCGCGCGTAATCGGCTGATTCGGCTTGAAGCTGTTATCTCCATAGCCTTTGATTACGCCTGTCGATACCAGGTTCTTGATCGCTTCTTTTGCCCAATGGCCGTCAATATCCTTCAGCGCGGTATTTGCGTTCCCGGCTTGGATATTGAACGTGCGGCTCAAGATCGTCGCGAATTCGGCACGGGTGATAAAATGATTCGGCCTGAACGTTCCGTCTTTGTAGCCGTTAATCAGCTGCAATCGAATAAACGTATGGATCGGCTTGTCCGCCCAGTGGCCTTGCGTGTCGGCAAAATCGGTTGTCGCGTTGGTTTCCTTCGCTTGTGCCACGAGGGATTCCATTTTATTGACTAAATCGCCTGTATTCACGACACTTGTGTTGAATAGATCAGCCGCAGGTGCCGGGATGACCGGCGTTGCCGGAAGGGCCACTGGAGGCGTTACTGTTACCGGTGGTGTTATGGGTGTTGTTACAACCGGCGGTCCTGCGGGTATGGAAGGTGCCGGCTGCACCGGAACTGGTTGTACGGGTACAGGTTGCATAGGCTGCTCCACCGGAGCATCTTTCGCTTTCGGCGTTGCGCTCACTTCGTTGGATGATGCGCTTGTTCCGGCCGGATTCGCGGCTTTAACCGTAAAATAATAAGGATGGCCATTCGCCAGTCCAGTCACGTCGTACTCTGTTCCGGTTATTGAAGCGATAGCTTCGCCGTAGGTGCCGGAAGTCGTACTTTGGTATACGGAATAGGTCACCGATCCTAGCACTTCGCTCCACTTCAAAAGTACGTGACCGTCACCTTCTTCCACAGCTTTCACATTCGGAGCCGATGCTTCAAGTCCGGGCCAAGGAAGCGTCACCGGTTGGTCTGTCCGACTCGTCACCTGCGTTAAACCTGCGGCATCGAATGCCAGCTGCACGCCCGTCACCCCCGCCTCGTTCGTTGCTCTAAGATCGGCGAAGGTTACGATGCCCGCGTTCGCGGTTACGGATAGCGTTCCGGTCAGCATCCATGCGCCGTTATCCTTTTTCGATGCGGTTACGGCTGTGGTGTTGTCACCCGTGCTTGTATTGCCGTAAGCATCGCGCAGCGTAATAACCGGTTGCTTCGCGAATGCGTTTCCGTTGACGGTCGGGGCTGCAAGTTCGGTCGTCAGTTCCATCGAAGCCGTGTTTCCCGCTATAGACGTGATCTTCAACGTATTGGTTTCCGGCGTTGCCACGCTTTCCACGCTCAGCGCAATGGTTTGCTCTGCCGCTTTGTTCAGCGTCAAATTCGCTTCGGCTATGCCGTTTACGAACATCGCGCTGACCGTAGTCGAACCTTCCGTCAAATCGATTCCGCCCAAGCTTCCGTACGATCCGTTCGGCGCGGCCGCATAACCGGAGATCGTCACCTGACGCGCTCCGTTAAACGTCGTGTCCGTGACGTCCGCCGCATTCTTCACCGTCAGCGTGATCTTGTTATCCGCTCCGACCGTTACGATCGATGAAGCAGCCTCGGCACTCGCCGTATACATCGGTTGCGGCTGCCGTAGGACCAAATGCAACGTAGATTCTTTTTGAATATTGTAATCCGATAAAGTGCGCCCGTCCTCCAACTGTTTGCCGGCGAATATCAACCGCATTTGTTCGGGAGGTATGCCTTCTTTATCCTGTATTTTCGCTTTTACGTTTTCGATCGAATCGCTGGGCTCTACGTCTAAAGAAATCGTCTTTCCCGTAAGGGTTTTAACGAAGACCTGCATCGCAAACGCATACTGCGGGAGCGAAAACAGCAAAACGACAATCAACAACAGGCTGGTGTAATATTTCTTTTTTCTCATAGGTGTTATCCTCTCGCCGTGATTAATAGGGATTGCTCTCTTTATACTTTATCGTGCAAAAGAGTCTTACTTATGAGCGACAATGAAATTTTAAGCCGGAACGTTGAACGCATAAACTCAAATTTCCGTTTTTCCGTACCGAGCCGGCTTCAAGCGGGAAAATCAGCGATTGCGTTCGACAAGTCCGGCTTCCCACAAGAGCACGCTTCCGTTTGAACCGTCCTCCGGACGGCTCAATTCGATCGTAAGCTCCCTCGCGTTCCGAACGTCGAACTCGATCTTTTCCGTATCGAAAGTATCGCCGTCCGCGCCTTGAAAAGAAAATTCGTAGACCGGTTCGCCGTCGACGATAAACGTGATGCCGCCGCCTGTCCCTCCTTCTACGGTTCCGTACGCCTGAAAGCGCACATAGCCGCCGTCCAGCTCGTAATGCAGCGTCTCCGTGCCTTCGCCCGTCCAAGCGTGCAGCTTGGGCGCGTAAGGATCTTCGGCCGCGCCTGTCTGCTCAAGACCGGCGGGAACCTTCTCCCAACGTACCGTTCCTTCCGAAGGCTGGAGGTTCTCCAAAGCGATCTCGCCGGCCTCCGCGTATCGCTGAGCCATCCGTTCCGCCGCCGAAGGAGCTGCCAAGAAAATCGATGCGAGCAGCAGCGCGGAAGCAGCCGTATACGCGATCCGTTTAAAGCCGAATACCGCGCCGCCCAGGCATTTGCCGATCGCCCACGCCGCATAACCGCTCAGGAAACCCGATGTGTTCAGCACGACGTCGTTGATATCGAATCTCCCGAGTCCCGTAAGCAGTTGAAGCGTTTCGACCAGCAGATTGCCGAGCAAAAAAGTTCCGATCAGCTTCAACGGTCCCCAACGGGTCAGCATCGGCAGCAGCAGCCCGCAGGGGATGAACGCCAGATAATTGCCCAACTGGAACAGCATGAACGGATTATGAAGCAGGCCGGCAAAGCGGAAAGGCGCGATCGGCTCAAGCGACAAGTTGTAAAAATAAACGCCTTTTGCCGCTTTTTCCGAACGGCCGAATCCGAAGAAGAGAAAGTATAACAGCAGCGCGAAATAAAAAGCGGAGGCTGCGTTCAAAAGGCGGTGCCGGATTATCGAAGTCATCAAAAAACCTCCTTTGGGCTGCGGTTGTGAATATGAAGCGGAATCCGCAGCGTCAGGAAGACGGATCGAAACGGAAAAATGTATCGGTTAATCACCTAGGAATCAACAGGAAAGTCGGTTAGACTTTTAATGGAAAGATTTTGACCGAAGCGAATTTATATCCCGATTGAACAGGAGGAATATCGTGCAGCTTTCAGACTCGACGCATTCCGCTATCCAGACGCTGTGCCGACAAGGCGACGATCTGGCCGAAGCCAATGACTTTGAGGCCGCCAAACAGCAGTATCTGGCCGCGCTCCGTTTATTGCCCGATCCTGCCCGAGAATGGGAGGCCGCGACCTGGATCTACGTCGCGCTCGGCGACGCGCATTATAAGATGAACCATTTCGAGAAGGCGTTCAAATGCTTTTTCAATGCCGTTCAGTGTCCGAAAGGGCTGGGCAATCCGTATATCCATCTTCGGCTTGGGCAGCTCTATTACGAGCAGGAGAATCTCGACAAAGCGGCGGACGAGTTAAGTCGGGCCTATATGGGCGGCGGCATCGGGATTTTTATGGAAGACGATCCGAAGTATTTGGAGTTTTTGGAGACGAGGATGCGGATTTGACCGATCGGAAAATAAAAAACAGTACAGCTTCGGCCGCGGAACCTGTGCTATAATGGCGTCGTTATTCATGCTGGACAAAAATGACAATCTGACGATGGGACGGTTCATATGAAGGGATTTTTGACCACGCTAGCCGATCCGAAACGATTGACCATCATGCTGATCGGCAATATTTTTTTGGGTATGGGGATAAGCATTTTCAAACTGTCCGGCTTGGGAAACGATCCGTTCAGCGGCATGGTCATGGCCCTTGCGGATACGAGCGGGATCGTGTACGCCCGGTTTCTGATTCTGCTCAACCTCTCCTTGTTCGTGGTGCAGCTGATTTGGGGACGCCGATTTATCGGAGCCGGAACGGTTGTAAACGCTGTACTGCTCGGTTACTTCGCAACGTTCTTTTACGATATCTGGATCAATGTGCTGGGCGAACCGCAGCTGCTGTGGCAGCGCGTGGTGACGGTCGCGATCGGCGTCGTGGTGTGCAGCTTCGGAGTCTCCCTGTATCAGACCTCCAACGTCGGCATCGCGCCTTACGACGCTCTGTCGCTGCTCATGAGAGACCGCTTCCCGCGAGTCAGCTATTTCTGGCACCGCATGTTCACGGATGCTCTGTGCGCGCTGATTTGTTTCTTGTTCGGAGGCATTATCGGGCTGGGGACGCTGGTGTGCATGATCGGCTTGGGACCGATCATTCATTTCTTCAACGTGTATTTCACGGAAAAGCTTTTGGCAGGAAAAAATGCACCTCCAAAAACGGTAAGCTCTTAAAAGCCGAACGAATATTGGATCAACCGCTCCGTACCCTATCGCACTGCCGCTTATAACGCAGCAGGCGATAGGGTGATTTGCATGCGGAAAGGTTGGGCTATCGGTCTCTGAACCGTTCGATCGCCGCTTCGCTTACAGGCTGGAATACATTAACGAGGTTGCCGTCCGGATCGCGGAATAGGATCGAACGGTTTCCCCAAGGCATCGTCGTCGGCTCCTGCACCCAGTCTTCGATTAGCGGCTTCAAGCGTACATATTCGGCTTCGACGTCTTTCACGCGGAACTCGACGATCATCGAGCGGTTATGGGCTGCGACCGCGGCGTCCGCTCCGAACAGCTGGGCGGTCTGGGTATGGCCGATAGCCAGCGTGCCGGACGGCATGACGATCTCGGCGAATACGGGTACGGGCCGCTCCGCCAGAATCCCCGTGACCTGCTCGTAGAACGAAGCGAGGCGGTCGACGCGGTCGGTAATGATACGTACAGATGCAAAATTCATGAAGGATCATCCTTTCGGTGTTCAGATCTAAGATCGACTGACAATTCTCATCATAAAAAACGCTACTGACAACATTATGTCAGTAGCGTTCAAAAATCTTGCGAGCTTCTTCCCGGACCCGCTGCCGAAACGACTCCGGTTCCAACACCACGACACCTGCTCCCCAGCCTAGTACCCATTGCATCAGGTCATCAGGTTGATGCGCGCGCAGCACGACATCCAAGCCGTCCAGATGATCGTGTGTCTCCTCGATGTACGGAAAATTCGACTGTTTCACCTTATCCGCAAGGCTCGTGTTGAAGCGAAGCGTTACGGTCAAAGATCGATCGTCCGAAGGGATATAGGCTTTTAGATCAAAATCGGCCGGAAATTCAAAAGGCTCTTCCAGCTCGACCAGCTTCTCTATTCGGGACAACCTGAAATGACGGATGCCCTGCCGAAGATCGCACCGGGCTACCAGCATCCAAGCTCCTTCGACAAGTACCAGTCCATAAGGTTCAACAGTCCGTCTGCTGTAGGCGCTATCCGCAGCCGGGCCCGTTTTTTTCGTATAACCGAATCGGATCTTCCGTCTGTCCAATATCGCCCGGCGGATATCGTTGAGGTTTTCTTTTTCCGCCGACGAATCCAATCGCTTGCCGGGAGCGAGCAATCTGAGCGACTGACGGACGCGCGAAGTCTCTTCGCGAACGCGGTCGGATAGCGTAACCTCGATTTTTTTTCGGGCTAGACGGGCTCTATGGCGGTATTCCTCGTCGAATTGCTGCTCAATAAACTCCGTTCCGATCAGCAAGGTCACGGCCTCCTCGATCGTGAAGCGAATCGGAGGCAGAAAGTAACCCTCGACCAACGAATAGCCCTGGCCCGTGGTCCCTATGATCGGAACTCCGGCTTCGCTCAGCGCCTGGATGTCCCGATAAATGGTTCTGACGCTGGTCTCGAATAACGCAGCCAAGTCTTCGGCGCGTACGGCTCTTCTGGCTTGCAGTTCCAGGACGATGGCGAGCAGGCGGTCGGTTTTGTTCACAGGCGCTCCTTTTGATTTCGTTTATTGATTTCGTTCATCCCATAGAATCAAGCGGATCTTCTTCAGGTAAAAAAGCTCTGCTTACCGATTCGCACGAATCAGTCAACAGAGCGGAGTATTGGCGTATCGTTGTTATTCCGGAATATAAGGCAGATCCAGCATATTCGGTACGTTGATCACATGCTGCTCCGTATAGGTGCGAATGCCTTCGGTGCCATATTCGCGGCCGATGCCGGATTGCTTGAAACCGCCGAACGGGAAACGCACGTCCAGTCCTTGCACGGCAGCGGTGTTGATCATGGTTGTGCCGGCTTCGAGCTGACGCGCGACGGAGATCGCTTCCGCTTCGTTGCCCCACACGGAACTCGTCAGTCCGTAGATACTTTCGTTGTGAAGACCGATCACCTGCTCTTCGTCGTCGAACGGCAGGATCGGAACGGTAGGGCCGAATTGCTCTTCCACGACGATCCGATCATGCAAGTCGCAGCCCGTGACCAGCGTAGGCTGGAGGTAATAGCCTTGGTCGAACAGCTTCTGATCCAAAATCGTGCCGAGAGGAGTGACCTTCGCTCCGCGCTGCTTCGCGTCTTCGACCAAGCCCAGCACGTACTCTTTTTGCTTCAGGTTGTTGACCGGACCTACCGTCGTATTCGGGTCAAACGGATCGCCGATGCGAATCCAACGGTTAGCCGCTTCGATATATTTTTCCACGAACGCATCATAGATCGAACGGTGTACATACACGCGCTTGGCAATCATGCAGATCTGGCCTGTCGTCAAGAAGTTGGACACGACGATCCGGCGCATCGCGCGCTCGTCGTTCACGTCAAAGCTTTCCAGGAAAATAGCCGCATCATTACCGCCAAGCTCCAGCGTCATATCCTTGATCGTGTCCGAAGCGGCTTTGATGATATGCTTGGCTGTTTCGGTTCCGCCTGTAAAAGCGATTTTCGTCACTTTAGGATTCGTCGTGAGTTCAACGCCCACGTCCGCGCCGCCATGTACCACGTTGATGACGCCGGCCGGGAACTCGCTCGCGATGATCTCCGCTACCTTCGCAGCTGCCAACGGCGCATACGGGCTTGGTTTCAGCACGATCGTGTTACCCGCAAGCAGTGCAGGCGCGATCTTGATCGTGGACAACGCAATGGGATAGTTCCATGGGCTGATTGCCGCGACTACGCCAATCGGATCGTAAGACAGGATCGTTTTCCCGTGATCGTGTTCGGTGACTTGCTCTTGAAGAGCCGCTGCCGCTTCGTTACAAGCAAATTCCATCCACATCAACGCCACATAGATCTCGCCGTGCGCATCGTACAGCGGTTTGCCGTGTTCTCTGGACAGCAGATGCACAATCTCGTTCTCGGCTGCGCGGATCTTCTCGATCGCTTTGCGCATGCTCGCGACGCGCTCTTCGATATCGGTTTTCTTCCACGTTTTAAAAGCAACCGCCGCCGCTTCGATTGCTTCGACGGCTTGTTCTTTTGTCGTATCCGGGAAGTAGCCGACGATCTCCGCCGGGTTGGTCGGATTCTCTTTGGCTGATTGGGAAAGGGACTTTACGTTCTGGCCGTTAATCAACGCTTCAACGGTAATGGCTTCCGGGTTGGCTTGAGTTGTCATTTAATATCCCTCCGCGAATCCTATTGGTAATTTAAGAAAAGCTTAACCCCAAACTTCTTCCGCAATTTCTTTCACGTAACGAAGCTTCCGCCATTGTTGGTCTTCCGTCAGAATATTGCCTTCTTCCGTTGACGAGAATCCGCACTGCGGGCTCAAGCAAAGCTGCTCAAGCGGAACATAGGTTGCGGCTTCCGCGATGCGGGCTTTGATTTGTTCTTTGTCCTCTAACTCGCCTGTTTTGGATGTGAGCAGGCCGAGGACGATTTTCAGGTCTTTGCGGTTGACGTGTTTGAGCGATTCGAAACCGCCGGAGCGCTCGTCGTCGAATTCCAGGAACAATCCGTCTACGTCCAGGCCGCCAAAGATCACCTCGGATGCGTAATCGTAGCCGCCCGTGGAGAAGTAATTGGATTTATAGTTACCGCGGCAGATGTGCATCGTGACCACGAGATCGGCTGGTTTGTTCGCCAACGATTCGTTGATCATGCGCTGCATCGTTTTCAACTCTGCTGCCGGTTCCATTCCTTTGGCACGCAGCTTATCATGGCCCGCTTCCGAGAAGAGATCCGCCCAAGCGGTGTCGTCCAATTGCAGGTAGCGGCATCCCGCATCGTAGAAGGCTTGAATCGCTTTTTGATAAGCAACGATCGTGTCCTGAATGAACGCTTCATTGTCCGTGTAATAAGTGTTGGCGCCATTCTCCAAGCGATAGAGCAGCATGTTCGGGCTCGGGATGGTTTGCTTCGCCACGGTGTCACCCGCGTGCTGCTGTACGAACTTAAAGTCTTCCACGAAAGGATGCGTAGAGAAATCGACTTTGCCATCCACGCGAAGGCCGCCTTTGCGCGTCTGCATATTGTGGAATTTCGGACCGTCGATCTGCTCGTACAGCTCGACCCCGTCCAGGCCGCCCAAGAAATCGAAATGCCACCAGCTTCTGCGCAGTTCGCCGTCCGTCACTGCGAGAACGCCGTTTTCTTTTTGCTTTTCAATGATGCGGATGATTTCTTGGTCTTCTACCGCTCTTAGTTCGTCGTGCGTGATGCTGCCTGATCTATATTGTTCGCGCGCCTGAGTCAAGTTCGCAGGGCGTAAAAAGCTGCCTACATGGTCGTGTCGGAATGGGATCATATGAAGTGCTCCTTCTGGCTTTTAGTTCTAATGAGTATACCATGGGCGAGAAGGATGCTTGTTATAGGAAAAAAACATGTCTAGTCATATGGTTGGGTGATAACCGAGGCTCGCACAGTCTTCAGTGACCCTTTTGATAGTCGTAGATTATTGTCGCTGCCGCAGCCTCATTCTGTAAATCACGGCTTCCATGACGAGCAGATTGGGAATCCAACAAGCCCAAGCGACGATCCGAAACGCCGCCTCGAAATCGCCAAGCAGGAAAGCCAGCGGCGCTAACAAAATCCGAAGCGTGACCGCCGAAAAAGTAAGCGCATAACTGCGAAGCATCCAGGTTCGATGGGCTTGAACGTCTTTGGCTATAATTTTCCTCGTCGCAATAAGCGTGGTCGCAACCCACAGCACATCGAGCGACATGAACCCGAGCCCGGAAATCCAACCGCCTGTCGCAAAAAGGGATAAGTACACATTCACGATCCCGCTTACGATAATCGAAAAAACATATCCGTATCCCATTAGGCGATGCCGACGTTTTCTGGCCTTTGTCGGCTTGATGAATAGTTGAAAAGGTCCGATAACCAAGGCGAATACCGCGGTAACAATATGGGCGTACAGCACATAGATCCATGGTTGGAGTTCAAAATCCGGCTTTTGCAATTTGAAAGAAACAAGTCCGGCATTACTGGCTTCAAGAAAACCATACTGAACAATCGCGTACCCGGCAATCAAAAACGCAAAAATGAACACGAATGCCCGAGTTTTTTTATTTGCCATAGGAATGATCCTCCCTTCGTTGCTGTAGGGAAACCATTCACGACTTGTGTGGGTCTAATTTCCTGCCGTACTTTTGATGCAAACGGGTCTTGGCTTCTTCCCAGTTCGGAATATTGTCGGCATCCCAACGGACAGCCTCGGATTCATCTCCGATACGGCATGCGATCCGCATCGCCTTGGCATGATTGCCACGGTTGCGGTATTCCAACATACGCTCTTTGTTCTCCCATACCGACATCGTCCAGCCTACTCGCCAACCGTCGCGCGTGAGGTCGGAATGCAGCAGTCCGGCGGCCGTATTCAGTTGCTTGGTTGATCGAACGATATGGTAAATAAAAAACGGCAGCGCCCATATTCCCTTCACTCGTAACCGCGTCACTGAAATTAACAACGGAATCGCCACCTTCCACAAAATATTCATTCTCGATTCATCTAAGTATAGAGGATCGAATACGGCGGTCTTTGCCTTTTTCGTCGGAGTTTTTGCCTGATTCAACGGTATTTTGTCGCTGCATAAAGAAAAATCCGCTAGGCTTTATGCCTGCGGAAATTGAAAAGCTGTTTGCGTATATGTTTCGCTTCAATGACTGCCAGTCCTGACACCATTTTATGATAGTTTTAATTAAAGGTTACCCAAAAAACCAGCCGAAGTTTCGGCTAAAATTATGAAAAGGTTGCTTGTTATCAGAACAATAATTCTAGGACTATTTTAAAGTTGCGATCTGAGTGGTAATCCTCAAAAGTTCGCTCTACTTAGGATACGGTTCATCTTATCGGGTATATAATGAAATGCCGCCACAGTATCAGCAAGATAATTTCGAGGGCTTGCTCAGAGGTGATTTTTTGATTCGGATGTCCGCTGTATCGCAGCAGAAGGCAGTTCTCTGAACGGCGATATACTTTATACTAAAGCCTACGCCCATACAAATCTGTTTCACACCATAAAAAGGGCTGGGCGAGAAACCGTAAGGGTTTCCGTCCAGCCTTTTAGCATATTTGTCTTGCAACGAAGTGTGAACTCTCCCTAGCCGCCTTTATACGATTATTCTTTATTCATATTCAAAAGCATAACAATCGCTTCCGCTCTTGTTGCTTGTTTATGAGGATTAAACATATTCGCCCCAATTCCGTTCACGATGCCGCGTTCTTGCAGCATGGCTACTGCGCTTTTGGCCCAGATCGGGATTGTCCCGTTATCTGCGAAGGAAGTGACTGCATTCGGGTCCAGCGGCAGGCCAAACGCTCTCCCCATCATCGCTGCCATCTCGGCGCGCGTAATATTTGCATTCGCCCGGAAGGTACCATCGCTGTAGCCGCTAATAATGCCCGCTTGCACAGCTTGTGCTACCGCAGCCTGTGCCCAAACCCCAATGGTCGCTTTATCTGTGAAAGTTAGTTCTGCGCCTGCTTCCTGAACCTGCAATGCATTCATCAGCATGACTGCAAACTCCGCACGGGTTATCGTTTTACCTGGCTTAAACGTTCCGTCATCATAGCCTTTCGCGATTCCATCTTTGACTGCTTGCTTGATGCTTGCTTCAGCCCAATGTCCCGCAATATCGCTAAATCTCATTTCCGGTTCGGCCGGGATTACCGCCTCTTCCTCTGACACAGGAAGTCCTGTCGCCTGGTCTACAACAAGCACCGCGAACTTCGTAAAGTGATCAACCTCTACTGTAATCGAATTTCCATTGGTCTTACTGCCTTTCACTTCTACCCATTCTTTTTTCTCTTCATCGAAATAGAAGATCGCAACCCCTTGACCGTTCTTCACCTGACTCGCATCGAAGGTAAAAGTTAACGTTATAGGCTTGATAAAATTACCCGGAATGTTTTTCAACACCTCATATACCGAGCTTGCTAGTATCTCTTTATGAGTCATAACACTTTCCGTATCCAGCCATTTTGAAATCGTTAATTTCAGTTCCTGATTGACTGCGCCTACAGGAACAGTAATCGTTAACCGATCTTCCAGACTCACCTCGCCAAGCGATCCAACCGGAAGCGTTAGGCTGCCGTCTGTTGACGTCACTTTAGCTGGCGTTGACGGGATCGGCGGCGGCGCGATAGCTGGTGTTGACGGTGTCGGCGACGGCACGGTAGGTGTTGGTGTGATTGGTGCTGCTAGTACAGTTACCGTATAGGTCGTTTTCGTTGTTCCGTCCTGCGCCGTCACAATGACCTTGCTGCCTGTCAGTAATGCAGTCGCAAGATCAGTCCCATTCGCCGCATACACCTCAAATGTCGCACCATTTGCAGGGGTGATGGCGGCCTTCAATTCGGCTATCGTTGTTCCGTAAGGAATGTTCGTCAGCGTTTCATTGGCCGTCCCGCCTGTGCTTACGGTTCCAATTGTAGAGGTTAACGTTGGAAGGGTGCTGACCCATTTCGCAAATAACGTCTTATTCGCCGTAATCGTAAAGTGGTCTGCTTCCGAATAATTTTCTCCAGTTCCATCCGCTAAGGTATTCCATCCCGCGAAGGTATAGCCTTTTTTGACCAAATTGCCTGTGTTTCCACTAACGCTAACCGTATCTCCTCGAACATGAGAGGTTTGGGCAATCGGCAGTTCTCCACCCGTTTTACCGTTCCCGTTATAGGTGACTTGAAGCTCTGAGCTCCGCAAGTAAGGATATCCATTATTGAGCGCGGAATCTATGGTCCAGATCTGACCGAAGTCCCAATCTGTATAGCTGGCTTGCGTCTTCATCTCCGCTGTCGTTAGTGCCGTCCCCAAACTCGTTTGTCCGGTTGTCTCACTCTCGTAAAAGCTATTTTTTACCGAACCGCCATACATCCCAACTAAGCCGCTTAAGCTTCCTTCTCCTGTTAAGGTAGCCTTTGCATAGCTGTTATCGACATGGAACGAGTTTGCTCCGACTAATCCCGCTGCAACATTTTTCCCATCTACGCTTCCATGGAAGTAGCTATCAGATAGTAGTCCACCATTCGATCCTACAAGCCCACCTGTGTACAGACCGCTAATGCTTCCAATAGCAAAGCTATTTCTAATCGCACCTCCATCGTTATAGCCGACTAGCCCGCCTGCAACTTCCGCTGTTCCAATCACATTTCCCTTATAGAAGCTATCGCTAATTATTATAAGGTTATAGCCAACCAACCCGCCTGCCCATGAGCTGTCACCCCCGCTTACGCTCCCTGTAACGACACCGCTGTTTGTGATCGTTCCATAGCTCGCTCCCGCCAGTCCGCCTACATAGTGCCCACTGCTATACACATCGATATTTTCTAGAATAACATTATTGACTGTCGATCCTGTCTCTAAGTAGCCGAATAGCCCTATAAAATCAGAACCTGTTGTATTTATCGTTAAATTCTTAATCGTATAACCATTGCCATCGAAATTTCCTTGAAACGCATTGTACCAATCAGAACCGATTGGCGCCCAGCCTGCTCCTTCCGCGTAACCACTCAAATCGATATCCGCTGTTAACTTAAAGCTCGAATCCAAGAAATCTCTAACCTTATTAAGTTCAGATGCCGTATTAATCTGATAAGGGTCTGTGGTTGTTCCCGAACCGCCGGAAAATATAAGCTCTGTTGTCGGGAATGTTGCCGTTACCACGCCGGAATCGGCTGAATTCTTGACAACAGTCGCACCGGCTACCGTGAAGAAATCCGCAGGCACTCCCGTTACCCCATATCCTCTCTTGGGTGTAATCGTCAGCGTAGCCGTGTAAGTTTCTCCCTGAGCATACCGGGAAGCCACCTCTGGAGACCAAGCGACGGATGCAGTATATTCATTTGTATCTATCTGTCGAATCGGCTCTTCGCCCACGACTGGAACAGCTAACCCGCTGATCGCTGCCGTCTTAATTGCCGTTGGAGCACTCATCGTCACGGTATACGTAGTTTGCGTCACTCCATCTTCAGCGGTAACAATGACTTTTATGCCCGTCACCAGTTCAGTGGCTAATGTGGTTCCATCCGATTTGTAAATCTGAAACGTAGCATTCGCCGCTGGCGTGATCGCTCCCTTCAGATCTGCCAAACTCGTACTATACGGAACATCGGTTATAGATTCATTAGCTGTTCCAAGTTGACTTACTATTCCGATTGTCGAGGTCAGCGTGGCAGATGTTGTTAGGCGGATATGTTCTTTAGCTACCAGCAACTCTTGCTCATAAGACGCCGGGTTCTCATCGTCGGCAAGGAATCTAACAAAGATTTTATCTCCCGGTTGCACAGAAATATCATCTACACTTGTCCCTGCAATACGTTGAAACGCTCCATCATTCACCTTATATTCCATCAGGCTCGTCACATTATTCAGCTTCGTTCCATACTGTGTCCCTGTCTCCAACGTTGCGGTTGACGGGGCTGCTGATCGTATAATCTTATAGCTCTTGCTCATAATCGGGCTATCTAATTTCCCCGGATACACCGCCATCGCTTTGATCGTGACATCGTCCTTGATCACGATTGGCGTGCCTGAGTCGTATAATGAACTAGATCTTGTCGGCGTCTCGCCGTTTGTCGTGTAATAGATTTCAGTATCCGCTCTCTCGCCCGTAAGCGTCACTTCTGAACCGACCGCGACAGATCCACTTTCGGGATCTGGGGAAGCCACAGGTTCAGCATTCGCAAATATTCTTAATTGAGGATATTGATGAGGTGGAACAAACCACATCTGATCGAAATCCCAACCTGCAAATGTAGTTTGGAGCTTCATTTCTTCTGTACTTTTTCCGTTCCCCACGCCACTACTAATTCCTGTCGTGATTTGGTCATAGTAGCTATTTATAACGAGGCTAGATCCACCATCACCTACTATTGCGCCTTGCTGCCGAGTTGCTGCTACGTGTCCTGTAGCATACGTATTTTCGATCATAACCGTTGGATGCTTAAATCCAGCTATTCCACCCACCATATTATTCCCCGAAGTGGCAGCCATCGAATAGCTATTTTTAATCGATGAATAATCGTGAAGAGCAGCTCCAGCCAATCCTCCTACAAGACTCCATCCTGATACGGTACCCGTTGTATAACTGTTAGAAATCTCCCCCTCTAAACTTCCTGTTATACCACCAACCATCTCGTACGCTGTTATACGGACATCTTCCAGACCAATTGCCGTAACAGAACCAGTAGCCGTTATGGAACCAAAAAGTCCAACAAGAGAATTAAAAGGAAGGTCTATGTTCAATCCTGTAATGATATGCCCGGCACCATTCAATGACCCTGAAAAATTATCGATAGGCTGCCATGACGTACTGCCGTCAAGGCCATTGCCCTCCTCAAGAAACGCTGTCAGGTCAATATCATTGGCCAGTTTATAATGCCTGTCCGGATCATTACGAATAGCGTTTAATTCCTCCGGTGAAGTGATGATATAGGGATTCTCCACCGATCCATCACCAGCGGTAAAATCAGATGCAAAAACCTTCCCTCCTCCTGTTGTGAGCAATCCCGGCATGCTGCCGATGACCATCATCATGATGAGAAAGATCGCCGTGACTTTCTTGCTAGCTTGAAATCTTATACCCATGTCGATTTCTCCTCCATACGAATGAATTGGAACCTAAGTATAGGCACCCAAGCCATAAAAAAAACACTAACCAAAGTTAGTGTCTCGTAAATATCGTAGAAAATAGCCTAATTAATGAGTTCCAACTCCTTGGCGCGGGCAATCGCCTGACTTCTTCGTTTCACTCCCAGCTTGCCATATACGTTATGAATATAACTTTTTACAGTTCCTTCCGTTAACCCGAATCGATAGGCAATCTCTTTGTTCGACAATCCATCTGTCAGCGCGTACAAGATCTCTGTTTCACGATTCGTGAGTGACTCGAAGATCTGCTGCGAGGCTGTAGCAGGAGCGGATAATGGGTTAATTGACGAAACAATGGGTGAATCACTCTGGCCGCGTGATGCATTCAACGATGTCACATACATCATTCGGGCAATCATTTGCTCTAGCATGGTCCGCGTATCCGGAGTGAAAACGCCAGCGATGAGAGCGTTCTCCAAGTAAAGCGCGAAGGGCGTTCGTTCGTTTGCGAACAGAACAGGTATACACAGTACGGATTGGGACTGGCGGCTACTCATCGAAGGATCAGCCGAATAAGAGCTGTACAAAGCATCCTCAAGTATGACCGACTCTCCTGTTTTCAGAACATATCTGACAATCGACTCCCCATACGAAGCTCCCTTGCGATCGCTCAACGTACCTTCTTTTTCAATGGCGCAAATTGCTCCTTCACTACCGCTACCCACAATACATCCTCTTTCCGCACCCGAATAGCGGATGGCAAGCGCCAGAAATTGATCCATGGTATGACAATGGTCTACTGATTCCATCCATTCTGGCTGCTGCTTGAATTGCCGATTGTCCGCAATACGCCAAGCCATCGCTTCATGGCTGATATCGATTGCGCCATTCTGCTCTGTGGCCGGCTCGTCTTCCTCCACTCCCTCATTCGTAGCTGCTCTCAACTCTGGATGGCTAACTCTCAGTTGAGCGGCTTTAGCCGTAGCGCCCCATCTTGAATAAGCGTCGCAAGCATCAGCCATAAGTGCCTTCGCACCGCTTAAGCTCTCCATATGCCCATAGAATACAGCGGCTCGTTCGCAAGAAATAGCCTCCATGAGCCCCTCTCCTGCGTGGCGAGCTGCTCGTATAGCCTTTTCGTATAATTGTGCGGCATCGACTCTATTGCCCTCCATCCGATAACGTTCAGCGGATAACAGCAAATAAGTAGACGAATCCTTACCGCTATAGCCAGACCATCGCTTCATGGCACGCAAGTGCTTACGCAGCTTCATACGGATCTTCTTCTGCTCGTTGGGTGACGCTTCCGAGTACATGGCGGCAAGTGTCAAAGAATGGTACATCCTTTGTTTACGAACATGCGGCCGCGTCTGGAGGAATGTATTCTTCTCCCCTCTATGGGCCCATTCAAGAGCTTCACGGTACTGACCGAAGAGATAAGCAATTTCCAGTTTACAAGTGCACGTGTAATAGACCTCGTTATTCACAAAATCCTTGTATGTCTCGTTCAGTAATGGCGTAACAGGGTCATCGTGATCTTCTGCCCCGCCTTGCATTTGTGCGATATACGATTTTGCCCTCCGGAAAATGTTGCGTGTGACGCCGTCCACAAGCTGCTGCGAAGTCTTCTCATACGCTTGGATCCGTGCGGCTAATGAATGCAAATTCTCGGTGTAGTTGGTTATCGTCGTCATCATCGAAATATTAACATACGTTAGATTCGTCGATTCCATCCCGGCTTGGATCGATTTCTCAAACTGCCTGATTCCTTCATCCGGATTGATAATTCCGACAAGACCTTTCAGATAATACAATCGGCTTTGCAGGTCTGCGCTATCAAAGAAAGAGGCTAGACGCGATGCCTGATCTACATATTGAGTTCCCGTACGGAAACCTGATATTTTGTAAATAACCATCCCGTAACTGGCAAGCATAAAGGAGAACGCCTCATTGTTTCCATGCTTTAGGCCATATCGTACAAATCTTGAGAATAGCACCGCTGATTGCTCAACACTTAGTACATAGGCAGGGAGCGAAATTGCCATGACCAAATCCGATAATGCTTTATAGCGCGGATCACCATTAATCGGTAAATGAGGAATATCGTTAGCCTGATTGAGCAACGCGCTTTGGGTGAGTAAGATTTCCTTGATCACTAAAGCTTTGGAAGGCTTGCTTGGGAACTGCCAGCCCAATTCTGCCAACGCCTGCTGTCCAATATGGATAGCTGTTTCATCCTTCTTCAAATACGAATACATAGCAATACGGATCAAATAAATACGAGAACGTTCAACCTCGTTCGTTGTACAAGACATTAAGTTCGCCAGCAGTTCCTCTGCACGATCTATATGACCGCACATATATTCACATTCGGCTATCTCCAGCATGATCCGGTAATCAAGGGAAGCTGTATTCTTCCAATCGCCCTTAGACAGAAGTAAAGCAATCTCATAGAAGTGAAGGGCAGACGCAAATGCAGTCGATGCCTTAGATTTCAACCCCGCCTCATAGTTAAATTCAGCAAGCTCTTTTTTCTCTGAGTCATCCTCTATTTTCTCGCTACCCAAATTCAAGTGGTGTACCCGATCAAAAATCGTAAATCCGCCTTCGTCGGATAAACCATCGCGTATCACCCTGCCAATGGTCAGGTGTAAGCTCGTTTTTTTTGATTCAGACATAGTCATGTAAACCGCCTGTTGAATACGGTCATGCAAAAATCGGTAACGTTCCACATCGCCTGACGTATCGCTCTCATGTTCTCGACAGATTAGCCCGTCTTCTTCTATAGCATGCAGAAATCTGCGTACTTCCAGCAGAGAGTATCCACTTACTAATGAGATCGTTAATGAACGGAAACGATGTCCGATAGCGGCACCTATCGCTAACAGCTCGATTTTGGCAGGAGATAGCATACGAATACGAGCCTCAATCAAACGGGCAATGTCAGGATCCTCAGGAATTTCTATCATGACAGATGGATCCCATTCCCATGACGCTTCTACCTCATCATAATAAATCTTATTCTCCCGATATAGCTTGTCTAGCAGACGGTTCAAGTAGAGAGGATTGCCGCCTGTTCGGTGGTATAATACCTCAGCGAGCGCGCGAATACGGGCTGAATTCTCATTCAGAACATCGGATACAAATTGTCTCACTTCGATATAGGACAGCGCCTCCAGATGGATATGATGGACAGATAATTGCGATTCATCGTCCAAGGCAAAAGACGCTGCCATCCATGCTGCTGCATTCGCTTTATTCCCTTCGTTTGTTTTCCAGTCTGGAGCGAACTCATCCCGAAACGCGCTGATTACCAATAAACCAGGTCTTGCCTGATCGTGTACAAGAGTACGAAGAACATCTATCGTGGCAGGATCTGCCCATTGCAGATCATCCAGAAATATAATTAAGGGATTCTGCCTATCCACAAACACCTTGATGAATGTGGGGACTAACCGGTTAAAGCGAATCGCAGCCTCCGCAGGATGCAGGGGTTCTATCGCTGGAATAGCATCGAACAGCTCGGCGGCTTCCGGTAAAAGCTCTACAATAACAGCGGCTCCCTGACCTAGAGCCTTTGTTAATTGCTTCTTCAGTTTCGCTACTCGATCCGGCGATTCGCTCCATATTTGTCGGATTAGGCTTCGCAAAGCTTCCAGTAAGGAAGAGAACGGAATGTCGCGATTCATCATATCGCATTTGCCGCTAATGAACCGGCCTCCATCCCTTAGAACTATCGTCTGAAGCGCTCGGACGAGTACCGTCTTGCCGCTGCCTGCACTTCCGCTGACGAAAACGAACGAGGATTCACCCCTTTTAGCCTGTTCGAAAGCCTCTCTCTGAGCTTCTTCTTCCCTTTCACGTCCAAAAAGAGTCTGAGGAAGCCGAAACCGGCTGGCATCATCTGCACGGGCGATCTCGAAAAAGGTCACTTCCCCCTTTTCTTCCAGCAATAAAGCGCACCGCTTCAAATCACTTAATAGACCATAAGCACTCTGATAGCGCGCCTCCGGATCCTTCGACAACAGCTTCATAATAACAGCCTCAAGCGATTCGCTCAGATCCGAACGGCATTCGTGCAGCGGCTTCGGTACAATAGCAAGGTGCGCATGTATCCATTCTTCCGCACTGTGTGCATGAAACGGCAGACGGCCTGACAGCATTTCATAATAGAGCATACCCAACGAATACAAATCGCTGCGCCCGTCTGGGATATAATTGATTCTGCCCGTTTGTTCGGGAGACATATAGGTGTAATCCGTCAGTTGCGGATCGGTGAGAATAACGACTTCCCGATTGGACTGAATTCGGATATTCGACGGATTCAAAGTGCCATATCGTTCCTTCCGCTTATGAGCATGATACACCGACTCCGTCAGCTCGATTGCTATATGCAAGAAGGTGCCGACTTCCATTGAGGCACCGTCCATCATTTCCTTTAATAGAATCCCTTCTGTAAAAACCATCGCAGTTCCCTCTCCAATCCGAACGCAGTGCTTCTTGTTATTTTATTATTGTTTTCGGGATGTTAGAGCCACGAATGTATGATTAATGGATATTATACGACGAAAGGCTTTGCTTACTTATGGTAAGGTTCCCCTCGATTAATCTTCACCGCCCGATACACCTGCTCCACCAACACCAACCTCATTAATTGATGCGGTAACGTCATCTTCCCAAAACACAGCTTCTGCTGCGCCCGCTTCAGCACCTCATCCCCGATCCCATGACTCCCACCAATCACGAACACCACATGGCTGCTCCCGTACGTCGCCAGTTTATCCAATTCCGAAGCCAGATCTTCCGAGCTCCACATCTTCCCGTCCAGCGCCAGCGCGATCACGTGGGCATCCGGCTTGATATGGCTCAAGATCCGCTCGCCTTCTTTATCCTTTACGATCTTTACTTCCGCGTCGCTCAAGCTGTCCGGCGCTTTCTCATCAGGCACTTCCACGATTTGCAGCTTAAGATACGGCGTCAGCCGCTTGCTGTACTCCGCGATGCCCTGCACCAGATACTTTTCTTTCAATTTGCCGACTCCGATAATTTGTATAAACATAGATCCTCCTGTGTACCGCTCATAATAAGGGTTTGTCTCAAGCTAATGAACGGTTACGTCCGTAGGATTCGCACTACAACCATGCGCGATTCCTACAAACGTAAGCCTACTATATAAGAGAGACAAGCCACTAGATTGTTTCCATTATACGATAGCCCTCGTCTCGCAGCCCAACAAAAAAAGACGGCCGCTGCACCCTCGCCGGGACAGTACCGTCTTTTCTTTTTCCCATCGTCACGCTTTACAGCCCTTTAATCTCCAACAACTCATAATGAATCATGCCCATCGGCGCTTCAACGTCAATCTTGTCGCCAACCGCTTTGCCCATCAGGGCTTTACCCAGCGGGCTTTCGTACGAGATCTTCCCGCTCGCCACGTCCGCTTCCGCAGGTCCGACCACTTGGTACTCCAACGTGTCTCCGAACTCGATGTCTTTCAACACCACGTTCGAGCCGACGCCGATCGCGCTGGAATCACTGTCGCTTGTATCCACGATTCGTGCTTTGGTCAGCATTTTCTCCAAGATCATAATGCGCGTCTCCATAAACCCTTGATCGTCCTTGGCCGAATGGTACTCGCTGTTTTCTTTCAAGTCGCCGTAGCTGATCGCCAGCTTGATGCGCGCCGCCAGCTCTTTGCGTTTCACGTATTTAAGATCGTCGAGCTCCGCCTGGAGCTTGTCGAATCCTTCTTGGGTCAATACTACTTCTTCCTCTGCCATGCTTTCGCTCACCTCACTACAAATTCTTATCTACTAATACCTTGTCAACTCTTAATCAGAGGTTACGTTCACCTGAAACGCACACGCTTTAAGTGCGTTTTAGGTGAACGTAACGTTACTTATAATGTTGACATGGTACAAGTGTACTCTTTTTTTCGCGAACAATCTAACCTTTGGCAATTAAACGTCCACCTTCTGCTCGATCCACCAGAACAGCCCGGCCGTCGCCGCATACATCAACACGATCGTCGCGATGAAAAACAGATGCCAGCGGCGGTACATGGTCAAGATCGCGATGTACTCACGGATAAAGGCGTTCGGCAGATAGTAAAAGGCGGTTTTCGACCCGATTCCGTCTGCGTTCAATCCGGCTTTTCGCGCATACACCCCTGCCCGGAACAGGTGGAAGTTGTTGGTCGCGAATACGCAGGTATAGTTGTTTTCGCCGCTTTCCTCGTCCATGATGGTTTTGGAAAACTTCATGTTTTGCAGCGTATTGACTGACTGATCCTCCATGATGATCCACTCGTCCGGAATGCCCTGCTCTAGCAAATAGTTGCGCATGGCGGCGGCTTCGGAGATCATCTCGTCCGAGCCTTTGCCGCCGGAGACGACGAACTTGGGCGGTACATATGGAAGTGCCTCCTGCTTCTTATAAAAGGCAATGCCGCGATTCAGCCGTCCGGCGAGCAGCGGCGTAACCTTGTCGCCCTTCAGCCCCGCTCCGAGCACGACGATATAATCGCGCGGCACGCGCGGGCGCACCAGATTATACAGCACGGACGAGACGAGGTAGCACAAGAACACGAAACCCAGGTAAGCCGTAATCGTAGAGACGACCGCGATCGGCAGCGCAATTTTTCCATCCGTGCTCCATAGCGGCGACGTGATCATCAGGCCCAAAAACAAAAAGATCAACAAGCCCAGACCGAGCGTCAGCAGATTCTTCGGTTTAAATCCTTCTTTTCTCCACAAAATACGCGCGTTGTAGATCAGCCCGGCTCCCGTTCCGACCACGAGCAGCGGCAGCAGCACGACCAACCCGAGAGCCCCGAGCGCGGCGGCGTATCTTACGGCGGAATTGTCGTCGGCAACCCGAACCACGCTGATCATCAGGGAAAAAAGAAGCAAAAGAAGCCCCAACGTCAGCAGCATCCCGACGCGGATTCGGCGCTTGTCGCGCATGTAAGCCACAACGAAACCAAGCAATACAAGGGCGGTTAACCCATAGCTAAAAAGGAGGATCATTGGCAGTTAAAGCTCCCTTTCGTTCCGTCGGCCGAAAAGACCGCTCGCGAAGTCCGGCATTGCCGGAGCGTGCGGGCGGCCCGTCCGTCGGTCATCTGATTTGGATTACGGAAAATGAGGGCTCGGCGCAATTTTGAGCACCGAATCCGGATTAAACGACGAGCACTTCAGCCGGCTCTTCGCAGTGCGCGCATTTGAGCGGCGGGTCCCAGTCGGAGAACTCGGTTTCTTTGAGGTTCACGAGATCGGGCGCGGCGTCTTCGTATTCGTTTAAAAATTCGTCGAGCGCGGTTTCGATATGTTGCTTGCAGACACAGTACAATAAGAACACTCCTGACTTTTTGGGGTAAATCGGCCGGGGAGGCACTGCGGGAGAAATTCGTTTCGGTCGCGTGTTGCATTTAGGAAGCCGAATTGGAATTTTATAAGGAGGCTTCCTAAATGCAAAGGCGAACGTTCCACTCCTACACTGAATTTCTCCCTCCGCTACTTGGCCTTTACTCTTGCAAAATCTTTCGCTAGAACAAAAATCAAAGGCGTTACTTCTATTATAGAACTACGTTTCTATCTAACGATCAATACACTTTATAATTTGTTTTATTTTTCGCTTACCGATCTCTCATCTGAGAACGCTCTAATCCCGCGCTTCCGACACTCACTGCGTCGCTTCCGGGCGTTCGCTTAGTGTCACGGTCGCGGTTTGTTTTTTGCCGTCGCGGTAGTAGCTGATGGTCATTTTTTCGCCGATCTTTTTGTAGCCGTACAAGTATTTGCGAAGCATAAGGGTAGAATCGATCGATTGGTTGTCGAAGCCTACGATCACGTCGTTGAGCTGGATGCCAGCGTCTTTGGCGGGGCCGAGGGATTCGAGCACGACGACGCCTTTTTCGACTTCTTTCGGCAGTTTCAGTTCTTCGACCTGTTCCTCGTCCATCGGGGCGTAAGGGTTATTCAGGTCGAGCGAGTAGACGCCCAGGTAAGGTCGGCTGATTTTGCCGGTCGTCAGCAGCTCTTCGGCGGTGGTCATGACCTGGTTGATCGGGATGGCGAAGCCGATGCCTTCGACGCCGGTACTGGCGATCTTCATCGTATTGATGCCGATCAGCCGGCCGTCGAGGTCGACGAGAGCACCGCCGCTGTTGCCTTCGTTAATCGCGGCGTCGGTCTGGATGACCTGCTGCTCCCAATCGTAGACGCCGTCTTCGTTCAGCGACACGGGCATGACGCGCTTCGGATAGCTCACGATGCCGGAGGTAAGCGTGTCGCCGAGACCGAGCGGGTTGCCGAGCGCGATCACGGTCTCGCCGAGATCGAGCGTATCCGAATCGCCGATCTGCGCGACGGCTGTGACTTTCGCGCTGGCGATCTCCAGCACGGCCACGTCCGTGATCACGTCGGAGCCGACCAACTCTGCTTTCAGACTCGTTCCGTCGACCAGCACGGCTTGCAGCTCTTCGGAGTTGGCAACGACGTGATGATTGGTGATGACGTATGCTTTACCGCCTTGTTTTTGGAAAATGACACCCGAGCCGAGCGCTGCGCTATCCGGCGACGTATCGCCTGCGGTTCGGTGGCTCACGATGCTAACGACCGCAGGCCGGACGGCGGCTGCGGCCTGTACGATACGATCGTAAGGATTCGCGCCTGCGGAGATGGCTGTCGTATTCATTCGCGGCAACACAAAGCCCGCAAACAACCCGCTAAGCAGCAGAGCCGTAAGCAGCGAGGCGAGAATCGCGCTAAAAGCGACCGCACGCGTCCCGCCGGAGCGTCGGCCGTTAGACTCGTAACCTCGGGAACTTCTCCGGCCGCGGCGAGGACTGCGTTCGCTGAATCCGCGCCTTTTCCCGCTCCCGCCATAATATTCATCGTCAAACAGCCCCATGGGCATTCACCCTTCCATCCATCCGTATGCGCCGCATTTTCTTGCCCTTTTCCTGCCTGCTATCCATTAAACCGATTATCGGCATACCGACGCCTTTTCCCAAGCGCTCGACCGATCCTAAGTCACTCGTAAGTCACCTGCTTCGCGATTCGATGGTACAGCCGCTTGGTACGACTTCGTTTTTATTCGCCCGTCTTGCTGCCGACCTCGTCCCACGGCGTCGGCATGTTCCAGTACGTATCGCGCAGTTCGAATTCGCTGTCTTTGAAAAAGATTCCGCAATCCTCCATCGAGCAGCGCACCGTCATTTTCGCGATATCCATCATGTTATGGTCGCGGCTGAGGTGGGCCAGGTACGTGCGCTTCAAGCGGCCGTTGAGCAGCTCGCTGAGCGCTTCGCCCGCCGCGTTGTTAGATAAGTGACCGATATCGCTAAGGATGCGCCGTTTAATATTCCACGGGTAGCGCCCCATGCGCAGCATCTCGATATCGTGGTTCGATTCGAGCACCAGCACGTCGGAATCGTAGATCGCTTCTTTGACCTTTTCGCTCATGTACCCGAGGTCGGTGGCCAGGCTTAATTTGTGGATGCCGTCGTCGAACGTGTAACCCACAGGCTCCGCCGCGTCATGCGAAATGCCGAACGATTCCGCCCGCAGCGAACCGAAGTCGATCGCCGCGCCGGTTTCCAAGATTTTGCGCTGCTCCGGCTCGATCTGACCGACATACTTTTTCATGCCTTCCCACGTTTTTTCGTTCGCGTAGATCGGCATCTTGTACTTGCGCGCAAGCGCGCCGACGCCTTTGATATGATCCGTGTGCTCGTGCGTGACCAGAATGCCGCTCAGCTGCTCCGGCGACACTTCGCGTTCGCGCAGCAGTTCCTCGACTCTTCTGGCGCTGAGGCCCGCATCGACCAAAATCGTCGTGCCGCCCAGCTCGATCACGGTCGCATTGCCTGTCGATCCGCTCGACAACACGGTAAAACGCATTCCCATACTCATTGTTGATCTCCTTTTCTCCTGCTCTTGCTGCTTCAGGGACTAATGACGTCTCCGCTGGCTCCCTGCACATAATACACGCTGTACGAAGACGGATCGCCGTTTTCAACCGTAAACCGCCATACCGGCGCCGCCACCTGAGTCTCCGAATCGAACGTTTGCCCGTAAAAGCCCAGCGTGATTTCTTTGACCACCGAGCCTTCCGGCAAATAGTTTTCGACCAGCGTCCCGAGTGCTTTCTGAGCGGGCAGCACTTCCGTTTCGCCTCCGGCATCCTGAATCTGCACCGGGGAACCGAGGTAAGCCGTAATCTTCTGATCCGTATAAAAAAGTTCCAAATCCGCGTTGAATAGCGGCCACTGTCCTTCGAACAACGGATGCAGCGTGAACGATCCGTCTTCGCTGCTGCCTGCAAACGCGTCATAGCTGTAATCGCCGATCCGCGGAATTTCGTTTTTCAATGCCGATACCAGCTCTCCCGGGGTGAAAATGAGCTTGCTATCCGCCGGAATCGCAAGCTGCACTGGACCGTCCGGAAGCGCCTCGGTATATCGGTAAGAGATTTTCGGCAAACTCGGCGTATCCGCCGGAACGGAGGTCAGCACCTGGATATTTTTGTCTTCCATCGCCCGCTGCGTGCTTTCGCTGAGCGAATCGAAGCCCAGGTTAACCCCTTGCTGCTCGCGGTAATCGCTCCACAGCTGATAGCCGAGCACCAGGTTCAGCAGCAGGAACGCGTAGATTAAGACATTTTTGGCCCTTCCCCAATCCATGTTCCGCCTCCCCTCTCACCCGGCCGGCTCGGACCGATTAATTGAATGTCGCGTTCGTACCGTCGGACAGCACCGCTACCCAGCCCGGCACCAGCCGCAGCGTATCGCCGTTCATGCGCGGGGTGTACGCCGGATACAGGTCCGTCACTTTCAAGCCGTGCACTTCTTCGACTTTGGTGATCCGATCGATCAGTTCCTGGCCGCCGGACAACGTATACTGCGGCCCTTGCTCGCCCACTTGCGGAGTCTCCAGCAGCGAGCGTTCGTAGAACGAGACCGTACCTTGCTGGAGCACCAGATCCATATATCCGTAACGTACCGTGCCGCTGCCGAAGATCGGCAGCGAACCGTAGTATTGTTGGAAACGTACGCTAAGGTCACTGTTCGCATCGTTGTCGCCGTTGTCTTTCAACTCGGCCCGGTACGTTCCGTTCCACCCTCCGTGCTGATTGATAAAGTCGACCGCGGACAGCACGCTTTCGGTCGCGTCCGCCCGGATCGCCGGAACCGCCGCCGGATCGGTATACGTCATCCAGCGCCCTTCGTCCTCGATCTGAAGACTGCGCTTGCTGTCCGTATAAATCTCCGAGCCGTCCTGTTCATGGATATTGCGCGTCACGGCCGGATCGGCGAACAGATTGCGCTGCATTTGGTCGCTGGTAAACGCATCCGTCTCCAGTACCGCTTCCGCCAATACGATCGGCTTGGACGGAACGTATAACGCATGGTTTTTCAGCGGCGTGTACGGCGTCCATTCTTCGCCGAACGCCACATGTTGAAGCACGTCCTGCACCGTCAGGTCGAGCTGCTTCGCTTCATAGATATCCTGTCCGTTCGAACTGAAGAAAAAGGCTCTCGGCTTCTCTTCACCCGCTCCGGTATAAATCCAGATGCGATTGATATCGGCCGTCTCGAACGTCGGATCGGCAGCCAGCCGCATCGTTTTTTGCAGCAAAGGCACCGGAAGCCCCGTTCCGAACGACAGCTCGATGCCCGGATTGTCGGTCGCGATCTTTTCCCAATCTTCGCCGGACGTCGGTTGCAATTGAAAAGCCGCAAAGTCCCGGGCCTGGATACGTGCATAGATCAACTTGTAAAAAGCCGAATTCGGATAAAAGATCGTATGCTTGTCCTCGCCCATATGAATGATCATCCGGTCGGGGTACAGCGTATCTTCCACGTTCAGCTGCTCGCCCATCTCGTCGGTTCGCACATAGCCCGCCGACGAGACGACGACCGATCCCGTGCCGGGCAAGCGATAAATCAACAGATAGCTCTGCACCAGACTGACGGCGACGAGGAGGGTGAGTGCCGCCGTTTTGAGCTGCTCTTTCACGTTAATCCCCGCCTCCTTCGATATGGGCAGGCAAGGTGAACGTTACCCGCGTGCCTTGTCCCAACTCCGATTCGATCGCGATGTCCCCGCCGTGCGCTTCCACGATCTCCCGCGCGATCGCAAGACCCAGGCCCGTGCCGCCCATGCCGCGGGAACGTGCTTTGTCTACCCGGTAAAAGCGTTCGAAGATCCGGCCCAGCTCTTCTTTCGGAATGCCGATGCCGGTATCCGCGATCACGACCGCATACCGTTTGCCGTCTTCAAGAAGATACGCGTCCAGCGTAACTTTGCCGCCGTCCGCCGTATACTTCATCGCGTTGGACACGACATTGTCGAGCACCTGGTCGATCTGGTCGCGGTCAACGTTGACGGAACCGAGCTGAGGCGAGGCTTTGAGCGATACGGAGATGCCTTTGTCCCGAAGCGGGAAAGTAAAGCGTTCGGCAACTTCTTCGATCAACTCGAACAAGTTCGCTTTTTTGCGCCGGACGAGCGTTTCCCTGGAATCCATGCGCGACAGTTGGAGCAGATCGGTGACGAGGCGAATCATGCGCTCCGTCTCGTTTTGAATGACGCCGACGAAACGCCCCGCCAACGCCCGATCGTCGAGCGCCCCGTCTTCCAGCGCTTCGGTATAGCTTTTGATCGTGGTCAGCGGCGTGCGCAGCTCATGCGAGACGTTCGCCACGAACTCGCGGCGCAGCGTATCGAGACGTTCCTGCTCCGTGATATCCTGGAGCACCGCGATCGTACCGCTGACGCCGATCTCCGTACCGCCTTCGCGGCGATGGATCGGGCTCAGCGTCGCTTTGATCGTCATATCGCCGATTCCGTCGCGGCCTCCGGGCGAATCGGGCGTGCCGCCGCTTCCGCCGAGGATGATGCTGCGCAGCCCGGCGGACGGCAGCTCTTCGTCTTCTTCCGGCAGATCCAGCAGATCCGAGATACTACGCCCGATGATATCCATTTCCCGCATTCCGAGCATGGCGCTGGCAACCCGATTGACCAAAATGACCGAGCCGGACTCGTCCGCCGCGATCACGCCGTCGCTCATATTGGTAAGGATCGAAGCGAGCTTTTCTTTTTCCTCTTCATTCAGCGATAACACGCCTTGCAGACGGCTCGTCATATGGTTGAACGCTTCGCCTAGCTGCCCGATCTCATCGTTGCCGAACACGGGCATACGCACATGGAAACGCCCTTCCGCGACCGCCGTCGCCCGCTTGGTCATTTCTTTGATCGGCTGCGTGACGGTATGCGCCAAAATGACGCCCAGCACGGCCGTCAGGCCGAGCGCGATCAGCACGCCGGAGATAAAGATGCTGTTGATCCGCTGCATCGTATCGTACAGGCTTTGCATCGACGCCACGATGTAGATCGCGCCGACGATTTTGCCGCCGCTGAACACGGGCTTGGCGACGACCTTTTTGCGCAAATTGTCTTCGTCGATAATATACTCTTCGTTGTCGTCGATCCCTTGCAGCGCGCGGCTGACGACGGTCTGCGTGTTTTTGCTGTTGACCAGATCGGCATGCGTGGACAGCGACGTGATCAGCACCCGGCCGCTCACGTCGAGCACCTGAATCTCGCCGCTGCTCATGCTGGAAAAGTTGTCCACTAGCGTACGCAGGCTTGCCGCTTTGTCTTCGGCCGCTTCTCCGCTGCCCGACCAGTTTTGACCGGCCAACACGGACAGAAGCTCGGCTTGTTCTTTCAGATCATTGGTAAAATTATTCGTCAGCGACGTCTTCATCGCGCTGACGAAGTACACGCCGATTAGCTGCATCGCGATCAGGATCAGCAGCATGTAGACGATGATCAGCTTGGCTTGTACCGAACGGAAAAAAGACGCTCTGCGCAGCATCCGTCAAAATCCTCCCGGCTTGTTGGAACGCATCATATAGCCGAGTCCGCGCCGGGTCAGGATATATTCCGGTTTGCTCGGATCGTCTTCGATCTTTTCGCGCAACCGCCGAATGGTCACGTCGACCGTGCGCACGTCGCCGAAATATTCGAAGCCCCAGACTGCTTGCAGCAGATGTTCGCGCGTCATGACTTTGCCCGCGTTTTTCGCCATGTAGTACACGAGCTCGTATTCGCGGTGCGTTAGATCAAGCTGCTCGCCGTTTTTGTATACCATATACATATCCGTATCGATAAAAAGGGCGTCTACCGTCAGTCCCTGGCGCTTCGGCGCTTCGGCCACCATACCCGGTCCGCCTGCTCCGGCGTACAAAGGCGCGCCCGGCTGGTGTCTACGCATTTGGGCTTTGACCCGCGCCAGCAGCTCGCGCGTGCTGAACGGCTTGGTGACGTAATCGTCGGCGCCCAGCTCCAGACCGAGCACTTTGTCGATCTCGCCGTCTTTGGCGGTCAGCATGATAATCGGCACGGGCAGTTTGGCGCGGACTTCGCGGCAGACGTCCATACCGTCTTTGCCCGGCAGCATCAGATCGAGCAGGATCAGGTCCGGCTGCTCGCTCAGCGCCAGCTCGACAGCGGTGATACCGTCGAACGCGCAGGTGACTTGGTAGCCTTCTTTTTCGAGATTGAATTTCAATATATCTGCAATCGGCTGTTCATCGTCGACAACCAGGATTTTACCCTGCATTTTCTTTCAGCCCCCCTGCTTTGATTCTCCGTTATTTTACCATAGGCGACGGGAAAAAGCGCCGACGGAAAAGGTTCCGGGGGCGCGGGGATGTCTTGAATGTACATTTCTGATGGGAAGGCGGGGCGGCTCCGGGGGAAGTCCGTTACGGTCGCGTGTTGTATTTGGGAAGCTTTGATTAGACTCAGAAGGAAGCTTCCCAAATACAAAGGCGAACACTATCGTTCCTTCACGGACTTCCCCCTCCGCCTGCAGCCTTCGGAAATGCACGTTCAAGACATAAAGGCGCCGCCGGAAAATGCCGGCGGCGCTTTATTTAAAAGAAGAGAAGATCAAGGGATATAAATCATTGAATCGATTAAATTCGACGGTTTATATCCTTCGTTTATGCTTATCGTTGAATTTTATGGTGTTTCTTCATTACTCACTCACGAGGCTCGAAATGAAACTCAGCATTCCCGTATTCCCGCCTTACAAGTTAAGGCAAGTAAGACAAAGGATTTTGAGGAGAGCCGCCTTTGCGGATCTCGAAGTGCAGGTGCGTGCCTGTCGAGCGGCCGGTGTTGCCCATGACGCCGATCGATTGGCCGCGGGAGACGGATTGGCCGACGCTGACGCCGATGCTGCTCAGGTGGCCGTAGCGCGTCTCGTAACCGTCGCCGTGGCTGATGATGATAATGTTGCCGTAACCGTTCATTTGTCCGGCGTAGGTGACGGTGCCCGGAGCGGACGCCATGATGTTGGACGGGCCTGTAAGGTCGATGCCGGCGTGCAGTTTGCCCCAGCGGGTTCCGAATGTACTGGAGATCGAAGCGCCGCTGACGGGCCAGCTGAAGCCGCTGCCGCTCGATGTGACTTCTTCCTGATTGGAGCTTGAGGAATCGTCGGACGAGCTGGAAGAGGACGACTCCGAAGAGGACTCGGAAGAAAATTCTTCTGTCGATTCGGTGGATGCTGTCGATACGGCTTCTTCGACTTGTTCTTCAACTACGGGCTTTTCCTCGACCATAACCTTTGTTCCTTTGACGATGATGATCGGAGCGGAACGGCGAACGACTTCTTGACCAAGCCATTCTTCGCGCACGATCTCGCCGTTTTCTTTGGTCAAACGGTAATCGACGCGTTTGGAGCCGCTTTTGCCTTGGGAAGCGACGATACGCTTGCCTGCCGCCAGTTCGGAGTTATGGCGAATGACCATTTCCGGAGCGGTCGGGATCAGTTCGGATACGGACTCGACCGTCGTGACGGTCATCGCCGGGTCCGGCAGCGTGATGCGCAGCACTTCGTCGATCTGAAGCGTGAACTCTTTGATATCCGAGTTATTGGCGTAAATCTCGTCCTGCGTGATGCCGAACTTTGCCGCGATCGAGCTGACGGTATCGCCTTCGGCCACGGTATAGGTGATCGGGTCTTTTTCGCCGATCGTCAGCAGCTTGTAGGCTTCGTCTTCGCTCAGGATGCGCGTCGGCGATGTTTTCGTTTCCGCGTACGTGATCTTGTCGTTGATCTTGATCGAATTCAGCTTGGACGTCGAACCGTCGCTCGAAGACGCGCTTCCGGTGGAAGCCAACTTTTTGGTCGCCGTTCCGTCCGTTTGCGTGCCTTCTTCGATATAGGAGTTTTTCGCTTTTTCAACCAGCTTTTTCGCCGTGGCTTCATCCTTAACGATTCCGATGACTTTTCCGTTCACGACAAGCTCAGCACCTGTGGCATACGCTTTGATCGTTCCGTCCAGTTTGCTCAGCGTCGCTTCGGTATCCGGCACGACTTTATAGCCCTGCATTTCCTCGGTACGAATACTGTCCGCGTAAAGCTTCATATCCGCGCCCGGGTATTGTTCCGAGAACGCCTTTTGTTTATTCGCGATCAGCTCGTCGAGTTCGGTTTTATCGGCAATCGTTCCGATCTCCGTATCTCCCGAGTACACGGTATAGTAAGTGTAAGTGTTTGCCTCTACGTATTTGAATCCGCCGAAGGTCAGTCCGCCCGCGAGCACAACCCCGCCGACGATCCCCGCTGCCCAGCGACGAGTCCTTTTCGATGTTCCTCCGACCACGACGATTTTGCTTTCCTGCTGCATTTCCGATTTCTCGGAAGCTGCCGCCTCGCCCTGGCCTTTATTGTTCGAACTATTCATGATCTTCTCCTTTAAATGGCAAGCTTACTGATTTATTGCGCATCTTCAACATTGCTCTCAAATAGTGTCAAAATTTTAACCTTTTCAAAACCTTTGTCTACTGTAACACAGGCGGCGCGGATAGTTCAACTTTACAAAACAGCAAAAACCCGCGCCGGGCGCGGGTTTGGAGGTTTCTAACCAACTTTTTTCATAAGATGATCCAAGCGTATAGCTTGTCTTGCTGCTTTATACGTAGATCGGCAGGACCGGATTCGTTTGCTCGCGGTTACGGCCGACGGAGAAGATCGCGATCGGAATGCCTGTCAATTCGCTAACGCGGTTGACGTAATTACGAGTGGTTTCCGGCAGGTCGTCCAGCGTTTTCGCGCCTGTGATATCTTCGCTCCAACCTGGCATTTCTTCATAGACCGCTTCGCATTCCGCCAGCTGCTTCAGGCTTGCCGGGTAGTGCGAAATGATCTCGCCGCGGAACTTGTAGCCGGTGCAGATTTTGACCGTGTCCAGACCTGTCAGCACGTCGAGCGAGTTCAGGGACAGACCCGTGATGCCGCTGACGCGTCTTGCGTGACGCACGACAACCGTATCGAACCAGCCCACGCGGCGCGGACGTCCTGTAACAGTACCGTACTCGTGACCCGTTTCGCGAATCGTATCGCCGATCGAGTCATGCAGCTCGGTCGGAAAAGGACCGTCGCCAACGCGCGTCGTGTACGCTTTTGCCACGCCGATAACCTGGTTGATCCGCGCCGGGCCGACGCCCGATCCGATGCACACGCCGCCCGCGGACGGGTTGGACGAAGTCACGAACGGATACGTGCCTTGGTCGATATCGAGCATCACGCCTTGAGCGCCTTCGAACAGCACTTTTTTGTCTTCATCGATATATTCGTTCAGGACAACCGAAGTATCGCATACGTAAGGACGCAGGATTTCGGCATATTCCAGATAGTTTTTGAGGATTTCTTCGACGTCGACCGTGCCACCGCCGTAGACTTGCTCGATAATATGGTTCTTTTCTTTCACCAGATGGCGCAGCTTCAATTCGAACTCTTCCGCGTCCATCAGGTCCGCCATACGGATACCCGTGCGAGCGGCTTTGTCCATGTAACAAGGGCCGATGCCTTTGCCTGTCGTGCCGATCTTGTTCGGACCTTTGCGCTCTTCTTCCAACGCGTCCAGCACCATATGGTAAGGCATGATGATATGCGCGCGATCGCTGATCGACAGGTTTTTCGTGGTGAAGTCGTTATCGTGAATATAGTTGATTTCCTCGATCAGCGCTTTCGGGTTAATGACCATCCCGTTGCCGATCACGCAGGCTTTATCCGTATAGAAAATGCCCGATGGAATCATCGTCAATTTGTATTTTTTGCCTTCGATCAAGATGGTGTGACCCGCGTTGTTACCGCCTTGGTAACGAGCGACAACGTCGGCGCCTTCCGCCAAATAATCCGTGATCTTGCCTTTTCCTTCGTCTCCCCACTGCGTTCCCACTACAACTACTGTTGACATTTTTCATTCCTCCGTGGGTGCCTTTGCACCTTTGTATTGGTCGTCCGTCCTCTATCCCGGCAGGAATTTCGTCAGTGGAAAATACCAGCAGAGAAGCGTGCTAACGGACGAGCGGAGACGGCCTTTTCGCGCTTTTTCGTACCTCGTTGAACTCCACGAAAAAGGGAAAAACGCTCCTTATGCTGCTTTAACGCAGCAGTAATAGTGTACCAGCCCGTTTTTTTAAAGTCAAATAAATAACGAACAAATCAGTGATGATGTAAATTTAATGTTCGGAAAAAAGAGGGTGTGTGTAGAGGTTAGGAGGCGCTGCGGGAGAGTTCTGTGTCGGGCGCTGTCTCAACCGGGGAATTTCTGATTGGACTAAAAGATGAAGATTCCCCGGTTTCAAAGGCTTCCTCTACAGAACTCTCCCTCCGCTGGGGTTTTCCTCGGCATTAAATTAGGGAAAAGGGCAGGAAAAGAAGAAAGCGGTGCTACCTTAGAATGGTATTGGCTTTCGTTTTTTTTGAGAGCTTTAGTTTATCGCGCAGCAAAAAGGCACCGGACGATTCGTGTCCGGTGCCTTTCTACCCTACTCCACTTTGAATTCGCCGGGTTATCGGCGGCTTCAAAGTGTCGATCAAGCCTAACGTAGCTGGAAGCGAGAAGACGGAGAGAAAAATTCAGTGAAAGACGCCTTTGAACTCGGAAAACTCCTTATTCAAATCCCATCCATTTTCCGAGTGAGACAGCGTCTTGAACGAATTTTTCTCGCAGTCTTCTCGCTTCCACGCGCCCACGTGGCTTTTTCGGCAAGCTGAAGCCTCGCATCACCCGGCGAATGAGTCATGTGCCCGCTCATAATTAACGAACTTGTTAAAGTTCTTCAAAAACACCAGCTCGACCGTCCCTACCGGCCCGTTCCGCTGTTTGGCGATAATGATCTCGATAATGTTCTTTTTTTCCGTATCGGCATTGTAATAATCGTCCCGGTACAAGAACGCGACGATGTCGGCATCCTGCTCGATCGAGCCGGATTCCCGAAGGTCGGACATCATTGGGCGTTTGTCTTGACGCTGTTCGACGCCCCGGCTGAGCTGGGAGAGCGCGATAACCGGAACTTCGAGTTCCCGTGCGATTTGTTTCAAAGTACGCGAGATATCGGAGACTTCCTGCTGACGGTTCTCGCCTGCTTTGCCGCGGCCTTGAATCAGCTGCAAGTAGTCGATAACGATCATGCCGAGCCCGCGTTCTTTTTTAAGACGACGGCATTTGGAGCGAATATCCGCTACCGTAATACCCGGCGTATCGTCGATATAAATTTCGGCTTCCGACAAGGATGCGATGCCCATTGTCAGCTTGGTCCAATCTTCGTCATTTTTGAATTCGCCTGTCCGCATAACGCTCGCGTCCAAATTGGCCTCGGCGCAGATCATCCGCTGAACGAGCTGCGCCGCCGACATTTCCAGACTGAAAATAGCGACCGTTTCGCCGGCGCGAACCGAGACGTTTTGCGCCACGTTCAGCGCGAACGCGGTTTTGCCGACGGACGGACGCGCAGCCAGAATAATCAAGTCGTTTCGTTGGAAGCCAGCCGTCATCCCGTCCAAGTCGACGAATCCCGAAGGAATACCTGTCGTTCCGGTATTGCCTGCTGTTTGGCTAAGCATTTCGACACGGTCGAATACTTCCATTAACACGTCGCGAATGGCGATAAAACCGCCGCTTGAGCGGCGGTTCGAAATTTCGAGAATTTTACGTTCTGCGTCGCTCAACATCGCTCCGACATCTTCGCCGCCCGTGTAACCTTCGCTGACGATTTGAGTCGCCGTACGAATCAATCTGCGCAGCATCGCTTTTTCCTCGATCATCTGCGCGTAATACTCAACGTTGGCGGCCGTCGGAACACCGTGCGCCAGCTTGGCCAAGTAACTGACCCCGCCGAGATCTTCCAGCTGTCCTTTATCCTTGAGCAGCGAGGTCAGCGTCACCAGATCGATCGGCTGACTCTCTTCCCCGAGCTGGACCATAGCCTCGAATATCATCTGGTGCGACTTGTCGTAGAAATCGTCGGCCGTGATCTTTTCCATGACGGTAATAAGTGCCTCGGCCTGAAGCAATACCGCACCGAGCACGGCCTGCTCCGCTTCCAGATTTTGCGGCGGAATCCGATCGAAAAAGAGATCCTCGCTCATCTTATTCCTCCGAAACCTGAACCTTGAGCGTCGCTTTGACGTCCTTATGAAGTTTGACCGGTACTTGAGTCACGCCGAGCGTGCGAATCGGTTCTTCCAGTTCGATTTTTCTTTTGTCGACTTTAAAGCCTTGCTTGGACAATGCTTCGCCGATTTGCTTGCTCGTGATCGCGCCGAACAGACGGCCGCCTTCGCCGGACTTGGCTTTGATCTGCACCGTAACTTCTTCCAGCTTTTTGCCGAGGTCCACCGCTTCTTGCTTTTCGTTTTCTTTACGCTTTTCTTCAGCAGCATGTTGATTTTCAAGCGTCTTCACATTGCCGTCGGTAGCTGGTTTCGCCACACCGTTTTTGAACAGGAAGTTCTGTGCGTATCCTTCCGATACTTCCTTCACGTCGCCTTTTTTGCCTTGACCTTTAACGTCTTTCAGAAAAATTACTTTCATTCGAATAGCCCCTCTTCCTTTTCGATATCTTCAAGCACGGCCATCAGCTTTTTCTCAGCCTCGCGCGGAGAAATATCCAGCTGTACCGCCGCGTTGGTCAAATGCCCGCCGCCGCCCAGGCGTTCCATCACAACCTGTACGTTGATCTTGCCAAACGAGCGGGCGCTAATGGCGGTCAGTCCGTCAGGACGGCTGCCAATGACGAACGACGCGTTCACGTCCGTCATGTTGAGCAGCGTATCGGCCGCCTGTGCGATCAACAGCTGCGGGAATTGGCGCCCCTCGTCGGTGACGGCGATCGCAACCCCGCCCATCACGACGCGGGCGTTTTTGATAATGTCTGCTTTCGAGATGTACTCGCTTAAATCCTCCTTCAGCATGCGCTGAACAAGAATCGTATCCGCGCCGCTTCGGCGCAGGAAGCCGGCGGCTTCGAACGTCCGGGAACCGGTATGCAGCGTAAAATGTTTGGTGTCCATCGTGATGCCGGCTAACAACGTGGTCGCTTCTAGCGGAGTCAACGTCATGTTGTCGTGAATATACTGAAGCAGTTCCGTCACCAATTCGCTGGCGGAAGACGCATACGGCTCCAAATACACAATGACCGCTTCGTTAATGAATTCCTCGCTGCGGCGATGATGGTCGATGACCACGACTTGCTTCGCCTTTTGCACCAGCTTGGGTTCGATTGTCAAAGACTGCTTATGCGTATCGACAACCACAAGCAGCGTTCGCTCGGTCATTTGCGCCAAAGCTTCCTCCCGCCCAACGAAGCGATCGGCCAGCGTCGCGTCCGCGCGAATACGCTCCATCATTTTGCTAATCGACGGGTTGTCTCCATCCAGCACGATGCTCGCTTCGACTTCCAGCCGATCCGCGGCTTTAAGCATGCCGATGGCAGCACCAATAACGTCCATATCCGGATTTTGATGGCCCATAATAAGTACCCGGTCACTGCGTTTCATCAGATCACGCAGCGCATGGGCGATAACCCGTGCCCGAACGCGAGTCCGTTTCTCTACCGCATTGGATCGACCGCCATAGAAAGACAGACGTTGTCCGACCTTGACCGCAGCCTGATCGCCGCCGCGCCCCAACGCCATATCCAGGCTAGATTGCGCCAAAGCCCCAAGTTCACCGATCTTTTCGCTGCCGCAAGCCAGCCCTATGCTGAGCGTCATCGGAACTTTCAGATCGCTTGTGGCTTCTCGAACTTCGTCCAAAATAACAAAGCGGCTGTTTTCCAATTTTTCAAGCGCCGCTTGGTTCAGCAGCATCATATAACGCTCGCTGGACAGACGACGCAAATACACATCGTACTGGCGCGCCCACCCGTTAATTAAGCTTGTTGCGCGAGCAATCGTCAATGTACGCTGTTGATCGTCCATCCCTTGAAAAGCTTCGTCCAAATTATCGAACAACAGAATGCCGAGCGCCAGGCTTTCTTTTTCGTAACGCTCGCGCAACTCTGCCATTTCGGTCATTTTTTGCAGATAGATCAATCGTTCTTCCGGGTACACGCGAACATCGTAGGTCTCGGTTCCGACCTCGATTTCCGCGCGTACGAGGCTCAGCGGTTCTTTCGATCCATCTTTTTTGTCACGGGTCAGCGAAGGCAGTCCCGGCAGCAGTTCAACCAGCGGAGTACCGACTACACTGTCCATTTTAAACAACTGGGCGACTTGGCGGTTATGCCATTCTATCGTGCGCTCAGCATCATACAACAGCAAGCCGAATGGCAAGCGGCTTGTAATTTCTCCTTCAATGCTATTCACGCGGTAGGAGAGCGTCGTGGTGTATTCGGCCAATTCCCGCCTAAATTGCATCTCTGCCCGAAGCATGACGAAAACGACGACAAAAACCAAGCACAACGAGAGCAGACCGATCGGCCAGTTGTACGCGGTGACAAATGCCGTTAGCGTCAGCAGCAGAAGAAACGCCCAAACGGTCCGGTAACCGTACCAGCGTTTCAACAAAAAGTTTGGCATGGTTTCCTCACCCTATCGTTTCGGTCTTGTAATGAACTCACGCAGCGGGAAGGCCAGATCGATAATCCCGATGATGCGCATCGGAGGGAAAATGACCGTCACGACCGCCATCAGAATGCTAACCACTCGATGCCACTTTTTGACGTGTCCGATAAAGAACCAGAACCCAATTGCCTGAATGATGAAGCAGAATTGCAGCAAAGGAAGCAGGTTGACCGCAGCCATTTTCCAGAATCCGTCTGCCTGATTGTACGTAACCATATCCACAATCAGTACGACAAAGTAATAGAAAATCAACGCGCGTGGGAGCTTCCACTCATGCGCGGCGCGAAGTTTGGGTGCAGCGACGCCCATAGAGAACAATGTCGGGCGAACGATCGCGTGCGTCACAACCGCCAGAACGAACGAACTCACGACCATGCCCAAAGGAATCATCAAGACCGTCTGGTTAGCCAATTCGAAAATGAAATCCGGATTCCATTGATCGCTACTGATCATTGGACTCATCTCTGCGACAACCAGCAGCGGATCAAACGTCTGATGCACGAAATCGCTCACGTAATCAGACAAATTGAAGCCAAAAATCAATTTTCCCGCGGCAAGCAGAACCAACAGCAGACCGAGCAATGTGCCCATCCCGTACATAATCGTCTGAAGGGCGGGGGCACGTTTCTTGTACAGATGCCCCATCACAATACCGACGATCAGAAAATAACCGGCTAAAGTAAGCGTAACAGGCGCGGAAGATCTGGATAGAACACCGAGAATCGCCAATACGGGCACGATGTGCAGCCAAAATACATTTACGCGCAACGAGGCATAAAGTACGGCTACCGGAACGATCATAACCAGCAGCGTGATCGCGGACAGCGGCGTTAACAGCGACAGCAGGATCAGCAGGTACAAGATCGCCCACATCGCCGAAGACAAACGCAATTTCAAGTAGATTCACCTCTTGTGCGGATATGAAAGTTTAACATTCATTATAGCATATTCGTAGGGCCGCCCGATACCGAGCGAACTCTGCGTTACGTACTTTGCGATTCTACGTTTTGTCTGGGAACGAAGCCCGCGCAATATTCGATAATTTGGCTGCGGCGCACGATCCCGATAAATCGGCCCCGATCGTCGACAACCGGCACGAAGTTCTGCATTTTGGAAAGATTAATGAGGTCCGCCATGTCCGATTCGATCGATACAGGCTTATTATTCATCCGAAGCGGAAGTTCTTTGAGCATAAAACGTGAAGCGTTCTCAAAAGTAATGCGACCTTCGGAACGTTTCATATGCCAAAGGATATCTCCTTCGGTCACGGTTCCGGCATATTGGCCTTCTTTATCGATAATCGGAATTGCGGTGTACTGGTGGTGCTCCATGCGTTCAATCACTTGACGAAGCGTCGCATCAAGCGTCACAAACGCAACTTCATGCTTGGGAAGCAGGAAAAAAGCAATATTCATAACGGATTTCTCCTTCTTTATTACGTTGTCTTCGCGATCGCAAGCATCAGCTCGCACTCTAGCAACGTACTATTGGTAAACGCGTCGGCGGATAGACATTCTTCTGTTCATCACCCGGAAAACCAAACCTTCAATCCGGTAAGCCTCATTTCTATTATAGCTTAAACTCTTACATTGACCATGTTCAAAAGGCAGGTTTATGTTCGAATAAATTCGTTCATGCAATAAGAATGAGCGGGAAAAACAAAAAAGCGACCGAGTGATCGGTCGCTGTTTTTATTTTCCAATGATCAGACGAGCTTCAACCAAGAAGTCGCCCGTTCTGCAAACGAACCGGATCTCGCGTATCCGTAGTCGAGCAGACGTCCGGCAGCCTGGAAACTTTTTTCCCGGCTAGCTGCTCCCAAAATGACCACGATCAGTCGTTGTCCGTCGCGCTGCGCTGTACCGGCAACGGAATAACCCTCTTTTTCCGAACCGTAAGCCTTCAGTCCGTCCATTCCACGGTAAGCGTGAGGGCCTGCAAATTCAGGCAACATGGCATTGGTGTTCATCATATAGATGCCCCGCGAGCTGATCTCGGTCTGTGCGACCGACGACATCCGCAAGACTTCAGGGTGTGCCTCGATCAAAGCCCGGCATAATACAGCTGCGTCCTTGGCGGTCATTCGACTCCCGTCTGGTAAGGTGCCTTCCGTTGGAGCTGTCGAAACTTTCGCAGCGTCGCTTGGTTTGAATAACGTGGATGACGACATGCCGATTCGGCGCGCCTTTTCATTCATCATCCAGGCAAAAGATTCTTCCGAGCCGCCTGTGTAACGGGCCAGCACTTGCTCCGCTTCGCTCGACGACGAAACGGCAAGCCCCATAAATAGCTCATTCAACGGAATCTGATCGTCGGCTCTTAACGAAACTCCGCCTTTTCTGGAATTAGGCTTAACCGATGCTTGAGATACTTTTTCGTCACCGCCCACGCGAACGGAATCTTCCCAATCCACCTGCCCGCCTCGAACCGCATCCAGCACCAGCCATTCGGTCATCAGCTGTGCCATTGCCGGAGCAGCGACGATCCGGTCGCCTTCGGCTTGCCACAATACTTCTCCCGTCTGCGCATCGATCAGAACGGCCGCCGCCGCTTCGACCTTTGGACGGCTGGCTAGCAATTGTTGAGGAATCAGCAGCAGCAAGACGGCGAAGACAATCAATATGCTCTTTTTCCAAATGCCTCCGTTCTTCAAATCGATCCGCTCCCTTCGTTCATTACTCTTATAGACGCACGAAAATCGATTTTAGTCTGCAAAAAGTAAAAAAAATTTAACTTTTTTATGAATTTTCGTTTTTTTGCATGGTTGTTCATAAGAAAAGTAACCAATCAACATAAGGAATGCACCATAAGGGAGAAAAGAATGGCTAGCAAAACGCAAAAAAAGCCGAGATTCGAACGAATTGTTCGATCTCGACTCCGCGAAGACTAATTAAGACGCATGCAATTAAGCGAAATGGCAAGCCACGAAATGCTCATTGCCTACGTTTCGGTACTCCGGAACCTGCTGCTTACAAATATCCGAAGCCATCGGGCAACGGGTATGGAACTTGCAGCCGGAAGGCGGATTGGCCGGGCTCGGAATATCGCCTTGAAGCACGATCCGTTCGCGTTTCAAGGTCGGATCCGGAACCGGAATCGCCGACATCAACGCTTTCGTATAAGGATGCAGCGGATTGCTAAACAGCTCATCTGTCGGTGCCATCTCCATCATCGTACCGAGATACATCACACCTACGCGGTTACATAAATGCTCGACGACGCTGAGATCATGGGAAATGAACAGGTAGGTCAGCTGCTTCTCGCTTTGCAGATCGCTCAGCAAGTTGATGATTTGAGCCTGAATCGATACGTCGAGTGCGGATACCGGTTCGTCGGCCACGATGAAATCCGGGTTCATGATCAAAGCCCGCGCGATTCCGATCCGCTGACGCTGACCGCCGGAGAACTCGTGCGGGAAACGATCATAGTGATAATCGGCCAAGCCGCAAATTTTCATCGTTTCGATGACGCGTTCTTTGACGTCTTTTCGACTGACCAAGCCGTGATCGATCAGCGCCTCGCCAATCGCTTCGCCGACCTTGATCCGCGGATTGAGCGAACTGAACGGATCTTGGAACACGATCTGCATCTTGGTCCGCATTTTGCGCAGCTCGGGCTTGGATAGCTTATGCAGATCCCGACCTTCAAAATGTACGCTTCCGTCCGTCTTGTCGTTCAAACGAAGCAGCGTACGGCCGATGGTGCTTTTACCGCAACCTGACTCACCGACCAGACCGAACGATTCGCCCTTGTTAATCGTGAAAGATACGCCGTCGACGGCTTTCACATCACCGACCCGACGTTGGAAAACCCCGCCTGTAATCGGGAAGTATTTTTTCAGATTCGTTACCTGAACGAGGGGTTCACCGGTTCCGCCGCTGTGTCTGGTGTCCACTTGGATTGCCGATTCGCTCATTGTGCTTTCCCCTCCTCTTCATACAGCCAGCACGCCGTTTTATGCCCATCGATATGCGCGCGCAGCGGCGGTGCTTTGACTTTGCAGATTTCCATGCAGAACTCGCAACGATCGTGGAAATGGCAGTTTTCGCCGAGATCGACCGGATTCGGAACTTGCCCCGGAATCGAATAGAGTCTTTCTTGACGCTGGTTGATGACCGGTTTGGCTTTCAGCAAACCTTGCGTATACGGGTGCCGCGGTTCACGGAACAATTCAAGCACCGGCGCTTCCTCGATGACTTTGCCCGCGTACATGACGACAACGAAATCCGCCATCTCGGCCACAACGCCAAGATCGTGCGTGATCATCATGATCGCGGTGTTCATCTTGGTTTTGATATCGCGCATCAGATCAAGGATCTGAGCTTGAATCGTCACGTCGAGCGCCGTTGTCGGCTCGTCCGCGATCAGCAGTTTCGGGTTACAGCTCAGCGCGATCGCGATCATGATCCGCTGGCGCATGCCGCCGCTAAGCTCGTGCGGATAAGAATCGTAAATTTTTTCGGGACGCGGAATGCCGACCATCGTGATCAGCTCGATCGCGCGGGCCTTGGCTTCCTTTTGCGTCATATTGAGATGGTAAAGCAACGGCTCGGTGATCTGTTTGCCGATCGTGAATACCGGGTTCAACGAAGACATCGGCTCCTGGAAGATCATCGCAATTTCGTTGCCGCGCAGTCGACTCATATCTTTTTTGCTGAGCTTAAGCAAGTCTTTACCTTCGAAAAGAATCTCTCCGCCTACGATTTTGCCTGGAGGAGATTCGATCAATTGCATCAGGGACATCGCCGTTACGCTTTTGCCGCAGCCGGACTCGCCGACCACGCAAAGCGTCTCGCCTTCGCGAATGGAAAAGCTGACGTCGTTGACGGCTTTGACCGTACCGGCGGACGTTTTAAAATGGGTCTCGAGGTTTCGGAATTCGACTAAGTCTTTTGCCATTTCGTCTCTCCTACTTCTTCAGTATTTGCTGAAAAGCGATTTATTGGGCTTGTCAACTCTTAATCAAAGGATTACGTCCAACTGAAACATGCACGCCTTAAGTATGTTTCAGTTGGACGTAATCTTACTTTAGCGTTGAAAAGCCAGTATTAGACTTGTTGCGTGCAGTCGGATATTAACGAGTCTTCATTTTCGGATCGAGCGCGTCGCGCAGGCCGTCGCCGATCAGATTGATTGCCGTTACGGTGATCAGGATACAGAAACCTGGCGGAATCCAGATCCACGGCCGTTTACGGAAGTCGATCAGACTGTTCGCCGCGTTGATCATATTGCCCCATGAAGGCGTCGGAGGTACGACCCCGAGGCCGAGGAAGCTAAGCGCCGATTCAGTCAGAATCGCGCCGGCCACGCCCAGCGTCGCGGATACGATAATGATCGGAATCGTATTCGGCATTAAATGACGGAAAATTTTACGATTGTCGCGCAAGCCGAGCGCTTCGGTTGCCTGCATGAACTCTTGCTCGCGCAAGGTCAGGATCTGGCTTCGCACGAGACGAGCGAGCGATACCCAGCCCAATACCCCAATGATCAGCATCAGGAAGTAAATACGTTGACTCGGATTGACCTTCAAGTCGGACAGAATCGCACCCAGCGTAATCAGAATCGGCAGGGTAGGCAGGGCGAGGAAGATATCCGCGATCCGCATGATGAGCGTGTCGGCAAAACGGCGATAAAAACCAGCCACTGCGCCTAATGTAACGCCGATCGCTACCGAGATTGCCGTTGCCACCAAGCCGACAGTCAGCGAGATTCGACCGGCCAGCATAACGCGAAGCAGAATATCCCGACCAAGCTTATCGGTGCCCAGCCAATGCTCGGCGTTCGGCGCCTGGTTTTTACCGCTGACATTAGTCTCAGTCAACGTATACGGAGATAAAAAGGGGCCGATAATACAAATCAAAGACATAATTACGATAATTGTCAGACCGATAACGGCTAGTTTATTTCGGGCAAAACGACGAATCGCGATTTTCCATGGAGATTCGACTTTGACGATTTTGAGCTGCTCCTGAAGTTGCTCGGTTCGATTTATCGACGGTTGTTCCACTATAGATCTCCTCCTACTTTAGACGAATTCTCGGGTCGGCAACGCCATACAGAATATCGGAGATCAGGTTTCCGATAAGCGTAAGCACAGCCAGGAACATTGTAAATCCAAGCATCAGCGGATAGTCGCGCATGTTCAGGGAAGCCAGGTAGACTTGACCGATACCCGGCCAAGCAAAGACTTGCTCCAGGATCATCGCTCCACCGAATAATGCGGGAAGTTCGAACCCAAGCAGGGTAATCGCAGGAAGCAGTGCGTTGCGGAACGCGTGCTTGAAAATGACGGTACGTTCTTTAAGACCTTTCGCACGCGCGGTACGGATATAGTCTTGACGGATAACTTCGAGCATCCCGGTACGGAAATAACGGGTCAAGCTTCCGACGCTGAGCGTTGTCAATACGGTTACGGGAAGAATCATATGCGTCGCGAGGTCTTTGAGATAAGCCCACCCGCTTGCGTTTAAACCCGCGGTGGTCATGCCACCTATCGGGAACAATTTCAAATCCAGGGCGAAGTACTTGATCGCCAAAAGGCCGATGAAGAACGACGGCAACGACATGCACAAGAATACCAGCAGTGTCACGATCTTATCGAACCAGGAGTATTGGTATTGTGCGGAGAAGACTCCGACAAATGCGGCAATGATCCAACTTAGGAAAGTGGAAGCAAAAGCAATAATGAAGGAATTCCATACATAGGTGCTGATGACTTGAGTAACGGGCATCTTATGCTGGAACGACTCGCCAAGATCGCCGGTGATCATATTTTTTACCCAGACGAAGTATTGTTGGACGGGAGGTTTGTCGAGACCGTAAATCGCGCGCAGTTGTTCTGCTCGCTCATCGGTCATGTTCGGATTTTGCGTGGCGGTGATGTAGTCACCGGGCACCATCTGAGAGATTACGAACACGATGATCGAAATTCCGATCAAAGTCGGAATCATCTGCAGCAAGCGCCGAATGATAAACTGACTCATTTGCTATTCTCCTCCTGGCAATATAAATCGATATGCCCAGCTCTCGCGAGCTGAGCATATCGGATGGTCGATAATTTGAATGGGAAAGGGATTATTGAGCTTCCATCGTTACGGTGTTCAAGCTCGCCGTGAAGTCTTTGTATGGCGAGATTTCCCAGCCGTCGAGTCTGCCGTTGATCGCGTTCATGTTCGTTCTTTGGTACATGAAGATCGCTGGAGCATCCTCGTTGATGAGCTTATACACTTGAGCATAGATTTCTTTACGTTTCTCAGTATCCAGCTCTTTTTTACCTTCTTGCATCAGCTTATCGACTTCAGGATTGGAGTAATTGTTGTTGTTTTGCGCACCGTCGGTGATGTACACCGTACCGTCTGGGTCAGGAGTCAGACCCCATGCCGCGAAGAACATTTCATAATCTTCAGCTTGGACTTTTTCCATGATCGCATTGAAATCAAGCGTTTCCGTGATCAGGTTGATGCCCAGCTCTTTATAGTTTTCCGTCATGATCGGAATCAGAGCATCGATAACTGGGTTATCCGCAGTTGCCGAGAAGTTGATTTCGAATTTCTTGCCGTCTTTTTCACGGATGCCGTCTGCGCCTTCAACCCAGCCTGCTTCGTCCAACAATGCTTTGGCTTGTTCTGGATCGTATTCATAAGCGTTGATACCATCTGCCGTGTAAGCCCACGATACTGTGGATTCCGGAATGTTGATGACTTCTGCGTAAGGACCGTACACGCCTTCTACGATTTCGGCACGGTTCAGACCGTAAGTCAAAGCCTGGCGAACTTTTTTATCGGAGAACAATGGGCTTTCGTTGTTCATGCCCACATAACCGTAACCCAGGTTAGGCAGGATGTGCAGGTCGAGGAAGCCCAGTGCTTGCAATTCTTCCACGTTATCTTCACTAACCGTGATGTTGTCCAGATCGGTTTCGCCGGATTGCAGCATCGCCAGGTTTGTGTTTTCTGTTGTTGTTTTGAAGATCAGCTTAGGTGTAGTCGGAGCGCCTTCGTAGTAACCTTCGTTCGCTTCGAAGTCAACTTCTTGACCCGCCGTATAGCCTGTCAGTTTGTAAGGACCCGAACCAAGCGGTTTCGCATTGAAGGCTTTAACCGTGGAGACTTCGCCTTGTTTGTAGCCGACTCCGTAGTAAGCTTCTGGAAGAACGTAAATCGACAGGTTAGGAAGCGTAACGGCCGTATAATCGCTAACTGTAACCTCTACTGTTTTGTCGTCGATTACTTTGATACCGGAGATTTCAGTTGCCGTGCCTTCGTTATATTCTTTGGAGCCTACAACGTTCCAGCTCAGTGGATCGGAAGGACCGTCATATGTCGCATCCATGTAGACTTTCATAGTAAACAGGTAATCATTCGCCGTGACCGGAGTGCCATCGCTGAAGTTCGCGTCGTCACGAATTTTGAATGTGTAAGTAAGGTTGTCGTCGGAAATGTCGATCGATTCCGCCAGATCGTTCTCGTAAGTACCGTCTGCTTTAACTTTCATCATTGGCGAGAAAACAACGCTGTTCACGTAGTTATCATAAGCCGTCGTGTAGAACAGAGGATTGAAAATGCCTTGAGGCGCCGTCATGCCCACAATGATGGTATCTGCACGGGACGTAGCCGTGGCCGGATTGCCGCTCATGTCGCTTGCTTCGATAATACCGTTTGCTTTTGTACCTTCTTCAACAGGCTCTGCTTCCGTCGTATCCGTTTCGGTCGGCGTTTCTGTCGCAGTTTCCGTAGGCGTCGTTGTATCCGCAGGCGCAGCTTCCTCGCCACCACCGCAAGCGGCCAAAATTGAACCAAAGGCCATAAGTGTCACGAGCATCAAAGACAGTCTCTTTTTCATGTAGATCCCCCTAATCGAAGTTTAAAAGCAGCAAAAGCTATAAAAATAATCGGAAATTGCAGAGCATTCTGATTATTTTAAACAAACTTTACGGCGATCGACATTGGGATGATTGAGCCTCGTGTGTTTCGTCAGCTTTTGTAAACTGCTTACACATCGGGTTCATTCATCTCCCGCATACATGCATAAATGCATGTTGCACCTTACCATTTAACCTTTGGTCGATTTCAAACCGCGCCATGGCTTTTACTAAAGCATCGGCTTAATGAACCAGCGGTAAATTTAATGTAAATAATACGTGTAAAAAATACTCACGTCAATACTTTTTTTGAGAAAAAACACCTTTTTTAGTTTCGTTTTAAGCTTAAACATGTATTTTATCTCTTTATTATGTATAAATAAACGTCAAAATGAATCTAAAAGAAACCTTTTCGGAAAGATTATGTAATACGATTGTCTTTCTATGTTAGATTAGATAACAAATATGTACAATGAAAATCGAAGTTCGAAGGAAGTTGTCTTTAAAATAGGGAGTTTTTTCATTTTAGCATATCATGGGTAAAAGGATAGTCTTTTTTGTCACGACCAGGCTTTTTTATTTTTCCTTCTATTATAAGAACGTTTTCATATTTGTACAGCTTTTTTTGTCTCAGTTAACCTTCTTTTCGAAAAGAAAAAAAGAGACGATCGGCCAAAGGCCAATCGTCTCTTGGGAATTTCGACTATTCCGTTGTGTAAGGCAGCAGGGCTACCTGACGCGAACGTTTGATGGCAACAGTCAGCATGCGTTGGTATTTCGCGCTTGTGCCTGTTACGCGACGTGGCAAAATTTTGCCGCGCTCACTGATAAATTTACGAAGCAGGTCCGTATCTTTATAGTCGATGAAAGTGATTTTATTTACAGTGAAATAGCACACTTTACGGCGCTTGTTGCGACCACGACGGCCGCCGCTAGGACGTCTTTCGCCGTCTCCAGCATCACGTTGTCTAAAACTCATTCGATTCATTCCTTTCTATAATTAGAATGGCAGGTCATCATCCGAAATATCGATCGGTCTTCCGTCATCGGAAAAAGGATCCTGATTATTGCTGCCGCCTCCGCGAGGAGCTTGGCTACCGCCTCCGCGATTTCCGCCGCCTCCGTTACCACCGTAAGATGGTTCAGGACGGTTTCCACCACCGCTGCTATTGCCACCACTGTTGCCGCCTCCGTAAGAGGACGACTCGTCGCGGCCCGATCCGCCGCCGCCTTCGCGATTCGGCGATTCCAGGAAACGGACATTATCGGCAATAACTTCAGTCACGTATACACGCTTTCCTTCGTTATTGTCGTAGTTCCGTACTTGAATACGGCCTTCTACCGCCGTCAGGCGTCCTTTGCGCAAATAGTTTGCACAAGTCTCAGCCAGTTGGCGCCAGGTGACTACCGGAATGAAGTCCGCTTCGCGTTCTCCACCCTGGCTCGTAAACGGACGGTCGACTGCAATCGTAAACTGGGTTACGGCTACGCCCGCAGGCGTGTACCGCAGCTCAGGGTCACGTGTCAGCCGGCCGATCAAAATGACTCGGTTCAACATCTCGGTCCCCTCCTTTGCCGCTGGAGTCTATACCGCGACAGCAACATATTCGCTTTTGTCTGACTATAGACTCTTAGATCGACTCTTACTTCGTTGGTACTGCGGTAATCAGGTAGCGGATGACATCATCGGAAATCTTCATGACGCGCTCAAGTTCTGTAACGACAGCCGGTTCAGCCGTGAAGTTAGTCAGAACGTAGAATCCGTCACGATGTTTCTTGATCTCATACGCGAGGCGACGCTTACCCATAGCATCGTGCTTGGTAATTTCGCCGTTACCGTCAGTGATGATGCCCGAGAATCTATTGATTGCAGCGTCTACCGCTTCTTGTTCAACGTCTGGACGAATGATGTACATCACTTCATAGTTACGCATATATTTCACCTCCTCTTGGACTAAGGCCCCCAATCAGGTTGGGAGCAAGGAACGGGCGTTAAGCCCGGACCGTATTATTATATCAGACTTTGCTTATGGCATCAATAAAAATTTCCAGTCCATAAAAACAAAAAAACGACCCACGGTCGTTAGTCTGAGTAACAATATGGCGGAGAGGGTGGGATTCGAACCCACGCACGCTTTGACACGCCTAACTGATTTCGAGTCAGCCCCCTTGGGCCTCTTGGGTACCTCTCCATAAATAAGTGTCACAACAAAATTTATTATATAGCAGGCTCAAGCAAAAATCAAGCGCTTTATCAGCATTTGCAATTTTTTTTTACAGAGTCTAACGAAGCTTCGATCCGAACGCCGTTCAACTTCAAATCAGATCGGCAGCTTGCCCCAGTAAATGCAGGCAAGCCGCTAACCCTAATCCTTTCACCTATTGCTCGTCCGCCGCCGCAGACTTCAGCACCTTCTTCATGTTTTTCTCGAATTTGACGCGCGGGATCAATACGCTATGCTGACATCCGACACACTTGATCCGAATGTCCATGCCCATACGAATGATCTCCATTTCGTTACTGCCGCACGGATGCGGCTTTTTCATCTGTACGATGTCTCCCAGGCCGAATACTTTGCGCTCCAACCGGGCCACCTCCTTCGCTTACTGTGCCGAATGCGGTTTATCTTCCGTATTCGGCGTTTTCTCCGCATCGGTTTTTTCCGACTCCGGTTTACCCGGTCCTTCTGTCTTCGTCTCCGCGATCTCGGATGACGACTCGGATTTACGGGCTTGTTCCTCTTCCGCGGCTTGAGCCTTGCGCTCCGCCTCTTCAGCCAATGCCTGCTTCAAAGCATCGCTTCGCTCCATCGCCCGTTTAACTTCGCCCCGGATTAAGCTTTCTACTTCCGCTTGAGCATTCGGCGAGCAGCTTACCGTGACGCGGAGCGTATATTCGCCGGTTGTCATTGTTTGCACGCCATGAATTTTCGGAGTACCCAGTACCTTTGCATTTTCATCCCGGACCTTTTCCAAGGAGTTGGCAACCAGGTGGGTCGCTTCATCCAAGGCGCGGTCAGCGCTCATGGGAATATCGATCACGGCTTTGGCATCAGCCAACGAGAAGTTTGTTACGTTCGTAATGGTTCCGTTCGGAATCGCATAGACTTCACCGTTCCAATTACGCAGCCGTGTTGTTCGCAGGCCGATGACTTCGACTGTACCTTTGAAGGTCGCAATCTGAACCACATCGCCTACCGCGAATTGATCCTCAAATACGATGAAAAATCCGGTAATGACGTCTTTGACCAAACTCTGCGCGCCGAAGCCTATCGCAAGGCCGATTACGCCTGCGCCGGCGATCAGAGGAGCCAAATCATAGCCAAGCTCGGAAATGATCAGCATCAACATCATAAAGTTAAGCACGATCACGACCATATTTTTGAGCAGTTTGCCTACCGTTACGAAGCGACGCGGCTTGACGCGGAATTTATTCTCGCCGCTTTCCTGCTTTTGTTTCAACAATGCCCGGTCAATCACCTTGTAGGCGATACGGATTGCAACTTGCGCCAAAACGATAATCAACACAATACGAATCGCCGTATCGGCAAGTCCCCACCACGTCGACGGATCGGTTACTCGATTCCACAGATCCGACGTAAACGATATCGCCTCTTGCACCGTATCTCCCGGATCACCTGCTGGTGCTTCCGGCGCGTTACCGCTTTGTGTTCCTTCTGTAGCTGCATTCGTCGCCGCTACACTCAGAAAGCCTTCAAACATCCCAACACTCCTTCCTTTTGTACGGATTCAGTCAGTCGAAGCCGCATACTGGCACAACGCCCGAATCGCGTCAGCGTCTTGGATCGACACATTGCGACCCGGGCACGGGCACCTCATTCGTATTCGTTGTCGTCGATCAGATCAATTGTTCGAAGGCGCCCTCGCCCGAAGAATCGCTAGCCCGGAAAATTCCGCGGATCTCGATATGTTCTTGTTCCACAACCGTCATAACACGCTCAAGCTCCTCCGTCGAAAAAGAAAGGCTCAATGCACATCCCGCCGTAATGGCTCCCGGAGTCGGAATCATGTCGAAAACAATGTCCCGCTCTTCCAGCAGCATTTCGGCGCGAAGCGCCTGCTGGGAGGAGTCAAATGCCATAACACGCACGCCGGTCACTTTTGTCCCTCTTTACGCGCTAGCTCAACCGCTTCTTTTTCTTCCGGTGACAACGCGTATTTCGACGTCCCTTGTTCAAGCGGCTTGGCATACACATAAGAGCTATCCCGGTTATGCAGACCACTCATGACAATCCCGTTATCCAGATCGTCCAACAACGCGAAGGAAAAACTGAGGTCGCTCCCTTGATCGGAAAATGCGTTGTAACGCTTGATGCCGAGTTTCGACTTCGACATCCGCTGACGCTGCTCGATCATCATGAGCGAGCGACGCTGCTTCTCCTGCTCATCTTCGATAGAATCCGTCTGCATTTTCAAATTCAACAGTAGCGATTCCAAGTCTTCGACTCCTGCACCCGCCATCATGCGTTCATACCGCTTACGCAGCCGCCCCAGTTTGACCGATTGTACAATCGCAATAATCAGAAGGATAAGTACCAGTACGGCCAAGAGGGACATTATTACGAATATTTGCTCGGAAATTAATTCATTCAATTCTGTCATGCTTCGACTCTTTCCCTTCTGTCGCTTATCTGCGACGCGCATGCGAGCAAAACGGATCAACGAACGACAATCCCAGTACCATGACCGATCCTAAGGTTAGGTTGCGCCCCTCGAAAACCTTAGATTTCATTCGGTCAAGGTATTAGCCACTTGCATGCGCGCCGATGTATTGGAAATGCGTAAAAGGTTCAACGCATCGTACCATGACCAAGTTAAACGTAAGCTTGGTCATGCTGATGGACGGGTGCATCTTCGGTATTTACCCGATTTTGAACCGCCTTACACGGAAGCTGCAATCTCCCGCATAGCGATAGCCAGCGCTTCTAGATCTGCCCGCGTCGTTGCGTAGCCGAAGCTGCTGCGTACCGCGCCGCTTGCTGAAGTGTTCGCCGCACGATGCGCCAACGGTGTGCAATGATAACCGGCTCGAACCGCGATGCCGTAATCCCGATCCAATCGGAAAGCGATCTTTGCCGAATCTATTCCTTCTAACGTAAAAGAAACAATGCCGGTACGCGTCTCGCCCAGCTTTGGACCCAGCAAGCAAAGTCCCTCTATAGAGGACAGCTGTTCCATCAGCCATTGCGTCAATTCCCATTCATGACGACCGATTGCGGTTGGACCTTCCTTGCGAACATAACGAACGCCAGCACCCAATCCGGCAATGCCTACCGTATTGGGCGTACCCGCTTCATACCGATCCGGTCGTACGGAAGGTTGAGTCGCCTCTTCGGATTGACTCCCTGTTCCTCCGTGAATCAAAGGGGCAAGATCGATCGAAGGATGGATGTATAACCCACCTGTCCCCTGTGGACCAAGCAGCCCTTTGTGTCCGGGAAAAGCCAGCATGTCGATTCCCAAAGCTCCAACATCAATATCCATAATCCCTGCGCTCTGGGCGGCATCTACCAAAAGCAAAGCACCGCAGCTTCGGGCAATATCGGCAATATCCATCAATGGCAGTACGTTACCAAGCAGATTCGAACTGTGGTTGCATACAATCAGGCGTGTGTTCGTGCGACAAAGTGAGTTTAATTGGAAAAGGTCAATCTGACCGTTCTCGTCCACTTGAACGTAATCGACTTGCACGCCTTGCTCCTGACGCATATACTCCAACGGACGACGAACCGAATTATGTTCGATCATGGTCGCAATCACATGATCGCCGGGTCGCAGAAGTCCTTTGATCGCTTGATTGAGCGCAGTCGTCGTATTCGGCATAAAGGCGATGTCGCTTGGATTGGAAATCCCGAACAGGCGAGCAAGCTCTAACCGTGTCCGCATCAGCACCCGGCCTGCAGCGATCGCCATACGGTGTCCGCCTCGACCGGGATTGGCCGCTTCTTCCAACATGGAATGCCGCATCGCTTCAAGCACCGAATTCGGCTTCGGCCAGGAAGTTGCGGCATGATCGAGATAAATGACCGGTTTGTCGTTCGCTCTGTTCATATTCGCTGCTCCTTCCGTGCGCGTCCGCCGAGCGTGGATCCTTTTATTGAAGCAGATCCAACAAACGCTGCAAATCCTGCTGGTTATAATAACTCAATTCGATCTTGCCTTTTTCCTGGCTGCCGGGCTTGATCTTGACGGTTGTTTTAAAATGCTCCCGCAGCGACTCCTCCACGTTTTCAATGTAGGGATCGCGACGCTTCAGCTTGTTTTTCGCTTTATTCTTCGCCTTGTTTCCCGCTTCTTGCACCGCTTCTTCGAGATCGCGAACGCTCCATCCTTCGCGAATTGCCTGCTCGGCCAATTCGATCTGGATCGAAGGATTTTTCAGTCCGACGATCGCTTTGGCATGCCCCATCGAGAGCGTTCCACGTGAAACAAAGTCTTTGACTTCCTCCGGAAGCGTCAGCAGGCGCAAAAAGTTCGCGATATGCGAACGGGACTTCCCAACTTTGACCGACAGCTCTTCCTGCGTCATCTTGAATTCGTCCATCAACGATTGATAGGCGACCGCGATCTCCATCGCATTAAGATTCTCGCGCTGAACGTTCTCGATCAGCGCAATCTCCATCACCTGTTGATCGGTAAATTCGCGAACAACGGCCGGAATATCCGTTCGGCCCGCTAAAGCGGACGCGCGCGTTCGACGTTCGCCTGCGATAATCTCATATCCTTTCAACACGCTTCGAACGATGATCGGTTGGATCACGCCGTGCTGACGAATAGATTCGGCCAGCTCTCGCAAGCCCTCCTCATCAAACGAATGCCGCGGCTGATACGGATTGGCACGCAGCCGATTCAAAGGAACGTTTACCACATTGTCATTTTCGCCTACCGATAACGAAGGAATCAGAGCATCCAGTCCTTTCCCGAGTCCTTTGCCCAATTTCTTATTCACCGATAACCACTTCCTTTGCCAGCTCCATATAGACTTCCGCTCCCTTGGAACGCGGATCGTAGGTCATGATCGTCTGGCCGTGCGACGGCGCTTCGCTTAGACGCACATTGCGCGGAATAATCGTACCGTACACTTTGTCCTGAAAATACTTTTTCACTTCTTCGATCACTTGAATGCCGAGATTCGTTCGCGCGTCCAGCATCGTCAGCAGCACGCCTTCGATCTGAAGCTCTGTGTTGAGATGTTTCTGTACGAGGCGCACCGTGTTCAGCAGTTGGCTCAATCCTTCCAGCGCGTAATACTCGCATTGGATCGGAATGATGACCGAATCGGCGGCCGTCAGCGAATTGATTGTCAGGATGCCCAGGGAAGGCGGACAATCGATGAGGATATAATCGTAGTCTTTTTTGACCAGGTGGATGTTCTTCTTAAGCCGAAGTTCCCGCGTGACGACCGGCACCAGCTCGATTTCGGCTCCTGCCAATTGAATCGTCGCCGGAATAACGTCGAGTCCTTCGATATGCGTCGACACGATGACTTCCTTCGGATGCACTTCGTTGATGAGAATGTCGTAAATGCAATGCTCTACATCGGCTTTGTTGATTCCGACGCCGCTTGTCGTATTCCCCTGCGGGTCGATGTCGATCAGCAGCACACGCTTACCCAGCTTGGCCAGGCCGGCGCTCAGGTTAACGGAAGTCGTTGTTTTACCGACGCCGCCCTTCTGGTTGGCAATTGCAATAATTTTGGACAATCGGATTCACCTCGGTTGGCTTTTGATGATTCCGTCAGGACTTCTTCGGAATCCGAATCACGATCTCGTAATGGTCCCCCTGGTCCGCTTCCGTCGTCTGAATATCCATTCCCGATCCCGATACCATATCGATGGAATGGCGAATCGTATTCAGTGCGAGCCGGACATCTTTCGTATACGAGACCCGCTTGGACTTTTGGGTCGTTACCGCTTCCTTTTCTTTGTAAAAGGCAACCCGTGCTTCCGTCTGTTTGACGTTCAGCTCTTTATCGACCACTTCTTTAAGCACGCGCAATTGAAGCTCTTCGCCGCCTAGCGATAACAACGCCCGGGCATGACGCTCCGTAATTTTGCGTTCCATCAGAGCCAGCTTTACGGCTTCCGGCAGTTGAAGCAGACGAAGCTTATTGGCAATCGTAGACTGGCTTTTGCCCAGTCGTTGAGCCAGGCTTTCCTGCGTCAATTGATGCAGCTCGATCAGCTTCTCGTAAGCAACCGCTTCTTCGATAGCCGTCAGGCCTTCGCGCTGCAAGTTCTCAATCAGCGCAATCGAAGCGGTCTGCGAATCATTGAACTCTCGGACGATCGCGGGTATCGTGGGAAGTCCCAACTTACGCACAGCACGCCAGCGACGCTCACCCGCAATAATCTCATGTTTGCCGCCGCGCAGACGAACCACGATCGGTTGAATGATCCCGTGTGTTCGAATCGTCTGGCACAACTCCTCGATCTTCTCTTCGTCGAAGATCGTTCGCGGCTGATAAGGACTGCCCACGATATCGCTTACCGGAATCTGCTTGACCTCGTCTGCGGCCGAACGCTCCGTCAACCCGAATAATTTAGAAAATTGCTCTTTCATTCCGAACATGACCACCTATTCCGGGAATTCGGCAACCTAGTAGCTTGTCTTGAACAAATTGCAGGTTTACGTTCGCTTGAAACGCGCATGGTTCTAGTGCGTTTCAAGCGGGCGAAACTATTCATTAATCCGAGATAAGCTACCAGTACCTTGACCGCATTCTATTTAAGGTTTGCGTTCCTCGGAAAAGCGCACGGTTCAAGCGGTTTTCCGAGGGGCGTAACCTAACATGTTAAGCGGTCATTGTACTAAGCCGTCCTTCTCAAGAAATTTAAACTCCCGATTTCGCAAGATACCCGTGAAGCTTCGGTGCCGCTGCGTTCCCCCCGCATCTTCGGACAACCGTCATATTCCGCTTTAGCGATATCTGCAAAACCTGTTCTTTCAGCCATTTGCAACAGGACATATGATCTCGCAGACATGAGGTGCGATCGACATCCTTTTTAACGGAAACCTAATCGAATTCTCTATTCGTTAAACTCAAAAAAGTCTGGAGACAGACAACTTCAGTTTATCACTTTTCCCACATGAATCCTATCCTGAAATCCCCTGGGATTCTTTTCGTTCAATCCAAATTCGTGCTTGATCCGGACAAAAAAACGCCGCCCGAAGGCGACGCTTTTGCTAGTATCTTGACCGCATCAAATCTAAGGTTTGCGTCCATCGGAAACACGCACGGTTCAAGCGGGTTTTCGGTGGACGTAACCTAACCTCTTAAGCGGTCAAGGTGCCAGAGTCTGTTCCACGTGAAACACAGCGATTATACCAAAGGTTTTTTCATCGGAAGTCCCGGGGTGCGCGGATACTTATAAGGCGTAATCGCAAATTTCAGAACACGGATGATATGGCGGTCCGATTCGTCGAACGGCAACCGGAACGCGTCTACATTCGTAATTTCTCCACGCAGCTCGCGCAGGCTCTTTTGCGAATCGGCGATCTCTTCCGTCGGGTCCGTTCCTTTCATTGCGGCAAAGATGCCATCCTTTTTCACGAACGGCAAACAAAATTCATTCAATACGGCAAGACGTGCCACAGCACGCGCAGTCACAAGATCGAACGAATCGCGATATCCGCGCTTGTGGCCCCACTCCTCGGCGCGGCCGTGCAGGAATTCGGCGCCTTTGAGCCCGATTCCGTCCGATACTGCTTTGAGGAACGTGATGCGTTTGTTAAGCGAGTCGATGATGCACAGCTTCAGATGCGGGAACGCGATCTTCAGCGGTACCCCCGGAAAACCTGCACCCGAGCCGATATCGGCGAGGCTGGTTACTTTTTTCATATCCACGTAAAAGGCCAGCGTCAGCGAATCGTAAAAGTGTTTCTCATACACCTGTTCGCGCTCCGTGATCCCCGTCAGGTTCATCTTCTCGTTCCACTCGACAAGCAGCTTGTAGTACGTCTCGAACTGTTCAAGCTGCGTCTCGTTTAGTTCTATTCCTTTTTCCTTTAATCGATCGCTGAAGCGTTGTTGAATATCGTCCATGCTTACCCCCGTGCAGCCGCTACCCGGTTGTACTGTTCCAGGTAGACGAGCAGAATCGAAATATCGGCGGGCGTAACGCCCGAAATGCGCGAAGCTTGTCCGATCGACAACGGTCGAATCGACGACAGCTTTTGCTTCGCTTCCATCGCCAAGCCCCGAACTTCGTCGTAGGCCAGGTCTTCCGGCAGCTTCTTCTGTTCCATCTTTTTCAGTCGTTCCACATGGGCAAGCTGCTTCTCGATATAACCCGCGTACTTCACTTGGATTTCGACTTGTTCCTTCATCTCTTCATCCAGCTCGATATCGGTCGGAACGATGTCTTGAATATCGGCATACGAGACTTCCGGGCGGCGCAGGATGGTCAGCAGGTCGGAACCGTTGTTGATCGTTGCCGAATCCAGACGCTCCAGCATCGGATTCACTTGATCCGGATGAACCTTCGCTTTGCTCAGACGTTTGATCTCTGCTTCGACTTTGGCCTTTTTATCCAGGAAAAGGTCGTAACGCTCGTCAGCGATCAGTCCGATTTCATGACCGATCGGCGTCAGACGCAGGTCGGCATTGTCGTGACGGAGCAGCAAGCGGTATTCCGCGCGCGAAGTCAGCAGACGGTACGGTTCGTTAGTGCCTTTCGTGACAAGGTCGTCGATCAGAACGCCGATGTAACCTTGCGAACGGTCAAGCACGACGCCTTCGCGACCTTGCGCTTTACGCGCCGCGTTAATGCCCGCCATGATGCCTTGACCCGCCGCTTCTTCGTAGCCCGACGTTCCGTTGATTTGTCCGGCCGTGAACAGACCCGGCAGCAGTTTCGTTTCCAGCGTCGGCCACAATTGCGTCGGAACCATCGCGTCGTATTCGATCGCGTAGCCGTTACGCATGATTTCAACCTTTTCCATACCCGCGATCGTGCGGAGCATGCTCAGCTGCACGTCTTCCGGCAGGCTCGTCGACAGTCCTTGCACATAGTATTCGGACGTGTTTTTGCCTTCCGGCTCCAGGAAAATCTGATGCTTCGATTTATCGCTGAAGCGCACCACTTTGTCCTCGATAGACGGACAGTAGCGTGGGCCGGTACCTTCGATCAGACCCGAGAACATCGGCGCGCGGTGCAGGTTGTCGTTGATGATCTGATGCGTTTCCGGCGATGTGTAGGTCAGCCAGCAAGGCAGCTGCTCGTTGCTCGAACCTTTCGTTTCATAGGAAAAGAACTTCGGTTTGTCGTCGCCCGGTTGGATTTCCGTTTTCGAAAAATCGATCGTGTCTTTGTGCACGCGCGGAGGCGTACCTGTTTTGAAACGAACCAGTTGGAAGCCGAGTTCGCGCAGGTTTTCCGAAAGGCGAACAGAAGGTTGTTGGTTGTTCGGGCCGCTTTCGTATGTCAGTTCGCCCATGATGATCTTGCCGCGCAGGTAAGTGCCCGTGGTAATCACGACCGATTTAGCCATGTAGCGCGTACCTGTCTTCGTGACCACGCCGACGCATTTTCCGTCTTCGACAATCAGTTCTTCGACCATTCCTTGACGCATCGTCAGGTTCGGTTCTTTTTCCATCGTTTCTTTCATCGTTTGTTGATACGAGAATTTGTCCGCTTGGGCACGCAGAGCGTGGACAGCCGGGCCTTTACCCGTGTTCAGCATCCGCATTTGGATAAAAGTCTTGTCGATGTTGCGTCCCATTTCGCCGCCGAGCGCATCGATTTCGCGCACGACATGTCCTTTTGCCGGACCGCCGATCGACGGGTTGCAGGGCATGAACGCGACCATGTCGAGGTTGATGGTGACCATCAGTGTTTTGCAGCCCATTCGGGCCGCGGCCAATGCCGATTCGACGCCGGCATGTCCGGCGCCGACGACGATCACGTCGAATTCTCCGCCTGTGTATGTCATGTTGATCCTCCTGATTGTGGGGGCGTCGCCTGGGGTGAACTCGCTGCGCGGAATATCCTTACGATCGCGTGCTGTTTTCGGAATGCCTGATTGGAGGTTAACTAAGGTGGCATTCCGAAAACAGAGGCGAGCGCTGCGCTTCTTCAGGACATTCCGCTGCTCTCGTTCACCGGCTTCGCTTGTGGTTTTTTTATAAAAGAAAGGGCTGCTTTGTTCTATTGAACATCGCTTTTTGAAGGCAAGGAAAGGATTGGAGAAGCTTCAGGGATAGAGTCCTGAAAAATTGCTTCATCTATATAGGGCCGATGTGAGGCTGAATAGAACGGTTAATACGAAAAAGAAAAGAAATAAAAAGCGCGGTACGGAAACGGTGCTTACTTGCCCAGACAGAACTGCGAGAAGATCTGATCGATCAGCGAGTCTTGGGCGGTGTCGCCTACGATCTCGCCGAGTTGTTCCCAGGCCAGGCGAACGTCGATCTGGATCATGTCGATCGGAACCAGCATTTCGGCGGCTTCGATGGCATCGATCAGCGAGCGCTTCGTTTGGTGCAGCAGCGCGATATGGCGAACGTTGGATACGTAGGTCAGATCGGCGCTTTCGAGTTTGCCGGCGAAGAACAACGACGAGATCGCTTCTTCCAGACGGTCTACGCCTTCTCCCTCTTTAACGGTCATCGGCACAATCAGCTCTTCTTTGTAGAACTGACGAACTTTTTCCGTTTCGACTTTTTGCGGCAGGTCCATTTTGTTCAGGATGACGATGGATTGCCGGCCGCTGATTTGTTCCATTAATTGCTGTTCTTCTTCGTTCAATTCGTCGCCGTTGTTGAGCACGAGCAGAATCAGATCCGCTTCGTTCAGCGCGGTGCGTGAACGTTCGACGCCGATTTTTTCGACGACGTCCAGCGTTTCGCGAATACCGGCGGTATCGAGCAGCTTAAGCGGGATGTTATTGATCGTAATGAATTCCTCGATCACGTCGCGGGTCGTGCCGGGAATATCGGTGACGATCGCGCGGTTTTGACCGGATAGCGCGTTGAGCAGCGAAGACTTGCCGACGTTAGGACGTCCGACGATAGCGGTAGTGATGCCTTCGCGCAGGATTTTGCCTTGATTCGATGTATGAAGCAGACGCTCGATCTCCGCCAGCACCGAGCCGCATTTTTCCTGGATAAACAGCGAAGTCATCGATTCCACGTCGTGCTCGGGGTAATCGATATTGACTTCGATATGCGCCAGCGTCTCGATCAGCGTCTGACGCAGTTGTTGAATCCGGCGGGACAGATCACCTTCTACCTGCTTGAACGCGACGGAAAAGGCTTTGTCCGACTTCGAACGAATCAGGTCGATAACGCCTTCCGCCTGCGACAAATCGATACGCCCGTTCAAAAAGGCACGCTTCGTAAACTCGCCCGGTTCGGCCAATCGGATACGCTGCTTGAGCAGAAGCTCCATGATCCGACGAACGGATACGACGCCGCCGTGCGCGCTGATTTCCACGACGTCCTCGGTTGTAAAAGACTTGGGGGCCAACATAAGCGTAACCAGCACTTCTTCCATTTTTTCTTTCGTGTCCGGATCGATAATGAATCCATAATGCACGGTATGCGTCGGTACTTCCGTCAGCGGGGCAGCGCCGCGGAACAAACGGCTTACTTCGCCAACCGCTTCCGGACCGCTGACGCGGATCACGGCAATCCCGCCTTCGCCTACCGCTGTAGAAATAGCCGCAATTGTATCGCTAATCATCAGATATGCCTCTCTTTCCAAGCCTGGCTTTTGCCTGTCTTATATACAAGAAAAAACGGGAGGCTTCGGTCGATAAACCCAAAGCTTCAATTCCCCGTTTCTTTCGATTTCAAATTCAATGGCTCACCCGGTACAGACAGGTGTTATTCTATCGCGGCGCAAACAGCAGAGGCCCTCTTCGCCATATGGGCAAAGAGGGCGCTCGCCTGAATGCTCACTTTGGAACAGCCGTTATTTGAGCGTGATGACGACGCGGCGATTCGGTTCTTCGCCGCGGCTTCCCGTATCGACTTCAGGATGGTTTTGCAACCGGGCGTGAATGACCTTGCGCTCCTGCGGAGGCATCGGCTCCAGCACGACTTCCTTACGGGTTCGAACGACACGTTCCGCCAACCGGTCAGCCAGGTCTTCCAATGTTTTGGCACGGCGACGACGGAAATTTTCCGCATCCAACGTCAGCCTTACAAACTTATCGGACCCTTTATTCGCGACGACGCCGGCCAGCAGTTGAAGAGCATCCAACGTTTGCCCCCGCCGTCCGATCAGCATACCCAGCTCGGGACCCGAAATATCCAGCAGACCGCCGTCCCGATTTTTCCGAACGTCGACCTCCACGTCAAGTCCCATTGCACCGGCAACTTCACGAATGAAATCGGCAGCCTCGTGGTAACGTTCCATCGGGCGAGCGCCTGCCGTCTCGTCGGAGATCGACTCGGCTTCATCCGGCGCAAACACAACCGGATTCGGCAGCTCGCGCCGCGGTGCGGATTCCGCATGCGCCGAGGCTTCTGCTTTCATCGGGCCCGGTGCCGCAGCGTTCGGACTTTCCAGTCGAGTAGACGTAGACGGTTTTTCCTCGGCTTCGACAATCGGAGCAATCCGTGGTGCTGTATCTGCCGGAACACGGCCAGAACGAACCAGGGATAGCTCGACTTTGGCATTGCGCCCACCGAACAAACCAAGGAATTTTTTTGAAGGGTGCTCCAGCACGTTTACTTCAACCTGATCCCTTGTTACGCCAAGCTGCCCAAGTCCCAGCGAGATGGCTTCATCTACCGTTTTTCCTACAGCCGTCACTTTGCTCGTCATCGAATCCGCGCCCCCTCATGTTACGCTTCGTCTTTTGCACACGCTCGTTGTTCAGCTATCTTCTATGATCGTAAACTTAACGTTTTTTCTTTTTCTTTTTGCGGCTCGATACCGGGCCTGCGCCTTTGGACAAGCTTACGCCGCCGCCGGAAGAGCCGTTTTTACCTGCAGGTTTTGCTCCGCCTTGTTGGGCGATAACCGCTGCTGCGGCTTTCGAATCTTTGTTGCGGTACAGGAAGAAGTTTTGCACAATCGTGTATACGTTACTCATTGCCCAGTAGAGCGGGAGGGCGGACGGGAATTGATAACCCATGAAGAAAATCAGCACCGGATAAACGAACAACATGAACTTCATCGGTCCTTGTTGTTGTGCCGGGTTTTGACGCATCATCAACCACGTTTGCAGGAATGTCGTCGCTGCCGCAAACAAAGTGAGCGGAATGTCCGGTTTGCCAAGTTCCATCCAGAGGAAGGAGTGTTGGGCCAAGTCACTGTTATAAATGATCGCATTATACAGCGCGATAAAGATCGGCATCTGAATAATCAAAGGCAGGCAGCCTGCGGCCGGATTCACCTTGTTCTCCTGGAACAGGCGCATCTGCTCCTGCTGCATACGCTGCGGATCGTCCTTGAATTGTTCTCTCAGCTTCTGCATCTCCGGTTGGATCGCTTGCATCGCTTTCGAGCTCTTAACGGACTTGATTGTCAGTGGCAGGATCAGCGTACGTACGATTAGTACGAGCAGCAGGACGGCCAGGCCGTATTCGCCGCCGAACCATTCCGCGAACGTGTCAAGCGCCAGCGCGAACCAGTAGACGACGTTACTCTGCCAGAAGCTGCCGCTGTTTTTCAAGTCTTCCGTCGTATGCAGCGTGGTGGCCGGCGTACAGCCCGCAAGGACGGCAATCAGCAGAACAGCGGCGATAACCATCAACCACTTGCCTCTGCGTTTGAACAAATGAGACACTAGATAACCCCTCTCTTAACCTTCATGTACCTGCACTCCCGCAGGACTTCCTCCCGCATCGGGCAAACCGCTTGCAGTTGTGAAAATCATACCATAATTAGCCCTTCATTTGAAACGCAAAAAAGCGCTTCACTTCGAAGTCTCCCCCGTTCGGTCCTGCCGACCTTTACGCTTGAGCAGCAAGGACTTGCGAAGCACGTGCAGTACGCTCTTCTCCAATTCCTTGTAATCCATGTCGACTGCGCCTTTTCGAATAATAAACACAAGATCGACATGATCCACGATTTCGTCGGCATGATGCCGAACGATTTCCTTCATTAAACGGCGTATCCGGTTTCGGACAACCGCATTGCCTACCTTTTTACTGACCGACACACCCATGCGAAACTGATCGACATCCCGCTTGTGAAACCAATACAGGACCAGCTGCCGGTTCGCGAAGGACTTGCCGTGACGGTACACGCGGGTAAACTCGGCACGGTTCCGTAATCGCAGCTTCTTTTGCACCTTTTCTCGCGTCCCCTTTATTAAGAAAAAAAGACCACCTCCAGGTGGTCTTCGCTCATGTGCCAAAGCTTACGCGCTCAGCACTTTTCTGCCTTTGAGACGACGAGCAGCCAGCACCTTGCGGCCGTTTTTCGTGCTCATTCTTTTACGGAATCCGTGCACCTTTTTGCGCTTGCGGGTGTTTGGTTTGAAAGTAGGACCCATTACAATAGCACCTCCTTTTACGGGTAGTACAGGTTTTGCAATATGCTAAACCAATATAATTACACACATTCGTTCTTCTTCTCGCAGAACATGCCTTTTATCATTTAATCACGCGTTTCCAGCAAAGTCAAGCAAACTTCTTCGTAATCCTCCCTCTTTTTTAACAAAAAAAACAGGCTTGGAATGCTTATATATAAGGAAAGGCGATTTCGCGTGCGCAACCGGTAAATCGATTAATGAGGCACAGCCGACTGGAAATGGCTCTATTCCGGCCCTTCGGCGATTTTTACGGCTAACCTTCCTGAAAAATTCTGTTCCGTTTCCTTCTTCAACTTCTCCTTATCCTTTTTTAATTACGATCTCTGGCCTCTCCCTCTTTTTCGCGTTTTCCGATCTTGATTCCGCTTCTTCTTTTTTTCCTTCCTTCCGATTTCACCGTTTTTCTCGATTTTCAATCTTAAGCCGGCCTTTAGGCGATCCTTCGGTTATCCACAACTTCGTTTTCCCGCTTAACTTGGCAACCCTGCCAAAGACACGTTTTTGCGTAATCGACTTTTCCACCATATTGCCTTTTGGCCTGTGCATATTTTTGGAGAGCAGTTTTATTCACAGGTCGATTTTAAACACGTTATGAACAATATCTAGTGGTGTGGATATGTTTTATGCACAAGGTCTTGGTTTTGTGGATAAAATAGCATGAACCGTTGAAATGAACGGCTTCTTTTGCTATGATTAGATTACTTTTCGGTGTGAATATTCGGTTTTAGCCTCTATATTATCAACAGTCTGTGGATAACGTTGTGAACAAGTTCTGTTTATCCTTCTTTTTTTGTTCCCATTATTATGGATCGTGGGGATAACCCCTCTTGGCTTCCCTAGGTTTTGTCTTCGTTATGCTCCTCGTTTCGCGAACTCCGCTTCTTGATTGGCTTCCGGCCTGAGTGGGCGCGGCGGCGGAAGTGAAGAATCAGATTCGAATGAGTCGTTTGAAGACAACCTGCAATCCCGAAAACTCTCGGCGGACGCTCCGGCTTAAGCCACATCGTACGATTTTTAAAGGAGTGACAGTTTGTGGATAGCCATACCGCTCAATTGTGGCAACAAATTCTATCGATCATCCAAACTAAGCTGAGCAAACCCAGCTTCGATACCTGGTTCAAAGCGACCCAGGTCATTCACCTCACCAACGGAGCGCTGACCGTATCGGCGCCGACGACTTTTGCCGTGGAATGGTTGGAAAGCCGATATACCAAACTGGTGGCGCAGGTCGCTTTTGACGTTCTCGGACGCAGCGTCACGGTCAAGTTTGTCATTGAAGAACCCGGACACGAAGAAGAGTCGCTGCAAAAACAAGCGACTCCGCCACCGGCCCCGGTTCAAGTTAACGTCGAAGCGAACGCCAATATGCTCAATCCCAAGTACACGTTCGACACGTTCGTCATCGGCTCGGGCAACCGTTTTGCGCATGCCGCATCGCTCGCCGTCGCCGAGGCGCCGGCAAAAGCCTACAACCCTTTGTTTCTGTACGGGGGCGTAGGACTCGGAAAAACACACTTGATGCACGCGATCGGCCACTACATTTTGCAGCATAATCCGAGCAGCCGCGTCGTTTATATCTCTTCGGAGAAGTTTACGAACGAGTTCATCAACTCGATCCGTGACAACCGCGGGGAAAGCTTCCGGAACAAGTATCGCAATATCGATATTCTGTTGATCGACGATATTCAGTTCATTGCGGGAAAAGAGTCGACGCAGGAAGAGTTCTTCCATACGTTCAATGCGCTGCACGAGGAGAGCAAACAGATCATCATCTCCAGCGACCGGCCTCCGAAAGAGATTCCGACCTTGGAAGAACGTCTGCGTTCGAGGTTCGAATGGGGCTTGATTACCGATATCCAGCCGCCGGATTTGGAGACGCGGATCGCGATTTTGCGGAAAAAAGCACGTGCGGAGAAGCTCGATGTGCCGAACGAAGCGATGATGTATATTGCGAACCAGATCGACACGAACATTCGCGAGCTTGAAGGTGCCCTGATTCGCGTTGTGGCTTATTCGTCGTTGACTAATCAGGATGTGACCGCCCATCTGGCAGCCGAAGCGCTGAAGGACATTATTCCGTCCAGCCGTCCGCGAATCATCACGATTCAGGACATCCAGCAGCGGGTCGGCGAGTACTATAATTTGAAAATGGAAGACTTTAAGGCGAGAAAACGGACCAAGGCGATTGCCTTCCCGCGCCAGGTCGCCATGTACCTTTCTCGCGAATTGACCGACTACTCGCTGCCCAAGATCGGCGAAGCGTTCGGCGGACGCGACCATACGACCGTCATTCACGCGCATGAAAAGATTACGCACTCGCTAAAAGTGGACCAAGAACTCTCGAAAGTTGTCCACAGCCTGACTGAGAAAATCAAAAACCCTTCCTGAATAAACAAAAAGCCTATGCACAACTTATACACATGTGGATAGGCTTAGTTTGTTATGTTTTTCGGCACTTTTCTGAGTTTATCCACATATTCAGTGCCCCTACTACTTTTACTATAAAGATCTTAAAGAATATATTATCTATTACAGGAGTGACGAGATGAAAATCAGCATTTCCAAATCCCACCTCAGCGAAGCCATTCAACACGTATCCAAAGCCATTTCCAGCCGAACGACGATTCCGATTCTCGGCGGGATTAAATTCGACGTTGCTTATCACGGGGTCACGTTAACGGCAAGCGATACCGATATTTCGATTCAATCTTTTATTCCGGCTGAAGAAGGCAATAAGACCGTTGTAACCGTGGAAAAAGTAGGCAGCGTCGTGCTTCCGGCCAAGTTTTTCGTGGAGATCATTAAAAAACTGCCAACCTCGGAGATCGAAATGGAAGTGGGCAGCGGATTCCAGACCTTTATCCGTGCGGGCGCAACAGATATTCAACTCGTAGGTCTGGATCCTGAAGAATTCCCGGTACTGCCGAGCATCGAAGAAAACCGCGTACTGTCCGTACCCGGCGATTTGCTGCGTCATATGATCCGTCAAACGGTATTTTCCATTTCGACGCAGGAGACGACTCCGATTCTGACCGGCGTGATGTGGAGCTTGAAAGAAGGACAGCTTAAATTCGTCGCAACGGACCGTCACCGTCTGGCGACGCGTACCGTTCGACTCGAAGGCGCGGAAGAACTGGAATTCAACAACATCGTCATTTCCGGTAAAACGCTGAACGAACTGAGCAAAATCATTCCGGATCAAAACACCCTGGTCGATATCGTCGTCGCCGACAACCAGGTCCTGTTCAAAGTCGACCGCGTCCTGTTCTACTCGCGCATCTTGGACGGTTTGTACCCGGACACATCGAAAATCATTCCGTCGAGCCACAAAACAAGGCTGCTGCTCGACACCAAAAACCTGAGCGAATCGATCGACCGCGCCTACCTGCTGTCCCGCGAAGAAAAAACGAACATTGTTCGCATGCAGACGCTTGAAGAAGGCGGTATCGAAATCTCGTCCAGCTCCACGGAACTGGGCCGCGTACAAGAAGAAATTCAGTTAGCGGAATTCGAAGGCGAACAACTTCGTTTGTCGTTCAACTCCAAATACATGCTCGACGTGCTCAAAGTCATCGAAAGCGAACAACTGACGATCCGCTTCACCGGCGTCATGAGCCCGATCATCATCGAACCAACCGACGACAGCAATAGCCTCTACATCATCCTGCCTTACCGCACGACAAACTAATCTCTAAAATACAGATACCCAGTCCTGAAGAAAAGGCCGAAGGCTGTGGTGTGGTTCCAGTGTAGGAGCGATAGCGTTCGCCTTTGAACTCGGGAAGATTCCACTTTAAAATCCAATTCATTCTTCCCGAGTTCAACACGCGACCGAAACGGAACCACACCGCAGCCGCCCAGCCTTTTCCCCAGGACCTCCCCCGAAAGGAAGGCCCAAATTCATGAATGAAATCTCCATCCGCACCGAGTACATCAAGCTGGATACCTTTTTGAAACTCGCCGACTGCATCTCTACCGGCGGCAGCGCCAAAATGCTGATTGCCGAAGGCTTGATCAAGGTCAACGGCGAAAGCGAAGAGCGTCGCGGACGCAAACTGTACCCGGGCGATACGGTCGAAGTTGACGGCGAAGGCACGTACAAAGTCATCAAGGAAAACTAATCCTTTTTCCGCAAAAAGCGTGTTATCCACAATCCACAGCAGACGGGGCGGCTTTGCAGGATGCAAAAGCGGCCTCGTCTTCATTTTGCGGCAGGCGCACAGGAGGCATCGAAATCACGTGCAAGTTAGGGACATGGCACTTAGGAATTACCGCAACTATGACGAATTGAAACTGGAAAACTTCGGCAGCGTGAATCTGATGATCGGCCGGAATGCCCAGGGAAAAACGAATATGCTGGAGTCATTGTTCGTTCTCGCACTGACCAAATCGCACCGTACGTCCAAAGACCGCGAGCTGATCGCATTCGGCCAAGATGCTGCTTACGCAAGCTGTCATGTGGAGAAAAAATACGGAAACATCCACCTTGAACTTTCTCTTTCGCCGAAAGGAAAAAAAGCGAAGATCAACGGTCTGGAGCAGCGCAAATTGAGTGATTTTATCGGCACGCTGAACGCGGTCATGTTCGCACCCGAAGACCTGGAGATCGTCAAAGGCACTCCGGGTATCCGTCGTCGTTTTCTCGATATGGAGATCGGCCAGGTTCAACCGAGCTACCTGTTCCACCTCCAGCAGTACCAGAAAGTGCTGCTTCAACGCAACAACATGCTGAAACAGTCCTACGGCAAGACGCCGGACCCGGTCATGATGGAGATCTGGAATGAACAGCTTGCCGAGCACGGGGCCAACATCGTGCGTCGTCGCAAGCGATTTATCCGCAAGCTGCAAGTCTGGGCAGAAGATATCCACAAGGGGATAACCGGCGGCAAAGAACAGCTTGTCTTGCGCTACGTTCCTTCGTTTGGCGAAGCCGAGGAGGAAGATGAAGCTGTCTTATTGGAACAATTTATGATAAAATTATCACAAGTGCGCGAACAGGAAATCCGCCGGGGAACGACCCTTGCCGGGCCCCATCGGGACGACCTTAGCTTTTTCATCAACGAAAAAGAAGTGCATAATTTCGGTTCTCAAGGCCAACAGCGGACGACTGCGCTCTCGCTGAAGTTGGCGGAGATCGAACTCATCCATGAAGAGATCGGCGAATATCCGATTCTTCTGCTCGACGACGTATTGTCCGAACTCGATCCGTACCGACAGACCCAGCTGATCGAGACGTTCCAGAGCCGGGTGCAGACGTTCATTACCGCAACGGGAATCGAAACGATTCATGCGGAGAAGCTGCAAGGCGCGCATATTTATCAGGTCAGCGAAGGGCATGTCGAATCCTAAAGGCGTTCTCAAGGAGGCTTCGAGTTCTTATGTATATCCATCTCGGCGGCGAAAAAATCATCCGCTCTTCGGAGCTGGTCGCCATCTTCGACGTTTCGATCGAAAAGTCTTCGCGTATTTCCAAGCAGTTCGTCAACGCCGCCAGAGAAAACAAAGTGGTGGAAACGATCGGCGAAGAGGAAGCCAAATCGATCGTCGTTACCAAGTCTGTCGTCTATTACTCGCCGATCTCCTCCGCAACGCTCAAAAAGCGTTCGAAGTCGTTCGTGTCGGGACTATAACGCCGTAGCATTCGGTTTATGGCGATTCCTTTTTCCTATTACGTTGACTGAACGGATTTAAACAAAATTTTCATACCGAGCGCAGTCAATGTATGGATACGCCGCCCTTCCCGCTGTAGCTGATTTCGGCTCCGGGAGCGGGCGTTTCGTATTCTTTTCTCACAATTTCACAACTTACAGGAGTGGGTGAACGAAGCATGTCAATGGATCAACAATCATATGATGCCAGTCAGATACAGGTTCTCGAAGGACTTGAAGCGGTACGCAAGCGGCCGGGTATGTATATCGGTTCCACAAGCGAAAGAGGCCTTCACCACTTGGTGTGGGAAGTCGTGGACAACAGTATCGACGAAGCACTCGCCGGCTACTGCGATCATATTCAGGTGATTGTACACGAGAACAACAGCGTTACCGTGATCGATAACGGCCGGGGCATCCCGGTTGGGGAACATCCGAAACTGAAACGTCCTGCCCTTGAAGTCGTCATGACCGTTTTGCACGCAGGCGGCAAATTCGGCGGCGGCGGATATAAAGTTTCCGGCGGTCTGCACGGTGTCGGCGTATCCGTCGTTAACGCGCTGTCGGAAAAAGTCGTGGTCAAGGTTAGACGTGATGGCAAAATCCATGAGCAGGAATATCGTTACGGGGCGCCTCAATACGATCTGCGCATTATTGGCGAAACGGACGAGGAAGACACCGGCACAACGACAACCTTCCAACCTGATCCGCAAATCTTCACAGAAACCACTGTCTTTAACTACACAACGCTGCTTACCCGTATCCGCGAGCTGGCGTTCCTGAATAAAGGCATCAAGATCTCTATTCTTGATGAGCGGACAGGCGAAAATGCCTCGTTCCACTACGAAGGCGGGATCAGCGAATATGTGGCCTTCCTGAACCAGAACAAGGAAGTTATTCAGGAGGAGCCGATTTACGTCGAAGGGCAGCGCGATATGATCGCCGTCGAAATCGCTCTTCAGTACAATGACAGCTATACGGAAAATATTTATTCGTTCGCGAATAACATCCACACCCATGAAGGCGGTACGCACGAATCCGGCTTCAAAAGCGCATTGACGCGGATCATCAACGATTACGCGCGCCGTGCGGGCGTCGTGAAGGATGCCGGCAACAATCTGACGGGCGACGACGTGCGCGAAGGTCTGACGGCGATTATCTCCGTTAAGATTCCGGAGCCGCAGTTCGAAGGTCAGACCAAGACCAAGCTTGGCAACAGCGAAGTCCGCGGGATCGTGGAATCGTTGTTCTCGGAAAAGCTGACGGACTTCCTGAACGAAAATCCGTCAGCGGCTAAACGCATTCTCGATAAAGGCCTGCAAGCAGCACGAGCGCGTGAAGCCGCTAAGCGTGCACGCGAGCTGACACGACGTAAGAGCGTGCTCGAAGTCAGTGCCCTGCCGGGTAAACTGGCCGACTGCTCCTCGAAGGACGCTTCGATCTGCGAAATGTACATCGTCGAAGGGGACTCCGCAGGCGGTTCGGCTAAGCAAGGTCGTGACCGTCATTTCCAAGCGATCCTGCCGATCCGCGGTAAGATCCTGAACGTGGAAAAAGCCCGTTTGGACCGCATTTTGTCGAGTGCCGAAATTCGCGCGATCATCACGGCGATCGGTACGGGCATCGGCGAAGATTTCGATATTTCGAAAGCCCGTTACCACAAAGTCGTCATCATGACCGATGCCGACGTCGACGGCGCGCATATTCGCACGCTTCTGCTGACGTTCTTCTATCGTTACATGCGCCAGGTTATCGAAGCGGGCTACGTGTATATCGCGCAGCCGCCGTTGTTCAAGGTCGAGCGCAACAAAACGATTTTGTACGCCAACACGGAAAAAGAACGCGACGAGATGATCGCAAGCTTCGGCGAAGGCGCGAAAGTCAACGTACAGCGCTACAAAGGTCTGGGCGAAATGAACCCGACGCAGTTGTGGGAAACGACGATGGATCCGGATGCCCGTACGATGCTTCAAGTTTCGATCGGCGACGCGATGCTTGCCGATACGATGTTCGATACGTTGATGGGCGACAATGTCGAACCGCGCCGCGACTTCATCAACGAGCACGCGCAGTACGTGAAAAACCTGGATATTTAACGAAAGTTCGTTTCCGCTGAAAGGGTACGATTTTCAGGAGAGGCGGCCCGCTTCGGGTTCGCCTTTTCTTTTTAGTTTCAAAGCGCTTTTCCGCCATAAAATACGGACATTTGTTTGGATTAATGGTATAATAATAAGGATGTGGAAGCCCCGGATTCCGGGCATTTGCAAAGTGTTTTCAAGCTTTACTTTCAAATATAAAACAAAGAATCAACCGCATGCTTATGCAGGTACTTATGATGCATCCGTTCTTTTTTTGAAGTAACCGATCGATCGGAATGCATCCAAGATAGAAGGAGGCCGTCATGGCGGAAGAACAAAGATCGCAGGTCGTAGACCGGGATATCAGCGTAGAAATGCAAGAATCCTTCATGGACTACGCAATGAGCATTATCGTCAGCCGCGCGCTGCCCGACGTCAGGGACGGGTTGAAGCCGGTTCACCGTCGCGTGCTGTACGCGATGTCCGAACTCGGGATGTCGCCGGATAAACCCCATAAAAAATCGGCGAGAATCGTCGGAGAAGTCATCGGTAAGTATCACCCTCACGGCGACTCCGCCGTTTATGAAACGATGGTACGGATGGCGCAGGACTTCTCCATGCGCTACATGCTCGTCAACGGTCACGGGAACTTCGGTTCCATCGACGGCGACGGCGCGGCGGCCATGCGTTATACCGAAGCCCGCCTTTCCAAGCTCGCGATGGAAATGCTGCGCGACATCAACAAAGAAACGATCGATTTCCAGGACAACTATGACGGGGAAGAACGCGAACCCGTCGTGCTGCCCGCGCGTTATCCGAACCTGTTAGTCAACGGCGTATCGGGGATCGCGGTCGGCATGGCCACGAACATTCCGCCGCACAACTTGGGCGAGGTGATCGACGGCGTGCAGGCCCTGATCAAGAATCCGGATCTGACGCCGCTGGATCTGATGGAATACATTCAAGGTCCCGACTTCCCAACCGCGGGATTCATTCTCGGACGCTCAGGCATCCGTCAGGCTTATCAGACGGGCCGCGGTTCGATCACGATGCGCGCCAAAGCCGAGATCGAAGAATTTGGCAACAAAGCGCGGATCATCGTGACGGAGATTCCTTATCAGGTCAACAAAGCGCGTTTGGTCGAAAAAATCGCCGAGTTGGTACGCGAGAAGCGTCTGGACGGCATTACCGATCTGCGCGACGAATCCGACCGCACCGGTATGCGCATCGTTATCGAGCTGCGCCGGGACGTGAACCCGAGCGTCGTGCTGAACAACTTGTACCGCCATACGGCGATGCAATCGACGTTCGGCGTCAATATGCTGGCGATCGTGAACAATCAGCCGAAAATCCTTAATCTGCGCGACGTGCTGTATCACTATCTGGAGCACCAGAAGGAAGTCGTACGCCGCCGGACCGAGTTTGATCTGAAAAAGGCTGAAGCCCGCGCTCATATTCTGGACGGTTTGCGCAAAGCGCTTGATCATCTGGACGAGGTGATCGCGATCATCCGCGGTTCGCAAACGGCCGATGCCGCCCGCGAACAGTTGACGGAACGTTTCTCGCTCAGCCAAGAGCAGACGCAGGCCATTCTCGATATGCGTCTGCAGCGTCTGACCGGTCTGGAACGCGAGAAGATCGAAGCCGAATACAATGAGCTGCTTGCCAGAATCAGCGAATACAAAGCCATTCTCGCCGACGAGGCGCTGCTGCTTCAGATCATCAGCGATGAGCTGAATGATATCAAGGAGCGTTATGCGGACGAACGTCGTTCGGAGATCACCATCGGCGAAGACAGCATTCTGGACGAGGATCTGATTCCGCAGGAAGAAGTGGTCATTACCATTTCCCATACCGGTTACATCAAGCGCCTGCCTGCAAGCACTTATCGCAGCCAGAAGCGCGGCGGACGCGGCGTTATGGGTATGGGCACGAAAGATGAAGACTTTGTCGAGCACCTTTTCGCAACCAACTCCCATAATCACCTGCTGTTCTTCACGGATCGCGGCAAAGTGTACCGGATCAAGGCTTACGAGATTCCGGAACTCAGCCGTACGGCGCGGGGAACACCGGTTATCAACCTGATCCAGATCGAACAAGGTGAATCTATCAATGCCGTTATCCCGGTACACGAGTTCAAAGAAGATCGGTTCCTGTTCTTCGCGACGTGCCAAGGTATTGTGAAAAAGACGCCGCTGACCGATTACGGCAATATCCGCAAAGGCGGCTTGATCGCGATCACGCTGCGTGAGGACGATTCGCTGATCGGAGCCAAGCTTACGGACGGCGAGCAGGAGATCATCATGGGTACCGCTTCCGGTTTGTCGATTCGTTTCAAAGAAAGCAACGTTCGTTCGATGGGCCGCGGCGCGACTGGCGTTAAAGGCATCTCTCTTGAAGGCGAAGATACCGTTATTGGTATGGATGTCGTGAAGCCTGACCGCGAAGTGCTGATTGTAACGGGTAAAGGCTACGGTAAACGTACGCCGATTAGTGAGTACCGGGTTCAGACTCGTGGCGGCAAAGGGATCAAAACTATCAACGTCACCGATAAAAACGGGCCGGTTGCCAGCTTGAAAGTCGTGAAATCGGAAGAAGACCTGATGATTATCACAAATGGCGGCACATTGATTCGCACGAGCATGGACGGCATCTCTTCGATGGGCCGTTACGCGCAGGGCGTTAAGTTAATCAATATCCGTGAAGATGAAGCGGTAGCGACCGTCTGTCGGATCGATAAGAGTGAAGAAATCGACGAAGACGAATTGGCTGAAGGCGAATTTGCCGAAGGACAAGCAGAAGCAACGACTTCGGATGAAATTGCGGAAAGCGCAACTGAAACTGATGAAGAGTCGGCTGAATAATTGATAGTGTTAAACATGCAGGAAGGAGGTTCTTTTGAACCTCCTTTTTTGTGTAAAAACCTCCTTTTTGATAAAAGATTGGGCGTAAGACCGATTTCGGATATTTTTGGTATTGTTGCGCTTGGTATCACGGCATATAATCGAAATGGTAAGCAAGCGGTATACGGCAACAAGCAAACGAATATTGCTGGCTGCCACGCCGAACCCGCAGCAGGCGGAAAAGCCCGTAGTCAGAATAATTAGTCAATTTGGAAAACCCGAAAGACCGCAATAGAGGAGGTGGAATGCCATGGTGAGTATACCCGTGAGCGAGCTTGAAGCAGGCAAGAGAATCGTAGCTAATGTTTATACGGATAAAGGCAATCTGCTTTTTCAAAAAGGAAGAGTGCTGCTCCCGAAAGATCTAGAAATTTTGCAAGCGTTTATGATCGACTACGTAGAGCTTCAGAGCGCCGCAGGGGACAGCGAGAAGACAGCTTCAGAACAAAATGGCAAGACCTCCGCAACTCCACATGTTGAAGCAGGCCGGAATGCTCTTAGTCGTAGGGAACAAAGTTTTATCGAAGAATACGAGCAAATGGTGGCTTTGATTAAAACCGGGTTTCCTTCTGTGCTGGCAATGGAGATACCGATCTTCCAATGGCGCGCACAACTGGAGAAGCTGATTGATCAGATTCAAGGATATCGTATTCTTGGCTTTACTCCGCGTATGCCGGACAAGCACGATTATATGTACCATCATGCCGTACTATGCGCGCTGACTTCATATATGCTTGCCCGCTGGCTCGATATTCCTCAGAAAAACTGGATCCAAGTCGCGTTGGCCGGCTTGCTGCACGATATCGGCAAAGTCAAAATTCCGCCGAACATTCTGCATAAACCCGATCAACTCGGTCCGGAAGAAAAAGCAGAAATGAACAACCACACAACGTATGGCTATCAGATTTTAAAAAATGCGACTGCCCTGCAAGAAGGCGTACTTTTAGCGGCATTGCAGCACCATGAGCGTGTTGACGGCAGCGGATATCCGTTCGGATCAACAGGAGAGAAGCTGCATATCTACGCAAAAATCGTAGCTGTAGCCGATATATTCCATGCCATGACGCTTGATCGACGCTATCAGGGCTCTACATCGCCTTACTTGGTACTTGAGCAGTTGGAGCAGGATTCGTTCGGGAAGCTTGATCCAGCGATTGTAAGGACGTTAATCAAGCACACTACGCAATTGTCGCTGGGTACTCGCGTTAAACTGAGCAACCGCAAGATGGGCGAGATCGTTTATGCCGATGCGCATCAGCCGACAAGACCGATTGTTTCTATTAACGGAGAGATCATCAATCTGATCCAGGAACGTAAGCTGTTTATTCTTGAAGTTTTATAACGCCATATAATGAGGCTTTCTGAGCAATCAGGAGCCTTTTTTCATAGAAATGAGGTTTTTTTAAAAAAAAGCTTGCTATCTGAATACCAGCATGATATATTCTAGGAACGGCCTTGAGAGAGCGCTGGTGCGGTTCGAAGCAGTGAGCGAGTCAAAATGAAGTCGAAAAGTCAGCTTCGAAAGAAGCCGAAAAAAAGATTTTAAAAAAGACTTGCAAAACGAAAACGAACGTGCTAATATATAAGAGTTGCTGCTGCGAGCGAAACACTGAGCGGCAGAAACGAGAAACACGGTTTGCTCCTTGAAAACTGAACAGTAAGTGAGTCGCGATGATGCAGATCATCGTGAGAATATAGAGAATGAAAATTCTCGCCAACGTTTTAAACGAGCACATGGTGCTTTCTTTTAAAGCGAAGACCGTAGTGAACGC